>Ga0114919_10000089_pt1 | contig 52611 bp, 43 predicted proteins | sample BlataG_FD_88682 | JGI IMG/M metagenome (GOLD analysis project Ga0114919, IMG submission 88682) | Deep subsurface microbial communities from Black Sea to uncover new lineages of life (NeLLi) - Black_00105 metaG | ecosystem: Environmental > Aquatic > Marine > Oceanic > Sediment | place: Atlantic... | reverse complement strand
TTGATTTTTTTTGTTATAATTTCATTCGGCTCGGGCTAACGCGTGCTAAAGCCCTTCAAACAGTCAGTCGGTTTCCAAGAGAAACACGCCGTCGCTACGCTGCACCGAAATCAAATGCGTTTACCCTGAGATGCAAGGTGCGTTGCTGTAGTCAGCTACTGCAACCACCCTGCAACATGGCAGATCCGGCAAATTTGGCAAGCACACCCTGGAACTTTCACAGTCCGGCGGCTATCCATGCTGGTACCAGAACTTAAAAATGTGCTTTTCACCATCAACTATCACCAAACAAATCACACCGTATTTACCGTTTTCTCCAAATGTAAAATTGGCGGTAAAAATTCCATTATAGTTTTTCAGGCCAGTTATTTGTTCCATTCCGTGGGGTCCGATCACTTTCACCTTTCCAACAGCGTTTTTAATGGGATGATTCATGGAATCATGAAACAACTTTACCATAACGTGATGGGTGGCGCTGTTTGGATCTTTCATGTTCATGCTTGCAAGGCTCATAATCTGGAATTCCGCCCGAATATTTTTTTCAATCATTGTATGTTCAAATGTACCGCCCGGGGATGTTTTTTCCATGGCCTTTGACGCGGGCTTTGCGCCTGAGCCATGATTTTTGTGGGGCGCTTCTGCAGCTGTCAGACTGGTCCAACCCCAACTCAGGGCCAGCAACGTTGTTAATAAAGCAACTGTTTTTTTCATGATACTACCTCCTGTTTATAGTTAGTGTCTATCCATAAACGGCATCTTTCGGCCCCCGGCGGTGTTCTCGCTCGTTTTCAATCCTCGAAATAGCGCGCTATGCCTGTGGTTGAAAACTCGCTCGGGCCTTGCCGGAAACCAAAATCTACCATTTCTGGATGGACACAAGTTACCTAAATTGGCTTGTCATTTTGAATTTGATGCTTTTTTGCTCAAATTCCATCCTTTCCACAGTCCATAGATGGCCGGCACCACAATGAGGGTCAAAATAGTTGCGCTGACCATGCCTCCGACCATGGGAGCGGCGATGCGCTTCATGACTTGGGATCCGGTGCCGTGGCTCCACATAATAGGCATCAGTCCGGCCATAATGGCTACCACCGTCATCATTTTTGGTCTTACCCGCAGCGCTGCTCCCTCTTCGATGGCTTCCTGGAGATGTTGCTTGGTGAACGCATCACCGTATCTGGATTTATATTTGCGATAGGCAATATCCAGGTATATTAACATCACGACCCCGGTTTCCGCTGCAACGCCGGCCAGGGCGATAAAGCCTACCCCCACCGCAACACTCATGTTGTAACCCAAAATATACAACAGCCACAGCCCTCCGGTTAGCGAAAAGGGCACACTCAGCATGATGATAAGGCTCTCGGCAACGTTCTTGAAGTTGAAGTAGAGCAGCAGGAAAATAATGATCAGGGTCATCGGCACCACGACCATCAGCCGTTTCTGGGCTCGGACCATGTACTCGTACTGGCCGCTCCAGATCATGCTGTAACCCGGCGGTAGTTTTATTTTCTTACGGACAACCTCCTGTGCTTTTTTGACGTAAGTTCCCACATCGATGTTCGTAATGTCCACATAGATCCAGGCATTCTTTCGTGCGTTTTCACTTTTAATCACCGGCGGACCCTTGACGATTCGTATATCGGCGACCTGGGTAATGGGAACCTGAGCGCCCATGGGCGTTGGAACCAGTATTCGTCTTAATTTTTCCGGCGTATCCCGGAGTTCGGATCCATAACGAAGATTTACCGGATAGCGTTCCAAGCCTTCCACCGTCTGGGTAATGTTCATCCCGCCGATGGCGGTCATAATGATGTCCTGGACATCGCCTACGGTCAGGCCGAAACGTGCAGCCTCCGTGCGTTTGATATGAAAATCCAGATAATTGCCACCGGTGACCCTTTCAGAGTAAACGCTGAGGGTACCGGGCACCTGCCGCATCACCGCTTCGATTTCTTCCCCCAGATCGCTGAGCACCTGGAGATCTTCTCCCATGAGCTTGATCCCGACCGGTGTCTTAATTCCCGTGGAAAGCATATCGATTCGTGTTTTGATCGGCATGGTCCAGGCATTGGTCAACCCCGGAAATTGGATGGCTTTATCGAGCTCATCGATCAGCTTTTCAATGGTCATCCCCTCACGCCACTCGGATTCGGGCTTAAGCATAATGGTCGTCTCGATCATGGAAAGCGGCGCCGGATCGGTGGCCGTCTCTGCCCGGCCGATTTTGCCGAATACTTGCTGAACTTCGGGAAAAGTGGCAATAATACGGTCGGTCTGCTGCAGAAGTTCTTTGGCTTTGGTTATTGAAATGCCCGGCAGGGTCGTGGGCATATAGAGCAGGTCACCTTCATTTAACGGCGGCATAAACTCTGAGCCGATGCGCTTCCAGGGAATATACGTCACGACCAAGACCACCACGGCCAGCAGAACCACCAGAATTTTGGCTTTCAGCACCAGCTTGATAATGGGGTGATAGATCCAAATCAGAAAGCGGTTTACCGGATTTTTCCCCTCGGGTCTTATCTTACCACGAATCATATAACCCATCAGAACCGGAACGATGGTGACGGACAGCAGCGAAGAACCGACCATAGCATAGGTCTTGGTAAACGCCAGAGGACGAAAAAGTCTCCCTTCCTGCGCCTCCAGCATGAAAACCGGTAAAAAGCTGATGGCGATGATCAACAGCGAAAAGAACAGGGACGGTCCCACCTCTTTGGCGGCATCTGCTATCAGATCCCAGTGGGGTTTTTTTCCGCCGTCGTGTTCGATATGCTTGTGGGCGTTTTCAATCATAACGACAGCCGCGTCCACCATGGCACCGACAGCAATGGCAATTCCCCCCAGACTCATAATGTTGGCGTTGATTCCCTGCCGTTCCATGATGATAAAACTGATCAGCACCGCGACAGGTAATATAAAAATTCCAACAAGTGCACTGCGAAAATGGAGCAGAAAAACGATACAGACCAGTGCCACAATGATACTCTCTTCGATGAGGGTCCGTTTCAGATTGTCCACGGCGCGCAGAATAAGATTCGAACGGTCATATACGCTTTTCAGACGAATTCCCTCGGGCAGACCCGATTTGAGCTGATCCAGCCGTTTTTTGACATTTTTGATCACCTCTAAGGCATTTTCCCCATACCGCATCACCACAATACCACCGACGGTTTCGCCGGTACCGCTATCATCCGCAATGCCTCGCCTGAGTTCCGGCCCGATTTTAATTATGGCAACATTGCGCAACAAAATCGGCGTCCCCCGCTGGTCGACGTCGAGGGGAATGTCGTTGAGGTCATCAACGCTCTTGATATAGCCCAGTCCCCGGACCATAAACTCGGTTTCTCCCATCTCCACCAATTTGCCGCCCACATCGTTATTGCTGCGCTGAACGGCCATTTTGACCTTTTGGAGGGGAATGTTGTATGCGATCAGCTTGTTGGGATCAACGATTATCTGGTACTGCTTTACATATCCGCCGATGGATGCGACCTCGGCCACTCCGGGAACACCGGCAAGTTCATAACGTAAAAACCAATCCTGAATGGAACGTAGCTGGGCAAGATCGTGTCGATCACTCTCCAGCGTATATTCGTAGACCCATCCCACACCGGTGGCATCCGGTCCCAAAGACGGCGTTACGCCTCTCGGAAGGCGTCCGGATACATAGTTCAGGTACTCCATAACACGGCTGCGGGCCCAATACAGGTCGGTACCATCTTCAAAAATGATATAAACAAACGAAATACCGAAAAATGAATAGCCGCGGACGACCTTGGCAAACGGGACTGAAAGCATGGCCGTTGTGAGCGGATAGGTGACCTGGTCTTCCACGACCTGGGGTGCCTGTCCCTGATACTCGGTAAAAATGATCACCTGTGCATCAGAAAGATCCGGTATGGCATCCAGAGGTGTTTTCAACATCGCATGGGTGCCGGCCGCAATCACAAACACGGTCATCAGGATGACCAGAAACTTGTTTTTTATGGACAACTCTATTATTTTTTCTATCATTTCAGATGCCTCTTGAAGATTTTCCAATCCGTAAAAATCATTTTGAACCGATCCGTATTCACATGTGCACGCGCATTAATTCGCTTTCGAAGTTCCGGTCGTCTCGTCCATCTTCATATCGGACACATCGAGATCGTCTGTTTGCATTTTCATCGACCCGGCAGAACTCGACGTTGTATTTTGTTTTCGGACATCCAACATCTTTTGAATGGCTTCTCGCAGACGGCTTTCGGAATCGAGCATGAATTGGGCTGAAATCACAATCTGTTCATTTTCCTGGAGGCCTTCCAATACCTGGAATTCATCATCATTGCCTTCCAAACCAAGCTTGACTTCACGAGGCTGAAATTTACCCTTGCCAAGGGCCACGAAAACAACCTTCCGGACACCGCTGTCGATGACCGCTTCCTGGGGAATAACCAGCGCATCTACAGCAATGGCAGACTCCAGACTTACATTGGCGTACATATTCGGTTTCAGCTGAAAGTCGGGATTGGGAAACTCTAATCTGAGTGTAGCCGTACGGGTTTTGGCCGCAAGAAACGGATAAACGAACAAGACCTTACCGGCAAAGATTTTGCCCGGGATATAGGAAAGTTCCATCTTTGCAGGCATCCCCTTTCGAACCCAGGGAAGCTCGTACTCATAAATGTCCACATCCACCCACACCTTTGAAAGATCCGCGATTTCATACTGGTGTTCGCCCGCTATTACATAGTGACCCTGAAACGCGTTCTTCTTGATGACCACGCCGCGGGCCGGAGAATATAGGGTTAACGTCTTTTGGACGTTACCGGTATTTTCGATGCGCTTTATCTGCCTTTCGCTCAGATCCCAGTACATCAGCCGGGTGCGGGAGGCCTTTAACAAGCGCCGGGCCCCTTCACGGACGCTGTCATAAGGACTTTCTTTTAGACTTGCGTTATGCTGAATGGCCAGAAGATATTCCTCCTGGGCAGTTACCAGTTCGGGGCTGTAAATATCAAAAAGCGGTTGGCCTTTTTTCACCGTTTCACCGACAAAATTCACATACAGTTTTTCTATCCAGCCGTTGAACTTGGTGTTAACCGTATAAATCCGGGTCTCATCGTAGGTGATGTCGCCGAATGTTCGAATGTTTTTGACCAGAGGTTTGCGTTTTACCTGTCCCAGACGAACGCCCATATTTTGAACCGTCACCGGATCGATACGGATGGTCGAAGCCGGCTCTTTTTCTTCACCTTCTTCCGCATAAACCGGCACCAAATCCATTCCCATGGGAGATTTCCCCGGTTGGTTTCGAATATACGTCGGATCCATAGGGGCCGCCCAGTATTTGATCTTTTTACCGGTTTTCGGATCAATCATTCCCGCTTTCAGTCCATTTTCCGAAGCCAAGGCTTCTGTAACCGAAAGGTTCGGTTTCCCGGTGGGATTTGTGTCGAAACCCGTCCGGGTGATCCATACGGTCAACACACCGATCAAGCCAAAGCCTGCGATAAGGGTTGATTTTTTGATAAATCCATTCATGATGTTTTCTCCTCTTGCCGATGAAATACATGATCGCCAGGCTCTTGCGATAAAAGCGGTGCACCCAGAACCTCTTCAAGTTCTGCACGCTTTTCATAGAGGCTGAACAGATAGTTTTCCGCCTGGAGCTCGAAGCGAAGCAAATGAATTTGAGCATTGATCGTGGTGTTAAAATTCACCTTGCCAACCTCGTATGCGGTTAGGGAAGATCGTGCCCACTGATCTGCCTGAACGATCAGAGCATCCGTAATCAGACGGTAGTTTTTCCGGATGTTTCGGATATCGGTCACCAGGGCGTCTATTTTGTGAGGAAGACTGTTTACCAGATTTTGATAAGACCTTAAGGCCGCCTGATGAAGTGATTTGTTTGCTTCGAGTTTTTTATCTTGCCTGGTTTTCTGCCAGAGGGGAATATTAACGACAACAGAGGCTGAAAAAAAGTCCGGCAAATCCCGGCCGTTCAAGTCTTCTTCACGCTGGCCGTAAGCCACTGTGAAATCCATATCCGGCCAATAGTCCTTTTGGGCCAGCTCAATCTCCACATTGGCCTGATCGACTTCAGCCTGTTTGACTTTCAGCCAGGGATTCATCATCAAAGAACGGGTTTGTAATTCCTTTTTTTCCAGTTCCAAATCAGGATATGCCAAGTTTTCAGGCGGTACGACAGGGATGAAATTTCCCCGATTGAGCAGGGCGTTGATCCGATCTTCGAGGGTGCGGTGCTTTTTCCCCAAAGTAATCTGTTCATCCAAAAGTTTGCTCATTTCTACTTGGGCCTGCAAAACATCTTGTTGGAGACCCTGACCTGTTGCATATCTCGTCTCCGATACCCTGACCAGCTGGTCCAACATTCCAATGAGTCTCTCATTGATTTTTTGACTGCCGGCAACAAAACCCAATTCGTAGTATGCCGTCGCGATTTGTCGGGCGAGTTCCAGCCGCTTCGCCTTTAAAATCGCCTCCTGACGGATCGCTTTCATTGCCGCCTGTTGGGATCGGAGGCTCAATTTGCCGAACCACGGTATTTTCTGGGCGATAAAAAGCTGCTTCTGGGTCATGGGCTCCTGGCTAAAACTGAATGTATCGGTCGGAAGATTCAGCAACCCGATGCCGATGCGAGGATCATTCAATGAACCCGCAAATGAGACCTCTTCCCTGAGGCCTTTCACCTGAAATTCCATACTCTTGATGTCTTGGTTGTTGGCCAAACCTTCTTCAATGAGCCTGCTCAAAGGTTGTGGCGCCCAGATGGAAGAGTCGGCAGGTGATCCGGTAGGCGTAATGCAAATTATTATGGTGACTGCCAATGTTACCGCTAAAAATTTAAGCAGAAACTTCTTCATGTCGTGCCTCCCATAGTTTTTGTGGATTTGGTTTAATGTTATCGCAAAACATGTGCCAAAACATAACCATTTAAAAATGAAACAAATATCTAATTAGAATAAAAAAAATCAAAATTTCTCGTTTTTTTTATACAAACAGGTTTTATAATCTCATAGTAAAAGCCTATTCCACAAGACAATTTCTCGTTTCATCGATTTTAATATACCACATTGTAGCATTATATTGGACATGATTCAAAACTTTTGTGTTCTTATGACAAAACAGACAATTCTTATAATTATTCCATAGGAGATTTATAAATTTATTGAAGTAGAAAATAAAATGAGATAAAAAGTTTAAAAAGCTTAAGAAGTGGTCATTCATATCCAAATAAGAAAATGGAGGATAACATGCTGCTTAAAGGGAAAAAAGTGATGATTTTAATAGAAGAAATGTTCAATGTCTTTGAATTCTGGTATCCTTATTACAGATTAAAGGAGGAAGGCGCGGAAGTTACCGTAGTTGGATCCGGGAGTGCTGAAGTTTATACCGGTAAACCGGGTACACAAGCCAAAGCCCATGCCAGTGCCGACCAGGTATCCGCGGAAAACTTTGACGGAATTATCATTCCGGGTGGATATGCGCCGGACATGATGCGCCGATACCCTTCCATGGTGAACTTGGTAAAAGATTTTTTTAATGCCGACAAGCCGGTCGCTGCCATTTGTCATGCCGGATGGATGCTGGTTTCTGCAGGAATACTCTCCGGAAGGGAAGTAACCTCTTTTTTTGCAATAAAAGACGATTTAATAAATGCCGGGGCAAAATGGGTTGATCAGGAAGTGGTTGTAGACGGAAACCTGATAACCAGTAGGATGCCGGATGATCTTCCGGCCTTTATGAAAGCCGTGATTCAATTACTTCAGCAGCAAGATTCATCCGATTTCTAAAATATGCTTTTTATATTCCTTCCACAAGAAAGAACAAACGGCAAGTGTAAAAAACAACGAAGTTATGAGAGCTATTGCTGTAATTATATCAGCATATTTTTTTCCAAGTATAAAGACGAGAAAAGTCCCATATATATATTTAAAAATTATGAAAAAGAAACGCATAAATGCTGCGAAAAAAAAAGGCGTAAAACACCAAAACATTATTTTCGCAATTCTTTTTTCTTTATGGATTTGATTTTTTACTTTTTTCAAGGTCTCTGTTTCTGCTTGTCTTTATTCTATCATAAAAAATCCTTCAAAACTGTCCAGAATGAGAATTTCAAACAGCAGATCTTTGCCGGTTTATCGATGGGACGTTCCGTCATGGAATGGTCTTATCATCCGCCCCATGGCATCTTGGAATAGACCTCTGTAAGCTTATCCCGATATTCTCTGAAAAAATTTTCGTGACCTTTTTCCCAGGTCGATAGCATATGAAGTGCCTCTTTAGCTTTTCCTTGTGTTAGATCGGCCATTTTTCCATAAAACTCACTCAAATCTTTTTCTATTAGCCATGCGGTGTTAAAAACGGTCACATCCGGAATCATGGACTCATCAATACACGTTTGTAAAAATTCAGATTTGGCCCGATCGTCAAAATAGTTCGTGGGCTCCAGAACTACTTCCTTAATCTTTTCGAGTTCGATATCGGATCCTTCCCTGAGATCTTTCAGAATAAGACTGATGAATTCAATATGCTTTGCTTCTTCTTCGATCAGACGTTTAAATGCTGAAACCGCCGCACCGACTCCCATTCGCTGAAGAGAGACTTCAAAAAAACTCTTTCCAGTTTCCTCCTGATTCAGAGCATACTCAAAAATTTTAATTAACTTTTCATTCGGAACCATTTCTACCTCCTTTTTTCTTATTTGTGTCCATGCCCTATATCACAAAAAGGTAATATATCTTGATATAAATAGCCACTGACCCACACAGACAAAAACAGACGATGATTTATTCAGCCGACTTTAATCGGACAATTTGTAACATTGCTCTGCACTATTATTATGCTCGTATATCATCCGGGTTCAAACCAAATTATTCACGGCATTCATTATGGCATCATAGTCAGGCTCTTCCGTAATCTCATTGACCATCTGAACATATCGGATGATGCCGTCACGATCCACCACAAAGACAGACCTGGCCAGTAAGCGAAGTTCTTTGATTAAAACTCCGTAAGCGGTCCCAAAAGATGCGTTGCGGTGATCGGACAGCGTGACCACGTTATCCACACCGGCTGCTCCGCACCATCGCTTTTGAGCAAAGGGCAGATCCATGCTAATGGTGAGTATGGGCAGGTCTATACCTATATTCCCGGCCTCCTGGTTAAATCGTCGGGTTTCCATGTCACATACCGGTGTGTCCAGGGAAGGCACCGAAGAAATAACGCAGACCTTCCCCAGAAAGGATGAAAACTTGACCGGTGAAAGATCATTATCAAGAACTTCAAAATCAGGAGCAAAGTCTCCTTCCTTGACTTCTTTTCCAATAAGAGTCAACGGGTTGCCTTTCATTGTGATTATTCCAGTACGTTCTTCCATTTCTCCTCCTTTGTTTTTCAGAATAAATTTTATTTGGAATTACAGCTTCACAAAGAAGCTGCCTTAACCTTTCACTTAAAAACATGATGGACTCGATATCCAGATGCTCGGAAATGGTTTCATCAAACAACAATTTTACCACCGCTTCAAAGCCGTCAATTTTATCTTCATCCCAGAACATGAGCATTACCGGAATTCGAGGAAGTGGTCTGAACAAAATCGCCAGATCAGCCGACTTCATTTTATCGGTCATGTCTAACCCGCCAAGCTCTCTGGCTGAAGCAAGCAGTTCATCAGGTTTACCCGTAAATCTTTCTATCAAAGGGACCTCAACATGTTCGACCATGGATTTTATCTTAGAGACAGTATTGGGAAACTCAACCAGGCCTTTCCATTTTCCGGAAGGAAGTTTGCTTCCACCCCGCGCCATATGATTATAAATAAAGACCTGTTCCCATCGGGTAAGGTCTGAACCATCTTTCTTTAAAGTACCGTGTTCTGTTATAATTATGGAATCTGTAAAATATGGAAGTTCCAGAGCAACATCTTCACCTTTTTTAAACAACTTCCCGCCTATTCTATCCGGCAACTCATCGATTTTCACGGAAGCAGATCTTTCTTTTGCCCATTCCAGAGCGTCCTGGGCCATATCTCTTTTTAGCCATTTACCGGATGCATACTGTTCATCCAGTTCTTTTTGGCAGTTTTCAATTACACCGGCGTCAATATGAGGGCAGTTGGACAACGGTAATTTTTCCGATACCACAATGCTGGCAAAAGCCAGGCAGGCAGGGAATCCACAGTCTCCACAATTAGTTTTAGGAAGAATATCTCTATAGAGATCCACGACAGATAATAGCATAATCTATTTCTCCACTTTAAGATTTTTTTATACAACTATAGTCAAGGACAGTCCCTTTAAAAACTGACCCTATTTTTTCTTGGAGTCGTAAACTAACTGATCTGACTCAGTATTAATTATATAAAGATATTAAGCAATATATATGCCACCTTACTTTTGCCGAAATCAAAGATGGTTAGTAAGAATCATCTGCTTTATTTTCAAGACAATATATAGACTCATTTCTGCAATTAGCGATTTGAGCAATTGATATAAATTTAAAAAACGGCGTTTGAATATGTCTTATGAGACATTTATGTTTCAAGCTTAATTCTGAGACATAAGGGAGTATTATTTAACCCGTATCAATACATAAGTTGAGTGTATTACCGATGGGTTAAGGGAATAAAACTTAAATGATGTATAATTTGGCATGGCTTTTGCTCGAATTAAGGTAGTTAAACATTTCTGCAGAGGAAATGAAAAATTCAACTTATGGCCTTCGCCCCAATTAGAATAATGGAATAAGGGTGATTAAAATGAAAAAGCATGAGGTTATTATCTTCAGGCCTTACCCGGTCAAATTGGGACAGAAAATACACATTGACGGAGGGCCGCGCAATGGTGACTGGGAAGTAATCGGTGCAAGTGATCGAAAAGTTAAACTCCGCTGTCCGGTTTCATCACGTGAGTTTGAATGGAACCGTTTTTGTTATTTTGTTGAAGAGCGTTCAGAGGTTGTTTGGCCTCAAGGAAAAGAATAGGTTGTCTGAGGCACCGTTGAATAATTTAGAACCCATATCTATCTTGTAGCCGGTGCGACAACTCTTTTACAACCCTAAAAGCCTTTTCAACGGTTTTTTCTCCATCGGGATTGACCAGACAACACGTGGCCGGAGAAATCAGACTTCTTGAAAAAAGAAATTGTCTGTCTATTCCTTTATGGGTCAGAACATCCCATAAATTTGTAAGTTTTGCTACCAGGGTATTTATATTTTCAGTTTCAAAAGGTTCAAAATTTGTCGGAACGATACCCCATGCAATTACGCCGCCGCGATCAAGGAATCTTTTTATTGATTCCGAATATAATGAAAATACTTCTCCGTTCTGATAAATATCAAGAGAAAGAATGTCAAGGTCAAGGCCCAGAAGAAAATCCCAATCCGGATTTCCGCATAAATGAACACCTCTTGGCCTTTGTGTCATGGCAAAAAACTGTTCCATTTCGTTTTTGGCTTTTGTGCTGTCGTAACCTGAAAGGGCGCTGAACAGAAATTGCAAGCCGGGTTCATCAACAAACATAAACGCATTGGAATTCATCTGCTTAAGCCGTTCAAGCTGTACATTTATTCGCCGTGACATAAATTCGAACATAAAAGGCCGTATGGTGTCATTAAAAAGAATGGGCTTTTTATCCTGGTCAAGTACATTTAAGCCAAAACTTATGGGCCCTTCCAACTGGCCTCGTATGGCGGGCCTGTCCGAGAGATCCATTTCGAGGAAACGATGATAAACCACCGAATATTCCTTGCTGATATCAAAGTATTCGGGCTCGTCAAAATGAGCCATGGTTTCTTCAAATTCAATGATAAATTTTTCCATTGAAAAACCAAGAGTTCGATTTTTCATGTCCAGTAAAATGCCGGGGAAGTGTTCGGCCGCCTGAACATACATGTCTTCAGTGTAGCTGACATGCGGGAGCTGCGGCCGGAATGGAATATCCATGGTAAGAGCCAGATCAAGGGCTATGTCCGGATCCTTATGGGGCATTACCGCCATTGCGGTAGTTTGAAGATTTCCGGGAATTGTCATAACACGTTAACCTCATCACTAAATTGTTAGATATTAACTTGGCAATAAAAAGAACAATAATATAGAGATAGTTTTTGTATAAAGGGCCAAATAATCTGCATCTATATCAGAATCATGGCATTTATATTCATATGGTTAATTGCCTATTTAATAGCATTAATACAATAAACATGCCAAGCTGTAGAATAAAATTTTGTTACATATTTGGCATAAGCTTTGCAGAATTAAAATGTTAAAGTCGTTTAACCAGCATTATATACATGGTTGTATGGTGTTGCCGAGAAAGGCTGAATAGTGTCTTATCCGGGCTTGAAGGATTTTGCTCCGGATCAACTGGGCAAGAATAAGCTGGATACAATTATTAGCAGGGAGATGGGGCATATCAGAACTCTCAGTAACTATCGGGTTGCTTTTAAGAAATGGTTTTGTGATCAACTATGACTTACCAGATCGTTTCATGATACAATTGTGTATCAATAACAAACATGAGACGATTTTCCATGCCTCCACTCCATAGAAATCATAGAACTTAGGAATAAAAGGTGCGAGCGATGAAAATATTTTCCAACATCAGCGCAACCATTGGTGCAACACCTCTGGTACGGCTCAATACCATTACTCAAGGGCTAAATGCTGAGATACTTGCCAAGCTTGAATTTTTCAATCCGTTAGGAAGTGTTAAGGACCGGATTGCCGCATCAATGATTGATACAGCAGAGGCCAAAGGATTAATCGGCCCGGATACACTATTGGTGGAGCCCACCAGCGGAAACACGGGTATTGCGCTAGCCTTTATCTGTGCGGCAAAGGGGTATCGTCTTTGCCTCACCATGCCGGACACGATGAGTATGGAAAGGAGAAAACTGCTTAAACACCTTGGCGCGGAACTTGTTCTTACACCGGGTTCCGAAGGTATGAAAGGGGCCATTACAAGGGCAGAAGAGATTGTGGATTCTCGCAAAAACGCATTTATGCCCGACCAGTTCAGGAATCCGGCCAATCCGAAAATCCACAGGGAGACCACCGCACAAGAGATATGGAAAGATACCGACGGCAGGGTGGATATACTGGTCGCCGGTGTTGGCACTGGCGGTACCATAACCGGTGTGGCCCAGATGATAAAATCGCGAAAACCGACCTTTAAAGCTATTGCTGTTGAACCTGAAGATTCTCCGGTATTATCCGGAGGAAAAGCCGGGTCTCATAAGATTCAGGGCATTGGCGCAGGTTTTATTCCTCATGTCCTGGATACAGCAATAATAGATGAAATCGTCACGGTATCTAATGATGAGTCATTTAATATATCACGGATGTTGGCAAAAACAGAGGGTATTCTCTGCGGCATTTCATCGGGTGCCGCCATGGCCGCTGCCCTTAAAATTGCAAAACGGAGAGAGTCAAAAGGCAAATGCATGGTAGCGATATTACCAAGTACCGGAGAACGTTATATCAGCACGGAGCTTTTTTCTGGAATTGACGTGTAAGTATTTAACTTGGAAGACGGTCAACGGATACACTGATCCGAATTTTTCATAAATGTTAAATAAATTTTTTCAGATTTATCCTGTGAGACAAACTTGTATCATAAAGGAATATAAGACAGCATGCGTATGACTATTTTTTTAATAGATAAAAATAGTTATAGATATTTTCGAAACGGAAATTAATAAAACGCGCTTTAAAATCTGGATATGTATATCCTGGGGTTTTGGCTTGGAATGGTGTTTATGTCCGCAGTAAATTGTAACAACCTTATTTTATAAGGTGTTACTAAGCCCTAAGTTGAGCGATTGTCGAGGTTGCCGCAGATACAAGGAAGATGCCGTTCCGCTATAGTCAACTATGCGGGACGGTATCTGACGCAGTAGATGCGGTAAGATCGGCAATCCCGCAGGGTTTCAAATTTTAAAAATATAAATCAATTTAATTCATTAAAAATAAAAGATGTTTGATCCACTTTTAAAATTTGAAACGCTCATCTTAGGTAAGAATATTATACTACATTCCTTCTTGGCACGAATTTTGATGCTTATAAAGAAGAAGGCAATGACAAAATTATAATTCATGACCGGAGATAGAATATCTGTGAAGCCCTGTGATATAAATATTAAAAAAACCCTTCGATTGACAGACAAAATGATTGAACTAGCGGAAATGGGAGACGCCGAAAGAGAAGATACCGGTTGCGGTATTCTTTACGGTGTTTTGCTTGATTCTGCCTATAAACTCAAAAGACTTGCGGAAAAAGAAAAGGAAAACCACATTAAGAAAGGTTGGTGGAAAAATGATATTGAATAGAATGGGTTGTGTTTTTTACCGATAAGCACTTTAGTATAAATATAGAAAAAAGGAGGAAAAATATGGGAAGTTTGAAAGGAACTCAAACAGAAAAAAATCTCTTAACCGCATTTTCGGGTGAATCTCAGGCGAGAAATCGCTATACTTATTTTGCGAGTAAGGCCAAAAAGGAAGGCTATGTTCAAATTTCGGAAATTTTTACTGAAACAGCCAACCAGGAAAAAGAACATGCCAAAAGACTGTTTAAATTTTTAGAAGGCGGGGAAGTTGAAATAACAGGAGCGTTTCCCGCAGGTGTTATCGGTACCACCCTGGAAAACCTTAAGGATTCGGCAGCAGGAGAACATTATGAGCAGACGAAAATGTATCCGGAATTTGCAAAAACAGCTCGTGAAGAAGGGTTTGATACAATAGCATCGGTATTTGAGGCGATTGCAGTTGCGGAAAAACAGCATGAAAAAAGGTATGTGGACCTTGCTGCTAATATAGAAGCCGGCAAGGTATTTAAAAGGGATGAAAAGGTTACATGGCGCTGTCGCAACTGTGGTTATCTACATGAAGGAAGCGAAGCCCCGGAAGTGTGTCCAGCCTGTGATCATCCCCAGGCCCATTTTGAACTGCTTGGGGAAAACTGGTAAACTTTTTTGAGCACAGATGAACACAGCTTATCAAAATGTGTAATAGAAAAGCATCTGTGAATATCTGTGGAAATCTGTGACCGATACTTTTAAAGGAGGAAATAAAAAATGGCTAAAAGACTTGAAGTGTACAAATGTGGCGTATGTGGAAATATCATTGAAGTGCTCCATGCCGGAAAGGGCAACCTTGTGTGCTGCGACCAACCCATGAATTTGCTTGTCGAAAATACGGTTGATGCGGCTAAAGAGAAGCATGTCCCGGTAATTGAAAAAGTCGACGGCGGCGTGAAGGTTAAGGTGGGTGAAGTTGCCCATCCCATGGAAGAGAAACACTGGATTGAATGGGTTGAAGTTATTGCGGACGGCAAGACTTACCGTCAGTATCTCAATCCCGGCGACACTCCCGAAGCAACCTTCTCTGTGACTGCAGACCAGATCACGGCACGTGAGTACTGCAATATTCATGGGTTGTGGAAAGCATAAAGGAGGTGATCACATGGCGAGTTGGAAATGTGGAAATTGCGGATATACGCTGGAAGCTGATACACCACCTGACCGGTGTCCATCCTGCAAAGAAAAATGCGAATTTCTTGACAATACCTGTTATACACCGGATTGTCAGGTTGAAGGAATCGATAAAAGAATATAAAAAGAGGGAAAAATGGCCCAGGACTAGGGCCGTGAAATCGCCGAGAAACTTGGGGAATAGGTTGTCCTGTGTTTTTATCCCGGCGACTTTACTTTAATAACGAATACCAGGAGAAAAAAAATGGCGGAACCTGAAGAGATATGTCAGTGTCAGACTATAAATTGCGGATGTATGTACAACCCGTACAAGGGTGACAGGAAAGGAAAAATTCCTAAGGGCACTCAATTTAAAGATCTACCTGATGACTGGAAATGCCCAGGATGCGGTGCATCAAAAGAGCAATTTAAAAAAATGTGGACTCAGTAATAATAGTGAAGCTTAACCATAAGAAAATAGAATAAGGACAGAAAGATGAATCCAATTGAAATAGCAAAAGATATTTATGACATTGGAGTTAATGATTGGAATATCCGAGATTTTCACGGATATTCCACCTACCAGGGCACGAGCTATAATGCATTTTTAATCGTAGATGAAAAAATTGCCCTTATCGATACGGTAAAAAAGGAATTTTCAGACCAGCTTCTGGAGAACATCGCTAAAATTGTTGATCCCAAAAAGATTGACTATGTTATCAGCAACCACACGGAAATGGATCATTCCGGCAGTTTGCCACGGGTCATGCATAAAATTGGGGAAGACAAGCCCTTGTATTGTTCAAAAATGGGGTTGAAAAACCTTTCCCGACATTTCCCGCAGAAATGGAATTATCATGGGATTGCAAATGGTGAAGCGCTGAGTCTGGGCAAAAGAACTCTGACGTTTCTGGAAACCCGGATGCTTCACTGGCCGGACAGCATGTTTACCTACGTGAAAGAGGACAAGATTCTCTTTTCAAGCGATGCCTTTGGCCAGCATTATGCCGGGTATGAAAAGTTTGATGATCAAATCGGCGATTCGATAATGCCCCATGCCAAGAAGTATTTTGCAAATATTCTCTTGCTGTATTCGCCTTTGATACTCAAACTTTTGGAGAAGGTGGCTGAACTTGGTTTAAAGATTGATATGATATGCCCGGACCACGGGATTATCTGGCGGAAAGACCCGGGGAAAATTATTAATGCTTATGCCAAATGGTCAAGTCAGGAACCTGAACAAAAAGCGGTTGTGGTGTATGACACTATGTGGCATAGCACCGAAACAATGGCCGAGGAGATCGCCCAAGGTATTGTTGAAGAAGGCGTTATTGCCAGACCCATACACATCCGAAGTTCCCATCGAAGTGAAATTATGACCGAAGTTCTGGATGCAGCTGCCGTTATCGTTGGATCGCCGACAATTAATAACCAATTGTTTCCTACGGTCAGCGATTTTTTAACCTATATGAAGGGACTTAAGCCCAAAAATAAAATCGGTGCCGCCTTTGGTTCTTATGGATGGAGCGGTGAGTCGGTCAAGCTGATTAACCAAGAGCTTGAAGCCATGAAATTTGATATCATAGACCCGGGCGTTAAGATCCAATATGTACCGGATCAAGATGGTAAAAATGCCTGTTTGGAACTGGGCAGAAAAATCGGTAAGGCAATCAAGAAATAGACGTTTTGCAAAGGTCTCACAGTGTAAATTGGAAGGAATAGCACAAGGGGGTGCTAATGGATGTAGTGCTTCTTTCACGGCTACAATTTGCAGCCGCTACAATGTTTCACTTTTTATTTGTTCCTTTTACCCTTGGTTTATCGATTTTGGTTGCATACATGGAAACCAGATACGTTAAAACCGGGGACGAAACCTATCTTCGCATGACAAAATTCTGGGGCAAGCTGTTCCTGATTAATTTTGCCCTGGGTGTTGTTACGGGAATAACCCTCGAATTTCAGTTCGGAACCAACTGGTCTCGCTATTCGGCCTACGTCGGGGATATTTTCGGCTCTCTTCTTGCCATTGAGGCCACTGTAGCCTTTTCTCTGGAGTCGATACTTCTCGGTGTCTGGATTTTTGGCTGGGAAAAACTTTCCAAAAAGGCCCATGCAACGGTTATGTGGCTGGTAGCGTTTGGTTCAACCCTTTCCGCGGTCTGGATCCTCATTGCCAATGCCTGGATGCAAAGTCCTGTCGGTTTTACCATAAGAGACGGAAGGGCGGAACTGGTGGACTTTGCCGCTGTTTTGTTTCAGAAACACGCCATTTTTAAATTTTTACACACGGTAAGCGCCGCTTATGTGCTGAGCGCCTTTTTCGTTATGGGTGTCAGCGCCTATCATTTATTGAAAAAACAAAACGTCGATTTTTTTACGCGCTCATTCAAGATCGCTTTGGGATTCGGGACAATTTTTTCTTTTATTGTGGTGATCGTGGGTGATATAAACGGTGTCATCGTTGCTGAAAAACAGCCCACCAAGCTGGCGGCCATGGAATCTCTCTGGGACACCACCACACGGGCGCCGGTCTATCTTTTTGCCCTGCCGGATGAAGATAACGAAAAAAACAAAATTGAAATCGGCGCATTACCCGGTATGCTCAGTTTCCTGGTCCATCACGATATCAACGCGGAAGTAAGGGGGTTGAAAGAATTTCCCAAGGACGAACGGCCACCGGTGTTGATAACGTCTTTTGCCTTTAAAGGCATGGTCGGCCTGGGATTTTACTTTATTCTCGCTACCGTTCTTGGCTGGTGGAAACGCAACCGGCTGGTAGACAGTTCAAAATATCTAAAGCTTATGATATTGTCGATCCCCCTGCCTTATGTGGCCTGTGAACTGGGTTGGATTGTTGCCGAAGTGGGACGTCAGCCCTGGATTGTGTACGGCCTAATGAAGACATCCGACGCAGTTTCTCCCGTTGCCACATCCCAGGTGCTGACCACCTTGATTGCATTTATCGTGGTGTATGGTTTGTTGGGAGCCACCGGATTCTATTTGATTGCCAAAAACGCTTTAAATGGGCCCGAGCTTGCGACCGAAAATTAATAGTTTGGAAAACCCGGCGACATAAAGTACCGGAGGAAAAAATGGTTTTACAGACAATATGGTTTTTCTTATGGGGCCTTTTATGGGCGGTATTCTTCATGACAGACGGATTCGACTTTGGAGTAGGAACACTTTATCCGTTTCTGGGAAAGAGTGATCAAGACAAGCGTATTATGATCAATTCGTTGGGGCCACTCTGGGATGGTAATGAGGTCTGGCTTATTACAGCAGGCGGTGTTACCTTTGCCGCTTTTCCTAGATTATATGCCGTAATGTTCTCCTCCCTGTATTCGGCATTGATGCTGATTCTCTTTGCTCTGATTCTGCGAGGTGTTTCCTTTGAATTCCGTGGTAAGGTTGATGACCCGCGCTGGCGAAAAATCTGGGATACATGTATTTTTACCGGCAGTTTTTTACCGGCTCTTCTTTTTGGAGTGGCCTTTGCAAATATTTTTAAAGGACTTCCCATAGATCATAACGGCATTTATCATGGAACATTATTTACGCTTTTAAACCCTTACGGGCTCCTAGGCGGCGTGCTTTTTGTAATGCTTTTTCTTGTTCATGGCGCCTTATGGCTGGCCATCAAGACAGAAGGTGATCTGCATCACAGGGCGGCTTCCGTTGCCAATAAGCTCTGGCCGGTGCTTCTTGGGGTAGCGGTAATTTTTCTGATCGCAAGCAAGTTTTCTACCCGGCTTTATGATAACTACCTGGCCCATCCAGCCTTTTTCATCGTTATACTGATCACTGTTCTCGCTCTTTTTGGTATAAAATATTTTATGGTAAAAGAGACATTTTTCAAAGCCTGGTTTGCCTCTGCGCTCACCATTGTCGGGGCTACGTTTTACGGTGTTATCGGGTTATACCCCAACATGTTTCCCTCTACCATTAATCCACAATTCAGCCTTACGGCCCATAATGCATCTTCAAGCCCTCTTACCCTGAAAATTATGCTGATTGTGGTAACATTTTTCGTTCCTGTTGTAATTGGGTATCAGATATGGGCATACAACCTGTTTAAAGGTAAAGTGACGAAAGAGGATCTGGCTTACGAAGAAGCTTATTAGAAATTATTCGTAGCAAGTAAAAACAAATCCAAAAATGTATTACCATGAAAAAACCAGCGGTTGATCTGAGTCGATGTAGTTTGTGCGAAGGGTGCTTGGAGGTCTGCCCTTCTGTTTTTAGACTCAATGATGCAGGATATATTGAAGTGGTCGAACTTGTCTCTTATCCGGAGATGGAAGTCAATGAAGCCATAAAATACTGCCCGGAAGACTGCATATACTGGGAAGAGGTGTAAAAAAACCGTGGTGAGGTTATTATGAAAAAGATGGCGTTATTTGTGTTCAACGGAGATCCCATGTGCTTTATTCATGTCCTTTTAAACGCCCTGGATATGAAGAAAAAAGTATATGAAGTAAAGGTGATCATTGAAGGGGCGGCGACAAAATTGGTTCCTGAACTGGCTAAAGAAGACAACCCTCTTCACAAATTGTGGGAAAAAGCCAAATCCGCCGGCCTGGTTGACGGAGTCTGCAAAGCCTGCTCGAACAAAATGGGCGCCTTGGATGCTGCAAAAGACAAGGGTTTGGCGCTTCTGGATGAAATGACGGGCCATCCCAGCATGGCCCGCTATCGTGAACAAGGTTTTGAAATCGTGTCATTTTAATAACTACTAACAGCATTGAATGATTGAGTCGTCAAATGAAATGACTTATAAAAAATGGGCAATAGACAGCTTAAAAAGAAGATTTTGGAGCTTTTAGGTAGAGATGATCTCGAAAAGAGTCTTGATGAGATCTGTCAACTACCTGCGCGGCAGGCGGTCAACCCGCTTTTTTCTTTTTTTTACAACACTAACGAATTGATCAAATGGCGGGCCATTACTGCAATGGGCGCGGTGGTTGCTCACCTTGCTGAACAGGATATGGAATCTGCCCGGGTCGTGATGCGGCGTCTGATATGGAATCTGAACGATGAATCCGGGGGGATCGGCTGGGGTTCCCCAGAAGCCATGGGAGAAATCATGGCCCGCCATTTCAGGCTGGCCGAGGAGTATGCCTTCCTGCTTTTATCTTATGTCAACGAACAAGGTAATTACATCGAACACCCAATTCTTCAAAGAGGCGTTCTCTGGGGACTGGGGAGACTTGCCCATTCCCGTCCCTGGCTTGTAAACCATGCAGACCCTTTTCTGCTTCCATATATGCGGTCTGAAGATGCGTTTCATCGCGGACTTTCAGCCTGGACTGCCGGAGCTCTCGACGGGGGGGTGACGAAACCCTTACTCCAACAGCTTTCCAATGACAGCACCGCAATAAATATCTTTATTGATATGAATCTAATAGAAATTACAGTCGGTCAACTTGCCTTGGAAGCCCTTTCTAAGCTATAGAAGTAAAGAATCCTGGCCCATAGGACCAGGCTTTGGTTTGCCCCTGAAAGGGACTGCTCTCCTATAAGCCGGACAAGTTAGAAGTGCCTAAAGTGAGCTAAAGTGCCTAAAGTTATGGAGTCGCTCCCGCTTGCCATTGAAAGCTCGACCCCCAGCCAAGCCCGCCCGGCATTCGCCTGAGGCGCAGCCGATGGCGGACGGGCAAGGCGAGGCGGCCTGGGGCAAGAGCGGGTAGGTTGCTCCACTGATTTTATATAATTGACAGAATTTCTTAACTTTAGCTCACTTTAAACTTTAGTTCACTTTAAACTTTAGTTCACTTCAAACCCTTGCAGCGTTTCTTCAGGCAGAGCCGGATAACTCTGACCTGGCCCAAAGGACCAGGTTTTTCAGGGCAAAATAAAAACAGTTTAATGGTAGAGAGGGGCGATATGAAACCAATTATTTATAAGATTTTTCTGTGGGTTTTGGCAGCCGTATGTTTTATTTTTTTTATATTTGCAGGAACATCTATCGCTCAAAACATACCTCTGCCGGAATCCTTAACCCTGTCTGAGGCAATTCAAATGGCTGTGGAGCAGAATCCAAAAATCAAAGCGGCACGCTTTCAGGTGGAGATGATAAAATCAGAGGTAATTCAGGCCAGGTCTGGTTTTTTCCCCCAGATCTATTTTACCGAGACCTTTAACCGCACCACCAATCCTATGTGGGCTACTGGCGCCAAAATGCTTCAGGGAAATTTAACTCAGGCAGACTTTGATCTTGGCAAGCTCAATGACCCGGATGCAATTAATAACTTCGCTTCTGCTGTCTCGATGTCCTGGTCGGTCTATGATGGCGGCCAGACAAAGATTGGATGGAAACAGGCGCAGCAGAATCATGAAGCCGTATCCCTCATGTTTAAGCGGACTGGGCAAGAAGTAATTACCAGAACAGCAAAAGCTTATGTGGGCCTCCTTCTCGCACAAGAGAATCTTATCGTTATCGTTATGTAGTTGATCCGTGTTGTTGCTATACTGTTGATCTTTGCTTTTGTTATGTCGATCCTTGCTGCTGTTAACTAACTGTATTTGACAAAGATAGCCGAGGCGCCAAATGCCATATCGCGACATTTAAAGCTTTTGGCTCTCGGCATTTTTATTTGGATCCTTTTAGTGCATCTATAAATTACTTAAAAGACCTAATTCAATTTCTTAGACAAGTGATTGGTTTGGTTTTAAGTAAAAGTTTGATAGACAACTAATCGAAAAACAAGGGGCGGAGTATATCACGGAGCGTTCAATTCCCTTAAGGTGAGGATATAAAATATGAATTATGTAGTGATTGTAGGCTGCGGATTTGTGGGTCTTAATGCGGCAAAAGTGCTTGCCGGCAAAAAAAATATCAGTGTAAAAATAATTGATCGAAACAATTACCATCTTTTCCAGCCGTTGCTTTATCAAGTGGCAACCGCAGGTTTGAGCCCGTCGGAAATTGCAGTCCCTATCCGCAACATATTTTCAAAATATAAAAACGTCAGAGTCGTTAAAGGTGAAGTGACCTCTATTGATCTTAAAAAAAAGGCTATTCAAACCGATATCGGAGAGATGGGTTACGATTACTTGGTTTTAGCATGTGGCGTCCGACCTTCCTATTTTGGCAATGAAAAATGGGAGCAATTTGCTCCGGGACTCAAAACCATTGAACAAGCGACTGAAATTAGACGAAGAATTCTTACGGCATTTGAAAAGGCCGAGGCCGAAGATGATAGCAAAAGAAAAGCACAGCTTTTAACCTTTATTGTTATTGGCGGTGGCAGTACAGGAGTTGAGTTGGCAGGGGCTATAGGTGAACTCAGCCGCTATACCTTATTAAAAGATTTCAAAAACATTGATCCGGCACTCGCACGGACTATTTTAATTGAAGCGGGCCCACAAATTTTGCCTTATTTTTCTGAAAAACTATCTGTTCGGGCAACCCGGGATTTGGAGAGTTTAGGGGTTCAAGTGAAAACTTTCAGTCAGGTGACGAATATTGACACTGACAGCGTTCAAATTGGCAAAGAGAAAATTTATGCATCTACAATAATCTGGGCGGCAGGCGTCAAGGCTTCAGATCTTAACAAACAACTGGGCGCTGAACTTGATGTTATGGGCAAAATAATAGTTGAACCGGATCTGAGCTTGAAAAAAAATCCTGAAGTTTTTGTGGCCGGAGATCAAGCCCATTTTTCATACCAAACCGGAATCCCGCTACCGGGAATCGCACCTGTGGCGCTTCAACAGGGAAAGTTTATTGCCAAAAATATACTTCGAGAAATAAAAGGACAACAAAGGGTAACATTCAAATATTTTGATAAAGGACAAATGGCCACTATTGGTAGACGTAAAGCCATTCTACAAATAGGTAAAGTGCATTTGAGCGGACTTATCGCCTGGCTTGTATGGTTGTTTATTCACATTTACTATTTAATAGGATTTAAAAATAGAGTCTTCGTTCTTTTTCAATGGGCGTATTCATATATAACGTTTAGAAAGGGTGCGCGGTTGATTGTGAACAAAAATTGGCGTTTTTATAAATCAGAGAGGATGGGCCACGATGAGTCTACCGAAAAAAAAAGTTAATGTGTTCATCGTTTCTGATGCCACGGGTATTACGGCTGAAATGGTAGCTGGTTCGGCCCTGGTGCAATTCGGACAGGTTGAACCGATATTTAAAAGATTTCCTAATGTCAAGACAGAAGAACAGATTAAAGACATTTTAGAAAATGCCGAGAAACTTGAAGCGTTTGTCATCTATTCGCTGGTATCCCAGGAACTGCGTTAAATATTTGGAATCAACCGACTACACGGATATCGAATCCATTAGGAGGGAGCTGAAATACAGTCAAAAGATATTTAGAGATATTCAAGGGCTGAAAGTATTAGACGTAACCAATAAGTCTATAGAGGAGATTGCTACTGAGATTATGGGAAATGGACAGTATTAATGCAGGTATTTGAAGCTCTCTGCAGCAAGTCCCAGAGCGGCGGCTCGGTAAAGCCATTCTGATGACCGTATTGAGTACAACCATGGGCATGTTGCTCATGCCTTGAAAGGCTTTCACCACTTGTGGTGGTAGCTATGGGCGGACTTTTTGTTTCCACTTTGCACACGCTTGGTTACGCAACGCTTTTTAAACGTTATTTGAAGATTTTAGAAAGAAATATAAACGAGTCGTGAGCCGCTGAAAGAGAAAAATATACTCCCGGCAAAGATGATGACGAAACCGAACTTGGACTCAAATTAAAACGAAAAAGGAGGCAGTCATGAACAATAATACCGCAGCATTCAAAGGCATCCCTTTCAATCTGGAAAAGCATGTAAATTATGCTGATGGCTCTGTAGTAAGCAAGACATTACTAAAAAAAGATATCGGCAATATTACTCTTTTTGCGTTTGATTCGGGCCAGGGGTTGAGTGAGCACACAGCCCCTTTTGATGCCGTGGTATATATTTTGGACGGGCAGGCCAGGATCACTATCGGAGGAAAGACACAAACCGTGAATGCCGGAGAAATGCTGATCATGCCAGCTAACGTTCCTCACTCGCTTAGCGCGGAAGAAAAATTTAAGATGCTGCTGGTTATGATTCGTGGCGAATGAGTTTCATCCAACTCTTAAAAAGCAACGGAATGAATAGGTGTAACATACTAAGTGAGGAGCAATAGATATATCCTTGACAAACTCATATGTTGTACGAAAAATAGCGTCAAATAATTAAAGGGGCATTATCATTAGGATTGAAATTTTAAATGCGTTATCAAGAAAACAAAGGAGAAGGTATGAAAGCAAGAAAAATAAAAGAGGGTGTTTTTTGGATGGGGGCTGTAGATTGGGACAGGCGTCTTTTTGACTCATTGATCCCGCTTCCCGACGGCACTACCTACAATGCTTATCTGGTCCGTGGAAGCGAGAAAACTGCCTTGCTTGACACGGTTGATCCCCCCATGGCCAATGAACTTTTAGAACAACTTAAAGATGTTTCTCAAATCGATTACGTTATCTCACACCATGCAGAGCAGGACCACTCCGGAACGATTCCGCAGGTTCTTGAAAAATACCCCAATGCCAAGCTGATAACAACACCCAAAGGAAAAGGAATGCTCGTGGATCTTTTACGGATATCTGAAGCATCCTTTACCACCGTCGAGGACGGTGAAACCCTTTCTCTCGGGGACAGGACATTTACATTTATTCATACGCCCTGGGTTCACTGGCCTGAGACAATGGTGACATATTTGGTAGAAGACGGGATCCTTTTTAGTTGTGATTTTTTTGGATCCCATATTGCCACTACCGATCTTTATGTGACGGATCAAGGGAGAGTCTATGAGGCGGCCAAGCGTTACTATGCCGAAATCATGATGCCTTTCCGTACCGTGATCCAAAAAAACCTGGAAAAACTAAAATCTTACGAGATTCAGATGATCGCTCCCAGCCACGGGCAAATATTTCAGAATCCGGCATTGATTATGGATGCCTATCGGGACTGGGTGCTCAGCCCTTGCCGTAACATAGTTGTACTGCCTTATGTGTCTATGCATGAAAGCACAAAGCGAATGGTCGACTATTTTGTTTCTGCCCTTGTAGAAAAGGGAGTAAAAGTGGAACTGTTCAATTTGGCTGTCGCCGACATCGGGAAACTGGCCATGGCACTGGTTGACGCAGCGACACTCGTCGTGGGAACGCCGACAGTCCTTGCAGGACCCCATCCCTACGCTGCTTACAGTGCTTTTTTGGCAAACGCCCTGCGTCCCAAAACAAAATTCATTTCCATCATCGGCTCCTATGGATGGGGAGGAAAGACCGTAGAAACACTGGCGGGAATGATCCCCAATCTCAAGGTAGAAGTCATAGACCCTGTCCTTTGCAAAGGTGTGCCTTCAGAGAAGGATCTTAAGGCGTTGGATGATCTGGCCGCCGCTATTGCGGAAAAACACAAGGAGCACAATTTTACTTAACGCAGATTCTCCAAGTTGCTTGTTTTTCAATAGGCTTTGTAATTCACAAGGCCCGAGGTTTTTATTTCTTTGATCCGGAGGGACACCGAATAGAAATTTGTGAATCAATTAATGCAGTTTTATGATCGAAAAAGCAACTCACAAAATTCCTTTGTATTTTTCTTTTCTTGACCTAAGTCAATGACAATTGCCTGTGGTAAAGGGTAGAGATACACCGGCACTTAAAAAGAAAATGTAAAGGTTAAAAAAAACAATTGTTAACCTACCAACAAAGGAGGAAAAATTATGTTTTGTTTTCAATGTCAGGAAACAGCCAAAAATGAAGGCTGTACGATCAAGGGTGTTTGCGGAAAACCCGAGGATACCGCAAATCTACAGGATCTGTTGATCTATGTACTAAGAGGTATTGCTGTTTACGGCGAAAAGGCCAAAGAACTCGGTATGTCAAATAAGGAAAACGGCTTATTTGCGGCACAGGCGCTTTTTACCACCATCACCAATGCCAACTGGGACAATGACCGCTTTATTGAGATGATCAAAGAAGGTTTAAAACGCAGGGAGGCGCTTAAAGACAAGGTTATGGCCGCTTACAAGGAAAAACACGGCAAGGATTTTGATGAAAAATTACATCATTCTGCCACCTGGTTCTCGGATGACGTAGCCGAATTTGAAGAAAAGGTCAGATCGGTCGGGGTCCTCGCCACAGAGAATGAAGATGTTCGATCTCTCAGGGAGCTGTTGATCATCGGTTTGAAAGGGATTGCCGCTTATGCGGATCATGCCGCCATTCTCGGATTTGAAAAAGACGAAATCTACGACTTTATCATGGAAGCCCTGGCTTCCACCACAAAGGACCTGCCGGTAGACGATATGATCGGGTTGGTCATGAAAGCCGGAGAAACGGCGGTGAATACTATGGCTCTGCTGGATGAGGCCAACACCACCGCCTATGGAAACCCTGAAATAACAGAGGTTAATATCGGAGTTGGAAGCAATCCGGGGATTCTGATCAGCGGCCATGATCTGAAAGATATGGAAGAACTGCTCAAACAAACCCAGGGAACCGGGGTTGATGTGTACACTCACGGTGAAATGCTGCCGGCCAATTACTATCCGGCCTTTAAAAAATATGATCATTTTGTGGGCAACTACGGCGGCTCCTGGTGGCGACAGAACAAGGAATTCGAATCCTTCAACGGTCCGATTCTGATGACCACGAACTGTATTATCCCCATAAAAAAAAGCAATACCTATCAGGATAGAATCTTTACCACCGGGATGACCGGTTATCCTGGTGTGGTACATATTCCCGATCGACTGGAAGGGGGCGCAAAGGATTTTTCAAAAATTATCGAGCTGGCCAAAAAATGTGAGCCGCCGACTGAAATCGAAACCGGCAAGATTGTCGGCGGGTTTGCCCACAATCAGGTGCTAGCCCTGGCCGACAAGGTCGTTGATGCGGTAAAATCCGGCGACATCAAACGCTTTATTGTCATGGCCGGGTGTGACGGCCGTCAAAAGGCCAGAAACTATTTTACCGAAGTTGCCAAAGCCCTGCCGCAAGATGCGGTAATTTTAACTGCCGGCTGTGCCAAGTATCGCTACAACAAGCTTGATCTCGGCGATATCGGAGGCATTCCGAGAATTCTTGATGCCGGCCAGTGTAACGACGGCTACTCTCTGGCAGTGATCGCCCTGAAACTGAAAGAGGTTTTTGGACTGGACGACATTAATGATCTTCCGATTTCCTTTGATATCGGATGGTATGAACAAAAAGCGGTGGCTGTTCTGTTGGCGCTGCTTTTTCTCGGTGTCAAGGGTATGCGCCTGGGGCCCACCCTGCCGGCATTCCTGTCACCAAATGTCGCCAAGGTTCTGGTGGAAAAATTTGATATCAAACCGACCGACACCGTAGAGGCGGATATCGAGGCCATGATGAGCGGCAAGTAATTTGCCCTGGTTTTTAACGGATGGCGGTTTTCTGCAGATAAAATAATTTTCCAATTTTTTTACGATCAATTAGGGTAATACTGTTCTAAATGGACACTATATATAGGAATTTCAATAATGCCCGAGCAAAAAATAACCGTGCCGATTACCGGTATGACATGTGCAAACTGCGCTATGAATATTGAACGGGGTGTTAAAGCTCTATACGGCGTTACGGATGCCAGTGTTAATTTTGCGTCTGAACAGGCAGCCATAAGTTATGATTCCAAAGCGTTGAACATTAAAGATCTGGTCGATAAAATTCACAGCTCGGGCTTTACCGTTGCTGCAACAAAAATTGAACTGCCCATAACCGGTATGAGCTGCGCCAATTGTGCAGCGAACATAGAGCGGGCCTTATACAAAAAGACAACAGGTGTTGTAACTGCATCTGTAAATTTTGCCACGGAACGACTGACAGCAGAATATATTCCCGGTGTTACTTCTGTTAATGATATTGTTTCGGTTATACAACGGGCCGGATACGGTGCAATTTTGGCGGATGAAGTTGTTGAAGGCCAAGACGCAGAGCAGGCTGCACGAAATGCGGAGATAAAGGACCAGACACGAAAATTTGTCCTTGGTGCAATCCTTGCCCTTCCCCTCTTTATTCTCAGCATGGGACGTGATTTTAACTTTTTGGGTATGTGGAGCCATGCGCCATGGGTGAATTGGTTCTTCTGTGCCCTTGCCATGCCGGTTCAGTTTTACACCGGTTGGGATTTCTATAAAGGCGGAGTAAAAAGCCTGAAAAATAAAAGCGCAAACATGGATGTTCTGGTGGCCATGGGGTCCTCGGTGGCATATTTTTATTCTCTGGCGGTTCTTGTTTTTCCTGCCCTGGGAGATCATGTTTATTTTGAGACCTCAGCAGTTATTATTACTCTGATTAAGCTCGGAAAGATGCTCGAATCCCGCACAAAGGGAAAGACCGGAGGCGCAATTCGCAAACTCATGGGTCTTCGCCCAAAGACCGCCACGATCATCCAAGATGGCGTTGAAAAAGAGATTCAAATAACACGGGTTCAAAAGGGCGATACGATCATTGTCAGACCGGGGGAACGTATTCCCGTGGACGGGGTTATCATAGAAGGGGAATCCTCTCTGGACGAATCCATGCTGACCGGTGAATCTTTGCCGGTGGACAAGCATGCCGGAGATATGGTGGTCGGTGGAACAATTAATGGTGAAGGTCTCTTAAAATTCAATGCCCTGGCCATCGGAAAAGAAACCGTGCTTGCGCAGATCATCCGTCTGGTTCAGGAAGCTCAGGGGAGCAAGGCCCCCATACAATCGCTTGCGGACAGAGTGGCGGCGATTTTTGTTCCGGCTGTTATTGCGATCGCCCTTGCTACTTTTGTATTGTGGTGGGGGATCACCGGTGAATTTGTACCAGCCATGATACGGCTGGTTGCTGTGCTTGTAGTTGCCTGTCCATGTGCTTTAGGGCTGGCCACACCCACGGCCATAATGGCCGGCACCGGAAAAGGAGCAGAAAAAGGCATCCTGTTTAAAAAAAGTGAGGCCCTTGAGATGGCTACAAAACTCGATACCATTGTACTGGACAAAACCGGCACCATCACAATGGGTAAACCTGCCGTGGTTGACATTATTCCTTTTGATCCGGGTTTTACAAGCCAGGATCAGCTCTTGAAACTTGCGGCTTCGGTTGAGAAAGGATCAGAACACCCGATTGGCAAAGCGATTGTGAACGAAGCGCAAAAAAGAAGTATTGATCTTTGGGAACCTGAAAATTTCAAAGCTTGGGGAGGTTTTGGTGTTGAGGCCAAGATACAAGGAAACTCTGTAAAGCTGGGCAAACCAAAATGGTTTCGAGATATCGGAATCGATATTGAAAAAGCAAAAGATAACATAGACCTGCTCCAGTCCCAGGGCAAAACCGTAATGGTTCTGGTACAGGGAAAGGAACTGTCCGGCCTAATTGCAGTGTCCGACACCCTGAAACCGGAATCAAAGGCCGCGATACAGCAGCTCCATAACCAGGATCTTAAGGTGGTTATGCTGACAGGGGACAATCTTAAAACCGCTCAAGCCATTGCTTTGAAAGTGAACATTGATGAGATTTTTGCCGAGGTCCGTCCTGAAGAAAAGTCATTCAAAATCAAAGATCTCCAGAAAAAAGGAGAGAAAATAGGTATGGTGGGGGACGGGATAAATGATGCTCCGGCCCTTGCCCAGGCTGACGTGGGTTTTGCAATCGGGACCGGTACGGATGTGGCCATTGAAGCCGGAGATATTATCCTTTCCAGCGGAAGTTTAACCGGTGTATCCCGTGCAATTAGACTTAGCAGCGCCACCATGAAAACGGTAAAACAGAACCTTTTCTGGGCGTTTTGCTATAATATCGTGCTGATACCGGTTGCAGCGGGAATTCTTCAACCCTTTGACGTTTTCCCCGTCTTTTTAAGGCAGCTTCATCCCATTCTGGCCGCTTTCGCCATGTCCTCGAGCAGTATTTCGGTGGTAACAAACAGCCTTCGCCTGTATCATGCAAAAATCGGTTGATTTTTACTGTAATTTCCCGTGCTGCGCAAGTTCTTCTAAACCGTTTCGATTCAAAAGCTTTATATTCCGACCTTCTACTTGAATCAAATCTTGTTTGCTCATTTTTGCCAAAATACGCGACAGGGTTTCCGGAATGGTTCCCAGAAGACTGGCCAGTTGCCCTTTTGAAATTGTCAGAAAAACAAAGTCCCCGGTTGCTTGTTCATCGGCAAGATAGACCAGATAGGACGCAAGGCGGGCAGGAACCTCTTTTAAGGAAAGATTTTCTATCTGGACGGTGAACTGGCGCAAGCGCATGGACAGAACCGCAAGCATATTCAAGGCAAGTGAGGGATGTTCGGATATAAGGTCAACAAAAGCCGGCCTTGGGATAAACAGAAGGTGGCTTTTGAGAATGGTTTCGGCGTTTGCAGGAAATTTTCGACCGGAAAAAACCGGAACTTCACCAAACGGATTGCCCGGCCCATAAATATGAAGAATATGTTCTTTACCTTCCAATGAAACTTTATAGATTTTTACTTTGCCGGCGACAACAATATAAAATCCGTTACAATCATCGCTTTCCAGAAAAACCGTTTTACCCTTATCATAAAACTTGTCTATGGCTATTTGCCTGATTTGGCTCAACTGTTCTTGGGAAAGACCGTTGAAAAGCGGCGCCTGTGAGATAATATCCAGAATTTTTTTCATAATTTCCCTCTTTTTTTAAAATTATCACCTATTTTTGACATAAGTCAAGGCAGTGCATGTGTTTATCGTATAAACTATCTTAAAAATCAGGAAAAACTTTAAAATTCCGAAAACCTGCTTTATTATATAGACAGGATTTCAGGATGATCAGGATATAATACCTAAATCTTGTGAATCCTTTAGATCCTGTCAAACAAGATCTAAATAAAAGGAGAAAAAACATGAAATGCCCGGGACAGGACAGCAGATACTGGAAACCAGGAGCTATTTTTAAAGCAAAATGCCCGAAATGCGGCCATAATGTTGAGTTCTTCAAAGACGATACAACCCGAAAATGTGATAAATGCGGTCACAAGTTCGCAAATCCAGAAATGGATTTCGGCTGTGCGGCATACTGCCAGTTCGCCGAAGAGTGCATTGGAACTCTGCCGCCGGAACTTTTGGCCCAAAAGGAAGATCTCTTAAAAGATCGCATTGCCATAGAAATGAAACGGTATTTTAAACGGGATTTTAAGCGCATCGGCCATGCAACCCGGGTAGCTCGTTATGCCGAACGGATCGGAAAAAATGAGCGGGGCAACCTGGCGGTGATACTGGCCGCCGCTTATTTGCATGATATCGGTATCCCTGAAGCGGAAAAAAAGTATAACAGCACCGCTGCAAAATACCAGGAACAGGAAGGGCCGCCCATTGCAAAATCCATTATGGAAAACCTTGGCGCCAATGACAAGCTGATAGAAGAGGTGTGCGATATTATCGGTCATCACCATCATCCCCGACCTGAAGAAACGCTTAATTTTAAGGTGGTGTATGATGCGGATCTAATTGCTAACCTTGAGGAGAAACATAAAGAAAGTCCCATAGATGATGACAGGCTGACCAGGATCATCGAAAAGTCTTTTTTGACCGAAAGCGGCCGCGAAGAAGCAAAGAAGATGTTGTTAAATTAAATAGAACAGGCGGATCTGCATAACCAATGAAACAAAAGGATTAATCATGAAAGTATTGCGTAAAATAATAGAAATAGATGACGAACTTTGTGATGGATGCGGGCAGTGTGTACCCTCCTGCGCCGAGGGTGCTCTTGAAATTGTTGACGGCAAGGCACGGATTGTAGCGGATAACCTCTGTGACGGGCTCGGAGCCTGCATGGGAGAGTGTCCCACAGGTGCGCTAAAAATTGTTGAACGGGAAACTGAGGAGTTTGATGAAGAATCTGTTGAAAAACACCTGGCGGAAAAAGAAAAACAAGGGCCCAAAGAAGAAACTGTTATGCCTTGCGGATGTCCGTCAACCACTATCCAGACGTTTGTTCCTGCTGAATCCGGTCGGACGGCCGACATACCTGCCGCTATGGGACCCGAGAGCGAATCGGCCCTTTCTCACTGGCCGATTCAGATACGGCTCATCCCTGCCAAGGCTCCGTTTCTTAAAGAAGCGGATCTTTTGGTGCTGGCAGATTGTGTTGCAGTGGCTTTTTCAACCCTTCACAGGGATCTTATTAAAGGAAAAGTCGTGATGATGGGATGTCCTAAATTCGATGATGTTCAGGAATACGTGGCAAAATTTACAGAGATATTCCAGACTGCGGGAATCAAGAGCATTACTACGGTGGTTATGGAGGTGCCGTGCTGCGCCGGCCTTCCCGGAATTGTAAAAAAGGGATTGGAAGCATCCGGACAGAAGATACCCATGAATGAAATCGTCATCAGCACCCGGGGCAAGGTTTTGGAACAGACCAAATAGTGCTGTATCGGCGTGAATGATCGGGAAAATGGACTCATACAAAATATTGATTTCCTCGATTTCAATTCAGATCTGCAGATGGGGATTTGATCAACGAATATTTACCCGAACGTTGCAAAAGTCGAGGATACCCCAATTCAAGGCATCAAGGACGAAGCCGTAGCCGTTTACTGCAAGTCCTTGATAACGAAGAAGATGGGGTGTCATCGGCTTTCCTGAAAGGTAAACAACACAGCAAAAATTTTATTTTCATTGGATGCCACCAACAGTTAGATCTTATAATGGTTACTACAATCAACGCAAAGCCTTTGTCCAAGTCGTTTAACGTATAATCTGATGTGTTGTTTATACAACGATCGGGTTTATTTAGTACCACATACTTTTAATGCTTTTACATGATCTGATTTATAGTAACCGCAGATTTACCCGAATACTATGTTGGAGTTATGTTGTTAGTTTTGGAGATGCGAATAAGCCTGTACTAGGTCAGACATATCTCAGGTTTTTCGGTCAGCTGATACTCTGAGGGTCTAAATTGATATCTGGAACGATCAGTTTCTGTATCGACCTATTTTCAATCATGAATTTTAGAAACTTAGAGGCGTTTTCGTAAAAGGCTTCCCAAAGCATCCCCGGCAAGTTGACCGAGGAGACAGCCTTGAGCTCGTGTTACAATTCCAGGTGTTAATTTATTTTTTACTAAGGTCATGAGAGACCCACCCGTTCACAACGTGGATCTCTGGCTGTCAATAGCCAAGTCTCACCTGATTTTTCGAATACAAACCTTGGATCATCGGCCACTTGGTCAAAAGGCCTTCGTGTAGAGGATTTTACTCGTATTTTCTTTCTACCATCTAACGAACAGAGGAAGACATTCTTTCCAAAGCTGCGGGCATACAGCTTGTGCAAATCAAGAGGTCGCTTGAGCTTGGATGAAGTGACGTTTGGCACAACGATTTTTCTACGAGATTCATCGGCCAAAATAAGTTTAAGCCATTCCGCGGTCGGCGTGGACACCTGCGGTATCAATGTATCCATGAAGTCTGGATCAAGCAAGTTGTTACTTATTGCAGAGACGCTGTCGCCAAATTGGGCATCCAGACGTGAAAGTTCGGTGGCTGCCACTCGTGACCGAATACCCGCAAGGAAAATCCTGGCAGCCAATTCTGTCGGCACACCGATTTCCACAAGTAGAGCAATAACCGCCATAGTCTTGATGCGCTTTTCTTCCACCGCTTTATTGAGTTTTTGTGATATCGCATGAATGACCCAGGGCAATTGATAGCCATAAAGATCTTTGCAGATTGAAGCGGCATCAGAATCCTGCTCAATAAGCACATTTAGCCCAGCCCCGCTTAACCAGTTCTCACGCAGATTATCAAGCTTTGATTCCTCTGGCATTTCTCCAGTAACCGAATATGCATTTTCTCTGGCCCATGCCTCAATATTCTGAACAATGGAATTCAGATGAGAGAGTAACCTCTCTGATCCCATATATTCATCAATCAACGTCCTGAAGATGGCCAGATCTCTGTGTGCCGTTATTGCCACGCTCGCAGGCCAGAAGCTACAACGGCCTTTCGAGTAGATTTATCTGTAACTCTTTTCAATGTTGATTTAGCTCTTGCCTGAAGAAACGATATGACATCATCTTTGTTCGACTTTTCAAGACCAGCAGAAGCCTGGATCGCGGCTAACGATTCTCGGAATGCTCGATCAACCCACTCGACTGATTCATCATCCGATTGATTTATCGACGCATCCTCGTGTAATGCCAAGAGTCCATCGTCGATTAAATCTAGAATTGCTTCAAAACGTTCCTCTTCGTCACCGACTTTTTTAAAATCGTTATTTGCGGATAGCTCTATCAAAACATCAAAAGGCACTCCAGCCCTATCTGCAATACGCCGCAAAAAGTTTATTATATACAGCAATCCGCTTTCGACACGATCCATTTTACTGGTATCGAAATAAGTGCGTGCGAGCGTTTCGTCGTTTCTAATTTGCCTGCGGCTTCTGGTGTCGTCTATTGCATATAGAATTTTACCTTCACCATCAACGAATGCACGACCAGCCCTGCCGCAAATATTCCAAAAGTCTCGTTTATCGATGGTCATGTTTTGTCCGATATATGGAGTAGAGATAATAACTGAGGAAATTCCGACGTTGACGCCTTGGCCCAACGTAGTTGTGGCGATAATTATTTTGGGAGGATGTGATCTCATCAAGACTTCCAGCGCTAAGCGAACCTGAGTAGTCAAACGATTACTATGGCAAACAACACCTACTCTCGCAGCCTCCAATTCAACTGCGTTTGGTTTCAGCTCCTCCATGCAGACAGCCTCAAAGACCTTCCATTCATGCTCGGGCCATTGGTGCTCTGCTGGATCATTTCCCAATGCCTGCAATACAGAATTTGCCATTGAAGGAACCCATTGTGCCTGGCCGGCAAATATCATAACAGGACCGAGATTGCTCAAGCGGACGGCGGTCGCGGCAACAGCACCAGTCTTGTTTGCTGGGAAAACTCGACTGTTTTTTCTCTTGCTAACCGGTTTCGCTTCTACAAATGATGGATTAAAGGATTCAACCTCACCTAACCAATCAATGCGAACTCGTTTTCCGTTCCATCTCAAGAGACCGAACCGCTCAACAGAAGGCTTCCATGGTGAAATAGCCACAGCATCTGGATCTCCAGCTACCCATTCAGCAAGTTCCTGAGTATTAGGCAGCACTGCAGACAAGAGAAGCATCCTTGCTCCCGTATATTGAGCAAATGCACGAAGGTGGTCGATGAATAGTTCGTTTCTTACATACCTCTCTGATGGACCAATCAAGTGGCCCTCGTCTATTACGATGAGCTTGACGTTCTCGAAAATATCGGGAATGGCCCTAAACAGGGCTCTCGCTTTTTCAGGTGTCGCTATTGTGATGGACGATTCAGAGACCAGCTCAGTATCAATGGAACTTACACGCGAACCACCATACAAATGAGATACCTGGAACCCGAGCCATGAAAAAGACGCGGACAGGGTCCTTTCCACCTCAAATGCAAGAGACCTGAAGGGTGCGAGATAGATGATCTTGGCAGCTGGATCATTACAAAGCGTTTGAAGTATGGCCAACTCTGCCACCATAGTCTTCCCTGCACTGGTTCTCAAGTTGACAACTCCACCTCGATTTGTCGGGTTTAACGCAAGTGACAGGGCAGCACGTTGTGATGCCCATAACTCGATGACGGGTGTTTTCGAGAAAGCCAGCAAACGTACGTATCGATCCAGAGGGAAATTCGCTTCTGGATCAAAAAATGGCGGAAGGGTTTTCCATAAAGATGCATCACTAAGTTTTTGTAACATCAACTTCAATAATCGGACAATCCACCAGTGAGATGGCGATAATCCAGCCATCGCAATCACTAATGCATCTTCGAGTGTTCGGCCAATTTCACTTCGAATATCCTCAACCCCCGTCATTATGAATTCTAAAGTGTAGGCTAAAGAACGTGCGATTGCTATCGTAATTGCCCATTGATCAAGGTTGGTTTGATCCTCGAACTCCGGTATATCCTGGAGCAAAATTCCGTTAAGACGTTGAATCAAACTTTTGAAATCTTTCCGAATGAACGCTGCAATTACACCAGCTTCCTTTGTAGTGCTCTCCACTTGGCGAATCGCAACAAAAGCTCGGGAATAATGTCCGGCAGCATAAAATGCCATTGAAGAGACCAATGCATGAAAACTACTCTCGCGGGACTCTTCCACAAATGGCCCATGAACGTTTTGCAAAAGGACCGCTGCCATCTCAAGGCCAGATGCACCTTCTTCAACAGTCTTTTGCTCCAACAGGCTGCAACTTGCAGCGAGGAGAGCATAGGCTGTAAAGGTGACCTTGTCTTCAAGCTGCTTGTCAAAAGCAGGAAAATTGTCCGGCGATTCATTAACCTCATGTAAAACATGCTTTGCATGGGATTGTGCAAACAGATTTTGAATCCGTCCGGCCTGTAAAGATGTGACTACTCTTTGTGCTTGCTCAAGAGGAATCGTCATTTGCATTCCTCCAAGCCTTTAAAACAGGGATCAACAATTGAGTCCGGCGAATCCAAGCCAAATGAAATTACCGCAAGTCGATGAAGGGAATTAACCGTGTGCTGATTCATTCTGTTCGCAGTGCGGGTATCACTCATCAACAGCCCAACATATTCAAGCTGTAGCTTTTCCAGTGCGAACAAGGTTGCGCATTCAAGAATTCGTTCGCCAAGATCAGCTTTGCCCGTCTCAAATAATCGATCCGCTACAAACTGCAATGATGCTGGGATACCGCCCTTATATGAACGAACCAGACCCTCAACAATATCAATCACAGCAGCTTTTGAAGATATTGTCCGGAATTTCGATTCCCCGACAACCACCCGTACAGGATCGGAGTCCAAATCAAAAGCGAGGACATCGTCACCTTTCATTGCCTGTTCAACATTTGGATTGTACCTAAACCGATAGACAGGCAAAGAAACCTCATTTGCAGCAGCAATATATTCTGCCAGCACGACTTCCGCGAGATTACCTTTTTGTGTTGATGGATTCGTTGGAAAACGCTTCATACGAGACTGATCATCTTCAAATCCCAAGCGTTGCATTGCCTCACGTCTTTGTCTGTCCCGTTCCAAAGCTTCCGGACTCACATGATGTCGAACCAGCATTTCGCGGACACATTCAACGATGGCTTTTCTTTGGCCAGTGCATTCTGAAAGTGTCCTGTGAGGAACCCCACTTTCGGTCGATCCGTCTGACGCAGTGAGTAAAACACCCAAAGGATGGCAGTCAGTAGGGTGATCTCCGAGAATACCAGAGCAAGTCACTTTTGGAATTTTACGGCGTCTTATGATTTTGCGTTTGACCATGGAGCACCCTCAAACTCCTTTATCTTTCCGTTCACTTGTCGGTCTCTTTGTCTTCAGCATCACCAAATCCTGATCTAAACCGTGCCGCAGGAGGTCCAGGCGAGACGATAAGGATACCAAGTGCTCTGCAGAGACGTGCTCCAGTCGAAAAGGAAATATACTTGGGCCATTGAGTAAGTCTTTGATGGCAGCGGAACCTTTTGCGCGGGCGTGCAAAGATGCCTCCATCAGCCAGGCAATGAGCATGGGATCTTGAATCGAATAGCGATTACCTTGTGCGTATACGCCTTTTTCATCAGTTTCTTTCAGAACGTTCCAGTCGATGAATGATCGGAGCACACGCCGGGCAGCTCGAGAAGCAGTTTCGCGCTCTCCGTATTGTTCTTTAACCCTACGCTGAATATGGGCTGCCGCAGCCGTTCCCTGCAGCCGCAGCAGACGGCCGGTGTGCGCTGCGACCGCACTCCAGAAGGGATAAGCGGCTAATGCCATGCCCCAGTGAACGGCAATGCGTTCTTTTTGAGGCAGTCCCTGATGTATCTGCAAGCCTTCGTTGCGCAAAGCTTCCAAGCCGCGGGGAACGATAAGCCATGTCTTCATCAGTATGGTGATGACTTTCTCCCGATTGCCCCGAATGCCTTGACCGCCGATGGAGACCTTATCCTTCAGCAGTTCCTGAAGAGAATCGTTGACTGCGGCTTTATCGTTTCCAGCCAATACCAAATTGGCTGTCTGTTCAAGCCATTCAAGGCGGATGCGTTGGCTGAACCCGATTTGGCTTGCCCGTCCGTTCATGCGCCCCCCTTTTCGATTTGAACGAGAGGGACGACGACCTCTTCCAGGGAAATACCGCCGTGTCCGACAAGGCGTTCTGTTTCACGAACAAATGCCGATCGGCCCGGTGCAAGCAATGGCAGATAGTTTTCCGGCAGGCCGACCGTGGGCCATTCCAGAGCATCTGGAAAGCGATCCTTGATTTGACCACGAAGGATAGAATCAGAATAAATCCGGACGCGCTCACCTCGTAAATCCGCAACTGCTCCTTCAGCAGGACGGCCACATCCGACAGCCTCCACATTTCCGTGGTCCGATGTCAAGTAGATACGGTACCCGTTGTTTAAAAGCAGGTCTATGAGATTCGTCATGAACGGCTGTAAAGCCCATTGTCGAATCTGATTATGCATTCCCGCAGCACCGAGCTCCATGCCGTGCATGATCTTATCCACCTTGTCTATAATAAGACCGGCAATTCGTATCTTTGGGTTTGTAATCAGCTCTTCCACGTTGTTAAGGGAGCCGTCGCCTAATCCCTTAGCATATATGATTTCATGTTGTGCCAGGCCCTGGTCTGCCCAGAATTGCGTCCATAGGGCGGATTCCTTATTTGTAGTATGGATGCTGTTAGGATAGTAAATAGGCGGTCTGCCGGCAAAGGCGGCTTGGCGTGAGACGGATGTGATTGTCGGTATCCAGGCAAAGATCGCGTTTTCGCGGAACCGGTATCTTTGGTGTTGTTTAGTAAGCGCCTTGCGGATGACGATCCACTGATCGAGCGAAAGCCCATCCACCAAAATGAATGCGACCCTGTTTCCCTTGGCATTACCGATGTATCGGGCGAGAAAACGAGGGATATGGTGGAGCATGACCGGCGGTACCGGCGGCAGATTGATCAACCCCGCGTAACGCTTTATCAGCCAACCCGCAAACGCGGCGTCAATTTTGGTTTGTAGGAATTGGATCCTCTGATGGGCCGGTTCGGGCAACCCAGCATCTGGTTCCAAAGCAAGCGCCAGAAGCTCAGCCCATGTCTTGGCGAAATGGAACCAGTCGTCGTGCCGCCTATCCTCTGTCGGGATTGCGGATGCTATGGTGTCAAGCAGCCCATCCACACGACGCGTCCGATCCACCTGTTCGTCGGTGCGGATGCCAATGGCGAACCAGGTTTTGGACAGAGAATCGGCTCGCTCATGGGAAACGGCTTGAAGCAGCCCTTCGAGGAACAGATTGTCGATGTAGACACGGATATCATCGTGGTCGAAAGGTAAGTCCGAGGGGCCCGAAAATTCAAGTCCATAGGCTTCCTTGTTATCGCTGATCTCTAAACCATCTTTTTTTGCCGACCGGTCGAGAAAAATGGTCCAGCGTTCCTGGAGGAAGGCGAAAAACGCTTCTCGGTCCGGGATAATGGAATCGAGGGGCCAGCCTTCAAAGCCGTCGTTCTGGCGAAGGACCTGAATGAAACGTTCATCCAGAATCGTCGGGATGCGCTGTTCACGGTAATGGCGACGCAGTAGCACGCGAAGCAGATCAGACGGCTTTCTGATCAGTTCGGGCGCGATCTCGAATACGTGCCGAAGAACGAACTCTTTGGTCGCATTGTCGCCCAAGACACCGGGTGCATATCTTTTTTGAGCATCAAAAAGCGCCTCAAGATCTCCGCGGTTCAAGGCGGCTATCACCGGATAGCTCAAGTTTGGGAATATCTCTCCAAGGTTGAAAGATAACCGGCGACCAGCTTGGAGCAGATCGTACGGCAAGAAACCAAGATCGTTGGCTCCTGAGCGAAGTGCGACAACCAGATCCGTCTGCTCTCCCTTGTCCCAGCGGGAGCGGAATTTGGTTTCATAGGCATAGCGGAAGGCAACGTGATCCTCGAATGGGATCAGTTCAAATCCCCGCTCGCGTATCCCTTCAAGAATCCCTTCCTCCAGGAGAAGCCCGTCGGGATCGGCAACCAGTGTCAGACGCGCCACCTTTGGAGTGAACTCCTTTAGAATCTGGTCGCGCCAGCTACTCATAGGCACCTCCTTCCACGCGGATAACGATACACACGGTCACCTGCAATGGCGCGGGACAGGGCCCGGATTTGGTGGGGCTGCGGTATTACAGATGATTCAATGGGTGCGAGAAGCATATCCTGGGTCAGGGCATCGGCCACCCGTGCGGCGGCGGCGACATAGGCGATGCCGTCAGCGGTGACGGTCCCGGAATCTCCCAATGGCGCGAGTCTGGATGTAGGCACGCGGACCACCGAATCGCGGCCTGGCAGCAACACCCGGCAGGTCGTCTCGCCCCAAAGCGTCTGGGCTTCGATGACCTGACAGAGCTGATTGTGGTTTTGACTCCAAACCCAAGTACCAATGCGATGCTCTATTGAATGATCATTGCTATATCCTTCTGCCACTATCTTCACATCTATTATCGATTCTTAGATTGTTTCTGGATAGCTTTGGCCAATTCATTTTGATTCCAAGGAACGACAGTTACTTTGTTATCTGTCACCGCCTTAGGTAGGCGGGTAGGTGCCTTGTCGCCCTTATACATCGCAACAACGCCCTTACCCAGAGCAATACTCTCCCTGATTTCCCAATTTACCCACTTGCTGTCTGCTGTGTTATCTGACACATATACAACTGTGACGGAACACTGCCGTATCCGTTCTCGAATCCCGCGCCGAATATAGTCAGCATCTTTGCTGTCAAAGGGCTTCCTGAGAGACCAGTCATTGAACTCAATGTCCGAGTTATCATTCTTGGCTTGCCCTCGCAACAGATTTACATCTCGTAGATCCTCGGCAGCAAAGCTGATAAATACGTTGCATTTGCCTGTCCCCGCACTAGCTCTCAGCGACTCCTTAGCGGTCTGCTCAAGCTCCCGAAGTTCGTCAGGGGTTAATCCGCGACCGCCGCCACCACCACCCATTTTTAGCTCCTTTCTTTTGCGTTCAAGATTTCTAAGCACGCTACACACTTGCCGCATGGTTCATCGCCACCTGCATGGCATGAATATGTATCCTTTAATCCGCGTTCAGTTGCGATCCTAAGGACATCCTTTTTCGTAAAACCTAACAAAGGTGCTACTATGGATATACCTGTACCAATTGCTGTCTTGATCATAGCTTCGCACTGGCTGAGGAATTCGCTCGTCTGATCCGGGAAAAGGTGCTCCTTCGGATCAAGCAATCCTATCGCTACACCATCTGCGTGAACTCTGTATGCGTGCGCTGAACCGCATAAAATGAGTAAGAGATTCCGTCCAGGAAGAAACGCATCTTCATTTATCCGGAATGAACTGTTGGTAATTCCACTCTTTACAATTTTACCAAACCCTGAGATATTCATAGTCGTTATTTTAGGCAAGCAATATCTGTCATGCAGCGCCTGGCATGTGGCCAATTCTTTGGAGGCAACCAGCTGACCGTAGTCCACAAAGAGGGGGTGGAGCACTATGCCTTCCTCTTGTGCCAGAATACTCATGAGGGTCGAATCAAGACCACCGGAAACGAGAGTCACTAACGCCATGTTTGACACTCCTTTTTGGCCGTTCGAACTACGACCCACACTGCGATATCGAAGTTCTCCGCTTGGAATCCATTTATGCTGGAATATTCTATAAGAATGCGCTCAAGTGTCTCATATCGCCGTATAGTCGGGACCGATTTAATTGGAACTGGAGTAAGTCCAATCCAGTTCATGTACGTCAAGACATGAACGTCTAGTACAGCGATATCTTCTGCATATCCAATATTGCGAAGAAACAGGCTTGCCTGTTTGGGACCCAACCCTGGGACCTCTGCCGCCAGATGGCGGCGTGCCATTTGTGGACCTTGCATATCGTATAGTAGTCCGTGGATCGAGCCATTGTCAGAATATAATTTTTTAGCAGCCTGACTGATTTGGTTTGCGCGAAGTTTCGCGAACGGATAACAACCCCGACCATAGCCGGACTTAAACGTTTTTTTACCCACGGAGAGAACATTGAATATGTCTTGCTCATACTTAGCGTATTGCGTAGAGCGATGGATCGCAGAGAATAGGTTCGCTTTGTCCATTCGCGCGACAGCGGCCTGGGTGATCTCATACCGTACCCGACTACCCAAGATACATGCTACTAGTTCACGCCACAGATTGTCTTCGTTTACAGCCGCCCATGGGAGATTAATCGGATCCTTTTCCTTGATCGCATGATATACCTGTTGAACTGCATTTGCTATTCTTGATACAGGTAGACAGATTGGAGACATAGTCACCCACCTTCCCTGAGGGCGTCGATAATCATTTTGAATCGGTTTTCCCATGCGTATCTTTCGAAGATCCTTTGAGGCATGTCATCCATTAAGGCATTTCGGAGATCTTGCATAAACTGATTGTAGAATTGCAGATTGTGCATCAGTACCGACTGGATAAATGGTAGCACAGCATTACCGCCCCATTGGGTTTGGCTCTTGACAAAATCCCACTGTTGGAAATGAAGTAGCATTCCAGTCTCATGATCCACAACGGTTTGGCACCACTCCAAGCCATCAAAACTATCGGCTCCAGCCATCGCATAGGCAGCGATGGAAATGGGATTTCCTGTACCCAGAAGATGAAGAGGGCAGTAGAAGGCGATTTCGTCAAGCGCCCTGCGAATCCGTTGTACTGAACGTGTACGCTCGACAATCCCCTCTCCAAGCGCACGCTCGGGGACCGCTATCAGAACGGGGCACAGGCGCTCACCCACCATCTTTACAGCAGCCGGCAGGTCCTTTTTCGCGCCATGGACGATTGGGACAACCGTCCCCATAGCGTGCTCCTGATCGCGAAGCACACTTCTCTCAACATCTTTTGCAATTGCCTCGGCAATTTCTGGTGGTCCTTGATTGTCGTAGCAAAAACAAAGGTTGTTCTCGTAGGTACCGCATATTGTATGATAGTTATTTACAGCCCAGTAAGGGTCTCCTTTCCAAAAACCTTCGTAGTTACCACTGTCCATGAGGATCACTGAGCCTTGTTCCTTGCTTCTACTAAGCGCATTTTTTATACGGTCCCTATGTTCTGGGCTGGAATTGGCAATATCGAAAGCGGACACAAGAAAAAGCGGATGTGCAGCCGCATATAGTAGTTCGATGTAGTCGACCGGCACCAAATTCGTTTTAACACTTGAAACGGACGGGAAAAAGCAAGGAAGCGATAGTGTAGTTTCCGCGACAGGAAAATCATATTGCCTTTTTGCCTTCATTGGCTCCTCCTATCGGTTATTTGTCGTTATAAGCTTCTGTAGTGAAACATCCCGGCGAGCGCACCACATGGTATGTTCTCTAGAGATTGTTTCCTCAACCTGCTCCACAAATTGAGGAAAATCGTTCTCTTGCGTAAGGCTGTTGGCAATCGCCTCCAATTCGCCAAGCTCCTGTGCCGCCAGTGAATATGTCTTAGAAAGTTCGTCGTACCGCTTCATCTGACTCCAAGCAGCTACAACAGCGGCTAATGTAGTGATTACTGGAACGAAGTTGATCTTGAATGATCCCGCGCTCGCCTGGACAATTGCTATAGTCACAACAATCGCTTGTAGAGCCACTGTCACCCAAAACCACCATGATCCACTACGCGCATTTATACGTGCCTTCTTGGAGTACCACGATTTCTCGTCCATTAGCCTGTGTTTTAAGTAGATTTGTTTTCGTTCATTAAAGGAGCGAGATCTTACCTGCTGCATGAACTCACTGATCGCAGCGGCATTCCCATCAGCGAGACCTACAATAGGCCTATCGCAGTCTGACCTTGCTGCTCTGATTTCTCGTAGTTCATCGATAAAGACCTTGTTAGGGGATTCATCGTTTTGCACCGGCGTCACATTCATCATGTAGCGCCATGTGACGGTCTTCACAGATTCAGCTATAGCGCGACAATCGAACCAAACTTTGTCATCACGCCGAGCGCGAGTGATCCATAAGACCAGCAGGCCAAGGGATAGAACTACGGCAATCGCAGTATACAGATATTTACTCAGAGACCCAGTGGCAATGGGTGTAGATGCACCGACAATACTACCCAATATCAGAGATCCTAGATAAATGCGCTGAAGCAGAATATAAATTTTCTGTGATGACAGTGAAGCACTGTCGGCGGCTTGAAACAGTCCGGGAAAATGCTCATTTTTCATGTGCATTACTCTTCTCCTGTTCTTGTTAACGCCTGATCATACCACATGAGCAGCTTGGGGTCCTCCTGTAGGACGTTATCGGGTATCTTGCGGGCCACAGTGATGATGGTAGCGTAGTCGCGCTCCTGCCATGCCTTCTTGAAACCAGAGCGAACCGCCTCCAAGCGGAACACCTTCAGCCGTTTCTGTTTTGATTCGCGGTACTCCTCGAACTCGCGCATCAGTGCCCGCTCGCGCAGCTTCTCCAAGTCGCTGGCTTTGTTCGGGTCGGGGACGTACCAGCGGTCCTTGCCTTTAGCCCTGAGTGTTGGATCGTCCTTGGCTAAGTTGCGCAACTCCTTGAAATTAGAAGAGAGGTAGCTGTGGATCTGACTGGGCACCTCACCCTTTCCATCGTAGGGTAAAAGATTTTCTTTTAATAGCTCAGATAGTTCCAAGGGTTTTTCGTGTTTCTGCCAGCCACCGATCTCCTTTAGGAATTGCGGATGGATGTCCTGGAAAGTCTGTGGTTTCTTGGTGAGTTGCTGCTTCAGCCATTGGATGGCCGATGCCTCGTCGGAGACGAAAAGCTGAAGCTGGAGCACCTCCTTGACGGTCATGCGCTTCTTGTCGTACTCCGCCGCCTGGTCTGTCAGGAAATACATACCATCACGCGGAGGAAAGCGTTGTTCCAGTCCGGCGTAGAATTCCGCCGCGGACAATGGAACCGTTACGCCGCGCTGGACGTGGAAGGCGACCATGCGGTCAAAAAGCAGGTAGTTTTGGCGCTCGGCGATGACTTCGGCCTGGCCGTTTTTTGAAACGAAAAGCGGGAGTTGCTTCAGGTGTGTACGGACAAAATCCCAGACGCCGTCTTCGGTTCCCGCGGTCAGTTTGAAGCGGTTCTCAAGGCCGCCGTTGGGTTTGTAGGCTGTAATCGCCAAATCTTTGTTGACTGAGCCTCCAGCTGTTCTCTGAGTGTGGGTCTTGATCTTCTTGTCCAATACGCGGACGTCGGCGATGACGAAACCAGCCCTTTGAAGAGCTTCCTGGATAGATGACCAAACTGAATTCTGCGAATTATGAAATTCTACGGTCATCCACCGACCTGGCCTTAAAACTCGGAAATACTCAGCAAAACATCGGAACATAAGACCTTGATAGTCCAAAAGAGCCTTCTGCTGTGTCTTATTTGTTATGGCCTCTTGGTTTGAGTTTGTATTGATTCTCAGGGCCGACTCCCAAATGAAGTTGAGCTCCGAATACATAATGTTACCGCCAAATGGAGGATCAGTGAAAATGTAGTCGATCTCATTTTCACCAATGCGTGTTTGTGTTGCAGAGGCTGTTTCTAATATCAGATTGTTATTATTAGCCCATGGTCTATTGGCGGTCTTCAAGGCTATCTTAAGCCTTTCAGAAATCAACGAAAAGGGATTGAACTCAACTTGATTAGAAGGAATATAGAGTGTCCCTCGTCTGTGCCCTGCCGTAGCTCCGCCTTCTCCTGCTTTTGGTCCTCCAATTCTCGAAATAGCAATCTGGTGCTGTTTAGAAGCACGTTGCATGACGCCAGTAACCAACCATTTACATAAGGAAGACGAACACTTAGAGAAGAACCGAGCCAGAGTTAGTCTATTGCGTTTTGTATAGAAGTGATGCGTGTGCGTAATCCCAGCAGCATCATTTCGACGCGATTCATCACCCTCAGGCATGCGAACGGCAGGGAACCAACCATCAGAATCAAAGGCATTAATTTTCTCTAATAACTTACGGTCCCAATCCCCTGGAACCTTTGTGTAGGTTCGTCTCTCATAGGTGTAGTTGTAAAGGACAGGAACTTGCTTGGCTTGTCTTACTGGCACTCCCAAGGCAAAGTCATGAAATGTAATGAATGCGCGGTCAAGCGATCTCTTGGTCAATAAAGTGTTGCAGCTCGGGCAGCTAAACTCTGAGCGCACTATTCCTTTGTCCTGGTCAACTGCAACATCCCAAAAAACAACCTCACCGGTGCAATTTGGACAAACAAAAACATCTGACCATACCGCGTAGTGTATCTTGCATTCTGTTTTACCGTCCGAGTGCAACGTCCGGTACATCCAACCGCATTCGCCTTCCACTTCTTTTAGGATGCGTTTAGCTTCCCGCTCAAACTCACGGAAATCCACTGGCGTGTTGTAGTTATAGGCAATGAACGTAGCCGCAGGAGAAAGGTCATTCAGTACCGCTCGACGCCCCCCGAGTTTCGAGAAGGGTGCCCAAACCGCTTTTCCATTCTCGTCTGTCTCCTGCTGATAAATCGTTCCGTCCTTGTCCACGCGGTAGCCGAGCGACTCAACCGTGGCATTGTCTCCGCAAATCTGAGCAGCAACACCGGTCATCCCTGTCCCACAGAACCCATCGAAGACGACATCCCCCGGCTCGGTGTAGTGCAGGATGTATCGCATGATGGCCTTGTGTGGCACCTTGGTATGGTAGGAGTGGGCGTTGTAGATCGGGTCGTTCTTTCCCTCGCTTACATCCGCCGCAAAGGGCTCACGTCGGTAGTCGTCAGTGGCCGGGTCATACGGCTTTCCGTAGTGCTTGATGAAATCCTCGATAAACGGGTTTGGGCAAGGCCGTGTAGTACGGCGGATCAGACAGCGCCAGGATGTCTTCGTCCTCGCCAATGGGGAACCCCTCGATCTTGCGGAACTCAGAGTCCTTGAGTTTCTCGCGTAGTTTCTCCAGGAAATATTCCCGACGCTTCTCGTCGTTTTCGAAAGTCATGCCGAGACATTCCACTGGCCTTTTATCCACCACAAATTCCTCTTCAAAGAGTTTTCCGGAACCTGGTTTAGCGGGGACAATTTTTGTTTTGAACAATTGTTTCTGTTTGCCGCTCATATTGCAATCCCGTTTTGAACCGCGAATGAACACCAATGAACACGAATAAAAGGCCGTAAGAATTCGTGTCTATTCGTGTTCATTCGTGGTTCTCATTCCCATTAACGGGAACATGATAACTTTTCCGGTCAGATCCGATGTTGAACAATTAGTTAGTCAAATGACCGTAAATATGATCATGGCATTCGACTTGATCATGTTAATGCGATCATGACCATATTTTATATTACGGTACATATAATAAAAATGACATACTTCCAGAGTATTAGCTGTTATATGGGTATTTAAAAGCGTTCAATACCTATTAATTAGGTATGTTACCTATTTCTCCATTTAGCATTGGGTCCTCGGCCTAAACACTCAAGCTTTCCAATAGTCTTTTGTTCTCTTAGAATCCTTCGAATCAGGTCGATTCCAACATGAGGGCAACTCTCCTGAAGTTCGCGTATCGTAAAATCACCCCTGAAATGCCTTATAGCATCCAATACCATCACCGTTTTTGTTCCCCGCCCCGTCGAAATCAGCCCTACACGTCGTTCAAACTCCTGATATGATCCGAACAACATGACGCCCAGAAAGTATTCCCACCAGGGCAAAATGTTATGCTGGATCTCGTGCCATCCCTGGGAAGAAGTGTACAGAGTGTCATAATATCCCTCTTTCGTTTGCTCGATCATCTGCTCCAGGCTGATATAGCGGCCCAATTCATAACCGGCCTTGTAAAGCAAAAGAAGCGTCAGGAGTCTGGCCATACGGCCATTTCCATCCAGAAAAGGATGAATGCAAAGGAAATCAAGAACATAGGTTGGAATGAGAAGAAGCGGATCGATTTCCCCCGCCTGCCGGAGTTCAGCGAATTGTCTGTGAAGTGTCTCCATGGCGTCTGGAGTTTGGTGAGCAGGAACCGGATAAAAACGGACGGCCTTTGTACCATCAGGCTGGATTTCCGTAATCTCGTTGTCAGCAGGTTTCCACTTGCCTCCATTAGCGGGAAGGAATTGATAAAGGTCTCGATGGAACTGCAACACGACGCCGGTGGTGAAGGGGATGTCAGCATGGTTAGCATGGATCGTATTAAGAATATCCCGATAACCAGCAATTTCCTGCTCAGAACGATTTTGAGGGGTTGTCTTCTTGGCAACCAGGTCCTTAATGCGCTCCAGAGGAGCGGTGATCCCCTCCAAGCGGTTGGAGGATTCCGTACTTTGTATAATTGCAGCTTGCCTAAGCGTTTCTAATATCTGCGGTGATTGTTCCTTGTATAGATCCTGCTTGCCCTTATATTCCGCAATTCTGCGGATGGTTTGCAAAAGGTTATGAGTAATCGGCTGTTTTTGAAGGTATTCGGAATTCAGCGATTTCATTTTTTACTCCAGCACAATTCTTACTTTTCCGGGCTCCTTGCCCTTGGTAAGTTCATCCAGGTATTCCTCGAATCGTTTTTTTATCTCCGCCGGTGTCACCGGTGAACCGCCGGAGAGCAGCGCCGCGCGCAGGTCGGCGATCTTGACCAAGACCTTCTGGAGGCCGGAAAGCGCCTCGCCCAAAGCGTGGATGAAGTCCTGGTCGAGCTTGTCCGGCAGGGCCCGCTTCTTGATAAAGCCGTTCACCAATTTCTTCGGCTCGGACTTTAGCAGGTTCAGATTGCCCTTGGTGGTCGGGTCCTCCAGGTTAGTCAGGAGCGTCTGGGTCCAGTTTTCCACCATTTTGTCCAGCTCTTCGTCCAGACCATCCAGGACTGATCCAGCAGGTGCAAGAGGCGGCTCCGAGCCGGGTTTAAAATTGCAGTTCGGGCAAACGGGCGAAGCGTTTAGTTCCTGCTCGGTGAGAGCGAAGCAGCTTTTCAAACCGCCGAGACGATTCTGGAAATCGGTCAGATGCTGGCGGGGCATCAGCTCAATAGTGGAAAGCTTTTGCAAAACCTTAAGCCGATCGTCGGCCATTAGCTTGGTCTTGCGCTTGTCCTCATTTACCCCCAGCCGCGCCTTAATATGCAACGCCATATAAGCCTGAACATAGGTTTTTTTGAGGTCAGTCAGTTTGCGCTGGGTTTGTTGGCGGAATGTAGCCGCGCTGCGTTTGTCCGGATTGACGAGTTGAGTGAGCACCTCGTCACGGGCCGTCTTCATCTTGGCCACCCAGGCGTCCTCCAGGGGTAGGACTGCCTCGGCGGTAGATAGAAACGATGCTGTGGAACTGAGGTCCACCACCAGTTCTTGTAGGGATTCAACCTCGGCCAGGGAATTGAACCCGTCCCGGTAAGCAATCACCTCCTGCGTGTCATAGCGGAAATTTTTGAGCTTGCCGGTCGATGTATAGGCTTGGAGTGATTCCAGAAAAGCTTTGGTTTCATCGAGGCGGGTTCGGAGTTTCTGCGTCTCTTCCTCTGTCAACAGGTTCCGGCCCCAGAAGAGCAAACCGTTTTGTAGATTCCGTTGCAGGAGCACGAGCTTCTCCACCAGATTGGAGATGGCCTTCTGTAGCTGTTGCACCGGATCGTCCTTGCCCTGTGTAACCAACTGGGCCATACCAGGCGTGAGACCGAGCAGTTCGAACATCGCCTTCAGCGCAGGCAGGTTCCAGTCTTTGGGTCGCTCAATGTGCTTGAATTGGGTCAATTCATCCACGCTGCACCCTGACAGTTGGAAAAGGCCGGTGGCATCGAACTTTTTCCCCGGTATGGCCAGCACCAGATCACCGGAGTAGACCAGTACAGCCAGAACCACGATCACCCATTCAGGTTCCAGCCGATACCGGTCCTTGTCCAGATATTCCAAGCCCTTATCGTCCTGGATCAGTTCAGAGCGATTGACCACCTGGCCGTGGCCCTTCTTTTTTAGCAGGGCGAGGATATGTTTGGCATATTTCGATTTGTAGGGATCGAGCCGTTCACCGTCGAGCAGCTCCAGGGCATCCAAAACCGCTGTTGCCTGTTTGGTGCGGTTCTGTCCGGCAATGGCGCGCAGGGCGTCCTGTGCGGCCTGGTCCCGGTTGGTCCCGGTGATGAGCACCGAAAAGAAAGGGTATTCGGGCGCCCGATCCTGGAAATGCGCCCCCAGGCAAATGCCGGTGATGGTGTTTACCAGGTCGCGGAAATTGATGCGCTCATGGGAGCCGATACCGGAAAGTTCGCGGATCGATTTACCCTTGGCCCATTCGGTAAGCGACTTGGTGCGTCCCTGGTAGGTGACTTCAAAAGCGGTGGCCATATTCTTTTGCAACCATTGTACAAGATCTTGCAGGAAACCCGATGATTTCTGGTCATAAGGTGTTCGTTCCTGACTTGATCTCGTAACTGCCAGGTCAACGGCCGCAGCATAGCTGCTGAGCGCCGTCCGAAATTCTTCGTCCAGGTTCGTCAAACGCAGAAATAGCTCGTCAGACTTCTGCTCGTCCTTGAAGTGGGGTGGCTCGAAGGGTTGGATGAAGTAGAGGTAGAAGTCCCGCGGCGGCACGGCGGTGGAGCGCTCGTTGGGCGCGCCGAAGAACAGGTATCCCTGGCGTGCGGCCTTGCGCTCCAGCCATTCGAGCTCGTACTGCCAGATCTTGTAGCCGGTGACGTAGGTCTGGTCGGTGCACTCCATGACCCGTTTCAGGGCCTCGTAATAGTAACGGTCAAGCTCGGAGGGCTCGAGGCTCTCGGCGCGATTACGGATTTGGGCATCGTAATCTACGGTCTTCTTTACATCGATGTAGAACTGACCACTCAAACGCCCTTGGGTATCCGATTCCGTTGCAGAAATAAACTGGCCGTTCACTGATTGGCTTATTACACGGATCGCCGATTCAACCTCGCCTCTCAGGTCGTCAGCTGGATCACCACCGAGTTCAGCAACAATCGGATCAAAAAGACATAACGAGTCTCTGAGCGCTTCGGCGTTTAGTCCTAAAGGGGTCTCGATGCTTCCGACAGTTAGTCTATGCAAGCTTAGCCCGTGGATAATCCTTTTGGCGAAATCCTTATTTTTTGCTTTCGGGTAGTTGCTTTCTACCAGCCCTTCGAGCTTAGAGCTGCATTCAATGACTTCCCGTATTTCCGGTATTGCCCGAAAAGCCGCATTATCCTTCAACGTCATCCAATAGCCATCGTATGCAATGACTCCTGGCCGGTCGCCTGGGACGTCCTGGACGAGCAGCTTCTTCATGGATAGCGACAAGGTCTTTAGCACCTCGCGCTTTTCCACAGCGGTGACCCGTTCGAAGATGTCGATGTAGTCTGGGTGCACGGGGAAGAGGCGCACAAACTCATCCATGCGCTCGTTCATGCGGCCGTAAAACTTTCCAAACGGGGTCAGGTACTCCCGTATCTTGGTCTGCTGCTCTCCGGTTTTCTTGAGTAATCTCTCGGCTACAACAAACTTGACATCTTTGCGAGCGATGAGAACCTGTTCGAAGCGGTCCCTCACTCTGCGGATGCTGTCGGCTACGAAAGAAAACCTGGGGCTGTCGAAAATGGCTTCCTGGACACCGGCCATGAAACGCAAACGCAGATCTTTGCAAACCTCGCCGATCTCTCGGAGAAAGTTTAGGTCCAGGATGAGCTCCTGATCCTTGCGAGTGCGCAGGTAATCGAGCAACTCGTCCACCACCAGGAGCAGACCGTGGTCGGGAAACTCCTGGTGAAATGCAGACATCATCTCTTCAAAAGAACGTTTATTGCCGGACACCTCGGAGGTGGAAGGGAAACTGTAGCTTATGCCCATCAAGGCCAAATGCTCTTCAAACTCGGCTACAAGGATGTCCCGCAACGACATGGTGGTAGCGCCAATCTCGGTGCGGACTACTTTGAACCGGCCTCCGATTTTCCCTGCGGCATCCGCTACATCAGCATTGTTGAGGTTAGCGGCAAGCTCGGGATTCTCCGCAAGCCCGGAGATCACCGACATAAGATGGGACTTCCCGGTGCCGTAGTTGCCGACCACCAGCAACCCTTTGTTATCGGTTGGCTGATCGAACTGCAATTGTGGTATGACCAGGCCAATCAGTTTTTCCGCCATCTCTTCGGAAATGACGTAGGTCTTTACAAGCTGTCTGGCTGCAGCCGCTTCATCGGCATCCCG
>Ga0114919_10000088_pt1 | contig 52694 bp, 61 predicted proteins | sample BlataG_FD_88682 | JGI IMG/M metagenome (GOLD analysis project Ga0114919, IMG submission 88682) | Deep subsurface microbial communities from Black Sea to uncover new lineages of life (NeLLi) - Black_00105 metaG | ecosystem: Environmental > Aquatic > Marine > Oceanic > Sediment | place: Atlantic... | reverse complement strand
TCGAAATTATCACGATAGGCGAGGTCAAGCGCCGGCTGCTGGAGGACTTGGCTCGCGAGATCACGAAAGCCTACGCCCCGCTCGTCGAGAGTTGCCTCATCGGCGCCTCGCTTCAAATGCCACCAGCCGCATACAACGCTCGACGCAACCAGTACGACGCCGACCTGATTTTGGATCGGGTGCTGCACAGGATAACTGGTGAAAACCGGGTGCTAGCATTGCTCACCACCGACCTCTACACCCGCTCGCGCAACCTCAACTTCATATTCGGCCAGGCCCAGTGTCCGGGCAGGGCTGCGCTCGTCTCGCTTTGCCGTCTCGACCCGACCTTTTACGGGGCACCGCCCAACCGCAAGCTTTTCCTTAAGCGCGCGACAAAGGAAGTCATCCACGAGCTCGGGCACACTTTCGGGCTCTGGCACTGCGCGAACCCAAGCTGCGTCATGTCGTTCTCAAACTCCATTCTCGACGTGGACGAGAAGAAGCCTGCTTTTTGTAAAACCTGCCGGCGAAAACTGCACCGTCAAACCACTTTGACCATACACGTCTGGCGGTAGCCCGTGATTACGCGGATGTAGCCTCGGAACTCGCGGTCGAGCTCTGCGTCATCGGTATCGACTTTTAGCGTGGGGGTTGCCCTCAGCTTGTGGGGAGTCGCTAGTACCCAGACGTTCCCCTTTCCAACGCGCTTGATGATGACCGGGCTGAGCTGCTGGTTGCCGCGCCCTAGAATGAAGCCCTGCCTTCCTATCGGGCTCACGGTTATCGTCATTGGTTTTTTCCCAATCACCTCGAGGATCTGTTGTTCATTCGTATCGCGTGCGAGCAATTTGTAATTCTCAATTAAGTCCACACCAAGCAAGGTCGAGTCATAAATGCCAAGTTCCTCCGCAACCGCTCGCGTGGTCGTGCCGGGGCCAAGTGCGTATATGTGTCCGCGTTCCATCAGCTCGACCACCCAGCGCGCAATCGCTTTTTGGTCGGCGAGCTCGTAACCGGTGCTTCCCTCTTTGGTCGCCTGCATCATGACAGGTTCGTATGGCACCCGCGCATAGCCCTTGAGCTTCGCCACGAGACGGTTCTCACGGTAAGCTTCTTCATTGATGTCCATGACCTCCGCCTCTAGCAGCGGCAACCCCTCCCTCAAGAAACGTGCTGCAACTTCACCTGCAGTTTGAGGTGTGTTAGCGAAAGTGGCGCTGTGCATCTTCACGCCGGTCGGGATACCTAAGATCGGCACTTGAGTTCCTATCGCTTCAATCACATCACTCATCGTACCATCGCCGCCTGCAATGAGGATGAGGTCGACGCCCTGCCCTAACATTTCCCCAGCAGCGCGCTTAGTGTCCCCCGCGGTAGTTTTGCCTGAGGTTATGTGCCCAATCACCCGAGCTTTCAGACCCGCTTCGCTAGCCTCTGTTGCTCCCATCTCGGCTGGATAAGTTATGAGTTCGAACTCCACCCCAACGCGCTTTAAACCCTGAAGCGTTTCTACTGCCCTAGCTGGAGAAACCGGTTCAGCGCCGAGTTCCAGAGCTTTCGCAACCGTATCCGCGCCATCCGTGCCTTTCAATCCGACTCGTCCGCCCATGCCTGCGATCGGGTTTACGATGAGACCGAGCTTTTTCATTCCTTCGCCAATTCACGATACGCGCGCCAGCTCAAAATAGGTTGGCGCGAGGCCTTTACCTCATCCAGCCTGCCTATCGCGGTTGCAGTGGGGGCTGAGTATACCTTGTCGGGATCTGATCTCGCCTCCTCGAATATCGTCCTCAAGGCATCCACGAATCGGTCAAGCTCTTCTTTAGACTCGCTCTCGGTCGGCTCGATCATCAGCGCCTCGGGGACGATAGGTGGGAAATAGTAGGTTGGGGCATGCGTGCCGAAGTCGAGCAACCGCTTGGCGACGAAGTGTGCCCCGATGCCTGTCATGCGCTTCAGTGGCTCGGCACTGAAGACGACTTCATGCTTACAAGGGCCACTCGCATCGAACTTCAGCTCATAGCCCTCGACCCCGAGCAATTTGCGCATGATGTAGTTAGCGTTGAGCACCGCTGCCTCGGTCACCTCACTCAATCCTTCGCCACCCATAAGCAGGAGGTAAGCATATGCTTTCACAAGCACGCCGAAGTTTCCGTAGAACCCCTTGATTTTGCCTATCGAGTGTGGGCGGTCGTAGTCGAAATAATATCGGCCCTTCTTTTTATCGTACTCTACCAGCGGCACGGGGAGAAACTTCTCGAGTTCCCTCTGCACGCCGACGGGTCCAGCCCCCGGGCCGCCCCCACCGTGAGGGGTTGCAAAGGTCTTGTGCAGGTTGAAGTGAACGATGTCGAAACCCATGTCACCCGGGCGTGTCTTACCCAAGATACCGTTCAAGTTCGCGCCGTCGTAGAAAAGCAAGCCTCCAGCATCATGAACCACTCCAGCTATGTCGATGATTTGATCCTCGAACAGGCCCAACGTGTTCGGGTTCGTCAGCATCAAAGCTGCAGTGCGTTCGGAAACTGTTGCTTTCAGAGCATTAAGGTCGACGCGTCCACGAGCATTCGACGGCACGGTTACAACCTCATATCCGGCCATCGCCGCGCTCGCTGGATTCGTGCCGTGAGCGGAGTCGGGCACTATGACCTGATTCCGTTTGTCGTCGCGTTTAGATTTGTGATAAGCACGCGTGACCAACATCGCGACAAACTCGCCGTGGGCGCCAGCTGAGGGCTGCAGGGAAACACGTGCCACGCCAGCAATCTCGGCAAGGCAGCGTTCTAGCCTGTAAATTAACTCGAGCGCTCCCTGCACTGTTTCCTCGGCTTGATGAGGATGAATGTAGCTCGCGGCTTCGAGTGCAGCAAGCTCCTCGCAGACCTTCGGGTTGTACTTCATGGTGCAGGAGCCAAGCGGGTAGAAGCCGGAATCAACGCTGTAGTTCATCTGCGAGAGGCGGGTGTAGTGCCGAACTACCTCCGGCTCCGAGAGCTCGGGCAGCTCTAGCTTTTCACGCAGGAGCTCCTTTGGCACGTTTATACGCTCGCGCGGTTTCTCGGGCAGTGTCCACCCAACGCGCCCCGGCTTGCTGAGCTCGAAAATCAGCGGCTCGGCCCATCGCGCTTGCTGATAGCTCATCCTTTCCCCCCCAAGAGCTCCTTTAGCGCACTTGCCAGACGGTCGATGTCATCGCGCGAGTGCAGCTCGGTCGTGCAGAGTAAAGCTGTCTTCCCCAGCTCTGGGAACTCCGCGCGAAGGGGTTTGCCCCCTTGGATGCCGCGCTTCAGCAGCCCGGCGTTGAGTTTTTGTATTGATACATGTGTGTCATCGCAGTTCAGCGTGAACTCGTTAAAGTGAGGAGCGTCGAAGATAGGTGCCCTCAAGCCTTTGATCGTGTTGAGTTTTTTCATCGCATAGCTTGCGTTGCTGGCGCAAAGTTCAGCGAGATCGCGTAATCCTCGTGGCCCGAGCGAAGCAAGATAAATCGCGGCTGAAACCGCGCAGAGCGCCGCGTTTGTACAAATGCTCGAAGTTGCTCGCTCGCGCCGGATGTGCTGTTCACGCGTCTGTAGGACCATGCAGTAGCCACGCGCCTTTCCGTCAAGTGTTGTCGTCGCGCCTATCAGCCTGCCCGGTAGTTGTCGCAAGAGCTTTGATTCGTCGCGGCACGCGAAGATCCCTAGCGATGGGCCCCCAAAGCTGACTGGATTGCCGAGAGGCTGTCCCTCACCCACGACGATGTCGGCACCGTATTCGCCGGGGCCCTTGAACAAGCCGAGCGAAATGGGATTAACCCCAACTACAAAAAGTGCCCCAGTTTTATGCGCTGCTGCTGCTATCTCATCACCCTGCGTTTCTAAGAAACCAAGGTAGCTGGGGTTCTCGATGTAAACTCCTGCGACATCCCCACCGAGTTCTGCACGAAGTTGCTTGAGATCGAGCTGTCCCGTGCGGTGATCGTATCCGACCTCGACCACCTCCAAGCCCGGACCCGATGCATAGTTTCGGAGCACGGAGAGGCGATCCTTGGCGATGAGTTCGGGGACGATGAATTTTTGCCTCCTCGTCACCCGGGCGCACATGAGCGCCGCCTCGCCCAGCGCCGTGGACCAATCATACATAGAGGAGTTCGCGACCTCTAGTCCAACGAGCTCGGCGATCATGCTTTGGTACTCGAACAACGCTTGGAGCATACCTTGGCTTGCCTCGGGTTGATAGGGAGTGTATGAGGTGAGAAACTCAGAACGCTGCACGAGCGAGCGGATGTGTGCAGGTACGTGGTGGGGCCAGACACCTCCCCCGAGAAAAGAGAGCATTTGGGTGAATGGTGTGTTTTTCGCGAGTATCGCTTGCACGTGGCGTTTGACCTCGAGCTCAGACATCGCGGGGGGGAGCTTCAGCTTGCGCTTGAGGCGAATTTGGGGGGGGATGTCGGCGAAGAGCTCGTCGATGTTCGCGGCGCCGATCTCGCGCAGCATCTGCTCTCGAATCTCCCGCGTATTCGGGATGTATGGGTGGCCCATCCGCACCAGCTCATTAGAGTTTCTTTAGATATTCCGCGTACGCCTTGGCGTCTATCAGTTGCTTGAGTTCGGCCTCGAGAGCACTGGCATCAAGCACGCAGATCCAGCCCTCGTTATAGGGGCTCGTGTTGATGAGCTCTGGGCGCTCCTGAAGCGCCGCGTTTGTCTCTTTAATTGTGCCGCTCAGCGGGCTATAAACGGCTGAAACAGCTTTGATCGACTCAACTGCCCCAAGCTCCATCTCCTTGGTTTTTTGCTCAGTTACTTGCTTGACTTGCTTGCCGACCTCTGGCAACTCAACGTAGACAACATCTCCGAGCTTGTTCTGTGCATAATCGGTGACTCCCACGCGGGCTAGCTTGCCCTCAAGCTTGACCCACTCGTGCTCACGGCTGTAGTAAAGACCATCGGGCACGTCATAATTGCCTTCTTTCATTATGCTCACCTCGCCAGCTAAAACTCGCGTGCCAAAACTTAAAGGTTACAGTTCAGGTTACACCCAACTGGCCCCAAATAGTCACGATATCTTGAGAAGATAGCTTTTTTGGATAATTGTAAATCGGTCCCCTTGGTGACTCATTATAGAACGGACGATTGCACCCCGGGCAGCCCGACGTGCGGAATGGCTCTCCCGACCTGACTGATTTATGTAAGACATCTTGCTCTATCCCGAAGTCCACAATCTGCTCACTTTCGAAACGCATCCGCTCGGCTCTGCTCAGGTTGTTAACGATCAAAAATCTAGCGAGTTGGATTCTGCGGTAGCTGGCAACATCCGGCTGAGGGTGACCCGAGAGCGGGGTACCAGCGATGGGGGTAAACGCGAACAACGCGACGGTGATGCCTCTATCATGTAAAAGTTGGATCATCTCCACCATGTCCTGCTCACTTTCACCCAACCCCATGATGAGATGGGTCGAAACCCGGTTGCCGAAAATGGCTCGAGCGTGTTCCAGCGCCTCGAGATGTGCCCGCCATGTGTAGCCGCCGCCTTTGATACCCTCGAAGAGCTCGGGCGTCACTGCGTCAAGAGCAATGCCCACCCGCTCGGCCCCGGCTTCAGCGAGGCGCTCGATATCTTGTTTGGTCAGCGGCTGGCAAGAGACGGAAATCGGAAGTCCGCATGCGTTGCGCACGCACGTCACGAGCCCACAGAGGTCATCAACGACGTTCGGGTAGTTGACTGCTTGGATACAAACGCGCTCGAATTTATCTAAATTTTTTTTTAGTGCAATGAGGACCTTTTCTAACTCAAAACGCGGCCAAATTACGCGCGACAGCATTCGCAGGTCGGCCGTGGCCTCTCGCGCTTGAGGACAGAACTTGCAGTTCGCGCTACAGCGGCCTTCGTGGTAGGTCAGGAAGTGGGCGGTCGTTGGGGCTACGGTAAGCTGCCCACTCCAGAGGCCGAGTAAGACCCCGGTGCCAAAAGCCACCCTCACATTAGCAATCGAAGTTCGCTGCCCTTGCCCTTGCAGGCCTTTCAAATTTCCCATCAACTCACTCAACTTTCACTATCAGCTGGGTGGACCGGTTTTGTAGTACGGGCTGAGTTTGTAAATGAGGGCAAAAATTACCAATAGCACAAGGACGACAGCTGCCGCCCATGCTGCTGCAAGCAACTGATCGGCCCCCCCTACCGTGGGCGCTGCCGCAGCTGAAAACATTATATCTCCTCTCAAGTTGTTTAACGGCCCAGAATAGGTAAGTGCGGTCAGCCACGCATTGTTCTCGAAAAGCTCGGCCACATTCGGGCTTATCTGCTGCAACTCATTTTTGTTCACCTCAAACTCAATCGAGACATTTCCCCCGCCGGCGGTGAAGGATGCAATGGAGAAGCCAGCAGCTTCGACCGAGCTCGCGTCAAGATTGTCGTTGGTTAAAGTGAAGAGGGTTATGTCGGTCGCGCCTGATGCAAGCGAGGAAATCTCAAGCGGGAAGTAGAGGTAGTCGCTCTTGAAGGTGTAAATGATTGGCTGGACGCTCTTCCACCGATTGCTCAAGTCTATTATATCAAGAACCCAGTAATTCATTCCCCGCTGTAGGTAAATCGCTGCCAAATCCTCGAGCCTGCTCCAAGAAACCTCTCCCGCGTTCTCCACCAACAGGTTTTCCGCAAAATCAATGAGTTGCGAAAAAGTGCTGACTTTTAGAATTGTGATGTGGTGGGCGCCTATGTTTTCTTGAAAGAGGATCTCAAGCGGTGCACCTTCGGGTGCCCCTAAACCGCGCGTGCTATATGTGTCCGTCGTGAAATTGAGGAGCATGGACTCGATAATCATAAACGAGTCGAAGCTTCCGGCTTCAGGGGTAGCGGGCCGAGAGGGAATGGGGATAAGTTCGAGCACCCAAGTGTTCTCGCTCGCCCAAACGTCGGTCGAAAGGATTAGCACCTCATTTTCCCCGTCCCATGCTATAATCGCCTTTTGCCCGGGCTCATAGACTGAAACACCTCCAGGGACAACCATGCCACGATCCGCCGCAACTGCTGGCAGCATGATGAAAATCAGCAAACATGCGAGAGGCCAAACGTATGTGCGCATACCTTTCCCAGCATAGGGTCTGGCTAGCTCGGGCTTAAATTTTGTTTCACACTTGAAACGAATTTACCCTCCGCTGGAACGGCGCAGCACGCGTTAAGCCTCTTCACCTCCAGCCCCATCTTCTCAGCTGCCCTGATTGTTTCAGCGCTTGGAACTTCGATCCGGTCGACACCAGACTTCAGGGCTTGGAGTTCCGTTTCTATCCTTCCCTCCGATCTGGGTCGCATACATCCGAGGGTCAACGGGATTTCTGGGAAGTTGAGCCTAGCTTCAGCTATGAGTTCCCCAACCACGGGCGGGGCAGGTGCCTCGACACCTTCAAAAGCGGTACCTTTGGTCGGAATGAGGAAGAGGAAAACTAGGGCAGCGATGTCAATGTCGGCCGCCATTTTGAGAGCCCTAAACTCTCCCTTGACTTGGCCCCCATGGAGCCCGATGCAGATGTGGGGGACGACGCGGGGGATCGACCCCACGAGAGCCTTCAACGTTTGCTCGTAATCTTTGGTTGTTCGTTGGATTCCCAAAACATGTTCTATTGTCTCATTTGCCCCGATCAAGTCCACCGAGGCCATATCAACGCCTGCTTTCCCAAGCTCTTTTGCCAGCGAGGGTGGGACCAAGCCAGTGTGGACGTTAAAAAAGAGCCCCGTCTCGCGCTTCACACTCGCGATCGTGTCGATGAACCCCTCGAGCGGGACCCAGCCCTCCTCGTTGTAGCCCCCACTCAGGAGCACCCCGCGCGCGCCGTTCGCGGCCAGATTTAAGCATGTCCTAAATAGGACACTTGGTGAGGAACAGGATAGCATGTGTTTTAGATAGTGCCCGCCGCAGTGTTTGCAGTTCAACACACATTCGCCACCAGTGATTGAGAGTGTGGGGAAGCGCGGGTGGGGGTAGCAGGCCCAGAAAGTGGGGTCATGTTTAAGTTTTATTGAAAATGCGCGGTGTTGAATTTTGGTAGCCATCAACGTTTCCTCAGCCATTTATCTGACGCATATTTGGGCTCAAGTTCGGCTGCAAGTTCGAGCTCATCGCTCGTCAGCTCGCCTTCGGAAAGCTTGACATCAAGTGACTTCTCGAAACCCCTGCTCATCGCTTCCCTTACTTCCTCAAAACTCGGCTTCCTTCCAAGCTCTCGCTCGACCGTCGTCACTCGTTCGAAAACTGAGGCGATGAATTTATCAGAAATTTTTTCCGGGGTGACCTTGAGCAACTCAAACATCCGCCGCACATCTGGCGCGATGAGCACTGTCCCATGCTGTAGCACCGAGCCCCACCGGCGGGTCTGGGCGCTGCCCGAGATTTTCTTTCCATTTCCAAGCACGTCATTGACCGGCTTGAACTCAGCTCGCAGACCTAGCCGCTCGAAGCCGTGCACCAAGCCGCCGCAGATCAAGCGATAGGACTCGATGATGTCGTCAGGGGCATCACCTTGCTTGCACACGACACTGTAGGTGAGCTCGCCGCCGTGGTCATGGAAAACTGCACCCCCACCTGTTATTCGTCTCACAACGTCTACGCCGTAACGCTTCGCCACCTCGAGGTCAACCTCGCGCTCGACGCTTTGAAAGCAGCCAATCGAAACTGTCGAGGGGAGCCAGCGCCAAAATCTGAGGGTGTTGGGTGACTTGCCCTCCGCGTTTAGTTTGAGCAGCGCCTCATCGATCGCCATGCTCATGAACGCGTCATCCACGCGCAAAGGTAACAAACGCCATTCCACCTACTCACCCGCTGCGCGCAAAATTGCCTCGACCCAGTGCTCGGGCTCGACCATGGGGGTTTGTACGCCGGTCGAGCTGTAAAATCGTTGCACCGCTGCCAGCAAACTCTTCCTTTCAGCTTTGACGCCAACCAGTGCTTGCTCAAGTCGCTCAAGCGCGTCCTCAGGGTACATGAAAAAATCACCACTAATAGAAACCTGTGAGATAGCGTCGTCTGCAAGCTCAAGCTCAACTTTGATTACACCTTTTGGTGCCTTGAACTCCGCGTACCCCAAACGATCACCTCAGCGCCCGTGCCCACGCATCGACCATTTCATCACTCAAATCACATAAAACAATTTCTTTGAGTGATTTTGCAACCGGAGAGAACTCTTTCAACGCCTTGATCATCGCCTCCGCGGCGCCCTCAAACGGCACCCCGCCGACACCCGTTCCCATGCCGGGTAACACAATACTTTCAGCACCCGCCTGTTCTGCACAATCGAGTGCAGCTTTAGTTGCGAGGTAAACCGTTTTCCCTGTCGTGGGCATCGCGGGGCGCTCCATGGTGGGGGCGTGTACGACCCAGCGCGCTTGAAGTTTTCCAGCAGTAGTCGCAACTGCCTTTCCGACGGGTACCGGCGCGTGCTTTAGCGCTTCTCGTTCGATTTCCTCGCCGCCCGCGCGCTTCAGCGCCCCAGCCGCGCCCCCACCCATATACATCAGGCTGTTCGCGGGGTTGCAGAGCACATCGACCTTTTGTTTCGTCAGGTCCCCTAGCTCAACCTCGATGGTTAAATTATCCAACCTGAACATTTGATTCAAGTCCCTGTCTCGTCAGTACGTTTAAATCCTGCACGGTTGGATGCTCGTTACGCCAAATTCAGCTGTTGCATCTAAACCCGAAAAATGAAAATGGAGAAAGAAGTTATCCACTTTTCTACCCCTCACCTGAGCAGAATCGCCCGATGATCGTTAACAACTAGCTCATCGGTGAAAGTTTTATCAGAGCCGCGAAAGGTTTGATGGGGGTTGAAATTGAAAACGAGACCAAGCGTGAGAGTCATCGCGTTCGACTTCCTGTTCGGCGGGGCCCTCGTGGCTGGGGCCTTGCTCATGGCAGCGCTGCTCGGCCCTACCGCCGGCGGCATCCTTGCAGGGGCCCCGATTCGGACGAGCGGAGTGGTCGCTCTGTACTACATCCACAACCGAGACATCGGAGCAACGACCGAGATGACGCGGGGCGTAGTCATGGCGATGATCTCGAACGTGTTCTTCGCCATCACCCTGTACCTCGCCATCCCGAGGTGGGGCATCGTCGGCGGGTTCTTGGCCGCTGGTGCTGTATTTGTTGTGGCGGTGCTCGTACTGTCGTACCTAGTACCTTGGTTCTAAAACAGAGCCAGAGCCACGATGCTATGCCCGGCGCCCAGTGAGCGCCCGGATCAATCGCTTGGTAGTCTCGACAACGGCGCGTTCCTCATATGGAACATAGGGTAAATCAGCTTCACCTGCGACGACCTTCGCGAGCTCGTTGATGGCCAGCGAGGCTGCGCACTCGGGCTCGTACACGACGACGGGAACGCCCTCGCGCTCCGCCTCTTGAACCTTGGGGTCTTCGGGAATATCTGAGAGGATTGGCATCGCCCCTAGCGTGCGCCCCATGAACTGTTCGACCTCGCCGAGCGAGAGGTCCGCCGCCTTGCCCGTGCGGTTAACGACGAGGCCTCGGGCCCAGGAGCCGAGCACGTTCGCCAAGCGGATCGTCTTGTAACAGTCAACGAGGCTGGGGTAAGTTGGGCTGCAAACGGGCAGCATCTCGCGAGCGGCCGCAATTGAGATTATCGTGGCATCCGCTATTCCCGCGGGGGCATCTATGAGCAGAAACTCGGTCTGCCCCAGGAGTTCGTCGATGATCTCCTCGACGCGCTCGCGCTTCACCTTCGAGAGCACGTCATGTACATCTTCAAAACGAAAGCCAGTCGGGACGACTTTTATGCCGTGGTTTCCATAAATCACGTCTTTAATATCAGCCTCCCCCGTTAGAACATCTAAAAAACTCACTTCACACTTATGCATTCCCATGATAATTCCCAAGTTCGCCATCGCGAGGTCGCCGTCCAAAATACATACATCGCGTCCGAGACTGCCGAGGGCGATACCCAGATTCGCTGTCAACGTGGTTTTTCCTGTGCCCCCTTTACCAGATGCGATGCTTATCGAACGTGGTCGAGCGCGCAAATACTCCAGCCTCCCAAATTTATTGCGAGCGCGCGCTTAAAAGCTTGGACTTGGGATTCGCGCGCCAGCTCCCGTAATTTTGCAGCGCGGACATTTGTTTTATTACATCAACAAATTTTCGTGGGGCATTTTTACAGTGATACACCCCGAATCCAGATTATCCCAAGGGTTGCTAGAACCCATATGATTATGCCCGCTATAACGACACCAGCCGCGATTGCCAGCGCTGCACGTTTTCGGTCGATGCCCGCCGTATAGGCTATGAGCGCGCCGGTGTATGCGCCGGTGACAGGCAGGGGGATGCCAACGAATGCCGCGAGTCCAACCAAGCTCAACCTCTGATGCTTACGCGCTCGCTTTACAAACCACCCGAAGATGTGGTCGACAAATTTTACTCTACGGCGGATTGGCGGGAGGATGAAATCCAGCATAACGAATGCAATTGGAATTATTAACAGATTCAGCACCACACATATTATGAACACGGAAACTGGGTCATATCCCGCAGCGATGGCGAGTGGAATGGCACCACGTAGTTCAATGAAGGGCGCCACGGAGATAAGAAAAACTAACCACTCTATCACCATTATACCTCCAATCAATATTACTGTAAAGATAAATCAGTATTTGCTGGGATGACGATGCGGTACAAGCTCATCGCCTTCGACATGGACGGCACGCTGACTGAGGAAGACAGCTGTTGGGGCGTGCTCCACCGCCACTTCGGCACCCAAGAGGCTGCTCGCCGCCACCTTAAGGCCTATGATCGGGGAGAGATAGATTACCCGGAGTTCATGCGCCGCGACATCGCTTTGTGGAAGCCCGTACCGACGCTCGAGCAGGTCAAGCGCGTGCTCACCCCTTATAGGTTGGCGCCGAACGTCGAGCGGGTCGTCGGGGAGATTCACCAGAGAGGGTATCAGACAGTGGTCATAACGGGCGGGCTCGACCTGCTGGCGGAGGAGCTCGCGCGGAGGCTTGGAATCCGATATGTATTTTCGAACGGGCTAGCCGCAGATGAGAAGGGCCGCCTGACCGGTGAGGGTATCTTCCGCGTCGAGCCGCGTCTCAATCACGAAGTGTTGGCGGGGCTGGTGGGTGAGCTCGGCATAAGCCTACAGCAGTGCGTCGCGGTCGGCGATAGCAAGTACGACGTGAATTTTTTGAAGCACGCTGGGTTGGGAGTGGCGATAGGAGCGGACTCGGAACTTGCGGGTGTCGCAGATGTCGTAATCCGCGATTTTGAACATTTCCCCCAGCTTTTGGATTATCTCTAGCCAACTCGGCAAGTTTTAATAGCGCCAGAGAATCCAATAAGATGCGTGTCCATATCATCCCCTAAAAAACCTGAGAAATATGAGGCGCCGAGCTGGGGCCACATCTACGAGCTCTGCATCCAAGTTGCGAATCAAATCAGGCGCAACGGCTACAAGCCGGATCTGCTTGTGGCGATATCGCGGGGCGGGTGGGTTCCTGGAAGGGTTCTGTCCGACTTACTTGAGAACCCAAACATCGCCACCATCAAGGTCGAGCATTACATCGGTATTTACAAGACGCGCGCCCGCCCGAAGATAACGCAGCCCTTGCCCATTGAAGTTAGGGGAAAACGGATATTGCTGGTGGACGACATCGCCGATTCCGGGAAAAGTCTCAAGCTGGTCAAGAAACACTTGTTTGACCAAGGTGTGGCGGATGTTAAAATCTGTGCGCTTTACTCCAAGCCGTGGTCGGTTGTGACCCCGGACTTCTGTGCGCGCACGACCGACGCATGGATATGTTTCCCCCACGAAATCTATGAGACATTGAGAAAGATAATTTTGAAGTTGAAGGGACAGGGCAAGTCACGGGAGAAGATAGAGGCCGAGCTCGCGCGGATTGGTATAAAACCCTCGATCGTCAAAAAGTTCGCCCCACAGATTCTAGCTGGAGATGATGGCTGCTAGTGCTTGAGGGCAATTCGTTGGCCGCGGAGGAACCTCGCGAGCCCCTCGATGTCCTTGACGTCCTTGCGAAGGATCGCTTTGAGCTTCTCACGAAACTCGACCACCGGCTCAACTCCAAGCCTCTTCAAGTGCTCGGTAGAGAACTTTGCGAGTTTATCGCCGGCTCGGTCGAAGTCGGTCAAAATAATAATTTGTTTAAAGCTGGCCAAGCCTTCGAGGAAATTCAGCAGGGTTTTGCCGCTGCCTGAAGCTCTGAAAATGCGCCCCTCCACCCCTAGCCTGCGCAGGGACCTCTCATCATCCGCACCCTCGACCAAGATGGGCACACCTTGGGCGGAGCATTTTCTTAGTTCGCTGAGCAATTCCTCGATTTGTTCGAGAGTCTCGAGGTTTAGCATGTTTTACCCCAAAACTGCAATACATGAGTTACTCCGGGCCGCGATCGCTTACCCAGAGCCCGCGCCTGAGGCATCGCCTGCAGACGTTGATGTCGTGCATGAAGCAGCGCGAGCAAACCGTGCTGCCGCAGATTCCGCAGCGATGGACATCGACGCTGGCCCGCCCGCATATCGTGCATACGCCGGTAACCCTGCCCATTTTTCGTACCAATAAAAGTTTTGAAGTGCTGAGTGATTAAACGTTATGCAAGCCAGGGAAAGTGGCTACAATTTCGTGCGTCAGCAATCCTTTTTTAATTCATCATCTGAGATTATTTCACCAGTGGCCGCGATGGAACTCGTATCGATGAGTTGGGAAGAAGTCGAGGAGGCCGTTACTGCTCTAGCCGACACCATAAAGCGCGAGTTCGATCCAGATGTCATCGTCGGCATAGCCCGAGGCGGTCTAATCCCCGCCGTGCGGCTCTCACACCTGCTTGGGGACAAGCTTCTGCGCGTCATTCACGTGAAGTACTACAAGGGCGTCAACCTGCACCTCAAGAAACCTGAGCTCTATGTCGACATCAAGAGAATCTCGGGCAAGGTGTTGGTCGTCGATGATGTCACGGATACAGGCACGAGCTTGGAGTTCGTGCTCAAACACCTCAAGCGCAAGGGGGCGAAGGAGATACGCGTCGCAACCATCGCGTATAAGCCGAAATCGCGCTTCAAGCCGGATTATTACAGGTTCGAAACGGATAAATGGATCGTCTTTCCCTGGGAGGAAGCACCCCTAAAGCGCGGCGGTCAGTAAGGCTTGCTTTTGAGCCCCAGCTTGTAGCCGCCGAAATTTGTGGCGAGGTGGATCGGAAGGGTGATGATTATTATTGTGAGAACGATTTCCCAGCTGGGTAGGGCCAGTGGGCTTGCCGCGAGCAGAGCAACGACTACAAAACTAAGTTGATCGAGTCCGGGGGCCGCGCCACCGCGTTTGATGTCGAGCCTGCGTTTAATGAAGCTCCCGAGCAGGTCGCCCAGCAGAGCCCCCAGGGCGAGCAGGAAGCCCAAGGCGAGATAGTCCGGAAGCGGCCCTGCGGCGATGCCCTGAAGCAGCCCGACGAAAGTGCCAGCCACTAGCCCGGCGAGGAACCCCTGCACCGTCTTGCCAGCACCAAAAATCGGACGCCCATCGGTGAATTTTTTCCCTGCGTCAATCGGCCTGCCTCCACCCAGCACGACTGGCGTAGCGTTCGCCACATAGGCGGGCAGGATGAACCAAAGTGCTGAGCCCAGGATTTGAAAGAGCTCGTTCAACTCCTCACCTTGGAGTCTCTCCAGAGGTATTCAAAATATTCATTCGCGTACTTAGCGAGTCCGACTTCATCCGACCACACCCCCAACTTCTCCCCAGCGCTGGCGAGAAGCAATAAAACCTCATTTCCATCTACGATTACACCGCCGCCGAAGAGCGGTTTTCTGAACCTGACCTCAAGATTGGGAATAGCTTTCAACTCGTTGATGTGTTTCCCCTTTTCAGAGGTTATCACCCTCAGCGTTAGGTTTTTCGCGGCGAGGAGCGGGGAAATGGTACTCGGCTTGAGGAACTCCCTCGGCAGCACAGGGAGTGAAACTAGAACTTCGACCCGTGCCCGGGCGAGCATTTCACCGACCTTTCCCCCAAGATTCCTCTCACCCCGGATGACCCAGATGTCAGGCCTTCTAGCTTCCGCCTTCTGCTCGTAGAGGGGCTCGAGCTCCTTGACGATTTCCTCGCCGGTTTCCTTAAGCCGCTGCTCCTGCTCAATGCGGAGGAGCCGAATCACCTCCGCCGGTGGCTTAGCTTTGTACCTCGCGGGCCTGCCCGACTGGACCTCCACCCAACCCCGTCGCTCGAGCCTCGATAGGATGTCATAAATTCGGGAATACGGCACGTTGGCCGTCTTGCCCAAGTCCCCGGCCGTAGAGGGCCCGCCCGAAACCAGCGCCGTGTAGGTCCTTGTCTCATACTCTGTCAGCCCGAGGTCCTTCAACAGTCGCAGGGTTTTCTCAGGCAACATCGCACCACTTTTCATATCAAGAGAAGTTCGACAAGGCTTAAATATTCACCCCTTTGAGTGGTAAATGATGAAAAAACATGCGAGAATTGGTTAAGACGGGCTCGGTCTGTCCCGAGTGCTTGAAAATTCTGCCCGCGACGGTGTTCGAGCGCGACGGGAAGGTGTGGATAAAGAAAACTTGCAAGGAGCACGGGGAGTTCGAGGATCTTTACTCAGGCTCCTATGAATGGTACACCCGAGCCGCGCGTTATGCGAAAGATGGCAGAGGCGTTGAGAACCCCCAGGTCACAAAGGATGCCCCAATCTGCCCCAAGGACTGCGGGCTTTGCAGGCTCCACCAAAGTCACTCCGCGCTCGCCAACATCGTGCTGACCAACCGATGCGACCTCACCTGTTGGTACTGCTTTTTCTACGCGGGCAGGGCCGGCTACGTTTATGAGCCCTCGCTTAAGGAGATCGACGAGATGACCAAAACCTTACGCAGCGAGCGCCCCATCCCGTGCAACGCGGTGCAACTCACGGGGGGTGAGCCGTGCCTGCGTGAGGACCTAGTGGATATAATTAAGCTCGTCAAGTCGAGCGGCATCGATCACGTCCAGCTTAACACCAACGGCATAAGACTCGCCCAAGATCCAGAGCTGGTCGAGCAGGTGTGTGCGGCGGGTGTCAACACCTTATACCTGAGCTTCGACGGCGTCTCGGAGAAAACGAATCCGAAAAACCACTGGGAAGTTCCCCAGATCATAGAAAACTGCAGAAAGGCCGGCTTGGGTATAGTGCTCGTCCCCACCGTTATCAATTCTGTCAACGATCACGAGGTCGGCGATATCCTGAAGTTTGGCCTCAAAAACATCGACATTATCCGCGGGGTGAATTTCCAGCCAGTTTCACTGGTCGGCAGAATGCCGCGGGAAGAGCGCGAGCGCTACCGTATAACGATTCCGGATGTCATCAAGCGGATCGAGGAGCAGACCGACGGCGAGATCCGCACGGAGGACTTTTTCCCCGTGCCAACGGCGATGGCGATAAGCGATTTCGTCGAGTCGCTCGCGAAGCGACCGATGTATGACATCAGCAGCCATTTCGCATGCGGGGCGGCGACCTACGTGTTCCAAGATAACGGCAGGCTCGTGCCCCTTACACGTTTCATCGATGTGGATGGCTTCCTAGAGTACCTAGGGGAGAAGTCTCAAGAGCTGAAAGCCGGTAAGAGCAAGTTCCTTGTCGGGACGAAGTTGCTCTACAGCATAAGGAAGTTCATCGACAAGGAGAAGAAACCAAAAGGCCTAGATGTAGACAAGATACTCCTTAACGCGCTTGTCAAGCACGACTACGATGCGGTCGGAAAATTTCACATAAAATCCATGTTCATAGGCATGATGCACTTCATGGACCTTTACAACTACGATATCGAACGCGTAAAGCGCTGTTGCATCCACTACGTGATGACCGACCGAAGGATAATCCCGTTTTGCGCTTTCAACGTGATCCCGGAGTGGTACCGAGATAAGACCCAAGAGTCTCAGGGGGTTTCGTTTGAGGAGTGGGAGGCCAAGACAGGGCGAAAGCTGAAAAGTGAACTTTACAAGCGGGATGTTGAGAAGTTGAAAAGTTCCCCTGCGTACAAAAAGTTCGTGGAGCAAGTGGAAGAGATAAAGGCCAGAGCAGCGGCCCAGCGGGCTTAACCAAGGGCAACATTTTTATAGGCATAACTTTTGGTTAATTAGTAGCGGAATTAGGTAAGAGTCATCAAGGGGGGATTTTATGGCGGCACAGATGGGAGGACAACCGATCCTAATACTGCCCGAAAGTGTACAGCGCTACCTGGGGCGGGATGCCCAGCGCATGAACATCATGGCGGCTAGGGTGATTGCTCAAGCGGTCCGCACGACCCTAGGGCCGCGCGGGATGGATAAGATGCTCGTGGACAGCTTGGGTGATGTAACCATAACCAACGATGGCGTCACCATCCTCGATGAAATGGACGTCGAGCACCCCGCAGCGAAGATGATGGTCGAGATCGCCAAGGTCCAGGAGGACGAGGTGGGGGATGGCACGACAACTGCAGTAGTGCTCGCTGGAGAGCTTTTGAGGCAAGCTGAGGAGCTGCTCGATCAGGACATCCATGCTACTGTCATCGCGTCTGGTTATCGACGGGCAGCCACGAAGGCACAAGAAATTTTGGACAACATAGCCATGAGTATCTCAAAAGACGACGAAAAGACGCTTAAGCAGATTGCTTTGACTGCTATGAGTAGCAAGGGCTCAGAGATGCGGGGTGAGAAGCTCGCGGAGCTATGCGTGAAAGCTGTCAGGCAAATAGTCGAGGAATCGGACGGCAAGCTGGAAGCGGACATCGACAACATCAAGGTCGAGAAAAAGAGTGGGGGCAGCTCGGCGGACTCCCAACTCGTCCAAGGCTTGATACTCGACAAGGAGGTCGTTCATCCTGGAATGCCGAGGCGGGTTGAGAAGGCGAAGATAGCCCTGCTCAACTTAGCTCTCGAGGTCAAAGAAACCGAAACCGATGCCAAGATTAACATAACAGACCCCGAGCAGCTTCGAAGCTTCCTAGAGGAGGAGCGGCACATGTTACAGGAAATGGTTGAGCAAGTGAGGAAGGCAGGCGTTAACGTCGTCCTGTGTCAGAAGGGAATCGACGACATTGTTCAACACTACCTTGCGAAGGCGGGAATCCTAGCGGCTCGAAGGGTCAAGGAGTCTGATATGGAGAAGCTTGCTCGCGCGACAGGGGGCAAAATAGTAACTAACATCAAGGATCTCATGACGAAGGACCTCGGCTCGGCGGCGCTGGTGGAGGAGCGCAAGATAGCGGGCGAGGAGATGATGTTCATCGAGGGTTGCAAGGATCCCAAGGCAGTGAGCCTGTTGGTGAGGGGCGGTACCGAGCACGTGGTCGACGAGGTCGAGCGGGCGGTACACGATGCGGTTAGCGTGGTTTCGGCGGCAGTCGAGGATGGCAAGATCGTGGCGGGCGGAGGTAATCCAGAGATAGAGGTCGCGAAGGGCTTGCGAGAGTACGCGGATACGGTCGGAGGGCGTGAGGCGCTCGCCGTCGATGCGTTCGCCGATGCGATCGAGATAATTCCGCGGACCTTGGCAGAGAACGCCGGGCTGGATCCAATAGATATATTGGTGCAGCTGCGCGCGGCTCATGAAAAGAATGGTGGTAAGGATATCGGGATCGATGTAGTAAGCGGGAAAGTGACAAACACCCTCAAGTTGGGCATAGTCGAGCCTCTGCGCGTCAAGACACAGGCAATTAAATCAGCAAGTGAGGTAGCGGAGATGATTCTACGAATAGACGACGTTATTGCTGCTGGGAAGCTAGGGAAAGGAGAGATGGGACCGCCGGCCGGGCTCGGTGCAGGAATGGGTGGCATGCCGCCGATGTGATGGAGGCTCACCCATTTTCCCTAAAAAATACACTCGCTTTGAAAAAGCCCGCATCGTGGGAGCCAGGGCGCTCCAGATAGCGATGGGTGCACCCGTGCTAATTGAAGTGCCAGGGGAAATGGGAAATCCTATCGATATCGCCCTGTTGGAGTTCGAGAAGGAGGCGATTCCGATAACTGTTGTACGAAGGCTACCGGGCGAGAACCGCGTAAGCAGCGAAAAATAACCGTTAAACTTTTCTATTATCAGCAGTTTGATGTTTAAGTGCATTCGAGATAGTTAATTAGTGGGGCTGACATGGGCGTTCAGCTCGGAGACATCGTGCCGAAGCAAAAAGTTGGGCTGGAGCAGTTTCGCGGACAGATAATTGCTGTCGACGCTATGAACTCGCTCTATCAGTTTCTCTCTATAATTCGGCAGCGTGACGGAGAACTCCTCAAGGACTCCAAGGGGAGAATAACCTCCCATCTCTCCGGCCTCTTCTATCGGACCGCGAATTTGATCGAGGCGGGGATCAAGCCGGTGCATGTTTTCGACGGGGAGCCGCCCAAGCTGAAGTTGCGCACCGTCGAGCAGCGTCGCGCGGTGAGGAAGGAGGCAGCCGAGGAGTGGGCAGCCGCACTCAAGGAGGGCAAGATAGAGGAGGCAAAAAAGTTTGCCCAGCGTGCGGGGCGGGTGGACGAGCGGATGATTAAGCAAGCGCAGACACTTTTGGACCACATGGGGTTACCTTGGGTTCAGGCACCGGGGGAGGGCGAGGCTCAGGCGGCGCACCTCGTTCAGCGGGGTGATGTGTGGGCGGCCGCGAGTCAAGATTTTGATAGCCTCCTCTTTGGGGCTCCAATGCTCGTGCGCAACTTGGCCATCACGGGCAGGCGGAAGCTGCCAGGAAAGGATGTTTACATCGAGGTTTTTCCCGAGGTGATCGAACTCCAGAAGCTTATGAAGGAGCTTGGGATAACCCGGGAGCAGCTCGTGGATATCGGCATCTTGATCGGAACTGATTACAACGCAGGGATAAAGGGCATAGGTCCTAAAAAGGCGCTCGAGCTCATCAAAGAACAAGGTTCCATAAATCAAATCGCGAAGACAGAGCTTGGTGAAAAATTTGAAGTTGACCCCCTTGAGGTGCGTGAGATTTTTCTGAAGCCGAATGTCACGGGTAAGTATAAGTTGGAATGGAGTGACCCGGACCCAGAGGGGATTAAGGAGTTCCTGTGCCGAGAGCACGATTTTTCGGAATCTAGGGTTCAGACGGGCATCGATCGATTGCTCAAGGGGCAGCGCGAGCAGGAACAGGTTTCGCTCGAGAAATGGTTCGGCTAGCTCAACGCCCTATGTCTTCCATCCGTATTTTCCGACTAGGGGCACGAAGGAGCATCCTCCTCGCTCCTCAATTTTGAGCTCCCCCTTGTCGCACTTTTCCGCGACTATCCAAGTCTGAAACATGTAGTGTTGACCAACCGGTGCACCGAGCTTCCCACTGATTTTCATCTGCTCAACTAAGGGCTTCGGCAGCTCGGGTGCGCAGGCGGTCACGAGGATGCGGTCCCAAGGGGCCTCTTTTTCGTAGCCGCGTGTCCCGTCCCCAACGACGACCTGAACCCAACCATAACCCGTTCGCTTGAGGTTCGCGCGCCCGAACTCGGCTAACTCGTCAACTCGCTCTATTGAGAAGACCCCTCCTTTTTGTCCAACTACCTCGGCAATGAGGGCGGCGTTGTACCCAGAGCCCGTACCCACCTCCAGCACCTTCTGTCCCGTCTTGAGGTCAAGCGATTCCAACATGATGGCGATCATGCTAGGGGCCGAGATTGTCTGCCTGTGACCAATCGAGAGCGGTTGATCGGCATAGGAATAGTCCCGGATGTTTTCAGGGATAAACTCATGACGCGGTACTTTTTTGAAAGCATCGATGATATCTTGTTTGCTCAGGTAGCCCCACCGGACGAGGCGCTCAACCAACTCCTCTCGCTCCCGCTCGTACATACGACCAAAATAAATTATCTATCTTCAAGCTTAAGGAAGTGGGAGGACATGGGAAAAATCGTCGAGGTCATCACGGCAAGAGGACATCCACGGGTCACGGCAAAACATCAAACCACGCTGATGTTTACGAAAGACAGAGAAGTCGGCTTCAAAGGCAATTGCATAGTTGGGGTTCTCGCGGACAAAGGATCGGCAGGGCTTCATGATGAGCTGAAATCAGCCATCAAATCTGGAGCAGCGGTAAACATAACGATCGAAGCAGGGGGTGAGATGGAAGTGGTCCGTGCATTTGGGCACCCATTACTAACCCTCGTGCATCCCAAAGATCTCGTCATCAGAAAGAGCAGATTCACGTGTGGCAGGACGCTTGCCGTAGGCGCTGATAAGGCAGCAATGGATTTATCTAGAGCCTTGGTGGCGAAACTGCGTGATCCATCCACCAAAGTCAAAGTTACGATTGAGGTCGGGGGTCAGTCACCGTAACTCATCGGGCAGCATGTGCGGGATGCCGTTCACGATGGGATAGCGGCGACCGCAGTTGACGCAGATAAGCTCGTTGCCCTTAAGCTTGACGTCGCGCTTGCAGACGGGGCAAACCAGTATTTTCAGCAACTTCGGATCGATTGTTTTCGGCATCGTGCTCAAGTCATTTTCGGGTTCGTTCGCTTATAATCTCTTTCTAACAATTCTCGTGACCAGGAGGTAGGGACCTATTGAGTAAAAGCATCCCGCGAGGGCATCTTGCCAGTAGTGCTCTCCAAGGTAAATCATAGAGAAGATGATGAGGGCCCAAAGACAGAGCCAAGCCATGGTTGCCGTCTTGTCATGCCGCCTCACAAAAAGGGCGGCTGTCAAACCATTAGCCGCGTGAAGGCTGGGAAAGGCACCGTAAATATAGGGGTCAAAACTCAGTGTGAACCCCAAGAGGGATTCCCTTATAGGCCTCACACTGTTTTCCATACTAATTCGTGGAGGGGCAACGGGATACAACGCCCAGGTAATTACACCCAAAGTTTGAGACAGCACGAAGACCAAAAGGAAATTGGTAAATCCGTTGTAGTCCCTCTTCCACAGTAGAAAGCCACCCGTTCCGTAAATCACCACTACATAACCAACGGTATACACTATCACCGTAAACCAATCCATCGTTTGGCTTGATAGATTCCTTTGGAGAAAGAGAACTTCTTCTCCACCAAATGGCTCCGATGGCGTGGAAGCCTCCGGAAGAAGTTTTGGAAATCCCAAGTAGGTAAGTGTGGCTAGGACGAGCAGCAAGCTGAGTTTCATCCACCTCTCCATCTGTGCCCCCCAAGTTGCTCGTTGATGCACCATTACATGCTCATGCCGTCTTAAAGGCACTTTGACAAAACTTGCCACCGCTTTGGTGTGTGCTCTGACAACTTCGGCAAACTTTAAAGCTTCCCAACAAATTCCACAAATGGCGGGGTGACGGAAGGTCATGATTGAACGCAGATTTGGGCTTGGGCGGAGGGTGCTCATTCTAGGAATTTTTGTAGCCCTAGTGGTCGGGGGAATATTTTTCGTTTTTCTGGGTGTAGATCTCGGAAGTTTGCTGAATGCTCTCAGCAAAGCAAACTATTTTTTCTTGTTTCTCGCGTTTGGGGTCTACATTTTTACTACCCTAAACTTGGCCGCACGTTGGCGAATCTCGCTTTCCGCGGCCGGGCATAGCGTCGGATTACACAACTTATGGTTGGCAGTCTTTGGAAGCATTTTCATTAACAATATTACACCATTTACGTATTCTGGAGGAGACCCGGTTGCGCGCGTCTATCTTTTACGCAAAACTCAACATGTGCCTTATTCTTCGGGTTCCGCTTCCGTTATGAGCGAGTACTTGTTGGATCTACCCGTTTCCATCTCCCTCTTGATGACGGGCGTTCTGCTATATTTTTCAAAACCGCTAGCTAGATTAGTCGTGGTAACGATATGGATTGCAGTAATAATTTTGCTATTCACGCTTATCCTATATTTCTTTCCCAAAAGAACTGGAGCAGGTTGGCTGGGCAGAAGCACCATGCGTATTCTCAAAGCCTTTCGAAGGCCGGCCAGTCGAAGGAAAGTAATGGGTGGGGTGAAGAGATTTTACGTCAGTGCGCAGGCGATTACCAGCACCCCAAAAATAGCCCTTTCCGTATTTTTCTTCGCTGTGATTACGTGGGGCCTTGCACTATCACGTTTGTTTTTTATTTTTCAAGCGCTCAACTTCCCTCCACCTCTTCCGATGTTATTGCTGGGTGTAACTTTACCTCCAATGGCGGGTCTCCTGCCTCTGCTCCCAGGTGGGTTAGGTCACGTGGACGTTACCTATGTGGCGGTCTTCGTCTTACTCGGCGCCCCCTTGGAGATCGCGATACTCGCCACGCTCATCGAACGAGTTATTATGCTCGTGTTTGGTACCATTATTGGAGCATCCGCGTTATCTTACCTTGGTATCCGCGTGTGGGCTAGGCAAATTTCAAAAGCTTAACCCATAGAAGAAATCTTATGGGATCTTTCGACTTGGGGGATAGGTGTGAAAGTTTGTATTTACTTGGAGTTGGAGCGTTGGCTTAGACACAGCGGGATGGGTTCAGCTATAGGCAATCATGAGAAAGCCCTCGAATTGAACGGAGTCGAGTATACCCACGATCTAAAAGAGGATTTCGACATTCTCCACATCTACATGATAGGTCTGAAGTCCCTTCGAGCAATAAGAAAAGCGAGGGCAAAAGGGAAAAAAGTGATAACCCACGCACATCTGACTGCCGATGATTTCCGAGACAGTTTTTGCTTCAGCAACGAGATCGCTCCATTTTTGCGCAGATATTTAACTTACTTTCACAATCAAGCAGATTTAGTGTTATGCCCGTCGGAGTATACTAAAAACGTATTGATTGGGTATGGTGTAAAAAAAGAAATCAAAGCTGTTAGCAATGGCATAGATTTGGACAAGTTCAAATTTTCGGCCGAGAAGAGAAAACAATTTAGAGAAGAATTTAAATTCGATGGGATTGTTTCACTCGGCGTCGGCCACTTGTTCATAAAAAAAGGAATTGCCACATTTATCAACACAGCAAAAAAATTTCAGAATAAATTTGTCTGGATTGGTAAAAGGTATAAGGGAGTTGAGGATCCCCGAACATCAGGGATTCTAAAGGGTGCCCCACCAAATGTGATTTTTGCCGGTTATGTTAAGAACATAATAGCAGGGTATTCGGGTTGTGATATTTTCTTCTTTCCGAGTTTTTGTGAGAATCAGGGGATCGTGACGTTGGAGGCGGGTGCGTGCGGAAGACCGATACTAGTCAGAGATATTTCGGCATACGACGGTCAGTTAGTAAATGAAGTAAACTGCTTGAAAGCAAGAACTGATGAGGAGTTCGAATCGCAACTGAGGAGACTCATCGAAGACGAGCAATTGAGGCGCAGGTTGGCTGGGAACGCATACAAGCTTTCAAAAGAACACTCGCTTAAAAAAGTTGGCGTACAACTTAGGGAAGCATACGAGTATTTAATGAAAAGGTGATCGCCCATTTGCCATGTTACCCGGTCACGCATTCCTTTCCGTAGCCATAGCCGTAAAGCTCTCGGCGCACTTTTCTCATATGTGAATAGTGCCCGATGAGTTCTCTCGCCCCCCAGTAGATAATTCCAAGTTTACGATTTTTCAGAAGTTTACGAAAGACTCTCTTCCACCCCTCTCTCTTGCAAAAATCCGTACAACGGATGCACAATTCTTCTAACTCTTCATACGAGTAGGGTGTTAACCCGGCCTCCGGAGCTGACACGATAAATTGATCTGCTTTGATTTTACCTGCCTTTATTGCAGAGTACCAGATTGCTGAGCCAACGATGTATAGCAGCACGTTCCCGTTGATTAGGTCGGCCCCATTTTTCTCGAGAAATTCGATCGTATATTCCATGTCTTCCTTTGTTTCCATCGGGGCCCCGAAAATCAAGCTCCCGAGAAAAATAATTCCATATTTGTCGCACAGATCCAAAGTTTTTTTCACATAGGCTGGCCATTTTTCAGGATACCTGGTTTTGTTGTACCACCGGATAACTTCTGGTTTAAGTGATTCGACACCATAGCTGAGGGCGGTGACGCCCATGTCCCTCATGCTCTTGTATAAAGCTTCACTTGGGGTATCCACCCTAGCTTGTCCAAAGAAATCGAACTTTAGTTTTTCCCTTTTCATTAGTCGAGCGAGTTTTATCACGTTTTTAGGATTGTTTGTAAAATTGTCGTCCGCCAGCCACACGGATTCCATCCCCATTCGGTCAATTTCCTTCAACTCCTGCAGGATGCTTTTTGGGGATCTTACCCTGAAACACAACTTTTTTGGGCGGTTGCAGTAGGTACATCCATATTTGCAGCCGCGCGTGGTCAGGATTCCAGTCATATTTTCTCGGATATTCATACCGTAAAAAACGCCGTATTTGACATGCTTAACCAAGCTTCGGTCGGGAATAGGTATGGTGTCGACGTTTTGAATTTCATCTGGATTTATCACACCCCGCGGTTTTTCTTTTACAATTTTTTCTATGATTGATTCAGCTTCACCAACTACATATGCATCCGCCCCAAGTTTTTCAAGGGACTCCCTCGGAGCGACAGCGATATGGGGCCCCCCGACGACGATGTAAGCATCCGTAACCCCCCTGACTTCTTTTATTATGGTTTTGCAGGGCTCGAGCGTGTACGTAAGGCAAGTCAATCCGACGACTTCAGGGTTAATCGATTTTACCTTCTCGATCACCTGTTTTAGCGATAGCCGTTCCGCTTCGACATCTATGACATGCACTTCGTGCCCGTCATTTTTGAGGATGGTTGCCAGATAAAGTGCCCCCAGAGGAGGGGAGTAGGCGGAAAGCGCACTCTTTTCGCTAAAGCTAATTGGGGGGTAAATGAAGAGCACGGAAGACATTTTTAACCCTCGTTTTCACCTCATTTCAATATCCAAATTTAAAAGCTTTTAGAGTTTCATGGGGGGGGTGGTTGTTGCCAACCTCTGAAAGTTGAACTGAACAGGTTAATATCTATCACATACAAATCTTTCCGGAATCGTGACACCATGCGCATCGCAATGGTCGGCGATGAATTTTACCCAGCCATTGGCGGAGCACCCGCCTATACCATGGGGTTAGGCATGGCATTGGCTAGGCTAGGTGTGGAACCAACCCTTTTTTCCCATGCCCATCCGAGGCAAGCCAAGGAAGAGGAGTTCAACGGGTTAACGGTCAAGCGCCTAAAGGGCTTCGTCATATCCCGTTTCGATCGCGCTATCTCGGCTAGTCTTGCCAAGCGTCTCCACGAATGTATCAAGTTCGGCGGGTTCGATGTAGTTCACGGTCAGGACATATATTCACCAATGGCGTTACAATCCATATACTCCGCTCGCAGGCGTCGAATACCATCTGTGCTGACCTGCCACTCGATTCATAAAACAGCTGACCTCTGGCAACTCATCTACCGACCGTTAGTGCTCATGATGTGCCGCGCAAATCGCGTGATAGTTGTCAGCAACGCGACAAGAGAATTTTGTCGAGTGCTGGGCGTTCCAGACCACAAGATGGAGGTCATCCCGAATGGCGTCGACTTATCAAAATTCAACTCGGCCGTTGACGGTTTACGAATGCGTGCCCGCTTAGGACTTGGGTCAGAGCCGCTTGTCGTGAGCGCAACTCGGTTGGTTAGGCGGAAGGGGATGCACTATCTCGTGACTGCATTCTTGAAAGTGCGCAAGGGCGTACCGGATGCGAAATTGGCGATAGCGGGCAAGGGGCCGGAGGCAGCGAATCTGCGCGCTCGGATTAAAGAACTGGGCATCGAGGATTCGACATTTATGCTTGGGGCATTGTCACATGGGCAAGTGGCAGAACTGATGGCAGCAGCAAATGTATTTGTTTTACCTTCAATAGTCGAGTCATCTCCCCTCACGCTACTGGAAGCAATGGCAGTGGGTGTGCCTGTTGTGTGCCCCAGAGCAGGCGGTGTATCCGAAGTTATCGAAGAGGGGATAAACGGACTGATGGTCCCCCCCGCGAACGTTGATGCATTGGCTGACGCGATTACACGCATCCTGAGTGACAAGCAGCTGGCAAAGCGTCTTAGGGGGAGCGGGTTGAAAATTGTACGTGAGAAGTTCAGCTGGGAAAGGGCGGCCAGACAAACTCTTGAACTCTATGAGAAGGTACGTGAGGAACATGCGAAACGTCGTACTCAGCATTGATGTCGAGCAGGATGTGCCCCCATCTTTAAACACGTGGCGAGGGATGGATGAAGGACTGCCCCTCCTGTTGGATTTACTTTCGAAGCATGAGGTTCCCGCCACATTTTTCGTGACAGGTCAAGCAGCCGAGAAGTTTTCCAAATCGATTCGCAAGGTTTCAGATGAGCATGAAGTTGGCTGTCACGGTTATGAGCATGAAAGATTCGATAAAATGGGCGCCAAAGAGCAACTTCGGAGGGTCGAGTTGGCAACAAGAATCTTGACCGAGGTCACTGGGCAGAGGATATTGGGATTCAGGGCACCAAACTTCAGACCTAACGCCCACACCTTCGCAGCTCTTAAGCGAGTGGGTTACCTTTACGATGCATCGAACGCATGTTACAGGGTTGGTCCAGACCCCACTCGTTTTGGATTGGTCGAAATTCGCAACACGTGGCCCTCAAGTTTTCTCCGTTTACCACCGGGATTTTCCACACGCGTGCTGCGTTTATGTTTGGCTACATTACCGCTGACGGTTTTGGACTACCACCCTTGGGAGCTTGTCAAAGTAACCGGGGTTAGATTCGATTGCAGATTTGCCACTGGCGAGGTCGCATTGCAGCGGCTGGACAAAGTATTGGATTACTTGCTCGTAAAAAAAGTGAAATTTAAATTGATGAAGGAAGTAGCATCGCCCCACGGGGTTGAAATCCAACCGGCGATGGCTAAGCACATGGGACAAGGGTCTGGAGCGTAGTAGATTGAAAATAGCCTTGATGACGGATACTTACCACCCGCAGGTCAATGGTGTGGTGAGCTCCATCGACACAATCGCGGGGGAGATCGGGAAGAAGCACGAAGTCCATATCTTTGCCCCGACCAAGGTAAAACACATACACAGCTTTCGCTCCCTCACGTTTTACATCCGCCCGGACTATAAGATAGCCTTCTTCAGACCGAAGACGGTAGCCAAGATTTTCAGGAAGGAAGACATAGACATAGTCCACGTTCACACGCCTTTCGCTTTAGGAGCGGCGGGGATAAAAGCCGCGAGAGAACTCACCCTTCCGGCTGTAGGAACTTTCCACACGCTCATCCCCGAGTACACTCATTACGTCTCTGAGACTTTGGGTCCCCTGCTGAGTAGGCTCACCTGGAAATACGTCACTTTGTTTTACAAGCGCTGCAATGTAGTGACGACTCCCTCCAACCCGATGAGGGAGCGCCTTGTTGAAAGAGGTTTGAAAAACGTGTACGTGATTCCAAACTCCCTCGACGTGGGCATCTTTCGTCCGGGGAAAAGGCCACGGAACAAAGACCCCTGCATCTTATTTGTCGGGAGGTTAGGCAAAGAAAAGAAGATAGAGGTGTTGATAGAAGCGGCGCCCAAGATCTTGAAGGAATACCCAAGGGCTAGGTTCAGGATAATTGGCACGGGTATTCATGAGGCGTGGTACAAAAAGCTGGTCGAGAAAAAGAGGCTGACTGATAGCTTCGTTTTCGAACGTTATTTAGATTTGTCGGACCTGATAGATGCATACGGGGCGTGCGACGTCTTTGCCATGCCATCTGAAACGGAGACTCAGGGGCTGGTCGCCCTCGAGGCGATGGCGTGCGGGAGACCGGTCGTGGGAGCCGATGCCTTGGGGCTGAAGGATGTAATAACCCACGGCGTTGACGGCTACCTGTTTCAACCAAGCAGCTCGGATGAACTCGCCAATTATGTGGTCGGGCTGTTGGCGGACGAGCGGCGCTGGCGGAAGATGGGGGAGAAGGCGCGCGAGAAGGCGGAGAAGTTCTCCTCGGAAAGAATCGGAAAGCTGTGGGTCAGGTTCTACTCTTCTCTTCTGCAATAATTGATCCCGCTGATCTTTCTCATCTGTTACATTTCGTACAGGATGTAGTGCTCGGTCTCGTCGATCTTTAAACCGATGTCGTCGACTTTGTTCACCCAATCTCGAGGATATCCTACGGCTTCATTTCCTATCATCGGGCTGTCCGCTGCGATGATAAGTTCCTTATCAACCAGAACATGCGTCACTCCGTGCTCCATGATGAAGTTTTCGAGTCGTTCGACATTATCGAATGTATCATACAAATCCCCACTCCAGAACAGCGATGTCCAACCTGCTCGACACCCGACCCTGTAGGCAAGTTGTGCCTGTTCCCTCGTTAATACAAAATCATTTTGGTCGAGATGGTGGATGATATCATCAAAATCGTCGGGGACTTCTTTTTCTAGGATGTACCCCTGGGCAGGATAGATAATAATTATCCCCACCAGTAGGATTGGCAACCATCGTCTAAAGTTTTTGAAGACGTTTCCGTAGGCAATGGCTAAGAATGGCAAGGTGAACATTACGTACCGATCCAATCCCGCTGTGCTTGGCATTAGGACGAATATGAGGACGATTTGGCACCCAAACACCAACGCTAGAATTCGGTCCTGCGGCTTTGTTAAGGGCAGGAGGATGAAGACCGAGAACGCTGCGATGACTGCCCCCAGCGCTTGCAACCAGTATCCGTTCACCAAAATGGTCCAGAAAGAGACGTGGCTGGAATACCACTGGTACGCTTGTGAGTCTGTCGCTCCTTGGAGGGGGTAAAGTAGGGATTCTCCTCGCATTACAGAATTAACCGAATAATAACCTAGACCGGTGAGGAGAACAATTGGGATAATTAACTGGAGCAGCTTTCTGTGTCGGTCACGGTATTTCATCCAAAGCACAAGCCACGCGAAGAGAAGCGTTATTAGCGCGATTTCCCTTGTCATGGCGGCGTAGAACCCAGATCCAACGGCGAGCGCGGCATAAACGGACTTTCCTTCGAGGACGTATCTAAGTGTGGCGTAGACACTGAGGAGTACCAGCATTAGGGCGAACATATCTGGGTGTGGAGTGATCGTGAATCTGGAGAAGGAAAGAGATAGGACGAGTGGTGTAATTACTGCCAGATTTTTTTTAAACCCGAAGAGTTTGTGGAGTTTAATTACTAGGATGAGCGACACAGCAGCGAACACAACTCCCAAGACTTTGTAGACGGGGATCCAATGGGGGAGCGCGGCCATCGCGAGGTGGTACCCTATAGGATAGGGGAACGGCACCTGAACGACATCGCTTTGGTAGATGTGGGAGTGATAGACAGGGATTTCACCTGACTCCTGAATTCCCCTCACGTAGTTGAGGTGTAGGTTGGAGTCTAAGTGGTTCAGGCTAGTGAGGATGGCGACTATAGATCCCAAGATAAGAAATAACAAAATAAAGGATCTTTTTTTTGTCAGCCTGAATTTTCGAACCAGTTGTATCACTCTCCGCACCAAGTGCTGCGGGAGGCTTTATCCTGCTCCGGCATATCTCCACGTCCACATCGCGCTCATCACGTAATTCCAGAGTGTTGCTGCCGCGATGCCGAATAGCGCAGATATCATGTAATGGGTACCCAATAGCTCGGTCAGGGCAGCCAGGACCACGAGGTTGATCCCGAGGCCGCCCACGCAAATCAGATTGAATTTCGCCGCACGTTTCAGAATTCCTTTGGTCGAGCGCGCCCTATCCTTGAACGTCCATAGCTCGTTCAAGGCGAAGTTGGAGAGGATTGATGTCTCTATGCTGAAGGCGGCGGAGACGAGGTAAAATAAACCCACGGCCTCCGTCAAGACCCACAATAACCCCAAATTTACCACGACGCCGCTTGCACCCACCAAACAAAATTTCAAAAAGCGGCTTGCTTCCCCGCCGGCTCGCATCAGCTTCAACAGGTGTCTTAGATAATTGAAATGTTCTCCAAAGCCCAAACTGCTTTTTCCATGAACTCTCTTTCCGAAGACGTATGGCACCTCGGCGATTTTTTCCCAAGTCCCCTTGACCAAGATCTCGAGCAAGATTTTGAAACCTACCGGATTCAGCTTGGCACCGCTTACGACCTCCTGTTTGAAGGCGAAAAAGCCCGAGAGGGGATCTGTCAATCCTTGGACTCGGGGAACGGTGAGCCTTGATAGGAACTCGGCTCCCCTTGAGATGAACCTTCTTCGTTTTCCCCAATTTTTTACACCACCCTTTCGTACATATCTACTCGCTATTGCGATGTCAGCGCCCTCATCTATCGCCGTGAGCAACTCTGGGATTTTTTCCGGGGGGTGCTGAAGGTCGGCGTCCATCACACAAACCATTGGCGCGCGCGCATGCTTCAGACCATAGATTACGGCGGTGGCGAGTCCTCTCTCTTCCTTACGGTGTAGTGCCTTGAGGTTCTTGAATTCTTTCGCAAGTTCATCCGCTAATTTGCCGGTCCCATCGGGTGAGTTGTCATCCACGATTATCAACTCGTATTTGACACCCCTCAGGGATTCACTCACCTTCTGAACTAGCAAAGGCAAATTTTCTCGTTCGTTGTAGGTTGGGATGATGATAGACACTTCAGGGTGCTGGCGTTTCGCTTCGGGCATTTGTCCACCAAAGTTAAGATATTTAGTGAGCTAGGATTAAAACCACATTAGGTGGGTGATTGATAGGCATGATCTTATGCGGGGGGTTAAGCAAGCGCATGCGTCCCCTAACAAGTAAGATACCGAAGGTGTTACTCGAGCTCAAGCCCGGCTACACGATTCTGGATAGGCAACTTTTCGGCTACAAGAGCGCTGGAATCGATCGCGTGTTTCTGCTTACAGGCCACCTCGGTGAAAAAATTAGACAAAAATGCGGCGGCGAGTACAGAGGACTCAAAATCGAGTACGTCGCCGAGAAAAAACCCCTCGGCACGCTCAACGCCATCCGGTTGGGCCTGAGGAAAGCTGGCGAGGACGTGGTCGTTAGTAATGGTGATGTGGTCGCGGACATCAACCTAAGGCGGATGATGCAAGAGTTCAAAAGATCCCGTTGTTCAGCATCGATGTTCGTCACACGGATGCGGAGTCCCTACGGCATCCTGCGGCTCGAGGGGGGTCGCATCAAGTCGTTCGAGGAGAAACCGCTGCTCGAGCACTACATCAACGCGGGCTACTACTGCCTTTCCAGGCGCGTGCTGCCCCTGCTTGAGAAGTTTAAAACAGGGAACATCGAACGCACGGCGTTTCCAGAACTTGCAGCCCGCGGACAACTTGCATGTTACAAAGAGGATAGGGACCCATTTTGGGCGGCGATTGACACAGTGAAGGATTTAGAGGAGGTCAAGAAGGAGTACTCAAACCGCAAGGATAAACCTTGGGGTCATGAGAAAGTACTCGAACTCACCAAAAAACGAATGGAAAAATTGCTTTTCATCATGGCCGGCTACCGAACCTCGCTCCATTATCATAAGGTCAGGGATGAGATCCTTCACGTGCTAGGCGGTGCTGGGTGGATTGAGTTCGAGCGGGGCAAGCGGAGGCGGTTCAGGAAAGGGATGAAGATACACATCAAGCCCAAAGTCGTTCACAGTTTCATAGCCTCCAAAACCACGTTGATTCGCGAGATTTCGACGCCCCATCCTAAGGACGTAGTTAGGGTAAAAGATTTCTATGAGGTAAGGTAGCGTGAGGGATAATCGCGGAGTTGGTTAAGACTCTAGACGACTTGGGTATTTGGATTTTGAGTTTTGGACGATACAGGACTCGCGGAAGGTCATGAGGTGTAGATGATGAAGCATTGGTTCTTATTTCGTAAGGGAACAGTCCCCACCGCACTTATCATCATCATTGTGCTAGCCGTTGTCATCCTATTCGCCATGCTAGCAATCACCATCCCCAAAATATCCGGGGACGTTTGGAAGAACATCGGCTATCCAGGCATTTCTTTGCTCAGCTTCATTGGCGCGAGCTCGGTCATCATCCCAATCCCTTACACGGTTATTTTGTTCGGAATCGCTCCAGCCTTTAATCCCTTTCTGCTCGCGATAGCGGCGGGACTTGGAGCGGCGGGGGGAGAGCTAGTTGGGTACGGGCTTGGATATGCCGGCAGGCATGTTGTGGGAAAAAAGCGCCGCCGACAGCTGGACGCGATGTTGAGTATTTTTGCAAGATTTGGGGTGCTTGCAGTCTTCATCTTCGCGCTTACTCCCCTCCCTGATGATCTGCTTTTCATTCCGCTTGGATTGATGCACTACAGCCTGTGGAGAGCCTTCACCGCATGTGTTGCTGGGAAGTTTGCGATGTCCTTCATCATTGCGTACATGGGTAAAGCTGCGGGTGAATTGTTCGATGGCTGGATGCTCGCAGCCGTAGTAGCGGTTATCCTAGTTCTGGTAATGGTCGCGATGTTCAGAATTGATTGGGTAAAGGTCGCCGAAAGATATGCGCCAAGAAAGAGGAAAAAATAGGCCGGGCGTTCAAGCCTGCTTGAATCTATCCTTCAACTTTTCCAAGACTTTAGGTAAAGTGGTGTATTCCATTGCCTCGGCGCCCAACCGAGCTGGTTCAAATTCACCCATCCGACGCAGGACAACCGCGTATTCGACAGCCTCTCGGCGAGCCAAGTCAAACGAGGGATCCTCGAATAGATCGCTTATCATTGGATTGCCGTCATCATCGCAGGCGATTTTGCCGTGGCTGGCTTGGAAGCCGAGCGCTACGATTCTTGGGGGGCCATCGAAAGCCACGCATTTAGCGTCTTTCAGCCCCACGGGCATCAACGGGCCCCAGTGGCTACCGCGCATCCAACCTTCAACAAAATAACTGTGCATGAAAGGTGCTACCGCCTCCCCGAGCGCGGGTAAGCCGTGCTGGCACCTCACGATCGAGACGGGATCATCCTTTCCTACGTATTTGCCCGCAATCAACGAGAGCCTTGTGGTGCTAGTCGCGGCACATATGAGGTCATCGCTGGCCCGCCACACGTGTGAAGTCACATAGCGCCCAGGTGTTCCAATCAATGCAATTAACTCGTACATCTCTTCAGGACACTTCAGGACAACCTTCTTGTTTTTGAGCGTGTCAAGGACTTCAAATTTGAACCCTCCCCCCATGTTTGGATCGATTACAAGTCCGGCAGTGTTGAAGGGGTCAGCGAATATACGAAATATTGGATAGTTAAAAGCACCAGGTTCCGTTTTATCAGCGGCAAAGACAATGATTGGATCCGAGCGCCGCTCCTCGATTTCCATTTCAGCCACGCCAGGACCCATTCCTCGAACATTTCCGCTGAAAGCCCCCTTCAGAATATCCTGCCCCGCACCGTAGAGTTTAAGGTCGGTGGCCTTTTTGGCGGTCTCTTGGAAAATGTCCCAAGCTAGCTTGTGGATATCGGGATTGTTTTCCCCTTTTTGGTGAGCCATTAGAAGTTCAAGATCGTCTCCGGCATGGAACACGTAGTGGCTGTTGATGAGCCCTTTTTTCTGTGCTTCCTGCAGACGCTTTTCGCCGAGATTTAGTATTGGTGTGGGAACCGTGTGGTGCCCGGCTAAAGATCCTACATCACACTTGATTATCGATATGGTCGTTTTTTCAGCCATTCACCCATCTCTCCTACATACCGTTTCAGTATGCACATTTATAGTTAAATGTTACGTGTAGGAGATAAGGAACGCACCAACTAAACCTGCGGCTACCGAGGCCGCGAGGATGAGTAATAGAGTCGTCATCGGTCCCGCTCCCACCTCTGGCTTTAGGGGCTTCCCTCGGAGCCGGTACCACATGTACGTTGCCCGTCGGGTGCCGAGATGCGCAGCCCACAGGCAGAGCGGCAGGTTCACGGCCAAGATAAGCACGATGAACAGGACCATCCAGAATTCGTTAGCTGGGATATTGGGGAAGGACCAACCCCCCACCGTTCGCTCGAGTTGAGCGATGAGCACTCCGTCATAAACTCCCCTCGAGAAGAGGAAGACAGCAGCCCCCACACCGAAGAAGAGTTGGGCGAGCACGAAGGTCGCGAGGACTGTAAGCGTGAAGTAGGCAAGCGGCTGCCACCATTCACTCAGTTCGAGTGGCGAGGGCACACGTACGGCCTGACTGATGTCAACGAAGGATCCTCCATCACCACCCCAACGCCCGTAAGCGACGCCAAGAACCCAGCTTCCGATGACTAGCAACCAAAATGCGGCGTGCCAGTATTCCCCGCGCATCGCTTCACCGAGGTGCTGAGCTAACGGTACTTTCTCTCGTAGTCGCGTCGTGCCTTGGATATGGCGCGGTTGAGGTAGTTGTGGCTTATCTTAGTCGGCTGGGCTGGTGTTAGTGGAGAAGGTGACGACTTCAAAGTCCCGGCGGAACGCTCTAAAACGCTCAATCGGCGTTCCAAATCCGACAATCGCTGAATTAATGAGTTTAACTTACTCTCGATAGATGAAACGCGCGTATCTTTCGCAATTTGTTCCATTCCCTCACCTCTCTTTTGATTTTTTGAGCTTTCCAGTATTTAAAGTTAGTTTTGCCTAAAAAAGGTCGAAAAAAGCCCCATCATTCCTTCTGGGTCATTTTTTGCTCCTCTACCTCGCCGCTTGGTCTTCTCTCTCTGAAGACCTGCGCCGAAAACTTGCTTATATGAACCCCCTCACGGAGCCAGTGATCTGGCATCAGCCCCGCTTTCATGCAGGCGTGCGATAGGAACTCCTCGGCATCCCACTCCCACTCGACGGGTACTTGGGGCAGCAGCAAGCCGGCATAACCCGACCACTCGATGATTAAACCGTCCCTGCCGATTACGATGTGTTTCGGATACTCGCGTGGGATTTTCACTTTGATGGGTTCGGGCTTCGAGAGCACGCTCACCTCCACCTCCAGCGCGGGGAGCTCTTCAGGGGTTACCGGCGGAAAGCGAGGGTCTCTGGTCGCGGAGCTTATGGCGGAGTCGATCACGGCATCGACGAGAGGGGTGGTGGGTAGGGGGTGGCCGATACATCCACGGAGCTCGCCCTCCTTGTTAAGGGTAACGAAAACGCCTCGATGTTTGCATAATTTCGCAGGCACCTTCGGCACCTGCGGTTTTCTGTCCTCGTGCAGGTAAGTTTCGATCGTTTTCCTAGCGAGCTTCACAAGCAACTTTCCTTCCTTGAGCGTGAGCACGGGATTTATCCCACCATCTGGTTATATCGTGAGGCCATTTCAAGTATAGTCTTCCAATGTGTTCCATGCCAATATATTTTACCACAATTACCACATCGCCAGAACTCCCGTTGCGCTTTCAGTACGGTTGTTGGGACGATATCTTTGACATCGTCCTTGCTCGTAAGCTTGAGCGAACCGTTGCACATCGGACATCGTGAGTTCTCGGGCTCGATCTTGATCCGCCGCCCACAGCGTTTCGAGACCTCGACTAGCTGCCCAACGACATCGTCGCTCTCGACGTAGGCGCTCCGGATGCCTACACGCTTGGCGCGACGGTGCAGGGCCAAGTCGCACGTCAGCAGCACTCTTCGCTTGAGTTTGGCCAGCTCAAGCAAGACATCGTCCTGCTCGCTCGCGGGCACCTTGAGATCACCTATGTAAATGACATCGTGGCCAGCCAGCCTAAGCCAGCGCGTAAGCTTGCCGAGCATACCATCCGCGACGAATCTCATTAAACCGTGCTATTCTTTGCTGCGCTCCAAAAAAGTAGTTGTTGCTTGCTGTCGTCCTTTCAACCTTAAAAGGTCAAAAAGGACATTAAGGGTGGTAGTAAAATGCGCCAGCGTATCGAGGTGACCTGTCCCATCTGCGGTAAGCCTTTCAGCGTGGAGCTCGAGATAAGCACTTACGTCACAGCTGAGGCGGCGCCCCCAACGAAAAAGCGCGGGGTAGCGTTGGTGTTACGGAGCCAAGAGGCCAAGGTCGATTTCGTACTTCGCGCGATGCGGGCGCTGGCTAGCAAGGAGCCAAGCGGGATGATAGATGTCGAGGAGATCGTCGACTTGGCCGGGAAAGTAGGGCTCACACGCGAGGAGGTCGATGGGGTTTTATCTGGGGAGAAAGAGGCTGGCCATATCTACGAGCCGAAGCCGGGCGTGATCTGCTTTACCATCCCGCCCGAGCGAGCGAAAGGTTAGTCCTCTTCCTCGAAAATTTGTTTCTCTTCGAGGCCCTCATCGAGTACGCGTTTTAGCTGCTTTCGTTCGAGCTCAAGGTCCTTCTCTCTGCCGTTTCGTTCCTTCTCGCGGCGCTTGAAGCGGCGCAAACAAAACACCCATTTTAAGTTTTGCACATCAGCTTAATAGCCATTTGGTGTTTGTGTGTTGCACTTGAGGATGAACAACGAGTGCGCTGGGGCGGCAATGGGAATCACTTTCGAATAGTGGTTTTGCTAGCGGATCCCTTCACCTTAAGCAATTTCCTCGCTAGTTCCTTAATCGCCTTAGCTGCAGGCGATTTTGAGTCGAGTTCAAGCAAGGGTTTTCCCTGTTTGAGTGCCTGCCTCACTTTTTCGTCTTCGGGTATTTCAGCCAGCACGGGTACGTTCTTGATTTCATTACGCGTCAGCTCGAACTCCTCTCGGCGGACGCGGTTGAGTACAACCCCTATCGGTGCCAAGCCCAAGAATTCAGCAATGAGGCGGGTCTTCATGGCGTCCGATATCGAGGTCATTTCAGGTGTCGCGACCAATAGGACCTCCTGCCCGGCGCGCATGGCGGAAACGGTTTCCCGACTCAGGCCGCTCGGGACATCGACTAGTACGAAGTCGGTCTTTTTGGGTACTTGGCGCATTAGCTCGGGCAGGCGCTCCGAGCGGGCCTTCCTGATCTGCTCGAGTGCCACTGCGGCTGGAACTATCTTGACCCGTTTCGGTCCCAGATGCATCACGTCGATGAACATAGCATCGCCCGCCAAGGCGTCGTTCAGGGTGTAGACGGACTTCTCGAGCTTGAAGAGGAGGGCGAGGTCGGGTGTAGTCAAACTACCGTCGATGATTATGGTCTCCTTACCCAAACTTGCGAGGGCGATGCCAAGGCTTGCGACAATCGTGGTTCGCCCTACTCCTCCCTTGCCAGAGGCGACGGCGATGCGGCGCATGTTGATCACAAAAACCTGAGGTTGTCAATCTAAATACTATTATGGTAAAATCCTTTTCCAGCTAATAAATAACTGCCTACTAAAGGAGGAGGGGAGAAGATGGTTGAACGATATGATGTAGTTGTGGCTGGAGGTGGTCCAGCCGGATTGGCTGCGGCAAAGGCGGTGGCAGCCGAAGGGGGCAAAGTGCTGTTGTTCGAGCTGCAGGCCCAGATAGGTGGACAGACGCAGTCCGCTACTTGGGTGCCCACCGATGTGATAACGCCCCCGCTTAAAGAATCGATCGTCGCGAATACGAATGAAGTGAGACTTCACTCGCCCCACAAGGAGCTTTCGGTGAGCGGTGATTTCGGTACAATCATCGACCGGCGTCTGTTTGACAAGCTCTTGGCTGCGGATGCCATAGCGAGCGACGCAGAGCTCTGGGTGAGCTGTCCCGTCAAGGAACTCTTGGTGAGCGAGGACGCTGTGCGGGGGGCATATGTCGAGGCCGGGGGTTGGGCCGAGCGGATCGAGAGCGAACTGGTAATAGACGCCACGGGAGCCCGGGGCGAGTGGTCGGGTTTGTTGCTCAGGAAAGTGCTGAAGCGGGATTGGAAGCGTGAGCTTCTCGCGCTGAGCAACGAGTACTTGATGGCAAATGTGACAAACGATCAAAGCGTGGACCTGTTCTTTACCTCATACTTCGCTCCACTTGGACACGCTTGGGTTTACCCTTTCGGCAAACGTTTCGCGATGGCGGGGGTCCAAGGTGTACGTATTCACCCAGATGCCGCCCTCGATGAGTTCATAGGGAGACGTGGCGTGCCCAGACTCAAGCGAGCGGTACCGGTGGCGGCATTCCGTGGTCAGCTCCCCCTTGAGGGACCGTTGAGTCAGACATGCGCCAACGGGATAATCGCAGCAGGAGGTGCAGCTGGTCAAATCTATGCGCTATCAGGACAAGGGCTTCGTTATGCGCTTCGCTGCGGTGAGATCGCTGGCAAGGTAGCGATTGACGCGATCACCGAGGGCGATGTTTCGGCTGGGGCGTTGGCCGATTACGAACGGCAATGGCGAGCAGAGTTTGATGCCGAGCTAAGGGCCGGGCAGCTCCTGCACTCCTCGCTGAGCGTCTCGCAGGACCAGCGGATGGACGCGTTGTTGAGCGCGCTAGAGGGCAAGCGCAAGCTCCAACGGGCCTTCATCGACGTGTTCACCGGTTTCAGGCTTGAAGGCTCGCTCGAGGTGCTGCTGAAGGACGAGGAAATTTCCAGAATTTTTGGACGAGAAACGGTTAAGAAAACGCTTGCCCTGAAGTAGCATAACCTGAGGTCTTTTGGATGCGCTGCCCTTCATGCAGTAGCTCTGCTGTGCTATATGACCAGCTCAGAGGGGAGCAAATATGTACGCGCTGTGGCCTCGTGATTATAGAGCGTTCGCTCGAACTCGAGCCGGAGTGGCGCAGGAAGCCGGGGGAGGAACTGGAGCGCGCAGACGTGACGCAACACGATTTTGGGTTGGGAAGCAAGTTCGGTGTCTCGGGGGACCTACCCCCGAGCTGGCGTGCTAGCCTGAGGCGAATGCAGCTTTGGCAGAGGCGCTCGCGCGCGGGCACGTGGGGAAAGCGGAGCCTACGCGAGGCACTAATAGAGTTGGACAAGTTTTGCGAGGACTTGGCACTCCCCAAGGGCATCAAAGCCGAGATAAGCGCTCTCTATCGGCGGACTCGGGCGATGAGGCTGACTGCGGGAAGGGGGACCCATCAGGTTCTCGCGGCGCTCACGTTCATCACTTGCAGGCTGCGGGGTCTGCCGCGCACGGAGAGTGAGATCTCTCTCGCGCTGGCGACCTGCTCGGGCTTGGACGCGCGCGAAGCTTTGAATAACCTTCGTCGGCTTGCAAAATTTTTTGTCCGAAAGTTGAAGTTAGAGCTGCCCCGCGTCTCGATCGATAATTATATCAATCGATTTGCTACTCAACTTGGGCTGTCCAGGCGGGCGATTGAGCGCGCCCATGAGCTTCACGGCGTTTTACCTAAAAGGCCCGAACAGACGAAGCCTCCGCTCTTGCTCGCTGCGGCCATACTCTACCTCGCGTCGAAATCGACGGAGGAGAAGGTCACGATCAAAAAAATTACAAACATGATGGGCGTTGGAGCATCAAACTTATCGAGGACCGCTCGGAGTATTCGTGAACTTGTTGATCGTGGGGCGTGAAACTACAACAACTGGTGACGGGGGATAACGATTGTTCCCTCTTCAGCATCCCCGACTTCATCTGTTTTCTTTTGGAGGTGGAGTGTACCTGTAAGTGCAGCCATGGCGGCGTCGATCTCGTGTTCGCTCGCGCTCTCTTTCAACTTCACCCCCTTTCCCCTGAGTTTGGTCACCCATCGACGGCGGTTTGGGGTTTTGAAGAGGAGCACACCTGAGGTTCGGGGATGGATTTCTATGACTTGGAGATTTTTTGTTCGAAGATCAGTTGCGAGATTTATCCCTCGTTCGGTGAGGGATCGCATACCAGCGAAAGTGGGTGGAAAGACGCGGAGGCCTCGTCTGATTAGCTCTCTGTCAGCCGTTCTTAGGTTACCGCGCCTTGGTAAGCTTAGTGGGGCATCTATGGCAATCAAAGCCGGACGTTCACGCGTGCATAACTCGACTATTTCTTTGTCGGAGTAAACCAACCGCGTGCTGATTTTTTGGTCGGAGAATAGGGCAAAGCCGCTTGGATTCATCGGACGCCCGGCGAGATCAACGCCGATGACTTTCACGCAGATCATCTAACACTTATAAACTTTGACGCTTGATAACTTTGGCGGGGGCAGGAATGGCGAGCATTCGATGGTTCGGGCATTCGGGGTTTGAGATAATCGCGGACAAGAAAATTATTTTAGTTGACCCATTCCTCACCGGGAACCCGAAAGCCGCGGTGAAGGCTTCGGACATCACGCGGGCCGATATCGTTTGTGTCACCCATGATCACAACGATCACCTTGGGGATGCCATCGATATCTGTAAGCGAACGGGCGCAACTTTTGTCGGTGCATATGAGCTCGGTACCTACGCTCAAGCTCAAGGCGTTACCAATGTTGTGGCGATGAATATAGGAGCAACCCTGGAGGTGAAAGGTATCAAAATAACGATGGTTCAGGCTTTCCACTCGGCTGAACGTGGCTCGCCCGTGGGCTTCGTGTTCGATGTAGGCAAGGCACGAATCTATCACGCGGGGGATACCGGTTTGTTCAGTGACATGCGAATGATTGGCCAAATTTACAAGCCCGATATCGTCTGCATCCCGATTGGTGGCTATTACACGATGGGCGCTCGAGAAGCGGCGGAGGCAGTCAGACTCATCCTCCCAAAAATTGTGTTTCCGATGCACTACCTTACTTTTCCCATGCTCGCTCAGTCCGCCGACGACTTCGTCAACGCGATTAAGGAGAAGGGGCTCGGGACGCAAGTAGTTGTGCTGAAGCCGGGCGAGAGCTACAACTTTTGAGTTCGCCTATTGAACACCGAGGCCACAACTAGGGGGAAAATGACTGTTGCGTCCCCTATCACCATTACCGCTTTCGCGTCCGGGGCGAGCTTCCCCCACGACTTCGCCTCCTCGAGCGTGGCACCGCTCAGCCCCCCGTGCTCTGGGCGGTCCATTGTAATCTGGATTGCGTATTTGAAGGATTGGGACGTGAGCAGCATGCTTTGGAAGACGAAGTTCTTTGCCACGCCTCCACCGAGCAACACCGCCCCTGGTTCCTTCGCGTTGCCCGCTAACTCGACCACCTCTCGCACATCTCGCAGGCAATCGATGTTCAGCTCATGTTCTTGCGAGTAGAGCCACGCTTGGAGCCCGAGAATCGAGTCCGCTACCGCCGGGCAGAAGACGGGTACCCCTTTCACCGCAGCAGCTTTCACGAAGGAATTTTCATCATCGAGGCGCGATCCTATTCTACGCAAAAGCTCGGCCGATGACATTCTTCCCCCCTCTTTTGTGACCTCGGCGAGCATTGGTTGAATTCGATCTTCAAAAAGCTCGAAAACCTGCTGCGGAACATAAACGTCGAAGATGCGGCTTATACCTCGCTCGCGCAGCTCGGCATCGTTCACTAAGGCCTCGCCTCTCGCATGGTAGCCACCGAATGCCTCAACAAGGTCATGTGTGACGTTTGCGCCCGTGGTAACGATGACATTCACAAGTCCCTCATTGATTGCTTGGGTCAGAACTCGGCGAAGACCTCCGGGAACCATTGCACCTCCCACACCCATGAAAATCGTCGACCCGGCATCGAGCATCTCGCAGTAAATCTCGACGGCTTTCGCAACTCGGCCAGCACTGAAGACACCCGACTTCCCCATGGCGTCTACGAGTTCGTCGACCCGCATATCGGGTTTGAGCTCGATGTGCTCGACACGCTTTTTCATCAGTATTCCCTCCTTGGGTACGCGACCCTAACCAGTGGTTTAGCTAGGTGGCGCCTTGCACGGGGTGGGACTTCGAAGGCACCTACCTCGATCTCCCTCCGCATCTCCACAAGTTTTGCCGCACTGGCCGGCACCTTAATTTTGCACCGTTTGCACGAATATCCCTTGCCTTTCCCTTCGGACTTCATCCGCTTGCCGCAGCGCGGGCACGTCGGGTTGACCTTTCGTAGCACAGGCACAAGCTTTAGGATTGAAAGTTTTTCCAAATTTATGGTGAGGGGGAGCTCTGGCTTCTCTTTAACCCCGCCGTATGCGACAACCTTATCCCCGATGATAAGCTTCTTTGCAACATCGCGGAACTGGCGGGTAGGCTCGTAGGCGGCGCAGTCGATTTTCCCGGTTTTATCTCGCATGCTGAAAATAACATGGCCTCCTGGGATGATCTTGGGCGCACTTGAAACCTCCCCCCCAACGATCACCGACCAGTAGGGTTTGACTTCTGCAACCTTCGCTTGTCTGAGGTGTTCGTCCGTGCCCTGGTTCGTCATGTAAACGACAAAGCGCTCGATGGGTTCCAAAGATTTTACGAGTTTATGAGCCGCTAGCGTGGTTTTGGCGTCCTCTCCACGAATACCGTAAAGAATTGGGCAGGGGGTGTGAGGGGTGATTCGAATCTCTCCGGTGAAAGGGTCCAAATTGCCGAATGTATTTGGAAAAGTTTTAGTGTTCATCTTAACGACCGAAGCGGTATCGACTTTTCTCGGGGTCCCTCGATTTTCAGGCTTGCGATATGCGATGAGCTCGAATGTCCAGTCGTGCTCGAGCGTGTTGCCGATCGCAGCTAGTGCGCCAATGATGCCACGCCCGAGCTTGAACTTGTGCACTTCTGCGCCGATTTCCCCTGCCAAGGATTCAGCCTCATCAATCGTTGTGATATCTTGCACAACCTTCTTTGAGAATTTCCTTAGCTTTATGGGGATCCTTTCACCTTCATAAAACACGACGCCGGGGTTTGTGGTTTTGATGTGTAGTTCGGCTAGCTCTTCAACGGTGCGGAGAACGGTTTCTTTGACGACGGGAATTTGATGCTTTTGTACCTTTGTTGTAAAAGCGATAGCGCAATTTCCTCTCGTTTTTAATTTCCAGTTCGGGTTGAGTCTGATTAATTTAGGATACCCCTCAAGCTTGACACCTTGAGATTTTAGGCTGTCGATAGCTACCGCTCCAACGTAGGTTGTACACATGCCCTCTTTCGAGTCAGTGTCGTCGATGCCGATGTGGAGCAGCGCCAAGTTCATCGACCATCCAACTATTCCTTTTAATTAAGATAGGGGTGTCGCTTGGCGAGACAGTTTTACAAGTTTTAGACGAAGGCGCGCATAAGGCCATAATAGATAAGGGTTAGCTAGACGGGAGCGCTGATTAGTTATTTCTCAATAAAAACCTTATTGAGCTCTATTGACAAGGGAGATTTGGATTATTATGGTTGCCAGCCCGTGGGGTGAATTTAGGCACGACGTATGCGACGCGCTTGAGGCCGCGCTTTCCAAGCTCAGTTGGAAGCCGCCGGTGAGCCCAGAGGAAACACTAGAGGAACCTCCAGACCCAAAGCTCGGCGACCTAGCCACGAGGATCTGCTTCGAGCTTGCGAAGACACTTCACAAGTCTCCCATGTGGCTCGCGGCGGAGCTGGGGAAGGCGATAAAACCTGCAGGCCTAATCGCGCGGGTGGAGGTCGCGGGCAGCTATGTGAACTTTTTCGTCGACATTTCTAAGCTCGCCAAACTCGCCCTGCGGACAATCGAGCGGGCTGACGCCAAGTACGGATGTTTCGACATCGGAAAGGGTGAGAAAGTCGTCATCGAGCACACGAGCGTAAACCCAACGAAGCCGCTCCACATCGGCCACGGCAGGAATGCGGTTATCGGCGACAGCATGGCGCGAATCCTACGTGCATTGGGCCACGAGGTCGAGGTGCAGAATTACATCGACGACATGGGGCGACAGGTGGCCGAAACCCTGCTCGCATACCGGCTGATCAAGCGAAAGCCTCGCGCGAAGTTCGACCACGTTTTGGGTTTAATCTACGCGGACATGCACAAGCGCCTCGGGAGGAACCCGAAGCTTGAAAAACAGGTGCGAAGCGTGCTCGCGCAGCTTGAGCGCGGCAAGGGTGCCCCCGTTCGCCGAGCAAGGCAGCTGGCCGAGCGCTGCGTTGAGGCGAACCTCGAGACGACCGATCGGCTGGATGTAAGCTATGATTTGCTCACGTGGGAAAGCGATATTGCGCGCTCGGGGATGCTCAAAGAAACACTTGAACGACTGCGTGCAACTCCATACGTGGTCGAGGGCACCGGTGAGCGCGCAGGGACGCTGATTTTGAGGCTCGCTGATTTTGGTATTGAGGATAAAGTGCTCGTGCGCTCAGATGGTACCGCCGTTTATACAGCGCGCGACATCGCCTACCAGCTCTGGAAGTTCGGGCGGACGAAGGCGGGACTGCTTTTTAAATTCCACTCAAAACGCCCGGATGGCACCAAGACCCACACGACCGCTGAGAGGGGCAGGTCGAGCGCGAAGTTTGGCCGAGCCGATAAGGTGATCAACGTCGTCGGGGCGGAGCAGCGGTTTCCCCAGCAGGTTGTCTTCACCACCCTCAAGGCGCTCGGGCTGGAGCGGGAACATGTGAATTCGCACCACCTAGCCTACGAGCACGTTTGGCTCCCGAGTGGCAGGTTCTCCGGGCGCAAGGGCACATGGGTTGGTTTTTCCGTCGACGATGTAATGGAGGAAGCGGTAGCCCGCGCCTATGTGGTGGTCGAGGAACACGCCCCCAAGGCGAGCGATCGATTCAAGCGTGAGGCTGCCGAGCTGGTGGGAGTGGGGGCGGTTCGGTATTCGTTGGTTTGTACCTCCCCGGAGAAGCGCATCACGTTCAAGTGGGAGGAGGCGTTAAACTTCAATCGGAATAGCGGCCCAGCGGTGCAGTATTCTCACGCTCGGGCATGCAGCATTTTGAAAAAGGCGAAGCGTCGCAGGGGAAAGCACCCCAGCGATGTTTTCAAGTTGTCCGAGGAGGAGCGCCTGATCAAGTTGCTCGCGAAGTTCCCAGAGATCGTGCGCGAGGCAGGCGAGAAGCTGCAGCCGAACTTGCCAGCGCTTTACGCGGCCGAGCTCGCGCTGGCGTTCAACACATTTTATGAGGCGGCCCCGGTGATCGAGGCCGGAGTGCCGGAGCTCCGCGCCGCCCGCCTTCGCCTCGTGAACTGCGTTCGGATAGCGTTGCGAAATGCGCTCAATTTGATGGGGATAACCGCGCCAGAGCGAATGTAAAACTAAAAACTTTCCTTGAATTCACCTCGCTTGAGGCGCTCGTACCACTCCTTCTCCACGGGCTCCTGCGCGTGAAACTCTTTGCGTCTTGCTTCTAGCAGCTTCGGCTCCTGACCAACAAATTCAGAGGCAGAGAGTACACGATGTTTCCTTCGTCTGGCCTCAGCATGCACAGGTCTCAAGTACTCATTATAATCTAAACTCCTCAGGAGGTGATGGTCCACGATGGTCAACGGTATCTTACCCACGATCTTGACCATGTTCTCGCACGCCTTTGCGAGACTCTCACGGTCAATCTTGAAATCCCGCAAGTACAAAGGAGGCCCCCCGATAAAGAGCATATTTGGTTTTTGCTTTAAGATGAGCTTAAGTGGTTCGTCGTCGATGGGGCCCTGCACGTCTGAGGCGTGCATGAGCGAGCAGCCCGGCGTCTGCACCGTTAACATGAGGACATATCCAAGTTGTGAACCGTGGGTGCCATGAAATACGGGTTTTGAGAACTCGAGGGTGGTGCGGCCGAACTTGAAGCTCTTGCCATCAGCGACGCGGATCTCCTTGGCAAGCTTCGAGTTTAGCTTCTGAAACATGTAGCCGCGCTTTCGCTGACTCAGATTTATGTTTGAGCTCATGTCCTTAGCTAGGATGAGCTTTCCTCGGTAAAGTCGCTCAGCGAGCTCGGGTGAACTCCATACCCAGAGCCAGTCCTCGAAGCTGGGCACGTAGTGGTCGAGGTGATAGTGGCTTATGGTCAGCACGTCAGCGTTGCGTGCGGCGTCCAAAATTTCCTGTCGGGAGCGAGCAAGAGCCATGTACTCACGCTCGTGAGGACTCAGGTTGAAACGAGGCCCGAGAGCAGAGCCGGGGTCGATTACGAGTTTGACATCATCGGTCTCGACGAGCGTGGCCATGCTCCGGACACCAAAGCTCTCGCAGGCGAGCGGCAACACTCTAATCTCGCCATCCCCCACGGGTACTGGTTTCATGCGATCAAATCCACTTCTTCCCGCGAAACTTAAATGCGAAGCACTCATACAACTAACCATGCCTGCACGTTTGAATTACCTGAAGCACCCGAGGCTTAAGCGACCGATACTCATCGCTGGCCTGCCAGGTATAGCCCACATAGGAAAGCTGGCAGTTGAGTATTTGACCCACAAGCTTCGCGCAAAAAAATTTGCCGAGTTATATTCTGAGCACTTTCCCGAGTGGGTCGTTCGGGATAACGGTTCGGTCAAGACGTTGAAGGTAGATCTCTATCACTGCAAGCCCGATGGGTTAAAGCGTGATCTCTTGCTCGCCACCGCCGATGCCCAAGCGGCCTCGCCATCGGGGCAGTACAGGCTCACAGGCGAGATCTTGGACGTTGCGGCGCAGCATGGCGCGGACACCGTTGTCACGATGGCGGCATACGTACTTTCCCCTCAAGAGTCAAAGGCGAAGGTGGTTGGGGCGGCATCAGATGTTGAAACGGTTAAACTTCTCCGCGAGCACGGGGTGCAACTTCTTGACAGCGGAATGATAGTGGGGATGAATGGCCTGCTCCCCGGGTTGGCTGCGGCGCAAGGTATGCGTGGGTTTTGCCTGCTGGGCGCCACCCGAGGAGGGTTGCTCGATGTCAGGGCGACGGAATCTGTCCTCCAAGCTTTGAGTGGGGTACTGGAGTTTGAGCTGGATCTGGAAGAGCTTCACGAACACGCGATGACTCTTCCTCGGTTCAAGCCGCCTAGGCTCAGGCTGCCGAGTGGGATCGAAGAAGAAACCAGTTATATTCGCTAGGTCGCTCACTTGCGGTGGAAACGCTTCATGCCGATCACGGCGACGGCGAGAGCACTACGGGGATGATAACTGTAATAACCCCAGCATCGATGATAGCACACCATCGTTTTCACCGAGCTGAGAATTTAAGTCCCTAGAAATCAGGAGTAAAATTGGTGTCCAAATGTCAGGGGAGCTATCTGACAGGGAAATGGGAAATATAGCGAGGGCTTTTGTGAGACGTTCGATGAGGATAGGGAAAGGGCGCGGCAAGCACGATGCCGTTAGAATCGTTTACAACCGCACCGATCAGAGCTGTGAAAAATTCACCTTCAAGGTTGAGGAAGAATGCTGGCGGGTGGGCGCGCATACACTTTCGCTTGGCTACTCCTCGAAAAGGCAAAAATTAAAGTACATGTTATCCCCCGAAGAGTCCCTACGCGAGATGAGCCCGTTCGCGGAGGCCATAGCGAGACGAGCGGATGTCCTGATCTTCATCGGAGAGGATGATGAACCAAATTGGGCAAGGGGGCTCACGGCAAAAATTAAACTCACCGCACCCATTCGGGAGAGGCTTCACGAGATAACCGATCGGAGGCGAACGAGGTGGGCATACTTCGGCTGGCCCGTCCCAAGGGCAGCTCGCGCTTACGGTTGTCCGGTCAAGCGATTTAGAGGGATTTTTTTCAACAGCATCCGGAAAACCTTCACGCGGGAACTACTCAAACTTTGCGAATTTTATCGTGCGGCTCTTGCGGGAAAAAATGAGGTTCGGATAGTGGCGGACGATGGCACGGATTTAGTTTTTAGAATAAAGGGTCGCCCGGTGCTGGTCGACGATGGCATAATCTCCCGCGGGGATCTCGCGCGCGGCGATGTCGGGGTGAATATCCCAGCGGGTGAAATCTTCATTGCACCGCTCGAGACGAGTGCGGATGGAAAGATATTGTTTGAACAGGTCGCGATCCCGGGGTTCGGGAAACTTGAGGGGCTGAAGCTCAAGTTCAAGAGGGGCAAGGTCGTGAGCTATGAAGCGGTACGCGGCAGGGAGAACTTCACCAAATTCCTCAGGGCGAATACGGGCGAAAAGGACCGCATCGGGGAGTTCGGCATAGGCACAAATCAGGGTGCGGCTTGCACGGGGGGGAGCATAATCGTCGACGAGAAGATTTTTGGTACGGCCCACATCGCCATAGGCAACAACCGTGGAGCCTACCACGGCAAAAACCGCGCTTCGAGCCACCTCGACCTTATCAAAGATATGCGGCGGGGACAGGTTTTCGTGGACGACGAGCTCGTCATGGACAGAGGTAAACCACTTGATGATGGGTTGCAACTCCAGTTATGATTTGAGTAAAGAGAAAGTTTGTGCTTCTATACAAAGTGATTTATGTTCAACTTCAGGAGGGACATCGGAGGTAGATAAGTCGGCGGGAAATAAATGGAAATAATTTTTACCATCCTCTTTATTTTGGCGGTGGTGTGGGGTGTTGGGCTACTTTTTGAAAAATTCGGCCAACCTCTAATTTTAGGGGAGCTCCTAGCGGGGTTGGTCATCGGCCCTTCCATCTTGGGCATCGTAGGAGAAACGGGGGTTAAGGAGGGCCTCATAGGGAATCCCATCTTTGAATGGACTTCAGCTGAACTGGGCATCCTTGCCACGTTAGGGATGTTTTTCCTGATGTTCTATGCAGGGCTAATAACCGATCCAAAAAAGTTAGGGAAGAGGGTAAAGACTTTTTTTGGAGTGGGGATAGCGGGCACCCTTATGCCTTTACTTTTTGGGGGGCTCGTCACCTGGTTCTTTTCACACAATTTTTGGATAGCGCTCATCGTGGGACTCGCCATCTCGGGTACTTCTCTCGTTACTAAGGTGAGGATACTCGGCGACTTGGGCATCCTCAAATCTAAAGTTGGGTACACCATGATGGGCGGGGCGATGGTGGATAATATTTTCACGTTCATCATCCTCGCTGTGGTCATAAAGGCGATAACAGTGGGAATAGTGGGTCCTTTAGATGTAGTGTATACAGTAGCGCTGGTAGTAGCCTTCTTCGGAATCGCGCTGTTCATTGGCTATCGTGTCTATCCACTAGTTGGGAAGTTCTTCGTTCACCCCGGAGCAAGAGGGTTCACGTTTGCCCTAGTCATGGGCCTCCTCATCGCTGGCATCGGACAGGTGATGGGGCTGCATTTCATCATCGGTGCATATCTGGCGGGCTTGTTCGTGCGGGAGGAGTTCGTTGGTGGAGCATTTCGGGATTTGAACCGGCGCTTCCAAACCCTTAGCCATGGTTTTCTGGGACCTATATTTATCGTGAGCGTGGCTTTCCATGTGAGCTTTGGAGTGTTCGAAACCCATACCTTATTCTTGATAGCGCTCATCATAGCGGCGATAGCTGGGAAGGTGATAGGGGCGGGCGGCGGAGCGTATCTCACTGGGCTGAGAAAAAGAGAAGCGCTCACCATTGGCATAGGGATGAACGGGCGGGGGACGGTAGAACTCATCTTGGCAATGGTCATTGTTGGTGTCGCTAGTAAGATAGGGATCTCATCTGCCGAGGCCGATATCTATGTGTCTTTGCTCGTTTTCACGGCTTTTGTGACCACCTTCATAACTCCAATAGGGTTAAAGTACATGCTCCGAAAACGTTCTAAAAAGAAATAAAGCCAGCTGCTTCGCTTGCTCGAAACAATTTATCTAAATTTACAACGTCAATCATACATGATTGCTCTCGAGGTGGGTTTGCCTAAGGGAGTGCCCCCCGAGGAAAAGTTGCCTGAACTAAGGCTGATTTAAAAATAAAAGGAAGGGCAGAGTTTACCTGCCCTTTGCAACTTCGTAGATTGCCCTCAGCGAAATGACCATCGCTGACGCACCAATGAGTACCGTTAGGTTCGCTGCTAGTCGGAGAAACTCCTTTGTTAGAATTTCTGGAATTGGAAGTAATGCTGCACTAAATGCCGTAACCACTAATGTCCACATGCCCCAAGCAGCGACGATAAAGGCAATCGAGGCCAGCAGGAATGGGCTGGTTTCGCGGGTAGTTATGTTGAGGAGGCCGACGATTACTCCCAACACGCCAAGCGCCACGAAAAGCCAACTCGATGGTGTTACGAACGCTGCAATTAATGCTATCAGTAAGCCGATGTAGAAAGCCGCGGGACCGACGAGGGTAATCAATTTCCATTTAGATGCTTTTTTTGCCCTTGCCAGGTTCAACCCTCCGTGGCTGGGTTATCCGTCAAGCCTTTAAAACCTTGGTCCTCCCCTTCGACGGCGCTCTTTGGCCCGGGCGAAATAGATGGGGTAGGGAAAAACTTGAAAATTGAAATCAGGCTGCACCTTTTCATCACACGAGTTTTTAAATAAAGTTTTTAGCCTCTACAGTTCCAGAGCAAGTCGGTGGATCATGGGGAAGCGGCCTCGCAAGTGGAAGAAGAAGGGAAAAATGCGCTGGAAGTGGGTCCGGAAGCGCATGCGGCGGAAGCTCCGCAGGATCAAGCAGCGGAAGATTTAGTCGATTTATTTTGGATTTTTAAGAAAGGTTTTTATGTTGGATATACCATCCAACATAGGGTTGAAGCTTGGTGATAACCAGAGTAAGAAGAAAAATTGCAGAGAAAATATGGGATGGTAGAACCCCCGACGAAGTGCTATCTAAACGTTTCAAGATATTCGTTTTAATAGCGATTTTTTTGATCGTCATAAGTAAACCACTTTATGCAAGTGGGGTCACTTTTCCAAATTTTGAATTGATAATTGTAACTCTCGTCGTCGTTGGCTCTTTCTCTCTTTACTGCGGCCCCACAAAGTTCTGGCGGCGAGTGACACGGTATTTTGGGGTAATAGTGTTGGCCGCCATTTTCATCATAGATATAGCCCTCTGGGGTTTCCATTCAATTTATCTCTTCACTTGGACTGGTTTCCTCATCATCTGGATTTGGGCGATGCGTAACAAGCTCTCTACGTTTGATAAATTCAAAAAATTGCTTTGGCGTACAACGCTAACCGCCGCAGCCGCAATCATCATATTTGACATTTACACCGGGATTATCGGCTGGTCGCTCTTGGGAGGTGCTGGGCTGCTGACGGCTTTTTTGGGCCAGATACCTTTCACCCTGTACCACCTTTGTTCCTTGATATTCGTCCCGCCGCTGGTCTGGTTAGGCAAAGCTGTGGTGAGGGTCAAGGTCCCCGTCCTCGCGCCGGTTGCGGCAAAGCGGAGAGTTGGGGTTCGAGGATACACGTGAAGGAGGTGAAGGGTTGGAGAAGGAAAGGAAGTTTGCCCGTCAGATCGCAGAGCTGCTCTTGATAACTGGCTTCTTGTGCTTCGCCATTGGCTATCTATTCGCAGGCGGGGTAAAGGCGCGCGTGCTACAGTACACGTATGGGGAGAACATCTTCGTCAACCTGAAAATCCCAGATTTGACCATCGACCAGCAAGTGCAGTTGTACAAGGGGATGACACCATTTGACGCAATATTGCGGGTCGCTGGCATGAAGACGGAATACTACGCGGGCATGGGCTCCGTGGTCACAGAGATTGGCGGGGTACAGCAGTTCTGGGGATACGGGGTAAACGGCGAGGTACCGAGCGCCGCGATGCAGGATTATCAACTTCGGGACGGGGACAACCTCAAGCTGTACAAGCTTGAGTGGTAGTCAGAGCAGGGTTCTGGCGGCAGCTTTCGCGCCTTCTTCGGCTTTCACGGCGTCTCTGGCGCTACCAATTATTATTACATCATCTTCTCGCGGGTTGAAAATTTTCACGAGTGCTTCAGCCTGTTTCTTCCCGACTTTTAAAAAACCATCGGGAAACTGAAGTTTGCCTTCGCGAAAAATTAGCACCGTTGCACCAGCGGCTCCGACCTTTATGGCTTCATCACGCTGCTCGATGCCCAGCCTGACTTTAGCGGCGGTACCTCTGACAATGGTCGCGACGTTGATCTCATCTACGGCCAAACTCCTGACATCCATCTGGGTGAACTCCAAGGGTTTGCCGAGCAAGCGCTTGCCCTTGGCAGTGAGCGCGTGCCCACCGCGCGAGGAGGTGATCAATCCTTGTGTTTTCAGTTGGTTGAGGATGGTACGCATGCTACCCTCGCCGACGCCCAACTCCTCCGCGAGTTGCTTGCGTCCAATTCGTTCGTGTTCAGCGACGAGTTCGAGCGCCTTGCGAACGTGAACCTCGGCAAAGCGTGGCAGGGGCCCAATGGCGCGCGGCATAGACAGCACTTATCCCTTCACAATTTCCGTACCAGTTTTTCCTTCCAACGCATCGATCGCCTTATCCAACGAGGTTATCACGGCCCTTT
>Ga0114919_10000087_pt1 | contig 52746 bp, 46 predicted proteins | sample BlataG_FD_88682 | JGI IMG/M metagenome (GOLD analysis project Ga0114919, IMG submission 88682) | Deep subsurface microbial communities from Black Sea to uncover new lineages of life (NeLLi) - Black_00105 metaG | ecosystem: Environmental > Aquatic > Marine > Oceanic > Sediment | place: Atlantic... | reverse complement strand
GTGGTGTGGTTGGGGGTGTCACGGCGGCGGGGGGTGGGGTTTGGAGGGGGGGGAAGTAGGAGGGGGGGGGGGGTGGGGGGGGGGGGGGGAGGGATGTTCTCGCTGAACTATCAATCACTTTCCCTTTGTCTTTCTATTACGAACTAATTACAATAATGTATATACCAACGATGGCACGTTTTAAAACATTCATTGTTCAGTCTTGACACACACATGCACACACACAGTAAAATTAAATCTCAGGTTGGTTGAATTAGGAGGGACAGGTATTATAATGACTGAATGCTTCTAGCCAATGTCTTCCATGCTGATGGTGGTGGTGGTTGAGATCTACCACCTTGGCTACTGCTCCTACTACTACGACAACCACCACCACGACTATCACTGCCACTATCACTACTGTTCTTCCTCCCCATATCATGATCACCACCATTATCATTAATATCGCCACCACCAATCTTGTCATCCTTCTTAACACCACCACCATCACTACTATGAACCAATGATTCTCTATCGGCCTGTTCTTTCTGTGCAGCTAGAGATAATGCTGCCAGAAATACCGTCATTGTGGTACATTTACCATCAGGGTGAAAGTTCCCCACCACATGAGCCAAGAATGGAAGCTTCCTCAGAGTTCTCCCATTAAAGCCATCTGATTCTTTTTTGACAATGCCAAATAGCAATCTTCCCACTGAATCCGGTGTTTCTTGAGGAGGAGGAGCATTGGTGGTCATGAAGGAAGAAGGAGAGGAGGGAGCGGTATTTACTAACACACCATCACCTGCTTGATGATGATGGCCCAGTTCCAAGCTATGAAGAAGATTGGTTGGAGGAACAGGTGCACCACCACCACCACCTTCTTCTTCTTCTTCTTCTTCTTTTCCTCCTCCTCCTCCATCACTATTTCTCCCATTGTAGTTGGCTTTAATATAATCACCCCCATTGCCATTACCATGGTGATGATTCAAAGACTTGGAGTTTATCAAATTAAACGGCGGAATCTCCACCTGACTCTGAATGATGGTAGCACTCTGCAAAGCATGCAAAGCATGTCTCAGAATCTCATACCTTGCCTGCACTCCAGGAGGGCCAATATACGCCTTGATATCAGCTCTATCTATAAAAGCATCATCTATTGCCTCAGTGACATTACTAGTTGTGAGAATGAGCACATTGGGATGGCGTCTAAGCGCATCCATCTGAGTCAACAGCGCATTTACTGCCCTAATGGCATCTGATGGCTCTGAGCCTGCAGCAGCAGCTTTACGAGCACTGGTCAAGCTCTCCACCTCATCAATCAACACAAACACCAGCGTGTTACTTTCTTCTACAGATTCCTCAATTCTACTGAATAGTTTAGCAACCAGCTTGCCACTTTCTGAAAACCATTTGGAAAAGAGCGAGTGCGCTGACACCTCTACCAATCTGCCTCTCTTGTACCTCTTACTCATTTGAATGCTCAGTTTCTGAGCCAATGCTTTACATAAAGTGGTTTTACCAGTTCCAGGGGGACCATGTAGCAATATACTTCTGCTCCAATTCACAGCATGCGGGTCTACTCCTGCATCAGACAGCTGCAGAGCTGACAGGGAGTACGAGAGCAGGGTGTGTTTGATGGAGTGGTCGTACCACAGAGTCTCCCACATACCTTCCATTTCTCTGCAGGGAAGATTCCAAGATTTAAATGCAGGTGTATCACCACCATTATCATCACCCATATCTTCGTCATCGGGGATGCCACCTAGTTCATTCAGCTGGTAGCAGAGGACTTCCCATTCTACTTGCCAGGACCAGTAGTAGGAAGGAGATGATGAGGAAGAGGAAGTTTGTTGGCTATTGTTGTTGTTGTTATTAATGTGATTGGAAGGGGTGTCTGAGAAGTTGAGATATGAGATGTAAGAAGCAAGGATGGGCCATTCTAGGGGGTTGAATGGGATGAGGCCTGGAGTGGGATTAATGCGGGGCAAAGAGCTCAAGAACGGAAGGACGGCGTCTGAGACTATTGTGGTTTTGGAAGCGGTGGCAGTAGGGTGGATGCAGGCCTCGACAGTGAGTTTGACTTTGGCTTGCATAATGAGAGGGGTGAGGGTAAACCCTGCACGTGTGGATGGGATGCAATGAGTTTGGAAGATGATCAGGAAGAATGAAAGAGAATTGACCAAAAGATAGCAAAGAAGATTTTGAATGTGAGTTTTGGCTCTTCTCTGGTGGTTGAGCGTTGCCTGTGGGTGTATCGAGGCCCAATTATAATTAGGAAGGATTTCATAAGAGTAAAAATGTGGGAATGGGCTGTCTTAGCCGAGAGGAAGAGTTTTTCTTCTCTCTTAAACCGATCTCCTTGTTGCTGAGTCGGTCAGTTTTTCTAGAGAACCTTGGAGGCCCTACGATGCAATTTATAATTGTAATTTCAAAAGTGTGCATATAGAGTGGATCATCAACGTGATAATCGATAGCCTAGGCTCTGCACAACTCTTGAGATTTCAATCCAAAATCAGTCTTTTGACAATAAACCTGAACACATACATCAGCCAAGCTCTTGAACACCATGGTACACAGGAGGAGTAGCAGTTTTCCTCACATTTCTTTGCGAAGTAGAACGGGATTAGCTGTGGAGACTGTACCCTGCAATAAAAACACAAATTGGCTGGATAATCGAGGAGCTTGGACATTTTACATCCTCATAATCTGTGTATCATGGCTAGTAGCGTCCACATGGACGGATCCAGGGATGGCATGGACATATGTCCATATTCTTCACGGAATTGTGACCTACTTCTTCTTTCATTGGAGTAAAGGGTCCCCAATCGCTGAAGACCAAGGAAAATATGATAGGTAAGTCGATGAAGAATCTCAAACCCCTACAGATGCAACCTTCATCCGTTGGATAGATATTCCAAAACAAAATCTCTTTGAGTGAATTTCAAGCGACCGACACTTTCCCCTCTCAACGTCTCACCCCCTCCTCATATACACACCTCTTTACTCTACCCTACAGCATGACATTCTGGGAACAAATAGATGATGGTGTACAAAATACAGCAACTAGGAAATTTTTAATGGTAGTTCCAGTAGTTTTATTTCTTCTAGCAACTCATGGCACCGACTATGCTCGCCAGCCTCTCGGTGCAAATTTAGCAATAGTCATAGTGCTCCTAGTTGCCAAGTTATCTAGTATGCATCGTGTCAGGATATTTGGAATCAACAAGTGGTAGCAGAATAGTTGTAATACTATTAGTGTATACAGTGCTGTTATGGAGAGGAAGGAAGTGATAAATAATTAGCAGCAGAAAAAGTCTTCTGTTTGTTGCTGTTGTTGTGAAGAGCTCTCTCTCTCTCTCCTGTACTTGGCTTTGTCGCAGTGTTTAAGTTGCACGATAGAAATAAAAACACAAAGTGAAATAAGATTTAGTATGTAATGTTTATACATGTATAAAAAGGGCCATTTATTAAAATAAATCCATATTATTATAACCCCTACCTACCAATGATCGTCTAAAACTGAGGGCCAGCTGGAGCAAGGGGTGAAGACGCTCCTCCCGCCGCACTCCCCGGCCTCCTCTGTTTATAAGGAGACGCACTCCTCCTCCTTCCTCCCATATTCATATCATCAGGCCACACATCTTCCCCTTCTCCATAATAAGGATTTGGGCTATTATTATGAGGTGATGTTCTACCAGGGGAATCACAATGATGCGGGTGGATCTGTAAAGAGCTACGAGGCAGTACACCATGAAGGACTCTCTGTCCTGCTATTTCATTATGACAGTACTGGTCACTTTCCATAGTGCCTTCTAGATTTAGTTTAAGATATATACCATCTTTTCTATGCTCTACTTGGTGATTCCGCTGGCGTTTACCGACTGATTTCCATGTTCCAGGTTGGAGACTGCCATCTGGTGCCTCGACGGTGCTCCTATACAGCTTGTCGCCATTCTTTAAGCTGCAATGGTAGTAATGCCAGGGGCAAACGATGCAGATGTCTCCATTTTCTAACTCTTCAATATCGCCCAAGCCCAAGGGACCACCCGAATGATAACACGTGCTGTCGATTGCGAAGAAATGGGACGTCTGGTCGGTGGAAAAGATTCTGAAAATTGATACATATCGTCCGTCCACCTGGGTGTGTATTCTCTTCACGGTCTGTGTATCTGCAGATTCTCTATCTAGTACCGTAGCTTCTGCCACCTTCACCCAGCCCTGAGAAGACTCGTCCACATTCATAACAAATATTGGTTTTCCAAGGGTTTGGGGGAGACCTTATTATCATTCAAAGAATTAGAGCACTCCGTTGTTTACAACAGTTGCCAAAGTTTGAAAACGCACTTGTTCGCTGCATTACGTGCAATCTTATGTTCCCACACTCCCCTGTCCCTCCCTTGCAACTCACTGTGCAACTAGCCTCCAAGTTGGACTGGATTCTCTTCTCAAAACAAGGCCCACCATCATCTATGTGATGATACTTTTACTGTGGCACGGCATCATGGCCATGAATATGCTGGGAGCATAGGGTTTCTCTCTGCTTCTTAGCACGCCAACACCCCTCTCTCAGATCTCAGAGAAGGGTTTCCTCTCTCCATCCGTCCGGATAAGAATTTTTTGACACCCCATCTCCTTAAATTGCGTTCCCAGCACTGCTTTTTAAGTGTATCTTGATTCAAATCTGCAATCTTGTTATACAGATTGAAATAAATTCTATCTTGGACCTTCAAATAGTGAAGAATTTGACACGATGCATAATGCCATGCTTTCCTTCAATGGCACTCCAGTGCAACAACGCCCACAAAGCAGTCTTTTGACACAGAGAGTCGCACTCAAGAACTCTAGATCAGCTGTTGTGCGTGTCAATGCCATCAGAGATGGTGCTCAGCTTGATAGACCTCTGCGAGTGGCAGTGATTGGTGGTGGTCCATCTGGGGCTTGTGCAGCTGAGACTCTAGCCAAGGGTGGTGTTGAGGCATTCATGATCGAACGTAAAATGGATAACTGCAAGGTGCGTCTCTTTCTCAGTTTTTTTCCTGTCAATCCTCCTTGGAGACAATAGATCCTCCGACAACGACAAGGAGGGTGTTTGTGTATGGCTACAGTATCTATATCTCTCAATACTGTGTACATCACTCTTCTCCCTCCATGAACTGCATCAATCAAGTTATATTCTTCTTCTTTGACACAACCCTTACTCACCAGACCCTCCCTCCTCCCCTCATATTCTCTTCTCTCACAGCCCTGCGGTGGTGCCATTCCAATCTGCATGGTTGAAGAATTTGACCTCCCCATGGAAATCATCGACCGCCGCGTCACCAAGATGAAAATGATCTCCCCCTCCAACCGCGAAGTCGATGTAGGGAAGACCCTCAACGAAAAGGAATGGATTGGCATGTGCCGTCGTGAAGTCTTTGATGACTACCTCCGTAACCGTGCCAAGAGCCTGGGTGCCAACGTTGTCAATGGTCTCTTCATGAGAATGGATACCAAGGGTAACAATGGTGAAGATGGGTATACTATTCATTACAATTCTTACCAAGACGGTTCTAAGGTGGGAACCCCAGCATCTCTCGATGTCGACATTGTCATTGGAGCAGATGGCGCCAACTCTCGTGTCGCTAAAGAAATTGATGCGGGTGAGTACGATTATGCTATTGCTTTCCAGGAACGTATTCGTATTCCAGATGAGAAGATGGAGTACTATAAGGACCTTGCTGAAATGTATGTCGGTGATGATGTCTCACCAGATTTCTATGGATGGGTCTTCCCCAAATATGATCATGTGGCTGTTGGCACGGGTACAGTCGTCAATAAGACTGCCATCAAGCAGTATCAACAAGCTACCAGAGATCGCTCTCGTGTGAAGACTGAAGGCGGGACAATCATCCGTGTGGAAGCTCACCCAATTCCAGAGCACCCACGCCCACGTCGTGTCAAAGGCAGAGTTACGTTGGTCGGTGACGCCGCTGGTTATGTCACCAAGTGCTCTGGTGAGGGTATCTACTTTGCCGCAAAGAGTGGCCGCATGGCTGCAGAGGCAATTGTTGAGGGCAGCAAGGGAGGTAAAGTAATGGCTGGTGAGAGGGACATCCGTACTTATTTGGACAAGTTTGATCGTAAATATTGGGCTACATACAAGGTGTTGGACATCTTGCAAAAGGTGTTTTATCGCTCCAACCCAGCACGTGAGGCATTCGTGGAAATGTGTGAGAGTGATTATGTACAGAAGATGACATTTGATTCATACTTGTACAAGACAGTGGTGCCAGGAAATCCATTGGATGATGTCAAGTTGGTGGTGCAGACTGTGGGATCTTTGTTGAGAGGAAATGCCATGAGATCAGGCAAGGGATTGAGTGTGAGTTTTGGTAACAAATCTAACGAGGAGAAGGTGGTTGTCAGCTAAACAAGCTTTATAGTTAGGAGGAGGGTATACTAGATAGAGGGAAACCATACAAATAAATCAGTTTTTTTTGTTTTAAAAAACCCTTGGCAAGAGTAAAAATTCAGAAAATTACAACGTTCACCGGCATAATAATATAATTACGAGTACTGAAAATTTCAACAACAAAATGGGGATGATATAGATTGGAATGTCTTTTATTCTTCTTGAACAATCATTTCCTATCCTTTTGCTATAGTTTGAATGTATTAATACAAGGCAATTCATATCTCTCAGCAGCCTGCAACAACCACTCCTCTCTCACAGCAGGCACATCTTTGCCCAGCCCTTCTGGTCTCCGACTGGTCCCCATCACCACCGCCATGGTACACGACTTGGCTGCCACCACCTTGGCTCCAAGGGCGAGTGCCACTCTCCTTAGAGCATTAGCATTCACACTGGCTGCTTTGCCGCTGCCTCCAGCAGTGATGTGCAATCGCCGACCTTCTAGCAACAGATTGTCATCGGGGACTTCCAGGGCAGCACGGGCCTTGTCAGCGGCTGCAGCAAATCTGACTTTTGCAGAGAATTGGCTCTCTGGAAGCCATCTTCCTGCCTCTAGGGAGGCTGTTATCCACTCGGGGGATACAAGCCAGGCTCCATTGGCGATAGCCAGCATGACTTTGAGAGTTCTACGTTCCTGACCTACAACGAGGTGCGTGATTTGGCCGTCTTCTTTGCCGTCTGGGCACAGTCGCATTCCTCTGAGTCGACGACATGCAGAAGCACAAATGTCATTCAGGGGCTGATCCACCGACGTCATTGCGACCACTCCAGTTGCACGGGGCGTGGTGGTGGTGAGCTGTTTGGCCAGTAGAGAAGAGCCATCACTGTTGCTTCTAGTGCTCACTGTTGCTCTCCTACAAACACTGATGCTACTCCCTCCAGCAGTTCTCCTAGCACCACTATTGCTATTTATATCCCCCCCTGCTGTAGTTGCAGCAGTACCTACTTCAGTGACTACTTCAGTGACTACGCGCTGCTGCTGCTGTTCCAGTTGCATTCCAGCAATATCAACAGGGGTCTTCTTGACAGCAGTTCCAGGACCAGGTGGAGGAATATGAATAGGTGAGGGATCCATATTCTCTTGTTGCTGATTATTATTATTATTATTATTATGCTGTTGACGATCGGCTTCTTGCCCATATCTACTTTTAACTCCGACTGCTCTTCTTCTTCCTCCTCCTCCTCCACCACCAAGAGGGCCAACTGGACCATTATCCCAAGGTCTAGGAGCGGTGAAGGGGGTGGGTTTCTTACCTTCAAGGAATGTAGGAGCGGGTTGAGTACTTGGAGGAGCTGTCTGTTGTTGCTGTTGGTATTTCTTGTAATTAGAAGGCTGAGGGGTATCCTGAGTGAGAGGGAGCTGCTCAGCATCAGCCCATGGACTGGATACCATTTCAATGGGAGGGATGGGGATGCCAGACCCCCCCTTCTTGGCTCCTGCTGTTGCCTTGACTATTGTCTGGGGAGGTTCACATCCAGGGAGGGGGGTGCCCTTGTGGAGTAGGACGGGGCGTTCTGGGTAGACTCTGAGTTGTCTGACTGAGAAACGCATTGCTAGGGGTGGTTTGGGTTTCTTCTGCTTTCTATTATTGTTGTTTGCAGGAGCTGCTCTTGCAGCTGTCTCCTTATTTGGCTGTGGCTCCTCCTCTTCTTCCTCCTCTTCTTCCATCTCTCCATCCCCATTTTTTTCCTCTATCAGCTCTTCTTTCTTCTTCTTGGCAACTCTAACACTGAGAGGGGTATCCAAATCATCATCATCACCACCATCCATATTTCTATCATCTCCTACTGGAAGATCAATACAGAGAATATCAGCTACTTGTTGGGTACTTCTACCAGGAAGAGCTGGCAATGACCTCTGTTGACTGTCATCCTCATGAGCAGCAGCACCTCTACGGCGTTTCCCATTATTATTGTTGTTGTTGTTGTTCTTTGCAACCTTCTTGATGGAATTGACTTCATCAGGGTCAACAACTCCATTGTTTCTCGTACTTCTAGTGCGCTTACCAGCAGCTCCTCCTCCTCCTCTGATGAGCTGACTGGAGTTGAACATTATGTCAGAGGTGTCAACATCGTATGCTGCAGATGGCTTTGGTTGAGCTGCTCTAGCTGCTGCAGTTGTTGCCCTCTGCTTCCGTTTGGGAGGAGCATCAGCGGGATGGATAGCTATGGCTGTGGGCTGAGGTGGGGCTTTGACAACGGCGTATTTCTTCTCGACTTGTCTTCTGTCTGCCTTGATAGAAGCCTCAACCCAGAGAGGGGACACAACAAGGGGCGGGGAGTCAAGCTGCATGTGGGGGTAGTGTAGGGAAGGAGAGAGAGAGGCGGTGGTGAGGAATTCTGAGTGAGATCGATGTAAACGTAAGAAAGTGATCGGTGTAGATTAGAGTAATCTAGAACATATGAGGAATTCAATTACCTTGCTGATCTTGGTGAAGAGGTCCAATAAAGCTGTTTGTTCGGCATCATTCCCTCGGTTGTTGGAGACAGCAACAACGTGGGTTATGTCCTTTGTAATTCTTTTAACAATCTTGGCACCATAGTTCTGAAGCTTATCTTGAAGCGTAGACTTCAGAGAGTCGATCTTGACGCCAAAGACTAGACAAACACAATCAGCAAACAAATCCTCTGCTTGTGATGCCATAGTTGCAGAAATAACCGGAGGGTATAGATAAAGCTAATGATGACATTGCAAGTTGCCACCTTGAAATCGTCCAATTTATGGTTTCACCCGACCTTGTTCATCATGCCACGGCTTGCCTGTCAGGCTCCCATTTTTTCTCTCTCTTCGCCTAGGCTTCGCCCCTGCCTTCTCTGACCTTGAATCGAGAGCAAACAGGAGCATTTTAAGGAGCATCCAGGCTAAAGATGAGTCACATTACAACTCTTGGATGGCAGTAATTTATATCAAGTAAAATAACGGCTCAACGAAACCAAAAACTGTGCTTTCCAGAGTTGAAGACGTGGTTTAATCTTCAAAACCAAAGATGTCCCATATCTTGGCAAACGCAGCGGCATATAGCCATCACAGGTCACCATATATCACCCAAAGACATGTTTTATTCATATTTCAGAGAAATATAACCCAGTTACGCTCAATCCCTGGCCAATCATCTCGGCCGCCACTCTCTCTCTCAGCTTCAAACGGTGCATCTCGTTCTCGCTCCCGTAGTGACAGTGAGTCTGACGATGAATCCTTCCCAACAGTCATTGGAGACGTTCAAGTAGTAGACAGCGTAGATGCAGAGACAGATCCTTTCCTAGAATCCACTCAGGGCAACCTACATTTCGGGTCTGTTGCTTCTGTCGATGCTCTGGCAAGCTTTGACGGCTTTGACACGGACAACTTCCACGGCCTCCATTTACAGCAAAATGCCAACATTCTCACTGCTTCTCTAGATGAAGTAAAACAAGCTGCAGACAGTGCTTTACTCAGGCTGGGCGTAGTTTCAAATTATCCACAAAGTAAACCGCAAAGAGCTGTATACTGCAACAGAACCACTAATCTGCGATCTCTCTCAGTAGTGGCCTTCGACATGGATTACACTCTTGTCAACTACTCTGTTGAAGCTTGGGAAGGACATGCATACCGCCATGGCTTGCAGCAATTAAAGGAACTTGGTGTGCCCACAGAAGGTCTGCAATTTGACCCTTCAATTGTCATTCGGGGACTCATCCTGGATACAGAACTAGGTAATCTGGTAAAAGCAGATAGATTTGGGTTTATAAAGAGAGCCATGCATGGTTTGAATCAACTGGGGCCTGCTGATGTGAAGAGAGCATACAACAGAGAGCTGATCAACCTGAGAGACAAACGATGGCAATTCCTCAATACATTCTTTTCAGTTTCAGAAGCGTGTCTATTTATGCAATTGGTGGACAGACTGGATGCTGGTCTTATTCCTCACCAAGTCTGCCCCCCCTCCTACCCTGCCCTTTATCAATTGATCTCCAAAGCCTTGTTTCAAGCACATGTGGAATCTTCCCTAAAAGCTGAAATCATCAAAGATCCATCAAGTTTCATCACCCTGGATCCGGAAGCTGCTCAAGTACTGTTGGATTTCAAATATGCTGGGAAACAGCTGGTACTCATCACCAACTCGGACTACAGCTATACTTATGCAATGATGTCACACGCATATGATCGGTACCTCCCAGCAGGCATGACCTGGGTCGACCTCTTTGACACTGTTATTATAAATGCCAGGAAACCAGAGTTTTTCTCAGCAAGAAACCCCCTCTTTGAAGTTGTCTCCCCAGATGGCTTACTCAGACCAGCCAATAGATTAAAGCCAGGTGGTATCTACTGTGGTGGCTCTGCAGAGATGGTGGAACAGTTTCTGGGGGTAAAGGCTGATGATATAATGTACATGGGTGATCATATATACACAGATGCTTCACTGGCTAAATTGAATTTTAGATGGAGAACATGCCTCATTCTGAGAGAATTAGAGGAGGAAATAACAGCATTGGCTCTTGGGAGGAGTCACAGAGTGAAATTAAAGGAATTGTTGAACAAAAAGGATGTTGTTGGGGATTTGTTTAATAACTTGAGATTGGCTAGGCAAAGGATGCTGGTGGGTGTAGAGAATGCACTGGTAATAGCAGATGATGATCAGAATGGTGAGAATGGTGGTGATCCTTCCCCTCCCTCTCTGCCACCATACTTATCGCAGAGTGAAGGAGATGTCAACGAGGCCCTGGGTGAGCTCATCCTCATGATGCAAAACCTAGACAGAGAAATAGTACCTGCTGTTGAACAAGATGGCTGGCATTTCAATAAAATATGGGGCTACCTGTCTAAGGCAGGAGTGAATGATAGAAGTCAATTGATGCGACAGGTAGAAAAGAATGCCGATTTATTCACCAGTAGAGTATCAAACTTTGGTAGGTACAGTCCTTTTCAGTACTTTAGGGCCCCAGGTCAGTCGTTACCTCATGATAGACCGTCTGCAGATGAGATGGTGTTAGAATCAGAACCAGAAGGTGAGAATGGTGTTGGGAAGGGTAAGAAGAAGAATGCTAAAAGTAATAAACATAGTAGCGGACAAGAACAACAACAACAACCTGTTAGTGTCTGAGATGTAGTTTACCATTGGTTCTTTTGATGTTACCGGTATAGCTTCTTTTAAAATAGTGTTCACACACTAATACTACTCTTACACATAACCTTACCTCGTCAACCCAGCAGGAGGACTAGCAGCAGCCTGATTAGCAGCAGCAGCCACCACCTGTTCCATCTCACTCATAGAATGAGGCTGCCCATCCGCCCCCCAAACCACTCTCTCAAAACCATGCACCCCTCCCCATTCATACACCTCCTTCAATTTACTCTCCAACACCCCCTCTCCAGCAGCTACCAGCTGCTTATACGCCTCATACAACCCCAATGCAGCTCTCGCATCTTCAATGGAATCATGTGTCCCTTGCTGAATATTAGATTTCAACAAATACGATGTCAAAAACCTCAACCCCAGCTTCCTACGGTACTGAGGCAGGTAGAATAAATCTAGGGTATCTATCACTTGAGATGGAGGCACCACAATATTAAGCATTCTGAAATCTTGCTTTAACCCGTGTCCTACAAAGATGCACCCGACATCTACTAGGTAGCGAAGTTTCAGGTAGGCATTCTTTAGAGTAGTTAGGTGATGTGGGCTCCTGGAAGAGTCCAGGTCACCGGGGACTAATCCTGAGTATTTGGTCAGGTAGTCATGTACTGGTTCTACCGAGCGTATGTAATCGTCAATAATGGGAACACCTTTACCGGGTCCTCCAGGTCCTCCAATGCCTCTGATGATGGACACTCGTGCAAGACCGAGACGAGCAGCCCGCAACTCTACCTCCATTCCTCTAATAACAGCCTTCTCAGCAGGAGAATATTGCACAAACTCGGCATCTATTGCAAGTATAGTGCCTTTTATTGGTATTTCATTTCGTCCAGGAGGAATGAAGGTAGGTCTTCTCAGTCTCACTCTACCAGCTGATGCTGGGGAGAGAGCTTGGAGAGGAGGAGCAGAGCAGAGGTCCAGGAATCTTTGAGGAGAAATAATTGGATTTGATGATGATGGTGATGGTGGTGGTAGTGGTGTGGTTCTTGGGCTCCCAACGCCGCTGCTGTCACCTGTACCACTAACATCATCATCAGTTTGTCTACGTATAAAGAAGAGCAATGCAGGTGCTTTCTGTCCTCCATACAGCTCTCCAACCTCATGTTCGATGCATGGAGAAATAGCGAAATCATTAAACACATGCCACTCTCCTTTACCTTCATTATCACTACGACTAGGTATCTTGATATGTGCCAACAAGTGACCTTCATAATCTTGCCCAATATCCTCCACCTCTTCATCATCCCTCACATGAGCTACCACTGCTCCTAGATCATAGGTGAATAATGATTCACCATTAGTATCAGCATAATCACCATTATTACTGGTCGGCGTGGTAGTCATTGTCTCAGAGATGGAGATGTCCCAAGAATTACGATCTAACTTCACATTGAAACTATGTGGTAACCATTGCTTTGTTGTAGTAGTAGTACCATCAGTATCAGTAGTAGTGGTGGTGTTAATAGTAGAAGGGTTCCACCAGATGAGGTCACCTCTATCTTGCAATCCACAACTAACAATAAGCACCTGAGGCAGCTCGACTGGACATTTGGTTTGTGTCACGTGTTGATATCCGAGTTCTTCATCAAACCAGGCCCTCATGTCAGACTTGGAGAGAAGGGAGGTTTGGAGTACTTGGACAAATGATGGCGGCCTGGTTGTTGGTAATATATCAGAGGATGAAGTGATGATGGCACTATTGCTAGTAGTAGTTGTACTGGGATCATTCCCTCCACCATTGCCATTCTCTGCAGCAATGGCTTCGGAAGAGAAGTACACACTCCTTTCTTTGGCAGAAGGATACTGCAATTCAACCTGAAAAGCCCTACTATTCTTCAACTGAGGTTCTCTCTTGTGTATAATACACTGCGTTTTCACTCTAAATATAATACCAAATATAGACTCTATTGGGGATCTCAGTCCTGGTGGTACCGCTGCAGATGCTTCTTTATTTAGTTGTTCCAACAGGAATCTACTCAGTGTTTGGACTCTTCTGCCCAGGGATCTGTCTTTGTTGGCTTCTACTTCAATGTCGGTGGCCATTCGCTCCCCTTTGACGCCTTCCAGCAGACCGAGGGCCATGGCTTCTTTACTTTGCCGTAATGCTCGGAAGAGGTTGGCTGCTTGGCAGACTTTAAGACTAGTGGATGTTTGGTCTTTGGATCTTCCTTGCACCTGTTCTACACCTTCTGTACTATCATTTTTGTTGTCGTTATTATCACCACTACTATAACCAGTAGTACTGGCCAGCATTCTAAAAAGAAATCCCAGCTCATCAGTCAGATTAAACTCGGCAGCTGCATCTGGCATCTGCTTCAACACCACCTCCCTCATCGGCTGCATAAAATACAAAACCTGCAGCAGGGCATTCATATAGCAATTAGCAATAGTATTCTCCAGCCCAAGGTACGGTGATTTATTGTAGGAGGAAAAATCAAACTCATCCAGGAAGAAGAATCTATCACCAGGTTTCCTTTTGATAGCAACTCTGCGATAGTGTTCTGGAAGAATGACGGCTCCAGATGCTGCTCTTTTGGCTGCTCTTGCTGCTCGTTCTTCTTCTTCCTCTTTGTTATGCCTTCTTCTGGAGGTGTCTTTATACTTCAGTGGTATTCTGGCTCCTATTATAGATGCTGCTGCTGCAGCTGCTTGTCCAGGTACCATTTCTCCATCAGTACAACCACCTCCTGATCTCTTGTTTTTCTTACTACCATGAGGGTTCTCCACATACACCACGAAGTCACTCACTTTCCCCGTTTTCAACAACTCTGGATCCACCTTCCTAGGTGGCATTCCTACACTGTACTTCTCCTTAGGCTGATAATCAGAAGCTAAAGTACCATCCATACTGTAGTACCACGGTACTTCCTTACCCAACACCCTCAATTCCTCGTCTATATCGTGAATACTCACTTGTGGCTGTTCAGGCAACGCTGGTACCTCTTCTACATATTGCACTCCACCTGCCACTGTGCCTTGTTGTTCGTTACTTGTCCACAGGTGTACATACCCCCCACTTCCACCAAAGGCCAGCATTTCTCCAGTCAAACTGAGAGCTCCACTGTACAAGGCGTCGCCCTCTGTCTCTACTCTGTTGAATGTACCGGGGTTGAGAGCTTGTGTGTCAGCCAGGGTGAAGATTCCTTCTGCACTGCCTACAAGGAGAGTACTAGATAAGGTGGGGTGAGGTTCCATAAAGTGGGGCCCAGGAGCAAAAGGAATGGCAGCCAACATACGAGGAGTCATTCTGATATCAAAAACCTTTACTAGAGGTTCTAGGCTGGGTTGCTGATTGCGCCTAAGTGCATAGCCTGCAGTAGCAACCAAGTCTCCAGAAGTGGTGAGGGCTCTGAAACCTGCTTGGTGAGCTAATAAAGGGTTTTTAGAGGGGCGGTATCTGTTTCTTGGATCGATAAAGTGTAGTTGGCCGTTGGCAGAGGCGATGACCAAGGTGCCTCGGCTGACTGGTCCTTTGATGAAGACAGGGCAGACGGGGGTAGTAGAGTATGAGCTGTCTGTGTTGCCATCAGTGGTGGTGTCAGGCAAGGTGAGGAATATATCATCTGACACAAAGCCTCGGTGTAGATCATAGTTGAAAAGGGTGCCAGTTGACGACTTGGCAACTAGGAGCTTACCCCTGTGGTGGTCTAAAAGACAGGCAGACAAGTCACCCTCTGGAGAGAAATGAGAGAGTTGAGGGACTCCTCCTGAAGAGTGGTAGCAAATACGGTTGTGGGAGAGGGAAACCAGGCCACCACCCAAGGAGACAATGTCAATAATGGGGGATTGGTGGCCGTGAGCGGGAAGAGTGCAGTGGCGAGTGAGGTCGGGAGATGAGAATTGTGCAATGGTCCCTGCGTCTGTACCGACCCATAAACTCTCTTCGTAGCAGTCGAATTGAATACATGATATTCCCTCGCCATTAACTGCTGGAATAGCTCCTAACTCCCAATATGAGGCATCTGATTGTCCATACATATGAAAAACTACGCCCTAGAGGGACGATTACTACTACTTTAGGTGTCCAGCCTTCCAATGGGTGATCACACCCTGCCAAATCTAAGATTTGTGCAAATAAAACATCCAATTCTTGTATTCGAAACGTTTTGTAACTTTAAGAGTCCACAAATTAGGCATCGGTTTCCTTCATTTCCCAAGCCCGCAGTGATGTGCAGCCTTGATCATAATAATTATGATAAATAAGGAGCTAGCATAAGTGACATCAACCGCAAATCAACTAGTATTTCTCCTCAAATTACAATAACCACCCTCGATCAGAATCAGAAGATCTTTTGATTCGAAAAATAAAATAATAGTCAATTTCTCTCGGCAATGTCATCCTTCGTCTTCCCTGACTTTTACAACTACCCACCCTACTTCACGTACGTCTACCATGCCCTATTACATCCCCATCCACCAACCTAACGAACACCACCCCTTCCTCTCTCCAAATCATAACACAGACTTCAACCCGTGGAGGACACCCAAGCCAAACAACGAGACCTATGGAAAGACCTCATCCTCCGCTATTGCCAACACCACCGCCTCTTCATCCTCACCACCAATCAACAAAACCCAGTCACCCAACATCTCTTCCACAACACTTCAATTAATAGAAAACTCAACGACCACGCAATTCAACTATTCCTAGATGATCTAGTCAAACAAGGCCACGCTGTTTGGCTGGACAAGAGCAGATTTAAATGCCTCGTCCTTTGGAAGAAAATACCAGAATGGGCTGATACTTTGTATAAACATGCAGTGGACAAGGGTCTCCTAGATACTGTAGCAACTGTAGAGGAGCTGGTTGGAGGAGATGATGAGCAGGGTGGTGAGTTGGATGGGTTGGATAGAGAGGTGCTGTGGAGGGCGGTGAAGGAGCTGGAGAAACGGGGAAGGGCAAAGTTGATAATAGACAAGTCATCTAATGAATTAGCAGGCATTAAATTTGCCTGATTGTATTATTATAATTTAATTTTATTATTGAAAACTGATTACATGGTATACATAAATAGGAGCGACCGTCTGTAATACCTTGGCTACAAAGTTATTTAGAAAAGATAAGAGGGGAGAACCTTCCCTTCCCTTCTCTTCCCTTCTACTCTCTACTTGGCCACAATATTCAATATCTTCCCAGGTACAAAGATCACCTTCTTCACTTCCTTACCATCCAATTGCTTGGCTACAGTACTCAGTTGTTTGGCCATCTCCATCGCTCCTTGTTGGTCAATATCGACTGCCACTTCAATGGTGCCCCTCATCTTACCATTCACTTGGACAGGGAGTGCAATTGTGTCTTGCAACAGTAAACTTTCATCTACTGCTGGCCATTCCTGGTACGCTAAACTAATAATGGCGTTATTATCAGTGTTATCATTATTGTAGCCACCACCTAGTACTTGCCACATTTCCTCAGCCAAGTGAGGCGCATACGGCGCCAACAACAAAATAAAAGGCTTCAAAACGGCTGCCGGTCTATTTGACCACTTGTAAGCCCCATTAACAAACTCCATCATAGCAGAAATAGCAGTATTAAACCTCAATTCTTCTGTATCCTCTGTAACTCGCTTAATAGTAGCATGCAGCAGCCTCATCTGGTCTTTATCTGGCTCTACAGACCCATCTACATTTTCAGTACACAAGCGATGCACTCTGGCCAGGAAGCGGTGCACTCCTTCTACTCCCTTGGTGTTCCATACTTTAGTCTCTCTAAGAGGACCCATGAACATCTCATACAATCGTAAAGAATCTGCACCATATGATAGTACTACGTCATCTGGGTTGACCACATTGCCCCTGCTTTTACTCATCTTATGAGCTCTGCTGCTCACTTTCACACTAGGGTTGTCTTTCAACACAAATCCACCTCCACCAGGTAATGCTTGAACTAGTTCTGGGTCTAATCGTGTTGCTACAGCTCCATGTGTCCCTTCATCCACGTATGTGCCACTCTGAGAATCTTTGTAGACGGAATATTCCACTTCTCCAAGGATCATTCCCTGGCTGACCAGGCACTGGAAGGGCTCTGGAGTGGACACAGCGCCCACGTCATACAGCACCTTGTGCCAGAAACGGGCATATAACAAGTGAAGCACAGCATGTTCTGCACCACCTACATATAGATCCACTGGCATCCAGTACTTTTCAGCTTCAGGATCTACCAAGGCTTGATTATTCTGAGGATCAATGTACCTAAGGTAGTACCAGCAACTACCAGCCCATTGAGGCATGGTGGATGTTTCTCTCATTGCTGGTTTGCCCGTGTTGGGGTCGGTGATGTTGACCCATTCCTTTTGCTTAGCAAGAGGGGGGTCGGGGGTGCCACTGGGTTTAAAATCGTCAGTTTTGGGGAGGGTGATTGGGAGGGAAGATTCCGGAAGTGGTACTGCATCTTCACTTCCCTCCGGGAATGCAATGGGGAAGGGCTCTCCCCAGTATCTCTGTCGTGCAAACAGCCAATCTCTTAGCTTGAAATTGACCTTTTTACTACCCATATTCTTGGATTCGAGCCAAGTAACAACCTTGGCAGCAGCTTCTGCACTTGAAAGACCGTCAAGACTGAGTCCAGCATCGTTGTTTGAAGAATTCACTGCTACACCTATTGCTGTTAAAGGCAGCTCCACATCACCATCAGAATTACCTAGTCCAACGACTTGTTTTATAGGTAGACCAAATGCCTGTGCAAATTCATAATCCCTATTGTCATGACCAGGTACTGCCATGATGGCTCCACTACCGTAACTACCCAGGACATAGTCAGCTACCCAGATGGGAACCTTCTCTCCAGTAGCTGGGTTGATGGCATAAGACCCAGTGGGCACACCAGTCTTCTCTTTGGAAAGTTCGGTTCTCTCCAGATCTGACTTCTTACCAGCTGCTTGAATGTACTGCTCTACTTGGTGTTTGTTTTCATCCGTGCATAGCGCGCTTAGCAGAGGGTGTTCAGGTGCTACGACCATGTATGTTGCTCCAAACAATGTGTCTGGTCTGGTTGTATACACTTCTAGATATGTATTCTGTACAACACCATTGCCAGAAAGAGAAGAACTGGGCCCACCTTGGAGTTCAAACTTGATAGTGGCCCCTTCTGACCTCCCAATCCAATTCCTCTGCATCTCTTTAATAGAATCCCCCCAATCAAGTCCATCCAGATCATGCAACAATCTATCTCCATACCTGGTAATAGCTAGCATCCATTGCTTCATTGGCATCCTAACCACTGGATGCCCCCCACGTTCACTCAGTCCATCAATGACCTCCTCATTGGCAAGAACAGTACCAAGAGCAGGACACCAATTAACCGGCACCTCTGCTCTGTACGCTAGCCCCTTTTTAAACAGCTGCAGGAAGATCCACTGCGTCCATTTATAATACTCTGGAGCACAGGTAGATATCTCTCTATCCCAATCGTATGAAAATCCCAAAGACTTCAGCTGTTCACGGAAACGTCCAATATTTGCTTCAGTAGTGACTGCTGGATGTGTGCCTGTTTGAATTGCATATTGCTCAGCTGGGAGCCCGAATGCGTCCCAGCCCATGGGGTGGAGGACATTGAAGCCTCGCATTCTCTTGTAGCGGGCGATGATGTCGGTGGCAGTGTAGCCTTCTGGATGACCCACATGGAGGCCAGCTCCAGAGGGGTAGGGGAACATGTCTAACGCATAGAACTTGGGTTTGGATTTATCTAGATCTTTGAAATCTGGGGTTCTGAATGTTTTGTTGGTATCCCAATATGCCTGCCATTTAGTTTCTATGTCGGTGAAGGGATAGGCTGTGCTCCTGTAAGGGCCCAGTTGCTGCTGTTGTTGTAGTAGTGTGGAGGTTGTGTCGGAGTCGGTGGTGGATGGGGGAACTTGTGTGGGGCTACTAGTAGCAGATGGGACAATGTGCCTTTTTTGGATACGTGATGTAGTGTGGTAGGTGTGATGGGAAGGTGACTTATTGGAGAAGAAAGCTCTTCCGAGATTTAATGTGCGATTTGCCAAAGATTTACCATGCATATTAGAGACTTGTTGCTCGCATACTTGAAGCTGCATTCTTGACATTCTTCACCTGGATAGTATCACCAAGACCACCATTAGCTTTAAATATCATATAGAGGATCAATGGGAGGTGTGGTTGTGGAAGATAAGTTGTGAGAGAGGAACGTCGCTCAAGTTGAGAGTTGAGAGCTTCAAAATTTCCGAGGTGATGGATTTTGGCCTTTTTCACGGTGATACAGGTAGACAGGCTGCAATTAATCCGCGAATTCTGAAAATTGAAAACATTCTCCTTATATCTACAGATGTTAGGATCGTGATCCTTTTTATACTGCTCGTAATATTCAAATCTCTCTTAAAAATAAATCAAGCTGGCGACTCCCAAGTTTTCAGATAAATACAGACGCTATGGAATATGGCTGATCAATATATTCCGTCGCTCCATCATATGGAAGCTAAACAAAGCATTATGGCTCGCGTTCGCCCTCATCTTCCTCATCTTTTACCAATCTGGCTCTCGCCTCCCTCCCACCTCCCCTTCCTCCTTCACACTCTCCCACCAACACTTCATGGCTCGTCACACCTCCAACCCCCACCTCACATCAACAGCTTTTCATCTAGAATACCTCAACATGACAGACAAGATAGATCAATGGACCGGCAACCTGCAATCCTCTTTCCGAGGCATTGTTTCCGAATGCATTGCCAGGGGCGATGGCACCGTTGTCTCTTACGACGGGGGCTACCCTTTACCAGACGTACCCTTCCTCTTTGATGACAAGTACCCACCCAGAGCTCTGACATGTTCTCACTGCAAGCCCAACCAGAAAACATGTTGTGGTATGTGTGTATTTGAAAGTAGAGCTTGCGTGACTGTATGGAAGTATGCCAAAGGTATAAACACCATATCGTTAGGGAAGCTTCAGGCAGCATTGGATAAAGATGAAGTAGTGCATAACTTCACTCCATGTGAGCTTTTTACCAGAATTAGAGGGAGAACATTGTGGTTTATAGGAGATAAACACAGTACACAATTTTACTACTCCACTGAATGCTTTATGCGGGAGTTTGGGTCTAGTTTTGAGAGGAAATCCCCATTGAAAAATGGTAGCGACAAGGCAATCAAAGGACTATCTCCTATTAAAATAGAGCCTATTTGTATGGAATTAGCTCTAGGAACGAGGATTTGCAATATTTGGGTGCACACTGCAGAACATGTAGAGAAGAACGTGATGCCTGTCTTGCTGGACAACATTCCGGGCATAGAAGACGATATTATAGTATGGAGCGTAGGAATGTCCTACATAGGAAGAACAGCAAAAGATGATTTCAAGAAGGAACTAGGTAGCTTCCAATCATATAGAGAAACATCAATAAAACAAGGCAACAAATGGCCTCGGATGATTTGGGCCGACGTCCCACCAAAACACGTCGTCGATGGCTCTGACGCTCTAGCATGCAAAGCCAAAGATCCGGATCTTGATATAGGTGCTTCAATGAATGGCCAGGCTAAGCCTTATTTGAATGGAATATCAGATGCACATTTGCAGACGTATGATGTTACTCTGGGAATGGTGGAGGCACACCCTCCCAGTGATTGTTCATTGTGGTGCTCTCCCTCTGCATATCATGCCTGGGTGTATTTACTGAATAGAGTGATGAAGAGGGAGGGGATAGGCAATGCTGCTATGGTGCAACATCAGGATATTATACATAGCAATAATCAATGACATAGCTGTAAAAAAGTAAATTAGAGTTCCATGCCAAGGCTTTTGCTCTCTCCCTTTTTGTTGGCTGTCCACCTTCCCAATGATATCACAGTTTACAAAAACTGTATGGATACGGAAACGAGTAACTAAAACATTACATGCTTCATAGCAATAGTATTATACAGCAAAAGCATCAGGAAGCAATATTTCTTAAGTTGACTACAGTCCTTTATCTACTAGAGCATCTATAGCTGGTTTGAATAGACCATCTATTCCTTCATTCCACTTCTTACTCAACCACGTCCTTGCTCCAGGGCCCCATAATGGTGTATGTTTTAATTTGGATATTGCACTAGAGTTTTGAGGGGGTGTATAGCCTGGTAATTGCATTGCAGTGGTGAGGGTGGTTTCTGATAGGCACCGCTGCTTATTGGTGTGTTGGAGAGAGAGGAGGGCGGTGAAATGATGACGGGGAATGATTGGACGGGATGGCTGGAGAAAACAAGCATGTGTCACTTACTTTGGTTGATATGTATAACAGTGAACTCGCTGCTGTCCCCAATGCAAAGCTAGCTATTTTTTGTTGCCTCAAATAAGACGCCATGTGTGTTGAGCAGATTGTGATCTGGAGTCCTTTCAAACGGTCTATGTTAGCTTTATAGTTGGTACTACGAGTTTGAATTTGAATACTTGAACTAAAAATGCCCCTAAATCTGAACAGGGCGGCTTAAATTATCAGTTTTATTGCCGTTTTGGGTCCCCATCAATTTTCTTGAAAATGCTTATTTCTACCTATCGCTCCATTATTACCACTAAATTTGGTTTCTTTACAATCCCAAGACATTGTGAATCCTAGTCACTATCTCCATTACTGTATATTTATAAGGCAGACAATATGGTTGTAAGTTTTATTTCTTCAATGAACTGTAGAGCAGCAACATCCCTCACATTTGCTCTGTCAGCACATTCTAAGTCAGTAGATAGACCTGTTATATCCATCAAAAGCCATAAACTGCGCAGTAAACCACGTATTATTAGAGCAAATGAAGACAGCGCTCCATCCATCTCCAACGACACCCAGCTGCAACCAACACCAACACCGTCCGTCTCGCAAGAAGAAGTATTTTACGAAGGCTCTGGTTCCAACGCAGAGCTTGCCATCAGCATGCTCTTAGGAGCCACTCTTGTCTACCTCCCTCTTTCATTAGCAAGTCTTGGCAGAAGACTCTGGATCTCATATAAATTCACAAACAAAAGAATAGTCGTAATAACAAACAGCCCAGTCATGAAACGTGAAGTGCAGATTGAGATCACTAAAATAAAGGAAGTACGGACAGCACCAAGGGCTTTTGGAGCTTGGGGAGACATGGTTCTATTCTTAAAAGATGGATCTCGATTAGAACTGGTTGGTCTCGAGAATTTTAGAGCAATACAAGACTACATTGAAGGTTTGATTGACTAACTAGTGTAAAATGAAGACCAAAACCACTGGGTCTATAATAACAACTGCTTACAAATTCATATAAATTTATATTCATTTCTATCGTTGAGTCAGTATACTAGCTAGCTCAGCCATACCTGTTTGCCCATCTCCAGCAGATGCAGCAGCTGCTGGTCTCCTAATGCTACTCATTGGAATCTCCTTCAATTCATGTTGTAAACATAACCATTCCCCTAAAACAGCAGTAATGGTCAAATTAATTGCATTGACTACCCACCAATCTAATATAGCAGGAAATCCACTGTATAATGAGGTTAGAAGTAAGTGGAGTATATATATGGTGGCTGCGAAGTCTAGGCATTTCTTGGCTCTTTTGATGATGAAGCGGAGAGCGACTGCTGCTAAGAAAGCGTTGCAAAAGGTTGCGATGGCTACTGTCCATCCTGGGAAGGATTTGAAGTTAATTAGTTTCCAATTTAATAAGTTGTGTAGATTCAAGCTAGGTATGTATGGACCTGGTTTGGTTTGGAGAGGGAGAAGGATGAGAAAGATGATGAGGGTCCAGACAGGGGTGTCGGTGAGATCATTTGACTGATCAAAACATGTGCACAATGCTTACCAACTACTAATTTCATCAACAGAACTAAGCCTATGTAGTAGCAGATCTGAAGAGCGAATATTTGGAGCACGATTCGCACTGGGGCGAACTCTTCTTTGCCATATAACATCCTATTTTACTGATCTGCACTCTTGAATTTATCTATAGAGCATGGACTAGTAATAATAATAGCGTCAGACAGTACAGCATGTGTTATTCTTAGCTTGATAATTTAAAACAACACACTATTGTGCCTTGAAACTCACCAAATACTGTCACCACCCGCTCCCTCACTTCTCAACTCGGTGCTCTCCACAACCTCACCCTATGATCCTCCCCTCCTGTAGCCAACACAGCCACCCCATCTCTCTTCTCAGGAGCCCACTTCATCGCCGTTATCGCCTTATCATGAGCCCCACTCACCGACTCCATTATATTCCCAGACTTGGCATCTATAAAATGTAATGCTGTTCCTTTCACTGCAGCAATCACTCCTCCAGGACCCCATGCCAGCCTTTCATACTGCTGACCTGGCTGCAGAGCAGGGAAAAAAGTCAGGACCAACTTGGGATCCTCTTGCTCTAGATACCTTACCCCAATATTCCAAATTTTCAATGTGCCATCAGCAGAAGCTGTCACCATTGATTTTGAGTCGGGTGAGAATGCCACTGCAAGTACTTTGCTTTTATGCCCAGACAGCTGCATGGCTTTTTTCACTCCTTGGACACTCCCTGTCTTCTTATCTTGTATTATTCTGTACAATTTCACGTCACTGGTGAATGTAGCAGCAGCAAAGAATGTCCCGTCTGGAGACATTGCCAGTGCGTGGGTGGTCAAGCCTCCGTGATCTACGCTCCCCACCTCTGTTCCATTGTGGCAGGAAAACACATGAATGTCAGTTGCTGTCGTACTACTGACCAGGAAGTCTCCTGCTCCCAACAGGCACATACCAGGCAGTCTATTTTTATGTATATTTTCCTTCTCCCACAGAAAAACATCCCCGGGAAGCTTGTCAGGCTGTTGATGGTGAGCAATAGAAACATCAATGGCGCCAAGTCCAGCAGAGCCAGCTAACCCCTGGGTTTGTACTGCTATTATAGAAGAGGAGCTGCCACAAAATGCTATGTCCGTGACGCCTTTACGGAGCTCTATTTGTCTAGAAGGTGATGTTCTGCCAGGTTTGAACAAAAATATTCTGACTATTCTGTCGGCAGCTACTGTTGCAATGGCAGAACCATCCTTGGAGAAGGCAAGACCGAGTACATCGTCAGTATGGCCTTTGAGACCTTCTAAGAAGAGTTCATGGCTGTTATGGTGGTCTTTGGATGCTGTAGATACTAGGTTTTTGGACTTTTTAAGGAGAGATTTGATAGAGCCAGCACCTGCTTTTTGTGGAGGTGGCTGCTGGCTTGATCTTGGGGAGGCAGTTGAGATTAGTTGTTTATTGCGTGAATATGCCCTCAAGAGTAGTTTATGCAGTACTTGATAGACGGGAGATATGATGGGACCAAGTATCACTCTCAAAAAGGTAAAGACGATGTAGATTATAGAGCTTATGACTGTGATCACAACTGCTTGGCTCGTGAAGCTGAGACTCAGTAGTTCTTTGAACATTATTTTACACCTTGATGAACGTGTTAAGACGTATATCAAAACGTTAAAGTGTATTGAGGAACGAGACTGTTGCACACACAACAAGTAGGCACAAGGTGGTGGCGAGGCTTCTAAAAACTCACCGTCTTGAAAGTTTTGGTGCCTCCACCAACTCAGCCTGCCAAAATAGCATCACAGCGTCTTCACAAATCCATGTTTTTTACCCCATAGGTTTTTGTCTAGCACAGAAATCATAAATTTGAGATGCCCACTTGCAGTCAACCAACTAATTCCAAGGTTGCCCTGTCGTCTCCCTGCCCCACCCCAAACGACATTCCGTGGCGGAGAGGCAACCTTAAAAATTGGGAATCTCTTTCGTCTGTTCCTAAAGGAATCCAATTATATCATTTGTAAGAATTGTACTGCCAAGAGACTTAATTGGGTCCATTTCACATAACCCTGACCACCCATTCTTTCAATAATCCCATAATAAATGGCATCTCTCTTCACTTCAAGTTTTCCTTCAAATGCCACATTATCATCGATGCAAACACACTAGCAAACTCCCCGCATATTCAAGAAGTCGAATTCATGCTATCATGCCTCCAAGACACAAGCCCATTCAGCACCTCCCCCCATCATCATCACCCGCTCTAAAGACTCCATCACCACCCAGGGCCTCATCTATTCAGCTTCAATCCTCCTCCTCCTCTCCAGACGACAGTGATGACTACGCAGAGCAAAGACCTCTCATCAGCAACAACAATCAGCATAATACACTTAGAAGAGCTCCCAGTGTATTCTGTGTTATCAGAGACAATGAATGCTCCGTATCAACTTGGAAACACGACGGCCTCAGGCTGGCGCAACTTGCCCTGCCCCTCATTGCCTCCAATGGAGCTGGTCTCTTTATAAATCTTATATCTTTAGCCTACATAGGAAGATTAGGTCAGGCTAGTTTATCAGCAGGTCTGTTGGCCATGACATTTTTTAACATCACTGGAGTCGCCGTAGTATTAGGCTTTGCTGGCGCGATTGATACCTTGGGGGGACAGGCCTTTGGGGGGGAAAATTATAGAGAGGTAGGACATATTCTGCAACGAGCACTGGTACTTAGTACTATAACATCAGCTGTAGTTTGTTCACTATGGACAGGAGTAGAAGGAGCGTTGCTCAAATTGGGGCAAGATCCAACAATAGCAGCAAATGCAGCAACTTTTTTACAGCATCTGTCACCAGCTCTCTTCTTTTGCTCTTGGTTTGAGTGCTTGAAGAGGTTCTTACAAGCTCAAGGCATTGTGAGACCTGCATTTTATGTCTCAGCAGCAGGTATACCAGCAGCAGCTTTATTAAATTGGGTATTTGTAGGAAAGATGCAACTCGGCCTTGCAGGAGCAGCCATAGCCCTCGCAGCCGTCGACGCTGCCATGCTGCTCTTCCTCACCGTGTTTGCCTACAGAATGGAAGCTAACAAGAGTGAACGAGGTGATAATGATAGTAAAACGTGGACTGGATGGAGTAAAGCAGGTGCTCTGACTGGCTGGAAGCCTTTCATTACACTTGCTCTTCCCAGCTGTGCTATGGTCATTTTAGAATGGGCCGCCTACGAGGTCAGTGTCCTTTTATCAGGGCTCCTCCCCCGCCCTGAGCTCCAAGTCTCAGTCATGGGCCTCTGTCTCAATGTATGCTCCTTCATATACATGGCCCCACTAGGGCTAGGCAATGCAGCCAGCGTCAGAGTGAGCAATGCACTAGGAGCTGGGCTGTTTAAAACCGCCAGAAGAGCATCTCATGTAGCGCTGACAATGACGTTTGTACAGCAGCTCCTGGTGTGTTCTTTCCTGTTCTTGGGAAGGTATCACATACCCAGTATATTTACCAATGATGCAGAAGTTATTGCAGCATGCGCACCTATATTTTCCATCATAGCACTGCAACAATTAGGAGATGGATTGAATGCGACGTTTGGAGGCGTGTTGAGAGGGGCGGGGAGACAGGGAGTGGGAGCAACTCTGAATTTAGTGGCGTATTGGGTGCTGGGGCTGCCATTAGGTGCAACATTGGCGTTTGGGTTGAATTGGGGGGTGGCAGGGTTGTGGTGGGGGCTGACGGTGACTGCGTCATTGTTGGCAGTGGCGATGATGGTTTTGTTGGCAAAGAGAGTGGATTGGGAGAAGGAATCGCAGCGTGCTGCTATTGTGACTACTAGTAGCAGTAATAGTAGTGATGGTGTTAGTGATGGAGTAATAGTGTAGGTTACACTGTGTAATGGAAATTAGATCTATGCATAGACTATTAAAATGATCAGAATCAAGGTTCAATCCCAACACTGAATTTCTTTCTGCTTCCAGAAAGAAAGCTGCCAAGATCTTGTTTGTTTGTGGCATGCAGCCAGGAGTACCATGCGACGTCGGGTCTATGACTTCCAATAACCTTCTAGGTGAGCAGCGAGTAAGTGACTGGTCTCTAAAGCGTAGGGCTAGTTATTGCTACACTACCAAATGGTCTGAAGTTCTCCCAAATAAATCCAGCCATTGCTTGCACTAAAAATTCTGGCCCACCACGGCACTCCTGCCGGCATCAGTTGCCTTTCCTTGTGAGAGAGAGGCGGCCTTGGATGCATGGTCTTTAGGACTCCTTTCCTCTCCTAGGCTTTTTAGCCACAATCTGGGGGCAGCAGCTGTAAAGTTAGTCATGTTGTAGTTACGTTGGGCTATCAATATTGTTTTTTTTTTGCCTCTGGTCCAAGAGTTGGATTGAACCCAAAAGTTTTATATATTACATCATTTCATCATAGAGAATGTTTAAATGCATGCCTCACAGTAGACCAGCTCCCATCTGATCTAATACTCCTCTCTCTCAATTCAGCATGGCCATTCCAGACTGCTAAAATAGACTGATTCCTCGTCCCATACATCTGTCCTTGCTCTATCTCAAATGCGGTTAGAAATATACTACTGAACAACGTCTCATACTTGGCACCATAACCAGTCTGTGGTAACTTGGCTGGATCTGCTTCTAAAATAGTAGGGTCACTTAATAGATTAAATAATGCATCCCAAGGTAGATTTGATTCCATTGCATTGCTAGTAATAGTGTCATCTGCAACATCATCATTATTATTAGGTGACAACTGCAGCAGCTCTCTGAGTCGTTGTTTCCCAAGTTCTACCTTCTTCCAGCTATCGTCATTAAGTTTGGCATTGGATATCCCATGCAAGCCAGGTTCTATCTTTTGATATTTGCATATTTTATTATGATTGTAAAAGTAGCCGCATTCATTATTGGCAATGTCGAATAAACAGACGTTGAAGCTGGGGTAGCTGTCGACGTCTTGTTGTAACTGAGCGGCATATTTTGCAGGGCTGATATCTTTATGTGTGACAAATTCAACTGGGATTTGTCCCCTTGATTTTAGGGAAGAGGTTCCATTACGGTTTTCCATAGATGTAAGAGCGGTGAGTTGTTTATGCCTGAAATTGGTGACAAAGGCAGCCTTTAGAGTGCCAGGGTTGAAGCACAACCAACTGCCCCGGGCGACTTGATCTCGTCCAGCTAGGACTGAGTGATCCGTCCAAAAGTAGGCCTCTTCCGTAGGTCTATCTATCATTTCATCGCGATTGAAAAGAATTAGCAGTGGAAGGTTGGGGAGTGTCTTCCACAGTATGAAGGCGAGACACATTTCTCTGGTCGGGGTATGAGCAGTTGGAATGTCGGGGAGAAAACCTTGGGAATGTATGAAAGCTAAATGGGATATTTATGGTGCTCGAGAATGGTATGGATGGTCTGTAGTCGATTGCAGTAAGTACTTAGATGTTTCGAGTGATAAATCAACAGATTCGGATCTTGCAGAATAAGAAGAGATCCAGGAGAAGTGAAGTGGAGCCTGGATGGCATGTACTGCATAGTATGGCACGAAACAAAAGATGCCGAATTAACAAGAATGCGGGTCTTGACAGTCAATCTTTGGCTTCGCCCATTGTTCTGCATCGACAGAAAGGGAAGGGAAGTTGGAAGGAAGGATGTCCAAAGACAGTCTTGGACCCACAAAAAGAAACCACTCACAGGCATTCTAAACACAATCTACTACGTTTATGAGAATTTCAAAGTAAAACCCACAGAAAGAAACACCAAGAGAGAAGATAAGGACATTGTGCACACCCACTCTAGTTGACTCCGGCCACCGACGCTAAATATGGAATGGATAGACAAAATCACCGTTTGGGGCAATAGAGAGCCAATTCTTACCATCAGAAGAATTCTCTGGCTCATCACAGCAGGATGGGTCTTGTTCCTCTTCTACATCTTTGCCGCTCTAGGCATGTTGATCACCATTGTCTTTGCCCCATTTTCAATCCAAACCTTCCAAATGGCTGTCTTCGCCCTAGATGGAGGCATCACCAGAGAACCCTATTCCCCCAAAGACGACAGTTCCACTCTTAAACATATCTGGACAGACCCAACGCATCCATTTACAATCGCTGCCAATGTCGTCTGGGCTGTTTTCTTTGGCTGGGGATTCGCACTCCTCCATCTCTTCCTCGCAATCATTCAGTTTCTCACCATCATAGGTATCGGTACCGCCATTACTCAATTCAAGCTGTTGTCCTTTGTTATCTGGCCATTCGGACGTAGTCTTCGTCACAAATGGCTTCCTACAACTCTGGAAGAGCTCCATCACGGGAAAGATACTCGCCGTCCTGACTTCTCTTATATTGAGGCTTTGGAAAGAGGAGAGGAACACACTGGAAAATCTCGAGTGTATGGGGTTGCAGCATCTTAGAAAGAAGGGGTTTGGTTTGATTTTGCTTAGATGTTGTGTTGTGTAACTAATAATCTTTTCTTACATCCGTGTTCCACTTGATATTAATACAATTCAGTTCCCTATTTACTACTATCATCATGTTTTAGCAAAGGCAAGGACGATCTCAATTGTGACAAGCTTGTTTCTACTAATCTTGAGGCCTTCACTTCACTTGACAGCTCCTCCGCTGCATGTACTACCTCTTCCCTTTCTTTCTTATCTATGGAGGGAGACGGTTGTGCTGTTTTGAAGCTTCCAAATTCTTGGCTTATCATCGATAAATTCAGCTTATGATGAGAGCTATGGTTACTCCTATCTGCTTCACCATTTGAAGAAGACAATCTGAAACTGGTACTGTAAAATGGTGAGGATCTCAACTCACCACTACTACTGCTAGGACTACCACTATCTTTTTTCAATTCAGAATGCATTCCGGTATCAGATAAGTTATTAGTTTCAGCGTCTGCTACCATTCCTGGTTCTATTGAGCCTTCTTCCTTCAGTTCATGTACACCAACACCACCACCATCAGCTCCTCCCCCTCCCCCTCCTCGTTGGGCAGAGAATAATGACAATCTACTGCTCAATCCAGGATCTATCTCTACCTCTACTGACCTTTTCAAAGGGTCTATAAAAGCCCATTCTCTAGGTAAGGTCTCTAATGTGGTAGGAGAGGGGAGACATTCCATCAGCATAGCTCTAGAGACTGGTAAAGTGTTAGTAAAGTTGGTGTTGGTGGTAGTGGGTGCTGTTGCTTGAGATTCAGATTGTAGTGCACCATCATCGTCAGTTTTACCTCCTCCCTTCTTCTCCTCTTCATCCTTGTGTGTATGATTTCTAGATACCAATAGCCCTTGGAACGAGTTGATGCTGTCAAGAATGGCTGCTTTGGAACAAAGTGGACCTGACGTTGGTACTGGTGCAGTTAATTCAGGCCCCTGCTCCTGTTGTTGTTGATTATGGTGATGCGCCTTTGAAGAATCTTCATCTGCATTACTAGTAGTAGTATGCTGTCCAACCAGAGCTGCATCAACGCGTCTCACAGCATCTGCCACACTCTCTGCTCCATTCATATTCTCCAATATCTTCATCTGTCTCTTACTCCAAGGTTTCTCCAAGGCATTAGAAATCAGTTCCTGCAACTGCTCTCTAGACCACCTAGGAACGTCATGTTTCAAATATCTCAATAGATCTTCTAAATCATGCAACTGCATCAACTGTGGAGCTGCTGCCTCTAATAAAGCCAGAGATACTCTGATGAGTGGGGCTGTCTGACCCCTGGAGTCGGTGATGACGAGGTCCATAACGCGGGAGGAGAAATGGAGTGGGAAATCGCTGGCGAAACATCCCATCAGCCATGAAGGGGCAAAAAGCACTGGTAAGGCTGCTTGACTTTCCATATGATTGGCTAAAGAGGGTGGCATGAGTCTGCCCAGCTGCCAGAGGCGGATTTGTAATAGTGACATGTCGGGGAGGTACAATTCTCTCAATCCCCGAGCCTTCATCAATACCACCAGAGCTCCAAATGCTTTAGCTGGGTTGGATATGTAGGTTAGGAGCAAAGCAGCTATAAAGTTAAGACCTTGGGTGTATCCAATCTCTGGGTCAAAGGCTGCATAGGCATGAAGGACACCTCTCATGGCTTCCTGGCCCTCTGGGGAGCTGACTCGTCTGTAGGCTGGAAAGGTCCTGTGAAGATCTTTGTCTATTTCCAACCTGACTGTTTCTTCTAATGGGATATGGAGGAGGTTTTTGTATTGTAGGGAGGCCTTGTCACCCATACCTCCTGATCTGTGGAGTTGGGAGAGCCAGAGTTCTGTGCGCATGGCTCGAGGGACATTTTGAAATGTCTTCTTGCCGACTTGCAGGGAGACGGGGCCATCTTCGTCATCCTCTTTGAAGAAATCTTCGATGTTGAGGCCAGCTAAGGCGTTACTGAACTGGAATAGAGTGTCAGATAGCCATCCCATGGTTTGAATGGAGGTTTATTTCGAGTCTCAAGCGGAATAAGGGGGAAGTTTGAAAGTGGATCTGGGAAGCTTTTTTTCTTCTATTTTCACTGGATAATCTCAAGTCATAATGCAATTGGAAGTGCTTGTGCTTTCATAATATGTTTTTATTATGCAATGTAAACAATCAGTGTCATGCCCCGACATGCCAATGTAATATACTAGCTGAATTCTTCTTCTTCACCTGCCCCCCTCTCCGAATCGGCGCTCTTTCCAAAAATTCAAGACGACCATCTCTCTCTTGACTTTAAAATCTCTACACTCCCTTGGACTAAAGCACAAAGCTTTCACAAACTATCAATAACTCTACTATAACTTTATCATCTTGGTGGCATAGGTTAGTGAACAATATCCCCGTCAACTGAACGTCTGAAGTTCAGTAATTGGTTGGCGATTTAAGTCAACTGTTTGTTACATTCACGTCCCAACTACCGTTCTAACACATTTCATACGTTCCATTCATTACATACAGCGAGCCCGTGGCACGTTTGTCTCCCCCCTAATTAGAACAAAATGCGTGAGGTGATCAGTATTCACATCGGCCAGGTCAGTTATCCACTCTATTTTGTTCTATACATCATCTAAACAGCAAAAAACCTTCTGTTTGATGAATTTGAGGCTTTAGAATACCTCGATCGCTCATGGCAGTTGACTGAATGAAGGGTTGACCTTTCCTTTTTTTTCCTTTCTACAGGCCGGTATCCAAGTTGGTAATGCCTGCTGGGAACTCTATTGCTTGGAACACGGGTAAGTATCCATTTTGCACACTAGCGTGTCAACCCAAATCCCAACCTCGATGGCCGACTCATTTCCCTCCTCTCCCTCTCTAATTCACTCCCTTTCCTTACTCTTCTACAACTTACAGCATCCAACCAGATGGCCAGATGCCATCTGACAAGACCATCGGTGGTGGTGACGATGCTTTTAACACCTTCTTCTCTGAGACCGGTGCCGGCAAGCACGTCCCACGTTGCGTCTTTGTCGATCTCGAGCCAACCGTCATTGATGAGGTCCGCACTGGTACCTACCGCCAACTCTTCCACCCAGAGCAGCTCATCTCGGGCAAGGAAGATGCCGCCAACAATTTTGCCCGTGGTCACTACACCATCGGCAAGGAAATTGTTGACCTCTGCCTCGACAGAATCCGCAAGCTGGCAGACAACTGCACTGGCCTCCAGGGATTCCTCGTCTTCAACGCCGTCGGTGGTGGTACCGGTTCCGGTCTCGGCTCCCTCCTCTTGGAGCGCCTCTCAGTTGACTATGGCAAGAAATCCAAGCTTGGTTTCACTGTCTACCCATCCCCACAGGTCTCCACCGCTGTTGTTGAGCCTTACAACTCTGTCCTCTCCACCCACTCCCTCTTGGAGCACACTGATGTCTCTGTCATGCTTGATAATGAGGCCGTCTACGACATCTGCCGTCGCTCCTTGGACATTGAGAGACCAACCTACACCAACCTCAATCGTCTGATTGCCCAGGTCATCTCCTCTTTGACCGCCTCTCTTCGTTTTGATGGCGCTCTCAACGTCGATGTCACCGAGTTCCAAACCAACTTGGTCCCATACCCACGCATTCACTTCATGCTTTCTTCCTATGCTCCAGTCATCTCTGCCGAGAAGGCCTACCACGAGCAGCTCTCCGTCGCTGAGATCACCAACTCTGCCTTTGAGCCATCCGCCATGATGGCCAAGTGCGACCCCCGTCACGGAAAGTACATGGCCTGCTGCCTGATGTACAGAGGTGATGTCGTCCCCAAGGACGTCAACGCTGCTGTTGCCACCATTAAAACCAAGCGCACCATCCAATTCGTCGACTGGTGCCCAACCGGTTTCAAGTGCGGTATCAACTACCAACCACCAACCGTTGTGCCAGGAGCTGATTTGGCCAAGGTCCAGCGTGCAGTGTGCATGATCTCCAACTCCACCGCCATTGCTGAGGTCTTCTCTCGTTTGGACCACAAGTTTGACCTGATGTACGCCAAGCGTGCCTTTGTTCACTGGTATGTGGGTGAAGGTATGGAGGAGGGTGAGTTCTCTGAGGCCCGTGAGGATTTGGCTGCCTTGGAGAAGGATTATGAGGAAGTTGGTGCTGAGAGCGCTGAGGGTGATGACGAGGAGGGTGACGAGTACTAAGCTCATACTCTACAATCTCATAGTCTTGTTGAAATAACAATGCTACTCGTGTTTCATCATAAGGTTATATACATTATCAAAAACAATAGAAGAAGACAACTGAACCTGGTTGCAATGAAGTTTGTTGAACATTTATATTATTAGTACGTCTGGGTAGTTAATAAATAAATATTGCTGATTTGTTGTTGGAATGAAAATGTCCATCTTCTTTGTGGAGACGGTAGTGTTTTTTTTTTTGTAATACAATGAATCAGCTCAATAATTACACATTATCATCAGTTTTACAATGAATCGTCTTCTCTGTCTCTCTCTACATTACATTAACCATTATCTATCTTTGTCTTAGTTTTCTAAAAGCGGTACAAAATAGTACCATCATCTTGAGTCATTCCCATTTTCCCATCATCATCTTGATTTGCTGCAGCTACTGATACATGACTACTCTCTCTTCCTCCATCTCCTCCATCTCCTTGACTGTTATGCCAAGCCACAACATCATCATACGCCAACTGTCCCCCAAATATATCCAGAGCACTTCCTACTGTAATATCTACCCTCCCACCCCCTGCTCTCTTCACTATCTCTAAATCGCTAATACTCCTAGCTCCACCTGCATACGTCACAGGAATAGGGGAATGCTGCCCTAATATGCTGACTAGCTCCTTGTCAATACCCAACTGCATGCCCTCCACGTCGACACCATGCACTAAAAATTCATCACAAGAGTCTGCTAGCATTTCTAATGTGGCTTGATCTACTACTAGTTGGCTGAATTTCTGCCATCTGTCTGTTACTACGTAGTATCTACCATCTTCCTTGCTTTTTCGGCAGGAGAGGTCTAAAACCAGGTGGCCCTTGCCCACTGCTGCTACGAGTTCTGTGAGTTTGTCAGACATGAAGACTCCCTTGTCAAAGATGAAAGATGTGACAATGACGTGGCTAGCTCCTGCATCAATCCAAGATGAAGCGTTATCAGAGTTAACGCTGCCTCCTAGTTGGAGCCCACCTGGCCAGGCTGTGAGGGCTTTGCGAGCTGAAGCTCTACTGGCGGAATCTGCGCCGAGCATGATCACATGGCCGCCGGTGAGATTGTCTTTTTCGTACAAGGAAGCGTACCAAGAGGAAGGGTGTTCTGATTCAAAGTTGGTTTGGAGTCTGGCTTCTCCATCTTTCTTGAGGTCTGACAAAGAAGAGCCGACAATTTGTTTGACTTTGCCCTGCGTTTGCGCGTGTGCGTACGGAGAGAAGGAGACGGAGTGAGCAGGGAGAGGAGTGAGCAGGGAGATGATGTCGGCGGTTCAGATGGATGTGAGAAAAACGGGGGAGGAAAGCCTTCTTACCTTGTGAATGTCGATACACGGTCTGAATTGTACAGCTCTAGCGGTGATAATTCTCTGGACTTGATAACGATTGGACCCAGCATTCTTGAAAAAAGCAGGTTGATTTCTCATCATTTTGAAAACGTTTGTATCAGTGTTGCAAAACATGGCGTAACCCTTGACGATTGAGATTATTTGGAATATATGCATCCAACGATACTTAAAATCAATGCAAAAGTGCAGTGAACAGGCTGGTTTTTGTCATTTTGTTGACGTTCGCCGAGCGACTACAAATGGTCTTGGGGATTATATTTTGACAACGAGGTGCAGAATTTAATGTTTGTGTGCAATCTAATGTACAACAGAAGTGATGTTTGTAGCTGTACACCATTTGTTCATTTAGGACGTCGTTACGTCCACGTCTATACTTGATTCTTTAAATCTATAAGCTCGAGATGTCTTCGTCAGGTCGTAAAAAACGAGCAAAAACCGATCCATCCACAACTAGCAATCCTGAAAAAGACATGAACACTCAAACACCAACAGTAACTCTGACAGAAACAACAATAGAACTTACCGCCGACCGCTGCGTCGTCTTTTCCGGTCGTGCCAGGCTCGTCGTTTCTGTCGGCAACCTGCTCGTATTCGGCAAATCCATCACTCCAGAATCTGGCAGAGTAGACTTGATAGCTGACGAAACTTATGGAGGCCCAATTATCATTCAAACTGCTGCAGGAACAGCTACCATTCCACTAGCAACTCCTGCCACTGCCACCTTTACCCTCCTCCCTTCATTTCAGCGCACTTCCAACTCCAAATCCAAACACTCTACTACTACTACTACTACCACTTCTACCACATACACCTATCAAATTATAAATCTTCAAGACATACATCCTCCATGTCCAGATTTATGGAACGAAGCAGCCATCAATATATCCTCCCCCTCCACCCTTTCCTCTTCCTCCACCTGCACCTCCAAATCACCACTATCACCCCCCTTAGTAGCAGCAATTGCAGGTCCCAAACGCATGGGTAAATCCACCTTCTCCCGACTCCTTGTCAACTCCCTACTCAACAAACATTCTGCTGTATTCTACCTAGACTCTGATTGTGGACAACCAGACCTAACAACTCCAGGACAGGTGTCTCTCCATCTTGTAGAACAACCACTGTTTGGACCCCCACACATACGCCTATCGTCATCTTCTTCTTCTTCTTCTTCTCCAAAATTATTGAAATCGTTCTTTATCGGGGATACTTCACCTGCCAATGATCCAGAGCGGTACCTAGATTGCATAAGACAATTAGTACATTGCTACCAGTCACATAGAGATTCTTCTCAGACAAAGACACATGCACATCGTCATAAAGGAACATTATTCCCTCTAGTGGTGAACACTCATGGATGGATACGGGGAGCAGGGTTGGATGTACTAGTAGAAATTTTAAGAGTATTGCTATTGACACACTTTATACAGATGGCATCATTGAATGTGGGTAAGAATCTACCTAGTGGGATGTTTTGGACAGATCATGATGGTGATATTGATGGGAGTAGAGCAGGAGGAGGGGTGCATATGTGGACTCTACCCCCCCCAATTATTTGTACTGGTGGACATGATGGAGAAGAGGGAGGAGGAGGGGGAGGGGGAGGAGGGATGGGGACATCTCCTGTAGATCAAAGAACGCTGATGTGGTCTGCATGGGCTCAAAGATGTATAGATGCAATGATTGATAGTAGTAATGGTGACGGTGACGGTGATGATGATGTAGCCAAGCAGCTGAGAAGGATTGTACCATATGAAGTGAGTCTAAAGGATATTGAAATAGAGGTAGTTCCTACATGTGTCAGTATACCAGGACAAGAGTTGCTGAGGGCATTGAATGCATCTATTGTAGGGCTGTGTATGAGGAGTAGGAGGAGGAATAAGAAGGGAGAAGGAGAGGGAGAGGATGATGATGAAGGGGAGTTGGAATGCCTAGGTATTGGGTTGGTAAAAGCAGCGGATGGGAAGTCTAAGAGACTGTTGTTTCTAACTGATATAGATGGAGAGAGGTTGGAGGAGGTGAGTGTGATTCAGCTGGGGCGACTGGAACTGCCAGCGGTGCTGTGTAGGAGCGGAGGGCCTTATTTTGCATTGTTTGGGTTAAATGTGATGGGAACTGGAGCAGGGACGGGTAAAGCTAGAAATAATCTTCTTCGAGCCAGCTTTTTGTAAAGTGTTGCGACTTGAGACGTGAAGAATAGAAATGTTTTCGACTTATTTTGATCACTAATCTTGCTTTCAAATGTTTGTCAATACCTTTGATCCAGGCGAAGATCAGCTCCGTGATATCATCGAAGCATCACTCGCTTCGCATGATCAAGACATCACACCTCTATTAAGGATTGTTTTCCAAGGTGTAGCTTCCAAAGATCTCCTTCCCGCTCCCTCAGATGATGGTGCTGCCTCTGGTGCTGAGACGCCCAGACAAGCCTCCCAGCTTGAAACTGTCTTGGACACCTTACAGTCTGTATACGATGAGAAGGAAGCAGAAGTCCAAGCTATTTGCCAGTAAGTTTTCTATACCAACCCTTTTCCAGCAAGAGAAAACAGCGAGATAGATACCCACCAACCGCACCACCCACCAATCCCTCTCACCACCACCACACCAACACACATCCTTCACAACAACCATCACTACAGTGAGCATGCAGTTGAGATTGCTGGATCCATGTATGATCTAAAAAACATCCAAACCAAACTATCAGACCTACGTAGACAAATCCAAGCCAACCTAGCTGCCAGGAGAGACATTGAAGCCCAAGTTGAGCAACACTCCCTGGCTGCCCGCGCCCTCTCCACCCAACATTCTCAGATATCTTCTACGCAACAAATAGTGAGCCAAGCTACAAAGATGCTGATGAAATGTAAGGTGACATCACAAAAGCTGGCTGAAGGTGATATTTATGCTGCTCATGTTGCTTTACAGGAAGCCAAAGCTATGATGATGAAAGGTAATAATAATGGTAATTTTGGTGGTTATAGGAAGCATCATAATAATAGTAATGGTAATAATAAGTTGCAGCAGATGATGGTGAATAATAGAAGCGAGTATACTAGAGAACTAAACCCAGTTATTGCAAATATGCCTCTTATTATAGACCAACTGAGCACGTCATTGGAGCAACAATGCATGACTAAATTCAACGCCTGGCTGACATCAATAAGGCTGCAGGCAAGTGAGGTGGGGGAGAGAGGATTGCAATGGGCAGCTGCTAGTGATGCCAAAAAGATTGAGTTGGCTAGATTGAGGAAATCATTAGTTAAATGTCTTCCAAGTTTAGAATATGCAGCTGCTGCCGCAGATGTTGCTTCTAGAGTACTTCAATTGGAACAACAGCAGCAGCAGCAACGTCAACAACAGGGGCCGCTGCCATTGTTGACAGTTCAACAAGTTGAAGCTCTAGAAATGGAATGGTTGGTAGGGATGGATATGTCCCCACTATATCAGTCTGTATATCTTCACTCTAAACTTCATAAGTTGCAGAATCTTAGGCAGTACTATACTGAGAATAGAAAGCTGCAGTTGAGCTCTGATTTGACTCCACCGTCATTTATACCTCCTGCAATGGCAGACAAGGAAGAGGCAGGAGGTGGAGGTGGAAGGAAAAAACAACAACAACAGCAGGAGGAGAAACAAGAGAAGCTTCCATCAGAGGCGCTTCGTTCATACCTTGTTCAGCTGCTGGGGCACTTTATAATAGAAGATGAAGTAGCAAGAGCATGCCCTGAAATCCAAATACAAGCAGGTAAAGATACATCTTGGGAAGCAGCTGCCTCTGGAATAAAAGCCTCTGTAAGCCTAGCATTAGAAGCAACAGCTGGGTTTCCTGAAGAAGCTATATCTGTCAAGAATCTAGTTGTGTTAACTTGTTGTGCTCTGGAGAGGTGTGGATATCCGACGACGTCGATAAAAGAGGCAGTACTGGGATTCAAGGATGTGTATTGCTTTGATTTGGCTGATGTGGCAGCAGAAACTGCTCAGGAAGCTATTCTACAAGATAAAGCGCAGCCTCTGGTAGTTAGCACTACAAAACAGGCTATAGAATTGTTTAGAATGCTCCATCTACCAGCAACAACAACAACATCCAACAGAGATACTTTCACTAGTAGTAGTAGTAGTAGTAGTAGTAGTATAATTGCAACCTTTACAGAGTGCATACCATCAACCATAGTTGCAGTTAAATCATATGTATCAGCAGTGGCTTCTTATGTTGAAGGGTTATTAACACCAAGAGAGGCATTATTCCTCATAAGACACCAACGAGATAGATTGCTGGATACCATAGCTCATGGAGCTCTACGACAACAGGTAGAAGAGGCTGCTTCAATGCAAGGCGGAGCTGCTGCATTGCCTGCTTTGCTGCAGTGGTCTGGTAACATATCTGCCTTACTCATTGCTGCTGCTGCATTAGATGGCTTTGTTTTAGACAAGTTGAGGTATAAGTATCAAGATGCTGAAATTGATGCAATGACAGCTGCCTCTGGTGTAGATGATGATCAATCTACAATGATAACAACAATATCTACAACAGTACAAGGATATTGCAACAGTTCAGGTCTAAGAGAGGTAGAACAAGTAGTAGAAGAGGCCGCCATTGCTGCAATAGAGGAGATACTAGGGCCAGTGCTAGATCAAGCTCTAAAGTTAGAATGGGCACCCAACAGGATGCCCAAGACTGGTGGTGCCTGGAGCCCCATTATGTCTGCTGCTATTGCAGAACTGGGGCAAATATTGAAGGAAATAGAAGGGAAAGCCGGGTCAGCATTGTCACCGACAGCAAGAAGAATAGCAGCTGGTGCATTTGCAGCAGCAGCGGATGGATTCTTCGGTGCATTGTTGTCGTCAAGTGTACTGTGTTACAATGTGTTTGGACTGCAAATGTTACTAGCAGATTTGCAAGCACTAAAACAGGCAGCTGAGAAGTGCTTTGCTGCTGATTTAGCAGTGAAGGCAGTTGCAGCACCGGAACATTTCTGTGAGCTGTTGTTATTCGGTAAATCAGAGCAGATTGTTGAGGAGGCAGAGGCTATTTTACAGAGGAAGAGCTCCTTTGAAGCTGCTGTTCCTTCACTAGATCCTTATATTGCTGCAGAATTGCTTGATAAGTATGTGGATGTCCCTGTTGGTACAGCTGTACATAAATTGAGTCCCTTGACAAAGATGGATGCTGTGCAGATTGCGGCTAGGTTGAGAGTTATTGCTGAACAAGAAGTGGAAGAGGAAGAGGAAGATGAAGAAGATGAGGAGGAGTACGCCGAGTAAATCCTACAACCACAGCATGTAAATTTCATCTTTACAATTGTTGGACATACATATTTCAAAGGCATGGTAGAATATTATTATTATTTACAGTTAAGAAATAAACACAGAACCCATTCCTCATCGCATGCAATAGCAAAAGTAAATAAAAAGTAATTGCAGACATACCAACCCCATCCAATTGGTAGATGCTCCACCTAATGGAGGGGGAGGAGAGGAAGAGGAGTATGGGTCAGCAGTGCCTGGGATTGGGACTTGGATAGTAGGGTTGTTGGTTGGTGGACCCATTGGGAGGACAATGCTGGAGACGGGGGGTATATTTCTTGGTGATGGCGTTGGTTGAGGAGGAGATGGAGGAGGAGGTGGAGGTGGAGGAGGAGATAGAGGAGAAGATGGAGGAGGTGGTGGAGGTGGAGGAGGAGATAGAGGAGAAGATGGAGGAGGAGGTGGTAGGGGGTTGATGGCATCAATGGAGACCCTGGTACATTGAGGGCTTTTATCAGTAGCTGGGCTTCCACAAATGTCAGCACACATGCCACAACATGCACCGGAATCATCTGTACAACAAGATGTGGAGGGGCAACAGCAGATGTCTTCAGGTGAACAGCAGGCACTCCAACAATTGTTGCATCTTTAAATTGTAGGCTCTGTACTTGGCAATGTTAAGGGAGAATTTTGAGGGATAAAGGCATCAAGGCAGGCAATGGTAATCGAAAAAATAGTGCTTAAGCAAGCTTACCTTGAAGAATCTGTCTGGAGCTGTAGCTGGCGGGTGTTGTATCGTCAACAGCTGTGAAAGCTTTTGCTTCGGAGCGGTGAGCCAATAGACTCAGGGTGCATAACATGCATATCAATGCCAAACACACATTTGACTTCATTATAAATCGTAGAATGGGAAAATGGTCAGCTTCGAAGAGATTCAAGATTGTTTCAATTCTACACTTCTTGATTGGCTTGCGGGTTCACTGTTTCTGGCCTTAGAGATCGTCTCGAATAAATGTCTGTATCTGTTAGATCTAAGATGTAGAATGATGTGTGGCTAAATTTGAGCGCCGAGACGGGTTTTATGCGCTTAAAGTTGGCCAGATGCCAGGGTGCAGAGTGTTCCTGAGCTGCCACCTTTTCACCGTCTGCTTCTACCCTTCCTTCCTATATATTGTAACTATCAAAGCCTTAGAAAAAGAGTTGTTACAGCCACTATTTAAGCCACTATTTATAGTACCTCCCTTTCAACTTCCTATTTCTTCTTGTTCGCCTTTTCTGCCTTCTTCTTCACATGTTTTGGTGTCTTGGTCGTTCGTCTTGCTGCATTAGCCTCCTTCACCGCCTTTTTATGTTCCTTCCTAGCAGCTCTTATCTCATCCTTTGTCATCTTCACCCTTTCTACCCACTCTCCACTGCCATCACTAACTCCACTACCATCATTATCACTATCATCGTAACCATACTCTGTACCTTTTTTAGTCCCAGGAGCGAATCTCACCTTCTTCTTGCTACTACTGGGTTCCTCCCCTCCTCCTCCTTCTCCTCCTTCTCCCAACAATGGAGATACTGCCATTGGAGTTGTTACTCTATCTACTCCTTCTTCTTCTCCTCCAGCAGTACCATCACCACACTCTCTAGCTCCAGACATATCATGTTTCATCCCAGCCAATGCTTGATAATAAATCCCTTCAACATTCCCACCTCCTTCCTGCAACCTCGCATGGTCCCTCTCATAATGCACAACTTCTTCCAGCTTCCTTGGGATGTATGCCTGATACCACACCCTCTCTGCAATCTCCTCCTCTGGGGTGAGCTTGGCCCCCACCGGCCTCTCTGCAGCCTGCTCCATCAACCTGTCCATCTCAGCATCCAGGGCTGGTCCATTGAGGGGAAGAGAGGGGTCTACGGTGAATTCAAACAGCTCCCGGGTGGACAAGACGGGGATGTTTTGACGACGGAAGAAATCATTGACGTGGGAGCAGTCTTCACGGAGAAAATCAAACGCTCTGGGATGGTCCAGTTCTACTGCTTGACTGACATCAATTATGTAGAGTTCGTTATTATGTACGAGGATATTGTATTCTGAGAGATCAGCGTGCACTAGACGGCATCTTTGGTATAGATTCCTAACTATGTGCACCATTTCGGTGTAGGCCTGTCTCAGTCTAGCTGGAGGCAGCCCTGCATCTCTCAACCGAGGAGCAGCAACGCCATTCTCTCCTAGGAATTCCATCACCAATACATGCATTCTGAGCAACAGAGGTTTAGGAGCAGGTACTCCACCAGACCTCAATCTAGCTAGATTTCTCATCTCCTTTTCAGCCCATAATTTCACCATCTTTCTAGGGTTACTCTTGCAGTACCGTTGGAATCGAGAATCTCCCACCACGTACCTTTCTCTATCTTTGAACACTAATATTGCTGTTTTATACACTTTAATTGCCAGCTCTGGGGGTACCTCTGTATCTAATTCAACCTCCCCTATGGTACTGAGGGTATTTCTGTTGCCAGCAACACCCTCCAGACCGACATCACTCAGTGTTCCAGGTGTCAACATGTAGGTAGGTACCTTATCTCCAGAACTGGCATGATAGACATTAGCTTCTTTTCCTGTAGACACACATCCATTAATCTCAGAGAACACTCCTCTATTGAGCATCTTAAATAGCACCATGCGTGTTCGGGGATCTAATACCTGCTCCACTGTAGCTCTGTCGGCTCGGTCTTTGGACCGACCACCGCTGGCAGCAGATGCGGAAGATCTGAGGGAATTGGCAACATTGTTGGAAACGTTCATTCTTCCTCCCTTTTTATCTATTAGGTCATCTAAATGATGGACAGATCCAGCATTGAAGTGAGCATTCAACTTGCCCATGTTGCCGGAAGTAGGAGCGGCAGATGGTTTGTTGGTGTTCCGTAAGAGAGCGCTGCCTTGAGAATTGGGTTGTTGTCTGTTGGGCGTTCTTTGACTACCTGAGAAGGATGGGAGAGAAGAGTTGCTGCCACGTGCTTGGAGGTCTTCTCTGAGGTCTGCCCATTCCAACGCAGAGGCGAGCTCATCGTCGTAGTCATCAAAGTCGTCGTCGTCGGACCAATCATCGGAAGGTTGGGATGATTGTGGGGTTTCTGTCATGTTGTTCTTGTCACTTGTGCCTTGATCATCTGCGAATTTGTCGTGGAGCTTTTGTAAGGTCGGTTCTGTCATGGTTTTTTAAACAAGTTGCATCTCCTCTGGTAGAGTATATTATCGCAGCGCTTGCGACGCTAAATAGGTCAAAGATTCAGTAAGTAACAGATTATTTAGCAATCTTAGTAAATGTATGCATGTGTAATTGTTTGACCTCGAAAGAGGTTTATATTCAAAACATAGAGTGAGAGCGTCGACGGTCGTCCGAGTCTGGTATAAAGGTTGGGGAGACTGGCGTTGTCCATGCACAAAAATAGTAACTAATTCACTTAGTTGAAGCAATAAGAACTCATAATACACGGTTCTATTGATTGCACTCGCCACTTGGTGATCAAATTCCATCTCCAAAAGTTCATAATTCTTCAAATTTCTAGAAAACTTATTATAAAACTACTAGCACAATGGCAGATAAAAGTGAATCTGACCAACAGGTCGAAATCTGGAAGATGAAGAGGGTAAGTGGGTAAATACACTTTGTAGCAGCCATTATATGCAATCACCTTTTACCATAGGAATTTCTCCTCTAATTCAAAAACTGACTATTCCATACGTTCCAACTTACTACGTGCAGCTTATTAAAATGCTTGATAATGCCAAGGGAAACGGCACGTCGATGATCAGTTTGATTCTCCCGCCCAGGTCACAGGTAAGAATCGTCTGAGTAGCAACTCTATCGCGTTCTACTCTTTCCCAACATCCAACAAAGTATCCAATGCTCTATCCTAACCCTCCCAAACATCTATTCACAACATACAGATCTCCCAAGCAACTAGTATGCTCCAAACAGAATATGGCACAGCTTCCAACATCAAATCCCGAGTCAACCGTCAATCTGTCCTCGGCGCCATCACATCCGCGCAACAACGCCTCAAACTCTACTCCAAAGTCCCCCCCAACGGCCTTGTACTCTACACAGGCACTGTACTCACAGAAGATGGCAAAGAAAAGAAAATGAACGTCGATTTTGAGCCATTCAAGGTCATCAACACTTCCCTCTACCTCTGTGACAATAAATTCCACACCGAGGCGCTGGCAGAGTTGATGGACAGCGACAGCAAGTACGGTTTCATTGTTATGGATGGTAATGGGTCCTTATTTGGTACTCTATCTGGAAACGCCAGGGAAGTATTGCACAAAGTGTCGGTAGATTTGCCTAAAAAGCATGGCAGAGGTGGACAGTCTGCTCTTCGTTTCGCTCGTCTACGTATGGAAAAACGTCACAATTATGTGAGGAAAATTGCAGAGCTGGCAGTGCAGTTCTTTATTACTAACGATAGGCCTAATGTTGCTGGGCTGGTCTTGGCTGGTAGTGCTGACTTCAAGACTGAGCTTGGTCAGAGTGATATGTTTGACCAACGTTTGGCTGCTATCATTCTTGCCACCGTCGATGTTTCCTATGGTAAGTAATATATTGTAGTTTAGTATATTTAGATTAAATAAAATAGCTAGGGAGCCTTACCAATTTCCTGTCCCCCCTCCTCCTTTCCCTTGAAAGAAAAGAGAGAGAAAGGGCTATATGGCAAGAGATCAAATGGCGGTGACCCAACATAGAAGAGAGAGTCCTTCGCACTGTATGATGTCTTGTATTTATTTACTAGTAGGCATTGTGCTTTTTTACAAGGGCTGCTACAATCCATATTCAAAGAGAACACTACTAACTAACTCCCATTTTTCATTAAATACAGGTGGTGAAAATGGGTTTAATCAAGCTATAGAGTTGTCGGCAGAGACACTGAGCAACGTGAAATTTGTCCAAGAAAAACGTCTGCTCAGCTCCTTCTTCGACCAAATCAGTCAAGACACGGGCAAGTTTGTCTTTGGCATCAAAGACACCATGAGTTGCCTGGAAATGGGAGCAGTAGAAACCCTAATCGTATGGGAAAATCTGGAAACACTCCGTTATGTGTTCAACAACCCCTCAACCAGCTCTGAAGAGATCAAATACCTAAATAAAGAACAAGAAACAGATGGAGCACATTTCAAGGATAAGGCAACTGGAGCAGATCTTGAAGTAGTGGATAAATCCCCAGTTTTAGAGTGGTTGGCATCCAATTACAAGAAATTTGGGTGCAACTTGGAATTTGTGACAGATCGTAGTCAAGAAGGAAGTCAGTTTTGTAGAGGGTTTGGTGGTATTGGTGGTGTGTTGAGATACTCGGTTGATACTGCAGAGTTTGAGGAACCTGGGGAGGATGAGTTTGATTCTGATGATGGTAGTGAATGGAGTGACGGTGACTTCATTTAAATAGAGAGAGATTGTGATGATGATGATGATAATGATGATGACGAATTGGGAAGGGGATTGTGTAAACAGGACAGGAAAGATGATTGATTTGAAAAGTAGTTACATAATTGGAAGGAAGACTACATGGCAATCCCAGCCTCCTGCGCTTGGGGCTCCTTTGGGTGAGCAAAGGTTTGTGTTTTGGTTCTTTTAGCATTCTCCCACACAGCGGCGAATCGATGACGAGAATAAACATTCCACAACTTCGTAGACAGCCCTTGCCCTTACCCGCACATGGAGGTGGATGCAATTTAGTATCATGATATCATTACCTGGATTAAAAACAGAAATAAAGTGGGGGATGGTGTTAATGAATCTGTAAGAAAAAGAAGAAGGGAAGAGTGTCAAAAAGTACACATGCATGCCTGCGAGAGGCGAGGGGTCGGGCTGTCTACTGCACTATGGTTCCAAACATTTATAGAAATGATTACATCGGATTAATCATCTTGCTATACAGGTAGTAGTGGAAACTATAAAATAAGGAAGGCTTAGACACATACGCCCCTCCCCGTGGTCAACTCCCTGGCTTGTAAAGCAATAAAGAGTAAAAGTAAAAAAGGACATCATCAATTGCTAGTAGTAGTAGTAATAATAATAGTAATAGTAATAATAATAATAATAATAATAAGTGGGATACTTTATTCACTCTCTCTTCTCTTTGGAGTGGATGGAGATAGAAGGGAAAAAAATAGCAGGCCCTTTCAAAAGACGTTTTGACAAATAACAGCATGTACACAACAAAATTCTCCTCTCTTCTTATTATCTGTTCCTCTTCTCTTCCCCCCCCTCTCTGTCTGTACAACTAACAAATCTTATGAGATACTAGATGTGTATGAATGAATAATGACCATCATCATCAACAACAACACTAAAGTCTTTCCTACCTACTTTCTATTCTACACTTCTCAAGAAGGACAATCTGCTACGTTTCTCGGTCAAATATACCAACATACTTGGAACCACCAGGCATCCTACCGTCTGGAAGGAAGACATCAACGCCCTGCACCCCAGCCCATTGATATCAGGGAATGCAGCCCTGCAGATGAAGCCATCGATAGCCAGGGCCACCAGCAGGTGGAATATGCTAACCGGCAGATGGACTACAAAGCGCATTTTAGCACCAAATGTGAGCATGGCAATTTGAGCAAATGACGTGGACTCTAGAATTGCCACGGTTGGGTTGTAGGATGGTGAGTAGATGGTACCCACACCTGGAGAGATGGTGGAGGCAACTTGACCCAGTTTGTGCATAACATGACTCAGCACGCACAGCTTCTCTCTGTTTTTGACGTAGAAACTGGGAGTAAAGATGGAGGTCAGCAGGCTCAACACGTTGAAGAAAACGAGGGTGATCATAGCACCACCTGCCAGGCCGGATTGCAGTCTCCACCGCAGCACCCAAGACAGTTGACTGAGAATGGCAATGGTGTAAAAGGCAATGTCCACTTGAATCTGGCCAATGTTATGAGACTGGAGGTATTTCCCTTCCAGTTTTGCATCTTTAAATGTGAGGAGAGAGTTGGACGGAGGTGGAGGTAGGTGTCTTCTTGCCCCTCCCTTGTTCTTCATTGGCACAACAATGTTGCTGTTGTTGTTCTCTTCTACATAGGGAGTGCCAAACAGCAAGTCATGAGACATAACACCTTGGCTGGAAGATGCTCTATCTGGTGATGGTGATGAGAGTGGATGGGTAGCAGTAGTAGAAGAAGGAGAAGAAGAGCCAGCACGTGACAAGGTAATATCTGTCTTCTTGACTGGTTCGGGAATGTTGGCAGTCACAATTGCATAGCTCTTGTGTGCCAACAAGCTCTCCAGTTCAGTACCAACATCAACATCACGTGCCATGTCCAGAGCCGCCTTGCCATCAAATGTCTTGACATTTCTCCATGCAGCTAATTGCTTGGTGGTCTTGGCACCGTCAATCAACACGCTACACATGTCCAATCTACTATTGCCAGCAGCAGCAATAACGGCAGCCAAGTGCATGGCAGTCAATCCACCCAGCCCTTGAGCACATGGGGAGAACAACCAACTTTCTTCCTCCTTCTCGTAACCATACTGCAACACCATCTTGATCAGGCTAGCATCTTGGGATCTGACTGCAAGAGCCAGGACTGGGAACCCAGTACTATCCACTGCTACCTTTTCAGTTGCAGCTGCAATCACCTTGCAATCAGTAGCAGCAGTAGAAGCAGCAGCATTGAGACCAACCAGGGCCAGGGCTGTAATACCAGTGTACCTCCTTTGAATACCAAACACCAGTAACCTCTGTGCACACCTGGTTATTGTCTCCAACTCTACTTGCGGGTATACATCACCAGGATGAGGTCCAACTTGCTTTTTATATTGCGCCACTGTCCAGTTGTATTCTTCAAGTTTGCCCAACTCATACAACACTGTGTCGTCAACATGTGATTGATTGCCATTGCCATCGCCACTCATGCTCTCCATACTACTTCCAGCCATTGTCATCATTTCCATCACCTCTTTGTGTACCAGGGGGCTGCTAGTCATCAACAAACTACGTGCCTTTGCAACGAATCCTACCCTGACCAATTCAAACTGGATGGTACCTGGGGTGACTGGTGTCTTATCTGCAATTGCCACCCTCACTACTTTCTGATTATTATTATAATTAGTGACTGATAGCACCTCAAGGTTGATATATCTACCACGACTACGCGCCAATACGACGTCATCTGGACCATCCATGTTGAATCCATGCAAATCAACAACCAATTTGCTGCTTTTAGTGGTAGCAGTAGTAATAGAAGTAGAAAGAGCAACACTTGGAATGACGTCAGTGATTTGAGGTAGCATACGGGTAGCATAGGCTGTAGATATCTCTTGTACCACCTTCCCATCCTCAATCATCACCAGGCGCTCTCCCAACTGGACCAGTGCTGGCCTATCCTCTTGAGCAAATGCAGCAGGGCATGCGGCAATCAACTACTCCACACATGCTCTGACGCCATTATTTCTCAAGTTTTCTACTGCCGCTTCATCCATCAGGCCATCTAGAGTGATGTGTACACAACCAGGACGCATGTAGCCTTCAACAGAGTCGCAATTCAAGATATTGGTGATGCTGTGACGCAGGTCGGCAGGGAGCTGATCCGGCGTGCAGTTGAACAGCTTTGCAGACATACGGCACAATTGATCTGTGGAAGCATAGTGGGTGTCTTTTGGTTCATATTTGACAGCATACGTGGCTTGATTTAAAGAGGAAGATGGGTTGGTGTCTGAGGAGGAGGAGGAGCCGTTTCTGATGGTTTCCTTGTCAAGATTGGCATTTATTAGATTCCCCAGACTGAGGGCACTGCTTGGCATGTTCCGCAGGGCTGATGGCATGAATGGAATGGAGTCGCCTCCTACCAAGCCGCTGATATTCTTCTGGCTATTGTTGTAGCTATTATTGCCACTGCCAAGGGAATTGTGCCCAGTGGTTATTGTCCTTGGCTGGTTTGCTGCTGCTTCAAACGCAGACACTATTCCACCATCATTACTATGGTGGCTCTGCTGCTGCTGCTGTTGTTGCAGCGGAGCTGCAGGGAGGACAGAGGGAGGAGATGGGGATGCCTCCTTCTTTGCTGATGGAAATGGCACCATAGCAGGCCTGCTATTAATATTGATGTTATTAGATACAAAGCCAGTACCGGTTGTATGAGAAGGCAAAATACCAAGATCTCTTGTTATCTCATCTAGCACCATGACATCATCAAGGTCCATCACTGTAAAGGCATCATGAGGTAACAGACCCGCTGCTGCTACAGCATCTGCAGTTGCAGCTGCCTTGTTGGTAGTGATATGGATATTCCCATCATAATTAACCACATTATTGTTATTATTGGTAGTTGTGGTGGTGGTGTTGGTAGAATTGAAGAATTGTAAGAACATGCTGTTGTCCAGTAAAGGGACTGAGCCCATTCCTTGAAGCTGATCTTCACTTGCATTTTTGTCTTGGGCCATGGCACTGCCATTATTGTTATTAGTGGTGGTGTTATAACTGCTAGCACCAGCAGTGGAGGTCGAGGGAGCATTGTTGTCAATACCAGCAGTGGTATCAGCAGCAGCAACTGAAGTCATGAAATTAGAAGGTAGATTAAACATCCCAGCTGTCGTGTCAGGTGGTTGATACCCAGCCGCTGCCAAGGTGGCCGCCAGCCTGGCATGGCTCACCTGCTGCTGCTCATCATGGACGTCATCATCACCTCCGTCAGAAAAAGAGCCAATGCTGAAATCTGAGCCAGCAGAGGTGACTGAGCTGTTGCCGCGAGAGGATGTGGGACGACGTGCGGCCCCGCCACGTCTGCGACGTCGACCAGTGCTGCCCACCAGTCTCTGAGCTTGGGGAGTAAGCTCTTCGTCTGAAATGCCATACTTGGCCATGAGAGCAGCCTTATCTATAGTTCCTGTCTTTTTAAGCATAGCCTTCATTTCACGAATACGGCGTCTGCGAGCATTGTATTTATCTAGTCGTTCTCTGCAGGATCTCTTGTCGCCGTCGAATTCTTCAATCATCTGGAAACGGCCACATTGTTGGCAGAAACGGTGTGTTCGGTTCTTCATCAGGACAGCGTCTGCCTTGAGATGTTCTGGACATACTTTATATCGTGCGTGGTAGTCTTTCATACTGGAGACTTCTACTGTGCAGTTATCTACTTGGCAGTAGCCATCCCAGACCTTGACTCCCTTGGCACCCTCACCCTGATCAGCTGTGTTGGGGTCATCAGCCTCCCCAGTTGGCACCATGCTATTATCTTTAGCATTCCTTGCTTCTACCTTATGAGGTACCAGGTCAAACCTGTCCATTTGCCAGGTGGAAGCATTCCATCCTGGCTCTTCTAAGTCAAAGAAACCATTTGCAGTGTGGAACGCCATGCTGGAACGCAGGAGAGACGGCCTGGTGAGAGGATTCAATTAAGTTGAGAGGTGGGAGTATGGGGGTTAGCCGTGTCCATTTCAAATATGCCAGGAGATATTGTGATGGATAAGAACAGCAAATCTTGAAGGAGGAAGTTGGGTGAGAGGCTCAAGCTCGGAAAGTGCAAGCAAATAATTTATGTCCTCGTCACTCAGGAAAGCGTGCGGAATTCTGTATAGAGCTGTGTTCTAAGGCACCAGCGAGCCTTCTAATTTAGTACGAGCCATCCACATATAGTCTCTGTCTTACTGCTGTTCTTGTGGGAGGGCATCCACTTAATTATCTTACCTTGTCAGTAGCTCTACCTCGCTACAGCGGTGTCTTCTAAATTGTATGAAAAAGAGATGAACAACAAACTAAACAATAAACAATGACATGGAGCCTTGACGGGACGCTGTTTAGCGTCAAAAAAACATGGTACTTAAAGCCGTCTCTCCTGCTCTCCCGCTTCTCCCCAACTGGCAGTAATAATTGAAGCTCCACTTCTCTCTCTGCCTTTGTCCTCAAAAATTCAGAATAATAATGTGCTTTGAGAATAGATCATATGGTCTTCCGAGGCCACGCATGTCTCTTTCAGACCTACAGACAAGGCCGCCCACCTCGTCTCCCTCTCCTCATCTCCACTCCGAACTCGGCGAGACGGTGGGGGAAACCGCTCCTCCGCATTTAACTTGGCGCCAGCTCCCTCCTTACGCCCCCGTATTGAAACATAGCCCAAACTGATATACCAAGTTCTCCCTGCGGTAATCGATTCTGCTCTTCAACACTGAACTGCTCGGCTACAAGGAAGATAATCGATTGAAAATTAGAAAAGAAACAGGAAGAATACTTTACCTAGAACAAATCAGCTATCAACATTTCATTATGGGTGACGCTTTGTACGCAGTTCACAATGCCTTCTATTTAGGCGCCTATCAAACAGCGATCAGCGAAGCCAGCCAACTTACTGGCCTCAGTGACGCACAAAAGCTCGAAAGAGACGTCTTTGTCTACAGATCCTACATGGAACTAGGATCATACGAACTCATCTTCTCAGAAGTAGATGATTCCTCCCCTCTCCCTCTCCAGGCTGTCAAGACTCTCGCCTCCTACCTCAAGAGCCCCGACGCAAACCGCGATTCCACCCTCAAAGCAGCCTCTTCTTGGTCTTCAGACCCCACTACATCCTCCAACTCTACCTGCATGTTGATTGCAGGCCTCATCTACACATTAGAAGAAAACTACGTTGAAGCTTTAAAGTGCTGCCATTGCAGTGGAGCCAGCCTTGAAATGAAGGCCCTCACCGTTCAGTGCTACCTCCGCATGCACCGCATCGACCAAGCAGACAAGATGGCCAAATCCATGATATCCATGGATGACGAAGCCACACTCACTCAACTGGCTACAGCCTGGGTAGGAGTCAACATGGGAGGTGTCCGTGTACAAGAAGCATTCTACATCTATAGCGAATTGGGAGATAAATTTGTATGGACGGCCAAGTTGCATGCTGGCCTGGCCGCATGCCAAATGCGCATGGGCAGGTGGGAAGATGCAGAGGCAGAGCTGTTGCAGGCCTTTGACAAGGCTCCCAAGGATGCTGATGTATTGTCTAATTTGGTGGTAGTGTCGTTACACTTGGGAAAGCCTGCTACAAGGTATATGGGGCTGTTGAAGGCTGCTGCTCCACAACATCATTTCTGTGCAAGAGTGGAGGCTGCTGAGGAAGCTTTTGCAAAAGCAGCTTCAACTTCTATCACAGCTTGATATTGTTCTTTTTGATTTATTGAGAGATTGATTGCATGATCAATCAATCATCATTCAGTTTCTGGGGTGGGTGGGTGTTGGGTGGGCGGGGGGGGGGGGGGGGGGGGGGTGGGGGCAGGGGGGGGGGGGGGGGGGAGAAGGGGGGGAATACATGAATACATGAATACATTAATACATTAATGTATGAG
>Ga0114919_10000086_pt1 | contig 52928 bp, 65 predicted proteins | sample BlataG_FD_88682 | JGI IMG/M metagenome (GOLD analysis project Ga0114919, IMG submission 88682) | Deep subsurface microbial communities from Black Sea to uncover new lineages of life (NeLLi) - Black_00105 metaG | ecosystem: Environmental > Aquatic > Marine > Oceanic > Sediment | place: Atlantic... | reverse complement strand
GTGGTGGTGGTGGTGGTGGTGGTGGTGGTGGTGGTGGTGGTGGTGGTGGTGGTATTCTTTCCAGGGAAGGCGATGTAAGAGAGAAGAGCCAATGTGACCTGTGGCTATATCTTGAGGATCATCATGCAGCATCATTGGAAATACTTCCCATTGTGATAATGGTTTTCCTATATAAGGGGTTAGTGAGAGGGGGGAGGGAGGAGTGGGGGAGGGGTGTGTAAGCGGGGTCGTCTCATGATCGGGATGTGGGTGGGAATAAGAAGAGGAGAAAGCAGAGAGAAAACCAAAAACGATTTGATAGAATTAAGACAATCAACCAAGACCCAAGTGAGCGTTGCTAGTCATACAAGATGCGCTTATTGAGCAAAACTCCCCTATTGCACTCTCGTCATATAAATGTGCTTGCTAGATGGCCACAGAAAGGGAAAATCGTCACAGTTCCTGCTACAAGATGCATAACCCGTGCTAGTGCACTAGATCCTGCCGATGCTAGGAGTGCTATTGCTTATGGTTTGGAACTGTACAACGACAAGAGAGATTACGAAGCAGCCCAAGAACAATTCGACCGAGTGCTGAGCGGCGAACTTCCAGGGAGTGGTGTCAAGAGATGGAGAGATAAACCAGCAGCCATCAGTGATGGGGAGAAGATAGCAGCCCTCTACAATATAGCATGTTGCCAAGCTCAGCTCGGTAATACCCAAAATGGTCTCATTGCTCTGGCTGGAGCGCTTGAGGGGGGCTATACGAATTTCCAACAAATTCAAACCGACCCTGACCTCAACCCATTGAGAGCAGATCCCAAGTTTGAGGGTTTAATCAAGAAGTTTGATAAAGGCTTTATGAACCTTTTCAAATCATTTTAAGGGGATTGCCTCCTGTAACTACCAGATCATGAAGAAAGAAAGAAAATAGAACAAAACACATATACTCAGCAGAGGGAAACACCCACGCACACTTACCATTCAATGTAATATTAGAGGACTGCAGCCCCTTGTAGTCCCAGTTCCCAGTATCACAACCAAAATTCTGATGCCCAAATGCCTCAACAAAGATATCCAGTACCATCTCTCCTCCCCCTCCCCCCTCTCCCTCGTCTTCATCTACAGGAATGTCGATCACCGTTAGTTTATTATTCCTATCCACCTTGGCAATGAGCTGCCCATTCGCATAGATACTACCATAATCATGCACTGGCTTGCCTAGATCCAGCTTCCAGGAGACGCTTTCCCCACCACCACCACCACCACCACCACCATTATTATTATTCATAGTACTACTTGGGAGTTGTATCTTGGTCCTATAATTAACATATCCCCACAACTGACCATAATCTTCCATTTTTCCAGGATGAACCTTCATCTCCTCCATTACTACAACCGGGTCTCCCATCACTCCCGGAGTAAACAAAGATACCTTGTCCTTCATGGTCGCTGAGCCATACGCTTGAATCCTTGGTCTTGGAGGGACAGGAGGGAGTTGTTGTTGTTGTTGTTGTTGTTGACTGCCTGTATGTGCTGCTATAACCTGCCTAAGAGCATCATATTTACTGTCCCCGAGAATACCTGGCTGACCATAGTCCCCTGCCTCACTGATAGGAGCATCATAATCATACGATGTAATATGAGGCATAAACAGACCAGTACTGTCAACATTAGCTCCAGCCCAGAATGCAAAGTTAGTGCCACCATGCACCATGTAGAAATTAAGACTCCCACTCGCATTGCCGTATTTTAACAATTGGTTGGTGTCGTCTGCTAGGGTGGAGGTACTGGTGTTGGCCATCTTCTCTCCATAATGAGTCAACCACCCGGTGTAGAATTCAGTACATATAGGTGGTGATTTTCCAGGTGCATTCATACGTTGTTGTGCTTTATAGGCGTTGACTGGATCAAACCACCCTGGACCAAAGTCAACAGCAGTGAAAATCTCATCCCCGGGGAGACTTCCTTTCTCAACACTACCGGGTGGGTCTGTGGTATAGAGGACAACATCTGTGCCCAAGTGGCTCTTGGCCATATCAACCAGCTTTCTAATGTACACATGATCATCTCCACAGAATCCATATTCATTTTCTATCTGTACCATGACAATGGGGCCTCCATTTTGGATTAGAAATGGCTTGATTTTGGGGAACAAGTGACCGCCCCACCATTCTTCAACAGCGGACAGGTAGTTTGGATCTGATGTTCTCAGCCTCATTGAATTATTATTGTTAAAACTAAGCCGTGTGGGGAATCCACCATAATCCCATTCCGCACAGATGTACGGACCAGGGCGCAGTAGGACCAGTAGGTTTAAGTCTGCAGCCATTTGGAGGAAACGCTCAATATCGGCAAATCCAGTCCATAGGTAGGTTGTTTCATCTGGGTTGTGAAGGTTCCATGGAACGTAGAGCTGAATGGCATTGAGGCCCATAGAAACAGAGCGTTGGAGTCTGTCTTGCCATAGGTCCGGATGAATGCGATTGTAGTGGATGGAGCCAGAGATGAGCTGGATGGGTTGGTTGTCGAGAAAGAAGCGGTCGTCGGCAATGTGGAATGAGCGATGGATGGGTCGGGAGATGGTGTCGCGAAATGTAGGGGTGTGTTTAAACCTTAAATGTATGGTTGCGACGATATATAAGGCCCCAATCAGTGCTGTGAAAAGAGTCAGCCCTGCCCTGAGACGAGACATTACTGGTGTTTTCAATAAGGTTGAAAGTGATCACAGGGATGCAACTTCCAGGGGACATTAAGGCATACAATTGGAGTAACTAGCACATTCTAGTGTCTTAAACACATATATTGTACCCAATCAATATGTTGTTCTCAAAATTTTGAACCAGAGCTGAACATTATTTTCCATCCCACAAATTGCTCACCAACTGAAGCTGTGCTGATGCCAGCTCATTGCCAACACCCTCAGAAAAGGACTTAAGGAGTCGCAGTCAGTTTTGAATCAGCACTTTTTTTAATCCCTCATACACTAGCTCGACCCATCAGATTGTGTCGGACGACGGTGTATACGTAATTCATCCAGCTTCATCACACATTGCTTAAAAAGTGGATTTGGTTTCGATTTTTAACCAGTGCCACCAAAACCCTTTGAGATAGTCTTCATATCCACTCATGTATATAGTTCTAGAAGCGATATCCGTGGATATATACCGACTATAAAGGCAACAACGAAGAAGAACAGTCAAGATGGGAGCATACCTGAGTGCTCCGATTACTGAAAAAGTGAGTGCATTCTCTAAGCCTACCGACATATCAATTACGTCGGTTAATGTTCAAGGTGTGGATGGAAACCCAAAACACGCTGAAAGACACATACACACTCTTCCTGCTCAGAGCGCTGTGCAATCGGTGATCCCCCCCCCTCCCGCCCCGCTCTTTTTTCTCCCCCTCTCTCTCACACACCCTTTCCACTCACTCTTCCTTCTCTCCAGGAATCCGAGGAAACTCAAAACCCAATATTCGACTGTGGTGTCTCAACCATGCAAGGATGGAGAACAGACATGGAAGACGCCCACACCATCGCTCTCGATGTTGCCGGCTCTCCAACATGTGGCCTCTTCGGCGTGTTTGACGGCCACGGCGGCAAAGAAGTTGCCAAGTTCACTGCCAATCACATCACTGAAACCATCCTTTCTGTCCCTGGCTGGAACGATGGCCACCACGACCAAGCTCTCTCCCAGGCTTTCCTTAGAATAGATGAGTTGTTGGTCCAGGAGCAACACAGGGAGGAACTCAAGGTGCTCAGCAAGGCTGGGGACAGTGATGGAGAAGGTGGCCATGGCCATGGCAATGGAGGAAGCCCCACTGATGACCAAGATCACCCCCAAGATTCCATGCTCATACCAGGCAATGCTATTCCAGAACATTTACTAGAAGCTCTTGGAATGCCAGCTGGCTTGGCTGCTGGGTTTCATATCAGACTGGTGAAATCAGCTGGAGGGCAGCATGGCATTCATCTCGGATTTGATGATGATTTTGGTGAAGAAGGAAAAAAAGCGGGCGGAAAGGAGGTGGAGGAGGAGGGTACTGAACAGGGACAGTCTAGTAATGATGATGGTAATAATAATAATAATAATAATAATAATAATAATAATAATAATAATAATAATAATAATAATAATAATAATAATAATAATAATAATAATAATAATAATAATAATAATGATATGGATGACAAGGACAACAGTAATGCAGCCAAGAGGAAGTGGACAGGTCATCCTGGAGGGAGGGATCCTCTCGAGGATGGTGTGGATGTTGTTGGGGGTGATGAGGACCCTGCTGCTCTGGGTGGTGGTGGTAATGATATCGATACAAGTATGAATGCTGCTGCTGCTGCTATTAATGATGGTACCATCACTACGATGAGTTACACCAGCAAGGAGGAGAAGGACGACGTCACCCTTGATACCATGGAGACAGCACCTGATTATACAAATACTACTAATGATGATGATAATGAAGCAGCAATGGCTATCCCAGCTGGTCAAGATGTAGGTTACGCTGTAGAAGAACTACAAGAAGGCACACCTGAGACAGACGACTACCCCGGCCCAACAGCCGGATGCACAGCAGTCTGTGCTCTCGTCCACGGGGACCAACTCATAGTAGCCAATGCCGGTGATAGCAGATGTATACTGTGCCGTAATGGCAGAGCAATAGCAATGACAAATGACCATAAACCAACAGATCAACCTGAATATGACAGAATTATCAAAGCAGGAGGGTTTGTTGCCGATGGAAGGGTAAACGGGTCGCTGAATCTATCAAGAGCCCTGGGGGACATGGAATATAAGAAGACGCCAGGAGTGGGACCTGAAGGACAAGCTGTGACTGCAGTACCAGAGGTAAGGGGGGAGAGGCTTCAAGAGGGGGATGAATTTCTGGTGTTGGCGTGTGATGGGATATGGGACGTGCTGACGAATCAAGAGGCGGTGGACTTTGTGAGGGTGAGATTGCAGGGGGGGAAGAGACCTAGGGAGATAGCGGAAGAGATGTGCGATTTCTGCCTGGCGCCTGATACAAATGGGTGTGGGAAGGGATGTGATAATATGAGTGTGGTAGTGGTGGTTCTGAAGCCATTTGCTAGGGGACTGCATGAAGTAGGGCAGCGACAACAACAACAACAGCAGCAGCAGCAGTAGTAACGGTACCAGCGAGGGTAGGGTTTTATGTAGGTGACAAGAGTTGGTGCAGTAATAGTAGGCCAGGTCTAGGTAAATAAGATGTGTTTGTTTGTGTGTGCTTAGCATCGTATAAGTAGGATGTTATATTAATGTGATTTGATTTGGTTGTGCACAATATCTATCATTTGACCTTGTTAGAGAGATAAACTTGGAAGATGAGAAGAGAGAGGAGAGGGAGAGGCAGGTTACATCAATGACCGCAGTAAATGAGTGAGAAAAAACGTGGGGGGAGAGAGGCTATGATACCCAGAAGTAAACAAAGTATCTTCTTTGAATAGTAAGTGATCGGCCCGACAGCTGGTTTCCTGTCCAGACCCCGTCGATTTAAAAAAAATCAACTTGGGTAATCAATTTCCAAAAGCAAAAGCTGTTGTGCAATACCAAAGAATCGTAAACGTTCGAGAACTACCATCACTTGTCGACTTGCTTGACTGAACAAGCCACACTGGCCATACAACGCACTCTTTTCTGATACGTCATAAATGGGGCAATATTTGAGTAGCCCAAACACAGAAAAGGTAGGCACGGCACTCTAACTACTTGAATTTCGGTATTTTTTGCATTCGTCCCTTCACACCCCTCCACCAACTCGTGTTCACCCCTCGTGCAATCCATCCCTACACCTCAATCCCCGCCTTGCAGGAGTCATCAGAGGGCTCTGGCCACTGCTTTTCTTATGGTCTAGCAGCCATGCAGGGCTGGCGTGTTTCCATGGAAGACGCTCATATAGCCATAGCTGATATGCACAAAGATCCTCCCATGGGTATATTCGCTGTATTCGATGGACATGGTGGAGGCGACGTCGCCAAATTCTGCGCTCATCATCTCGTTGGTGAGTTGATGAAAACACCAGAGTGGAAAGAATTCAAACTAGATCAAGCCTTATGTGCTGCTTATCTAAAGCTAGACGATTTATTAGACAGTGATGCTGGACATGCCGAGTTGAGAGCGATAGCGGGTAATAAAAACAAAAAGGGAGGTTTATTCGACCATGTGGCAGTTCAAGATAAAGATAAAGAAAAAGGTAAGACGACTTCAAGGAGAGCTTCCACTGAAAGCAGACGCAGTGCTGCTGATCCCGCCTCTACACCAACTGGTCTGGTAGAAACACCAAGTGAAACGTTTACTGCAAGTGCACTGAGTCGACACAGTATTGACCTACCTTCTGGTCTGGTAGAAAAAACAGATACAACAGCAGCAGCAGCAACAACAACCAGCAGCGAAGACGGAGAAGAAGATCAACGGCATAAAGCTGCAGGAATGGGATGTACTGCCTTGACAGCTCTGGTCTGCTCAGATAGAGTATTCGTTGCGAACACTGGTGATAGCAGATGTGTACTAAGCAAATCCGGTCAAGCTAAAGCTCTCTCCATAGATCATAAACCCAATCTGCCTCTTGAAACTGACCGAATAACTAAAGCTGGAGGATTTATCAAAGACAATAGAGTAAATGGGGCTTTAAACGTGTCGAGAACGCTGGGAGATTTGGACTTTAAAAGGAACGCTGATCTGGGGAAACATGAACAAATGGTGATAGCATATCCAGACGTGGAGGAAGTGCAGTTGGACGATGATGTTGAGTTCTTAATTTTGGCTTGTGATGGGATTTGGGACGTGTTGGATGATCAAGGTGCCGTAGATTTTGTGAGGAAGAGGCTCAAAATGGGGCAAAATTTGAAGAATATATGTGAAGAGATGTGTGATCAGTGTCTAGCAAAAGATCTGAAGGGGTTATGCAAAGGGGCGGATAATATGAGTGTGATTGTAGTGCACCTGAAGCATAATGGTGGGATATCAAGGACGATGTGGAGTAGGATATCTAGTGGGACGAGGCGATTATTTGGGAGCAGTAAGTAAGGAGAGGGGGCAGGGGTAGAAAAGGAGCTCACTGTGGAGGCTTTCTTGTACTATTACGTCTTTTTCACTGCATCAAATGTAAAATTTCTTTCCAATAACTATTGTTTTACTTTGAGATGTACATTTTTAATTATACTCCCTCTTCTCTCTATAGAGTTGTGGTGGTGGTGACCTTACCTAACTTCTCACCAAAGGGCGGTGGCCACACTAATCGCTCCATGCAGGAATGTGTGGAGCTGGCAGTGAGGGTTGGATTTCAAGTTGTAATGATAAGGGGAATATTCTGTGTGCAATTTAATTTGTTATAAGCTTTTGAATTAACATTAAAAAAATTGAGGACCTAAGGAATTGGAAATCTGTTTTTTAAAGGAAATGTTATAACATTTGAGCCCTAAATTCATTTATTTTATGTGGTTACCCCAGTTCGAATCTGGGTCGAAGCTGAGAATTTACAATTGCTGCTTCGATGAGGTAGTGGTCATCCTACCACACTTTGAGCAATCTTTTGCCATTTGGTTTCAAAATTTTGGACTGTAAAATATGCAACTTTAACTAGAGATCCAAGGAGAGTTGTGCGTCTTCATTATATGCCCTGCACAAAAACTCTCTGCATCTGATCAAAACATTTACTCATTGCAACTCCTACACCAGACCTTCTCAACCATGCTCTGCATCCATTTAACAGGTACCACAACCGCACAAGCCGCTTTTTTATCATTTGAAACCGGCCATTGCAAGCAACTGACAAGGTTTTGTAACAAGGCGGTGACTTGCTACTAATTACCTCTTAAGAACACCCAGGTGCGGCCATCCTTGAAGGAGAGCCGATTGTGCTGAAGAAGGATGTTAGCAGCAAAACAACGATTCCAGATTTTATCGCTGAACGAGTTATGAGTGCCCTCGTTGAATCCAATTGGAAAGGGGTCTCGCCAAACTTGCCACTGCCACTTCCTCAGACGTCTGCAGACGTCTTTGTTTTTACAACTTCAAAAGGAAAAGACCATTATTCTTTTTATAATTTTGTAAGTATTGATGGTACTACCTAATTTTAGTCAGACTGAACCAATTTCATTGTCGTCCCATAGGTCCACCTTGGCACTAAACTGTGGAGTATTAGGGGGCGAGGAATAGTAGCAGGTCAGCAGGTAGTTTCCCACGTCTTGGAAAGTTGTGAAGTTCCCTCTCTTATCACGGCCTTGCATTGCTTTGGTGAGCAAGCTGCAGATTATGACACACTTGTAGCATTGTGTACAGTACCATTGATCTCTCTTACTAGATGAGAGGTATGTTCCTTTAAAAACAAACTGATCACCAACTTTTGCTCTCAGAATCTATCTGTCCGCAAAAAAAATGCTGGATAGCTCTCTCTGTCAGAACCTAACAATTTCTCTCAAATTTTCCCTAAGTTCTACATAGTCGACACTCATATCTTAAAGAATAATCTGAAATTTTATTCTCAACTGCTATGCACAAAACCTCTTCTTCTTTGAATCTGTTCAGTCCAAATTATCATCACTGCTATCAACACCAAACCGCATCATCAGAATTTATATCTACCATCAGACATATACATACAAAAACCACACACCGTTTCAAATTACATTGTTCACGGTCAATAATGTCACCCACACCCACCGCCATCCATTTCGCCACTGGGAACAACAAGAAGCTCCAAGAAGTCGTCGCCATCCTAGCTGCAGGTGACACTCTCCCCTTTCAAGTAAAAGCTGTCAAAATAGACTTACCAGAACTCCAAGGAGAACCAGAAGACATTGCCAAGGATAAATGCCGTCTAGCAGCAAAGCAACTCAACGCCGCTGTCATGGTTGAAGACACCTGCCTGTGTTTCAACGCCTTGGGTGGCCTCCCTGGCCCGTATATCAAATGGTTTTTAGAAAAGTTGGGGCACACAGGTCTCAATAAGATGTTAGATGGCTTTGATGACAGGTCAGCATATGCCCAGTGCACTTTTGCCTACACTCCTAGCCCAGATCAGGAGCCACTGGTCTTTGTGGGCAAGACACATGGCAAGATTGTGGCCGCTAGAGGTCCCTCTGATTTTGGATGGGATCCTGTATTCCAACCAGATGGGTTTGACCATACCTATGCTGAGATGGATAAGGATGTTAAGAATACAATTAGTCATAGGTATAGAGCTCTGGATAAATTAAGATCTCATTTGTTGAGCAATAGCAATAGCAAGGCTGCCGCTTCTTAGTATATGGTATAAGATGTAGCAGGGAATAGAGAGGGGGTGGGGTTTTACGTTTCATTATTTAACTTGAAAAGTAATTCTGACACATGTGTCAAACAGATCTCTATGAACTCTATATGTTGTCAACATGTTTTGCTTACTTTACCTCGCAAGTTTTGTTTTAAAAGATGGAAAGAAAATATCAACATCACAAGTTTTGCTACATATCCATCCTTAGAAGTCTTTTTATCATTGTATCTTCCCCATCTACCATATCAGTAGCACCACTTCCCTCCCTTTCCACCTCTTTCTCCACCTCTCCATCATTATCTACCACCCAATCCCTTCCTAATGAAAACAAATGCACACTCTGATCCTTAGCATCACACCACCAAGGCTGGTCCTTCTTGGCTCTATCCGACACGACCACAACTCTGTAATCATCAATCCATTGTATTCCCTCTGCATTGCAGTATATTATATCACAATTCACGTTTCTAGGAAGGTGGAACACTTGTCCATCATCATCATCACCTACAAATTCAAGAGCGTCAAAGTCAAAGTCACCAATCCATACTGCTGCATTCTCTTGACTGAGGATAGCTATCTTTTTCGATCCGTAGTTTGGTGCTAGACCTGAGTAATCAACAAAATCAGCCGACGAAGGAATGTTCAGGGTCTTGACTGGTTTCCATACACACCCTTCATCATTGTGCTGGAGCTGAGCGACGACGAGGCGGCCATTACCGCTCTCTTTGCCTTGTCTCCCGCCCGTGCAGTAATTGCCTTCACACAACCCCAACACAAAGCCTTCTCCTTTAGATGTCAATACGTAGCTAATTGCTTCCCAACCCTTGTTTTCATGGGTGAGTTGGAAGTCCACTGGGCAACGAGAGATGATGTCGTAATCTTCACCTTGTTTGTCAAACTTGGCGTTTGCTATGTAAGGCTGGTAAAACTCCTTATTTTCAGACCAAGTCTCGTGTAGGAGCAGAAATGTATCATTCTCAGGTATGTATGCTATGCCTTCAAATTGGCTTTCCTGGTCCTTGTGGCCAGCAAGTCTGTTGGCATCGCTACGGAAGCTAAAATGCTCATCTTCAAGGATGCCAATGCTGTAACTAGAGTCAAAGACGACATAAAACTTGCCGTGAACCCTGGTAATGTCGCTGCCCTCATAATCTACACCGTTACCCTTGAGGTCGCGGAACAGACCAGAGAAGGGCATCTCTGATAAGAGCTTGAGAGTGCTCGACCGGGGTGTGCACTCTGTGCCTCGCCGTTGAAATTGTTGTAGGTGAGCGGCGTCGGTGGGGGCTTGATGGTTGTGTTCCTCTTGGTATGGTGAAAATGTCATTGTATCTGGCAATCTAGAGGTGGCAAAAGCACTGCTGATGCGATCCAATGCTATATAGAGAGATATAATGGCTAAACTGCGCTTGAGAAGTTTCATTTCTGATCTTTTGAAATTGATCCTTTGATGTGAACGGGTTCTGTTGAATTAGATCGATAAAGATATTGATTTCGGTTCAAAATAAGTAGGAATGACATGTCCAATGCCTGGAGTGCTCTAATGCGGAGCATTTCACCAAGGTCTCCCCCCTCCGCCTATCTTAGAGCGTTTTCCGTCCTCTTCCTCTCTCCCTCTCCGCCCTCATCCCTTGAGCTACTAAGAGCCAGTCATCTGAACGCCGACAAACATAATAGTACGCACATTGGACTCCTGGACTCAGCGAAGACTTACATTCGATTCCATCTACCCTTTTACAAGCTCCTTGATTCCACCCCCAAAACTTTTTTAATTTCCACACAAAAGCTCGATGAGGTTGGCACATGGAGGATCAGGCCCATCATCCCGACTCGGCTCTAAAATAAACGTCTGTAGGCTTAATAACATTCGCCAAAGCAGGCATTGCCCTCCCACATTCATTGTCAAAGCTGCACCCGACGACAATCCAACCCCACCAACACCCTCCTCGGACTCCGATGGCGAGTACACCGACTCTGACACAGAAGAAGGAGTCCCACTCCGCCCCCGCAGAAGAAGAAAACCCAAACAGACTGATGCAGATGGCCTTTCCCTCGACAATTTCAACCCCGTCTCCATGGGAAGGAAGAGCAGAGAAATATTTGATGACGTGTGGACCCAACTCCAACGTATTGGCTCCCCAACCCGATCTGTTGGCCTAGCTGAGTTGGAGAGTTTATCACTGGATACTCCAGCTGAATTTGATTCCCCACAAGCCTCAAGCACCACTGTTCTTGTTGTGGGCGCTACTGGAAGAGTAGGTAGAGTTTTGGTCAGGAAACTCTTACTCCGGGGCTATAAAGTTAAAGCATTGGTGAGAGAAAAGTCCACCGCCAGTGAAGTCATCCCTCGCTCCGTTGAATTGGCAACTGGAGATGTAGGAGACTATAAATCATGCAGAAAAGCAGTAGAAGGAGTGGATAAAATCATTTATTGTGCAGCAGCTCGCTCCACCTTTACCGTCGACCTCAACCGAGTAGACGCTGATGGCGTCACAAATGTCACCAAGGCTTTGATGGACTACCGCAATGCAGTGACCAAGAAGGCCACCAACGGCATGGCAGTAGCTCCAACTTCTAAAATTGCAGTGGCTGATTTCAGAGATGAAGCTTACCACGATCCTTGGGATGTCACTCATTTAGGGCCACCCGCGTATTCCCCCGACAGACCCATCCCTCGGGGTCCACGTGGGTGGAGACCCATAGACCCTCCACCAGAAGACACAGCAGAGTGCTACATCAACGAATCAGATCGTTTGGTGTTTGAGGGCAATGTATACTCACGTGGTGGGTATGCAGAAATGGGCGCCCAGTTGACCTTCCCCCGAGGAGGCAGTCTGGTGGGGACAGAGGGGCTGGTGGTGAGATTGCTTGGAGATGGACAGCAGTACACGTTGGAAGCAGTGAATGAAGATGGGAGCATGTATATAGTGAAATTCATGACTGAAAAGGGGTTTTCTACTCTAAGGGTGCCATTTAATACATTTGCGCCTGTGGCTAGCAATGGAGCAGAGGCGGCTTTGGGGCCACTCAACCCGGCCACCATCAAGGAGCTCAAGTTTAGATTTGACCCCAAATTGAAGGCAATGGACCAAGTTGTGAAGACAGAGACTGGTATGTATGACCAAGTTGAAGCGGATTTCAAACTGGAAATTGATTTTGTCAAAGCATTGCCAGGAGGATCAGAAACTGACATGATCTTGGTGAGCTGCGCCGGTACCACCCGCCCCGGCCTTGATGCCACCAACCGCGATAGAATCGTCTCTGCGAAGAGAAGGGGGGAGAGTAACTTGAGAAATAGTGGACTAGGGTACACTATTGTACGACCAGGTCCACTATTGGAGGAAGCTGGTGGATACAAGGCCTTGGTGTTTGACCAGAGGAACAGAATCCAGCAGAACATCTCATGTGCTGACGTGGCAGATGTGTGTCTGAAGGCTCTACATGATGGATATGCTAGGAATAAGACATTTGAAGTTTGTTGGGAGTACACACCAGAGGAAGGATTGGAGACGTATGAATTGGTGGCACATTTGCCGGACAGGGCTAATAATTACCTGGCACCTGCCTTGGCTACCCTAGAGAAGAATACATAATAAATTATAATAGAATTTGATGATCGTATTGTAACTGATATTAATATGGCGTAATGGTTTCATCAAACATGTTTAAAGATGGAGAAGGAGGGAGGAGGTTTAGGCATGGAGCTCCGGTAAGATTGGTCGGTGAAGGCCTCAGATAAGGTGGATATAGAATCGGCGAGGAAAAGAAGGTTTAAAAATACAACTTTAATAGATTTCATATCTAGGTGATTGACGAGTGTATTCCATCATTCAATAGAGCAACATGCAGACAAGCATTGCAAATAAGGCATTCGTGGGCACTGGTGTGCAGGCAAACAAGCCTTGCCACGGTGTAGCACGTAGAAACTTGACAGTACGTGCTATTGCTGCTCCACCAAAGCTCAATACCAAGCGTTCTGAGGAGGTAAGTTACAAGGTTAAAATAATCTCCCTGATGCAGGAATTTATATATGTTGTCACGCCTCTCTTTGCGTTTTCTTCTTTAGCTACCTATCACCCAGCAACCCAGCTTACCTCATTTATTGCCCCAAACCTACCGCATTCCTACAGATTTTCAAGGAGGCCCAAGATCTCTTGCCAGGCGGTGTCAATTCTCCCGTCCGTGCCTTCAAATCAGTCGGTGGCCAGCCAATTGTCTTCGACCACGTAAAGGGAGCCTACTGCTGGGATGTAGACAACAACAGATACATTGACTATGTTGGAAGCTGGGGCCCAGCCATCGTAGGACATGCCAATGATGAAGTCATTGAAGTTCTCCGTGCTCAGCTCGAAAAAGGTACCTCTTTCGGTGCTCCTTGCTATCTTGAAAACGTCCTTGCCAAGATGGTCATTGAGCGTGTTCCATCTGTTGAAATGGTCCGTTTTGTGAACTCTGGTACTGAAGCTTGCTTGAGTGTGGTCCGCCTTATGCGTGCTTATACCGGTAGAGAGAAGATCATCAAATTCACCGGCTGCTATCACGGCCACGCCGATCAATTCCTTGTCCAAGCCGGATCCGGTGTGCTCACTTTGGGTCTCTCCGACTCCCCAGGTGTCCCACAAACTACTGCAGCAGCCACCCTGACTGCCAGGTACAATGACCTCGACTCTGTCAGAGCTTTATTTGAAGCCAACAAGGGAGAAATCGCTGGTTTATTCTTGGAGCCAGTTGTCGGTAACTCTGGCTTCATTCCCCCAACCAAAGAGTTCCTGCAGGGACTGAGAGATATCTGTACCCAGGAAGGTACCATCTTGTGCTTTGATGAAGTCATGACTGGGTTCCGTATCGCCAAGGGATGTGCCCAGGAATACTTTGGTGTCACTCCAGATATTACAACCATGGGTAAAGTGATCGGTGGCGGTCTGCCAGTAGGCGCCTATGGAGGAAAGAAGGAAATAATGATGACTGTAGCACCAGCTGGACCAATGTACCAGGCAGGTACCTTGTCTGGAAACCCTCTGGCTATGGTTGCTGGTATTAAAACACTGGAAATCTTGGGCCGTCCAGGTGCATATGAGCAATTAGATAAAATGACTGGAAAACTGATCAATGGTATTCTTGCTGCTGCTAAGGAAACTGGCCATGCAATGTGTGGTGGGCATATTAGTGGAATGTTTGGATTCTTCTTCTGTGAGGGTCCAGTTACATGCTTTGAGGAGGCCAAAGAGAGTGATACTGAAAAGTTTGGAAGGTTCCATAGAGGTATGTTGGAGAGAGGGGTATACTTGGCTCCAAGTCAGTTTGAGGCTGGGTTTACCAGTTTGGCACATACTGAGAGTGATATTGATGCTACTATTGCTGCTGTGAAGGATGTGTTGAGGACTCTATAAGAAGAGAGAAAGGGAAAGGGGGATGGGGACGGAGATGGGTCCTTCTTTGATGATGATGGGATGAATGTTCGATTGAATCTGTTGTTATTTTATCCATAGTAGCGAGTAATATATTGCATGTACATAGCATGTGACACAAGAGGTTATAGATTGAAGCTGTAGTGAAGTGTACAGTAATAGAGGGGCAGTATGTGTTGCAGAAGAAGGAGGAATAAAATAAAATTTGGGGACGTCAGCGTGTCAACGTCAAATAATTTAATATTTTATAACTGAGAAACCCGATCAATATCACCAGTTACCAAACGCTTGGAATAGATAATACACTTAGACGAGTACAAAGTAGCATGATGACGAGTTCTGTGTTGAACAATGAAGGCATAAGTCTGAGACTTAGCAGAAACCAATTGTGGAAATCTACCCATCATTATAGAGAGGGAAACCGTGCTAAATTGCTTCGTTATCATAGTCACTTATCATCTAGACATTCTAAGAGAGCTTCGTCTCTAAAGGAAACGCTAGAGCTCGCAATCAATGCCGCCTCGACGCCATCACCAGGACTCGCCGTTGGAGCTGCCGCCAACACTCTCATATATATTGCAGGCAGCAAAATCCTACTAAAAGGACTCACATGGCCAGGTCTATTCAGCTCATGGATTCTAGGCACACTATCTTATGCTGCATTTGGCCCTAAAACCTACTTTATAGTCTGCTTTTACTTTATCATAGGCTCTCTAGTCACCAAGTTGAAATTGGCTCAAAAACAAAAGGAAGGCATTGCAGAGGCTCGGTCTGGAAGAAGAGGCATAGGCAGTGTCATGGGCTCAGGATTTGCAGGTGTATTATGTTCAATAGCTGCTTTAGTAACTGGTGACATGGAACCATGGCGTATTGGGTTTATTGCTAGTTTTGCTTCCAAATTGGCAGATACAGCCTCCAGTGAGGTGGGGAAGGCGTATGGCAAGACAACCTACCTGATATCGACATTGAAGAGGGTACCAAGAGGGACAGAAGGAGCTGTTAGTATTGAAGGGACTCTGGGAGGTATTGCTTGTGGTGGTGTGATTGCAGTGGTGGGGAGTGTGTTGGGACAGCTGGAGGGGGGAAGGGGAGTGGGGTGCGTGATTGTAGCCGCTTTTCTTGCAAACATAGTAGAGAGTTGGATTGGGGCAGTGTTTCAGGATGAGTGTGAATGGCTGAGTAATGATGTGGTAAATGTGTTGCAAATATGTTTAGCTGCGATTATAGCTATGGGTTTGAGCTTGTAAAGAAAATAGAGGAACCAAAACTCAAAAGCTTTGCTCACCCCAGAGGAGCCCCATGCACAGGAGGGCTGGGAGTGCTGTGTGCAGTCCTACTTCCAACCATGTAAGGAAAATGGAAGGTAGAGAGTCAAAGAAGGGAGAGAAAAGTTGGGTTGGTGAGTCAGAGCTCGGAGAGAGGAGAGGAAGGAGATAAAGGAGGCCTTAGCTTTGAGAGAGATGTCGGGAGGACGAAAGGAAAGGCGGTGAGCGGTGGCACGCTAGTTACCTCCCTCTTGTGTAACCGAGTCAAACTTAAAAAAATGGAATATATAGATATCTTGGTGTTAGGCAGCATGTTTACAGATAATATTAATTAATGATTGAGAAACAACGACGATAATTGAGTAAAGAAAGATGATTTCACCATCTGATCGCCTGAAACTGATTTTTTTGGTCGCATTTCTACCATGCTTAGTATTCTACCTCCACATACAAGACGATAGAACCCGTCACAGCATCCTCATTAGCGCTATAGTCAGCTGTGCCGGTTATTTCCTCACCAGAGCTACCATCCCACTCGTTGCTCGCTTCACTCTCAAGGCTGGCCTTTTCGGTCTAGACATCAACAAAAAAGGCAGCAAAGAAGGAGAAAAGAAAATCCCAGAGTCTTTAGGATTATCATCTGGCGTCATCTTCATAGTATGCATCATTCTATTCCAGCAACTCCACTATTACGACGCAACATCTTTCATCCACCACCTCACCGGTACCAACCCTACCCCCACCTCCTGGCTCAACCGCCTCTTCCCTTCCCCATCCATCTCCTCCTCCACAGCTGCATCTCACCACGTCACAGATGCATGGCTGGTAGATTACAACGCAGCTCTAGCAACCATCTGCTTCATGCTTTTCCTAGGTTTTGCTGACGACGTTCTTGACATACCTTGGAGGGTGAAACTCGTCCTCCCTTGCCTGGCCTCCCTCCCCCTAATGATTGCCTACTCTGGAGGCACTGGTATAGTGATACCCAAACCAATAAGATCCATTCTAGCTTTAAAATTTTCCTACCTAGAACTGGGAGTGTTGTATAAGCTTTATATGATTGCATTGGTTATTTTTTGCGCAAACTCTATTAATATTTTAGCTGGGGTAAATGGTCTCGAGGCTGGACAGACGTTGCTCATATCGTCGGCTGTCTTATGTCATAATTTGTTGGAACTGAGGGGTTCTCTTGGTACAAAAGGCAGTACATATAATAATAATAGTAGTAGTAGTAGCAGCAGTATAAAAATAGCAGAGGAAATGGCACGTAGAGACGGGCACCTGTTCTCGGCCTATCTCATGCTACCGCTAGCAGCGACAACAGCTGCCTTGCTGACATTCAACTGGTACCCAGCCAAGGTATTTGTAGGAGATACATTCACCTACTTTGCAGGAATGACTCTAGCAGTAGCTGGTATATTGGGACACTTTTCTGAAACTTTGCTGTTGTTTCTTCTCCCTCAAGTGTTCAATTTTGTGTACTCGTTACCACAGTTGTTCAAGATTATGCCATGTCCTCGGCATAGGCTGCCAAGATACGACCCAGCAACTGGACTGCTGCATGCTACCCCTAATTATAATCTGGTTAATTTGATGTTACGCATAACGGGTCCAAGTACTGAGTCTCAGTTGTGTTTTAGGTTGTTGATGTTGCAAGTTGTGAGTTGTGTGGCTGCCTTTGCTGTTCGCCATCTTCTGACTGGCGTCTATAAATAGTGTAAAGGGGAATTTAATAAAACTTAGGAATTCACGCTAGTTAAGCAAGACCTTCCTTTTACAATAATTGGTCCATGTTGTCCATAAAACCTTAAACAGGCGCTATCTTTCAAACTCCTCCTCCTCCACCACCACCACCACCAGCTGCTGGGAAAGCCTGTAACCCCTCCAAAACCTTATCACACTTAGAAACCATCAACTTCACAGCCTCCATGAACAACTCATGTGGTTTCCAAGCTCCGGTACTCTCAATATTGAAAATAAAGTGGTCCTTCCTCTTCCTCAACTCTAGCTTCCCTGCCCACCTTCCTTCTCCACTTATACGTCTCACTTTTTCCAGTAATTTTGTATATTCTTTGGCATCATCCATCACCGCCACTACATTATCACCACCACCTTTACTGCTACTGCCCCCTTTCTTTGCTTCTAACAGTGTGCATAGCCCAGGGAGCTCAGCTGCCAAATCTCGGGCATCTTGCCCTGTAATTTCCTCCAAAAGGACCACTTCAGGGTACAATCGGTACCACGCTGTAGCTACCGGGGACCATTTAGCATGATCCTCTCCCACTCCCTTGGTACAATGCGCCTCCAGCTCTATAGCTTGTCCAGGGCGCAATTTCGCTAGAAGAATATCATCATGCACCGGCTTGACAGGAACGTCACCAACTGCTACTTCCTGAGATGTGCTAAACACAGCTCCTGTTTCCTCTGGGAGTTCACTCCCAGCAGGGAGCCATTTCAGAGCATTAGAGTACACTTTTTCATTTTCTATAGATTTATCACCATTTCTCTTGGCGCTGACGTTCAGTTTCAGAACAATAGTGTTCTTCTCAGTGGGGAGATCCTCTCTTCCTCGGTACTCAAACAGCCGAGGATCTACCTCTAGAGGGACAAGGCCTAGTCTATGAGCCAATACTTCATCTTGAATAACACTTGTGTTGTTAACTATGAATACATGCTCTATAGCCATTGTGGGGATTTCTGATATGATGATGCGACGGAGGGAGTTGGCCATGGCACAGGTGATGCCTTTGATTTCAAACTCCATGTCGCTGCCTTGGTATTTGGTGATGTTGATATCGAAACCTGATTTGAAGGATTCAAAGTCAAATGCGTGGTCCATGCCGGAAGCCATATACTGGTTTGCTGCTATAGTGCTGCTGGTCTGTGAGAGAGTTGTAGAGGGGGTGGGGAAGAGGTGGGAGGAGGAGAGGGCGAATTGAGGGAGCGTGGGGAAAGGGTGATTGGTGTGATTGATCGGCGCATGCACTATGGTAAGGAGTGAAACCAGTAAGACTGGATAGTGTAGATACTCACATGATAGTTCATATCAGGTCCACATATAACACGAGTCTTTTGCAACTCTAGTTTTTGTAAGACTTCAATTGGCATTGTCGATGTCTCAGAGCTAGTCGATGGTTCTTCAGTAGCTGGTGTCTTTGATGAAGTTGTTTTAGCTTTAACAGAGCCAGCTTTATCCTTTTTAGGAGCCATTTTCAAAAGTTAAAGAGAGATGCAATCCAAGCGATTTCAAATTGTGTTCTATAATTGCTGTTGGGTGGCCTCAATGTCACCGAAATGGTGCATTAAAGATGTAATATATTGAATTCTAGGGTATTTGAGTCAACAACTGATAATATGAAGGGAAAATGGTGTGTCCCCGTTTTCACACTTTTTTGAATGTAAATGCACTTTCATCAGAATAAATCATTTTCAAACTCTCGAGCTACAAATAATAGGGCATTGATCACTATAAATGAGCTAGACGAGCCTTCACGCTCAAATAATTTGAGGAACCGTCTTTGATCGTTCTGTTTAATTGCTTGTTTCCGACACAATATGGCTGAGAAAGGCTGGAATATACGGCCAGCAGTCTTATCAAAGCCACAACCGTTGAATCCACAGAATGTCTTCAGATCTGCATCAATTTTACTAGCAGCGGCAGTCGCTTCCTTTTACGCCGCTCCTCACATTGCCACCTTTATCACACTCTTCTCCCATCCCTTCCTTCAACGTTTCATCGCCCTCTTCGGCTACCTCACCTCTGCTGCATTCACCATCATGGCCATCCAGGGCTTCCTGTACCTCCCTGAAGCTTCAAAGAACCAGGAAGGATTCTGGAGCAAAGCCTTTACTCTCAAGCAACGTCGGCTCTTGGGCTTCTCCTCCTACCCTCCTCCTCCTCCTCCTCCACCCATTTTCATCCCTCCTTCCTCTCGAAATAAACCATCATCTCCGTCTCTATTCACCCCTCTAGGTGCCCCATTAAGGGGTACCACTCCATCAGTCCAGCTTCCATCCACCAACATGGCTGCTGGCGTAGGTATTGCTCTCGCCACCCCCCCCTCAACAGGAGGAGGTCGAATGGGTGGTGGCGGTGCCACTGGCGGGTATGGCATCTCGCCAGGTAGTCATCAATCAGCAGGGAGTAGAAGATCTCCTTATGAAGCTGATATATCTGCCAGTCCTGAGCACTTACAGAGAGTATTAGATGAATTTGATAATGAAGCTCGTATGGTGGCTGCATCAGTCTCCCCCTCTGGAGGTGGTGGGGGTGGGGGTGGGTATTCCCCTTACCAGGCAGTAGATACAGATGGTCCTTTCTTAATGGGAGGGAGTACTAATAATTTCTCCCCATCGTCAACTTACCGTCCGTCAGCCCAAGGCAAAGGCGCCCCTGCCACCATGATCAGAACGGATGGGAAACTAGAACCCTCTACCCAAGATGCGAAGAAAGCGTTGCTCTCCAGACTAGATCTGACCCAGAGAACAGCAATGGGAGGGATGGAGAATATCAGGGAATGGATTTCCAGTCAGTTGTTGAGTCCTCTAGTTGATGCTATAGATTGTGTACATGGTGATGTGATGGAGGCAGCTGGCAGGTTGGGGTGGACTGGTTTGGCTTTGAGTCCATTGGATGGTGGTAGTGGTCATGGAGAAGATGAAGGTGAGTATACTGGTGATGGTGGTGGTGATGGTGGTGGTGGTGGTAATAGTATTGTAGGTGCTTCTCAGGTGACAGATAGGAATGGTGCTCCTCTTCCAAACAAGGCAGATGACGAAATGCAAATCACTGGAATTAAAAACATCATCATAGAACGCCTCAGATCAATGGGCACTCTCCATCCCATTCCTGCAGATGTATCTGTCTGCCTTGATGCAATTAATAGGTATCAAAGTCTGGCAACCCTACTGAGGGGAGAGTTCCCCCCGGGGCTGCTACCTAGTACCCCACATGGGTATGTGGCTGCAAGGATCAGGCAGCTGGCTGAAGGACCGTGTGTCAAGGCATATAATTGGAATAAAGGAGGGAGGTGGAGGGGGAGGCAGTGGTCGCCGGATGATTTACCTACTGATTCGGCATTGTTGTTTTATGTGTTTGCTGCTTATTTAGGGGCTCCTAGGTGGGTGTTTCCTAGCTCTGGACTTGCGGCCACTAATAGTAGTGATGGTGCTGGTGATAGTGGTGGTGGATTAATGATGCATCAAAATGATCATGGTCACTCTGGAGGAGCATCTGCTGCTACTCCATTGTACTTGGGAAAACTACCACGAGTGAGAAAAGTAGTGGGAGAGTACACTGCAGTGCTGTCAACCCGACCAGACAAGAGTCATAGAGCAACGGCATTGCTGGGATTGCAGCTGGGAACGCAGCAGCCCCACTTCTGCTTGATGATACATGGCGATGTGCTGCTGACTCAGAGCGGGCAGAATAGTCTGTGGGAAGTGATTATGCTGTTCTTTAGGTATGCCGAAAAGGAAGGGAAGGGGGTGATTGCAGGGAGAAGTTTGGAGTATTTGGGATTGCCAGACCCGTTGATAACTCCAGTGGCTCCGGGTGTCTTGGCACAGGTTAGAGATATGTTGCAGATTTGGTAATGATAGAGAGGAAATAGTGTGTAGTGTAGTTACTCTGCCATATAGTGTCATAGAGGATGAGTGTCATCGTGATTACTCCACCAACATTCAAATCTCACAAAGAAATCTCACATATACAGCGAATGTTCGACCTAGGCATGCAGACACTACACATACGCAAACCTGATGCATCAATACATGAACTAAAAACCTACCTAGAGCGTCTCACACCAAATCAATGCCAACGCTGTGTCCTCCATTCCCCACTCAATGACCTCCACAAGACATACAAGCTCAAAGGCATCCATTACCGAGAAGCTGACAGACCTGATGGCCTCATTAAAGCTCCTCCTGGATTAACTGTCAGCACCAGTTTCCATGATATCAACCAACTTGGAGTTTGTATGGGTGAATTAGACTACAGTTTCTTATCGCCCATTTTCAACTCTATCAGCAAACCAGGCTACACCTCTTTCGTTCCAGACCTAGCTGATCTACAACCTTATTTAGCTACTTCAAGGTATCCAGTAGTAGCTCTAGGAGGAGTAACTCGTGATGTTATCCCCCAGCTGGCTGATGCTGGCTTTTCAGGAGTTGCTTTATTGGGCTCAATATTTAGTGAAAACGAACAAGGTAATGATAGTGATCCAGTAGCTGCATTCGAGGCAGCAATGGAGGTAGCCAGTAGAATTGGGTGGTCAACTGCATCACCCAGTGAAGTTAATAATACCTCTCAAGGTCTATCATGTAATACAAATTAAAATTATCTACTGTTATAGATAGATACAACTATAAAAACGTACATTCACTCATTTCTATTTCATTTTTCAAGCACCTTGTTGTGACTTCAAAATCCTCCCTGAAGCATCGTCCAAGTACGCCGCAGTTCTTAAATCCAACTTGGCCAACCTAATAGTCCCTATCAATTGCTCAGGTAAATGCTCCTCCTCCCGTCCCTCCAGCAACACTCCCATATCAAGAGTCAAACTACGAGTGGCTCCACATACGAGATTAGTAATAGAAGCGGCCACACTGGATGATCCTATATCAACGTCCACTTCAAAGTAATCAGCACCACTATCAGTCTTTCCTCTACAATATTTAGTGGTTAACTTCTGCCCTAGTATAACTGGAGTAGTGCCTACACTTTGTTTGATTAGCCAGGATCCTTGGACTACACAGGGAATGAGCTTGAATCTCTTGTTTCTCTGAGCATCTGCCTCGGGGCCGTCTCCTTGGATAAAGGAGGTGAAGTTTTTGAAAAAGGCAGCTACGCTGTCCGGGCAGGGCCCTTGTTGCTCTTCGAACTGCGCTATTAGCTGGTCAGGGCTCTGTTCTGCCACATTCATTGGAGCTGCCCATGTTGACACCAAACTAATAGGAGGGTTGGCCGGTACCATGAGTTGGACAGTGAAGAGAAAGGGAGCAGGAGATTGCTTGACCGAGGGGAGAAACTTGGCGATGTGAAACACTGGCTCTTCTAGCTCGACAAGATCAACTGCCACCAATTCAAACATGGGGGGAGCAGCATCCACTTTCTTCTTATCTGTAAGGTAGGTGGTTCCTCTTACTTTGAAAAGTGAAGGACCGGGGCAGGACCAGTATTCTGCAGGACATGTGCCTGGTACTGCCCATGAATCTTCCTCTAGTACTGCTGCATCTTCACTAGAAACCGGTGTACCAGCAGCAGCAGCAGCAGCTCCGTTGTCTTCCTTTTTATCAGCAGGTGGAGGGGTGGAGAACCCAGATGCGCCTGCTGCCAGGGTACTTCTCGGCGTCTTGGTAACTGGAGAGGTAGCTGCTTCCTCCTGCTCTTCTCTCATGGTCCTATGTCTTCTGTAGGCCAGCATTGTAGCTGTTCTCTGCTTCAATGCGCGTTTACGTGCCTCCTTGTCGCCAATGCTTGTTGTTGTTGCTGGGTTCACAGTAGGGAGAGCACTACCAAAAGTATTACGATGATGTTGATCCTTGCGTTGAGGTACATTGCTCAATGGTCTTACTACAAATCTGTTCTGCTCCACAGTGTCTCTCAAAATAATGATGGACGTGACAACTGGCTCCAGCAGGCTACGTTGAGCCTGCCAAGCCAATGGCGTCAACAATTTAGCCATCAAGCCTTGCTCAGATAACAGTCCTTTCAAATCTGCTTTAAGCACCAACGTTACCAAACATTCGGGAGAATCGGCCGATGCAGCTGATGCGCTACTACTAGACTCTCCATGTCCACCAGCAGTAGTAGTAGGGACATATTTTGGAAGTAGAGGAGCAACAGTAAACCCAGCAGCCGGGACCTCAGCACGCACAGCACTCTTCCATCCCCAACCACCTACCGGCCTAGCTGCTCTGTGCTTTGTAGACTGATACAGGACGATGTACGTCCCATCTTCATCTTGCCTCCATGTCCTCAACAGCACCATCTCCCTGGGAGCAACAAATGCTCCAGTCAAGCCAGTACCGGCCCAAGTCTGGGACACCACTTGAGTCGTGGCATCCAATGCTTCCAGTGTCTTTGCTCCAGTGAAGATTCCCATTCCTTCAGTACGCTGTACTTGTACCAATTGACGGAATACATCTACTGGAGGAGCCCTGACTACTGCACTGACCATGATGGCTCCTCCTTCCCCATCTTCGTCAACTTCTTCGGAATAGACTGCGACACCATTGATGTGGAGGACGCTGGACCATGCTCTTCTGTATGGTCCGGTGCTGCCGCCATTCTTATCTTGCTGCTGCGGTTGTAGTTGGTCAGTGTGTGATTTAGAGGATGCAGGTTTTGATGATCTGATGGATTTGGTTTGCGCAAAGGTTGGAAGTTCTCCTACTGTGTCTTCTCCTTGTTGTTGAGCAGCAGCTGCAGCTGCAGAAAGAGAAGTGGATCTGAAGGATGAATTGTCACTGGCATTGGAATGAGCACGGCTGACACGGCCAGCTTCTTCTTTTATGTTTTCAATGACAGATGTGAAGTTACTGTGCCATTTGTTAGCTTCTTCTTTAGTCTCAAAGGCAAGGGTGAGTTCATCAGAGCCAAAGACGCCAGCATGGGACCAGGAGATGGAAAAGGTGTAGCGATCTACTAATTCGTAAGCACCACTGGCAACTGCCCAGAGAGTGCTGGCTCCTGGTTTTCTGAGGTTGCATTTGTTGGAAGATACAGGGGAGAGAATGATATCTTTGGAAAGTGGCCAGGCCTTTGAAGGAGACTGTGATTGGAGAAAGAAGGGGAGGCAAGGGGGTGGAGAGTGAGTCGGATGCCGGGGATGCAGATCTTTGGTCAGAGGGAAATGTAATCGTGCGTGTGCAATGGTTGTAATCAATCATTGGCTGATGTTCTAAGACTTACATCGTCTGTTTCTTTCCTATACGTCACAAAGGTGGAAGGGTAAAGTGCCCCAAATCTCTTATTGATGAGTTTGTCAACCACGTTGCTTTCTCTGGCTATCCAGCCCTGAAGGACAGGCAGTTCATCCATTGGTACTCCACTACGTGTCTTGCGATGAATTCCCTTGGGTGGGGACTGGCCTGCAGGTGACATTATGAAGAATTCGAACTAAAACCCTACCGGCTAGCGAGTTTCAAGGTCAAAAGTGCAGTTTGTACGGTAAATATTGCCACAGTGCTTGCAGAAAGTGATGATATAACGATGATTGGTTTTGCACCTAACTTTTATCTCAAAATTCTAAAATTTTGAGAGGCAAGATTGAAAAGTGATACACTGCTCTAATTTCAAGCCTTTCCCACTCCAGTTGATAAGGCCTTGGCAAATCAATCCGTTATTTTTAAACTTTGCATTTTTACATCCTTCGTCATCGAGTCTGAATTTAACAGTGCAGCCCTTAGCAAACTCGCAACCCCTTTTTAAATCTCTGCCCAATCATCGCTCCGACACCACATGCTTCACCACCACCAGTGCTGGCTCGACGTCGACCCAGGCCACGATGACGCCCTGGCCATCCTTCTAGCTGGATACACCCTACAAATCATAGGAATCTCAACAGTAGCAGGGAACCAAACCGTCGACAAGACCACCGACAACACTCTCAGAACCCTCGAAGCCACCGGCCTCTCCTCCCACAGCACGTGCCCTTGCATCGTCAAGGGCCAGTCTCAACCTCTCATGAGACCCCCACTCCTCTGCCCAGAAATACACGGAGACTCTGGGTTGGATGCACCTGGTGGGCAGCCTCTATTCCCTCCTCCACAGCACATTACCGCCATTGACTCTATTCCGGCTCCCGTCGTCATGTTTGAAAAGATCTCCCAAGCATATAACAATAATAATAATAATAATGCCCCTAATACCAAGATCAAGCTCATAGCTACTGCATCACTTACCAATGTAGCTCTTCTACTCACCCTTTATCCCCAAATTATTCCAATGATTGATATTATCATCATGGGTGGTTGTCTGGGAGTAGGTAATACCAGTCCAGTGGCTGAGTTTAACATACAGGTAGATCCTCATTCTGCTAGTATCGTGTTTGAATCAGGAGTCAACCTGACAATGGTACCATTGGAAGTGACTCACAAGGCGTTGGCGACCCCTTCATTCATGGACGCAGTTGTTAGTGGTGGTGGTGGTAGTAGTGGAATGGACAGGAATCGTAATGGGGCTCTTCTTCCTACTGCTCCTGCTAGTGCATTCAGGAAGAAGATAATTGATTTACTAAAATACTTTGCTCATTCATATAAAGAAGTCTTTTCCTTTGACCACCCCCCCATACACGATGCATGCGCTGTATTTTATGCCCTGCATCCTGAAGCATTTGAAGTGAAGAGACTGAGGGTAGATGTAGAGACCTGTAGTGAGCTGAGTTATGGACAAACAGTCGTGGATGTATGGAAACAGAGCAAGAAGGAGGCTAATTGCTGGGTGTGTCTGGATATGGATGTGGATATGTTTCATGAGAGTATGCTGGAGGCTATAGGTAAGGCTGATGAGGTGGTTAGTGGTGTGACTAAATAGAAGGAGAAGGAGAAGGAGATGGGTGGATGATGATGTGTGTATAGGGGCTCCATACATGGGCAACATGAAGCAAGCAATTGCAGCCCGCTCTTGACTCTTCGGTCACTGGGAGATAAATCGATCAGTTCATCAGCTCTCTGCTTCATAATTATTGCAATAAATAATTCTATTTCATCAAGCTCATAAACGCTGCCTTCTTGGTAATCCATTTCACTGCTGTAGTTCTGTATTCTCTGACATTAATTTAGAGAGATGTCGATGCCTACATTTCTCGTTGCCATGTTGGCTTTATTCCAACTTGCTTCGGCTATTAAACCACTAAGTGATTGGAATGGTCAAGGTAAGTATGATGCAATGGATCAGGTAGCTACTCATACATTCTGGCATGGCATCATCTGTCAGACTGACCCAAAACAAAAGCAATTACTATTCTAAACGAGCTAATGGGGCAGTCATACATGCTTGGATTTTCTCTATGAAGTGGAAAAATGACGTTTATGCACCTCGCTGGACCGAGATGGATAGGAGTGCTGACTGTGACAGACCAGGCTGACTTTGAATATTTTCCAACTGGCATCTCTCTCTCACCTCTCTCCATCTCTCACCCCGTTTTCCCCCCTCTCTCTCTCTCACACACACACACACACACAGATACCAACGCCATCATCACTCACTTTGGTGGTGCCCAAGACGGCATGGACCCCAACTCACCATCCTATGGGACACTTGAAGGAGCTTGCGGCTTTGGCCCTCTCGATGACAAGTCCGCCTGGCCTTATTTCAGCACCGCCGCCTTTGCCCTCAACAACAAATTCTCCCAAGACCTTCCCTCCTTTGCCTGTGGAGCCTGTTTCCAGATCCAATGCATCGACAGCAGACAAGGTGTCTGCAAGACCGACAGCAAGGGAGTCAACTTGTCAATCAAAGTCGTCATCACTGACGTATGCCCCGAGTGTGGCAGTGACGGAGGGCCAGACCACGTCGACGTTCAGAGCCTTGCCTTTGCCAAGATAGCAGATCCAGGAATCGGTCGCATTTCCATCAGGTATCGTCGTGTCGAATGTGCAGTACCTGAAGACCTCAAAGTTTCAGTCATGGACTTTTCAGGTCAAGGAGGATGGATTCGTCTGACTGTGGATGATACCGGTGGTCGTGGAGCCATTCAAGGCATCTGGGTATCCAGCAGCAATGATGCGGGAAACTGGATCAAAATGGAAAATAGATGGGGAGCAGCATACGAACTCAACAACTCCCCTGCCCCTCCGTTGAATTTCAAGTTTGAGTTGGACGGTGGTGAGATCGTGGAGGCATATGATGTCGTAGAGCTGAATGGCGGTATTTCAGGTGGGGTGAGCAATCCAGTCAAATTTAACACCAACACTCAGTTTGAAATTACCGACCCAGCTGCTCAGGAAGTGAGGGCCTTTAGTGAGGGCCCTGCTGATCCCATGTTGATCACATCTTCTACACCAGGTAACACTGATATTGCAGCTGATGGTAGTGGCGGGGATGGTAGCAGTGTTGGGGATGTGAGTAGTGGCAGTGGTAGTAGTAGTACCGACAATACCAGTAGTACCAGTACCAGTAGTACCAGTAATAGTGACTGTTCAGAGGAGGCACCAGTGCCTGGAGACTTCACCTGCCAGCAACAAGCTGAGTGGGGAAAGTGCACTGAAAGCTGGATGGCTCAGTATTGTGAGTGCAGTTGCAAGGATCAGAGGAGGAGGAGGAGGAGAAGTCAGCTCCGTAGAATGCTCAAGATATAAAAGATGGATAAAAGGAAAAAAACGAGCTTGATTTTTAGTTTTTAGACTCAGGAATAAAGTGTCATTTTATTTAGGAGATCTGCTGTTTTGTTTTTCATTTCCCCCTAGATTGCTTTGCTCTTCCCATTAATCCCTTTGCATGCATGCTTGCTTGATAATAATTATAAATAATTGAATTATGATGGTTCTCTATTTTCATTGGATGACTGGTGCTTTTATTTCAGAGAGGAGAGATTTCACTTCACTCTGGAGTCTTTATTTTCCATCCCCTGATTCTTCCTTCCCCAGCATAACTTATGTTGGAGATTTCTCATGTTCCTCTGGTATATATATATCTTCTACACTATCATTATATACTTGTTTTCTGTCTGGGATGTATGGTGTTGTTGTTGTTGGTGGTGGGACAAATGTCGCTGACTCCCAAGCTACACACATACAGTTCTATAGACTAAACCTCCAACAACAATCCCCATGACATCTACGTAAACAAATATAGAACACATACACCCTTATAAATTTCTACTTTCCAACCAATCAATAGCTAGATAAATAGTAGCCACAGAAGGAAGCAACATCTCCCCACTCCTTGCCAGTCTCTTTGCCTCCTCCACACTTACCCTCATCACCTCCATGAACACCTCCTCTTTGTCCCTGTTCCCCGGCCGTGGATCTAATTCTGCATCTACCACAATAAAGGGGAGGAATCTATTCTTACACCACTTGACTTCTATAATGCCTGGACTGTCATCTGATTCTAATAAGCAGTGCCATGACGAGGCATTGGCGGGAGGGCTACGTAGCATAGCTTCTTCTGAGAGTTCAGCCTTGGCACAGTCCAAGAGAGTGGAATGTTTTCTAGGGTCGTATGCCCCTGTTGGTAAGCAATATACTAGTTTATTGACACCCTGGGCGTACTCTCTAAGGAGAGTGACTTGACCTTTTCTCCAATCTGAGGGGTGGAGGGGGTGTGGATGGAAGGGAAAGGTGACGGCGTATTGGAAGTTTGCTTGGGGGTGGCCAACTAGGTCAAAGTGGAGAGATAGTGGGGGGGTTTGAGAGGTTGCTGCGGAGTTGGAGGGCGGGAATTGGACCTTTGTATCGTAGACAGTGAGATACCGTTGATGTGTGACCTTTTCAGACACAATTTGGAAATTGGGTTGATCTTGCTGATCAGACATGGAGATTGGCTGGAGAACTTTATGTTTGTGCCTCCGTGTATATCCTTTCAGCTTGATCAATTGCCTACAGGACATTGATGTTACCATAATGGTTTCTACTTTCTTAACCAAGTGAATGACAATTGGCCCCCTCAACATGTCTTGAGAGGAACAACAAGGGAGCAATTGGAGATGGGCTCATCTGGGGCGACGGCAACTCCTACATACAGGGGCTTGCCCTCCAGCGCCCCTGTATTCATTCCTAACATTAATAAATCATCACCTGATACTAAATAGATTAGCAGTGAGCAACGATACTGTTGTTTTAAGTTTAACATATACACGATCACTTTGAGCAGATATTGTCTCAAAGCCTCTTTAATCGATTAGATTTATCCAGGTGAGCAACGCATACCATGCAACATGCTATTATGAATCTTCAACCTTGCTTAAAATTCCAGAAAAGAAGGGGGAACGAATTTGACATGATGGGCGCTGACTGCATAATCGTGTAGTTTTCCCGCACATTCGACCTTAATTTGATCTCCACGGATGCCTTCATCTCTGAATACATTGATCATACTATACATCCAACATTTTTGGATAGATGTTACTAACCCTACACACATCCCCAACGGCCTTACTCACCCTCACCCCCTCTCTTTCTTCAACTTCAATTTCTTTCGCACTTCAGATATAGCACTCCCCAAAACAAAATGTCACAAGAAAAGAAACCCGAACTCAACCCCATCTGGAAGGCAATCAAGCCTTTCGTCAACGGTGGTGCCTCTGGTATGGCCGCTACCTGCGTCATGCAACCTGTCGACATGGTCAAAGTCCGCCTCCAATTGGGCGCCACCGGCAGCCCCTTCTCCGTCGCATCCAGTCTCATTAAAGAACAGGGCTTCGGCTCCCTCTATCGTGGCCTCAACGCCGGTCTTCTCCGCCAAGCCACCTACACCACTGCCCGTCTAGGTATATACAACAACATTTACGAAAAGGCATTGGCTTACAACGACAACAAGCCCCTCCCTCTCTGGCAGAAGGCCGCCTGTGGCCTCACTGCTGGTGGTCTTGGTGCAGCAGTAGGAAACCCAGCAGATCTCACTCTCTTGCGTATGCAGGCAGATACCACTCTCCCACCAGAACAGAGACGTAACTACAAGGGTGTGACAGACGCCATGGCCAGGGTGGTCAGAGAAGAAGGGGTTGCCGGACTGTTCACCGGTGCTGGACCCACGGTCGTCCGCGCTATGGCGCTCAATATGGGCATGCTTGCCTCTAACGAACAAGCCAAGGAATGGCTGGAAAGCATGGGGATGGTAAAGGGAAGTGCAAGTGTTACATTGGGTGGAGCCATGATTGCTGGCTTTTTCGCCTCTGCTTGCAGTTTGCCTTTTGATTACGTCAAGACCCAGCTCCAAAAGATGCAGCCTGATCCCGTGACTGGCAAAGTTCCTTATACCGGTGCTGTAGATTGTGCTCTCAAGACATTGAAAACACATGGTCCATTGAAGTTCTATGTTGGATTCCCTACTTATCTGGTACGTATTGCTCCTCATGCTACATTGACCTTGGTCTTCTTGGCTGCTCTGCCCAAGTTCCAGGCCAAGATTGGGCTTTAAGGTGGAAAGGGGATGTTATGGTATTGTGATATGGTGTGGATGGATGGATGGATGGATGGATGGAGAGGGAAGTAGTGGTAGGTTGGAATGAATACCTACAATTATAAAGTGAAATATGAAATGAATAATTATGAGTTCTCCCCCATCCCATTTTGAATGACGAATGTTGTCAAACTGGTTTGATAATAGTGGTATTTCTTAAGACTGGAGTAAACCCGTCACCTCAGAGATGTATGCATAGCAGCTCTAAGTAGCTTCAATATTCGGACAGTTGTCCTTTCCAATGGATTGGTTTGATTTGTCCTTCTTTTATTGTTGATTTTCTCCTTCTCTTTACACGCCTGCTCTACCTTGTGAATAATGAAATAAACAAAAGATATTTCTTAATCATCAATCATTCGTTTCTACCTCTTTATCTCTTCGTACTCATCTTTTTTTTTGCACTATTACTACTACTACGCTTTGCCTCCATCCACCACCTCATCCTCGCTGACGATCAAGGATGGATCTAGAGAACTAGCTATTGCTGCATACGCTTCGTTCATCATATCATCCGCATTACTGGGCTGCACAGAAGGATGTATCACCACCTTGACCTTGCCAGGATACAGCAGATATTCCTTTTTATTAGGCATCAAGTCACCAGTACCCACCAAAGTGACAGGGATGACTGGCACTTTGGCTTTTGCTGCCACTGAAAAAGCGCCTTTTTTAAAGGGATACATTCTACCATCTTTGCTTCTAGTGCCTTCTGGGAAGAAGAGCACGCTGGCGCCTTCTTTAAGCAAGGCACCACATTGTTTCAAGCATTCTAATTGGCTTCTTCTGTCTACTCTATTGATCATGACGTGACCAGTGAGGAACATGCTCCAGCCAATGATGGGGATTAGAAAGTTGCTGGTTTTGCTGATAAACTTGAAATCCTGGTGCAAATGGAAGAGGGTGTATATGTCTAGGAAGGAGAGGTGGTTGGAGACAAATACTGCAGGTTGGGAGGAGGCAGGGAGGTTTTCTAAGCCTTGTATGTCAACTGGGTAGTAAAAGAGGGTGGTGAGCTTGGCCCAAAGAGTGTTGATTGCATGCTCTGCTCGCCGCCTGTGCTTGTCGAATACCATGACAAAAGGGTAGGCTGCTAGCATGGCTAGGAATAGGGGGGAGGCGAATAGGAAGGTGGTGATGTAGAAGCAAATGGCACGGAAGGCTGCAAAGGCTGTCCAGAGAGTGGCGCCGAGGCTGGATGTGTCGGAGGAGGAATGGTGTGGAAGTGGAGCTGCTGCAGCGCCAGCAGAAGCTGCTGTGCGAACTGGTTGTTTCCGAGATGCACTGGGGCCATGGTGTCTGCTTGACCACAGTGTGCGATGCAATTGGCTAGTTAATTTATGCTGGGAAACTTGATGAGGAGAGGATTGGTACCTAGACACAGTAGATGGGCTTGCGCATCCTCTAACACATGACTGGTGCATCATTGTTTACGCAGCTTACTAGAACACTCTATCCCTCGACCCACTATTATTTCCAGAATCAATCAGTCGCAATTATTTGATTCTCAGCAAGGGTATCTGAACAATCCCAATATCTGATGCTATATATCAACTTGCCACCAAACTATATATCAACTCTACCGACATTTATCTATAGAAACATGCACAAAAAACAGCGATCATCATCTTATCTCACCGACACCGACACCGACATCATCACTGAATGCACCCTCCACCTCCCTTCCCTTCTTCTCTGCCATCACCACCAGCTCTCTTGCATCTAGCTCCCCTTGTTCAGTCACCACCCCCTTGATCAATCTCATTGGAGTAGCTTCAAAATAATAATTCTCAACCTTCACATTACTACTACAACCACTGCTGGTACCCAACACATCTCCCCATGCTGCAGTCACTTCCTCAGCACCCATCTCTTCAGTACCTTCCTCTTCTTCTTCTATTCCTCCTCCTTCCCAACTGCTACTGCCCACTACTTTCCAGCTATCTGATACAACATACACGTCAACGCCTGCCTCTTGAGCAGCTAGAGCCACCATGTGAGTTCCCACTTTATTCACCACTTCCATCATAGTATCTTCACTCCCCTTCCTTCTCCTTTTTATTCTAATGCTATCTGCCCCTACCAAAACTATATCAACCTTATCTATATATTTAGCTGCTGCTGCATCTATTATTATTGTACAATCTATACCCGTGTTGGTTTTCTTCCAGTAGTCTGCAAGCCTGACACCTTCAAATAGTGGTCGGCTTTCACATACTATTACTTTCAATTGTGAAGAAGAAGAAGAAGAAGACGATGACGATGATACAAAAACGCCCTTCTGTTGACTTGTATCATCTACAAACAGTTTGCCATATTGTTCAATCACATCTCTCACTGTTGAACTCAGAGAGAGAGTGAGCATGGAGGTGACTCTGTTCCTATCCAGCATGGCAATAGTGTGTTGCTTGACTTGTTGGGAAGCATCATGCATCTTTTGTTTCTCTTGCTGTACTGCTTCTGAAAAACTATTCAACAAGTCGACAGATGTGAACAATATAGCCTTTTCTTTACTTTCTTTTGATGATTTTTGAACTGAGTTCAAAACAGCTGTGACTGCAGATAGAGGGGCAGCCATGCTTGGTCGACTGTGTGCCAACAAGTAGCTGTAATTCTTAAGATGTGACATCAGCAGCATTGCCTGTTCTTTTTCTTGTTGTTGATCCTTATTCCCACCTTCTCCTCCTCCACCTCCTCTTGTTGCTGCACACTGCTCCTCCACTTCCTGGAGTAAAGCGTCCAATGCCCATCCAGCCAGCTCAGCAGCTCCATGTTCTCTATCATTGGGTATCCTTTGCAAAGCATGCTCAGCATGAGGACCGTACCTGCCAATGTCCATGTCTATTTCGACCCGCTCCCATGTCTCCATTAACAGAGGTACCGTGTCTAAAGTGGAAATATGACTTGGTTGGTACCATTCTGCCCTGGAACTCTCCCAATTGACTGTAGGAGTGAATGATGTACTGGTGGTGGTGTTATTAAGATGGAAAAGGAAGGGGTGGACCAGGAAGTGGAGGGGGGGGTCATCAATGGTGAGAGGACGTCCCCTCCTGATACATGTAAGGAGCTGGGGTCGGAGACCGACTTCCTCTGATATTTCTTGCAAGCAACGGTATTCCAAGGTTGGATCGTTGGGTTCTATGGTTCCACTAATAGCCCCCCATTTGTTAGGGTAGGTGGAGACTTTGTCGCTTCTTTGGATGAGGAGAATGGAGCCGGATGATGGTTGGCGGACAAAGGCGGTGACGACATGTCTTCTGATCGTGGGTAGAATACTGCAAGGTGTGTGAAGGTTAAATTAAGGTTAGTGCTCAAGAATCAAACCCTTGGGATCAGACCGATGTTTTTGATCTTACGCACTTCATTTTAGTTGTTTTAGCTGGTTTGGGATGTCTAATCCTTTTCAATCGACAGAGCTTTTACAACTTTCAGATTTATCTAGTGCAATCTCAGAACTGCATAATGATAATTATATGATATACCCATCCTATCCCAAGATACAAATATTTCCTCCTAGGCATCGTGACTAACCACCAGCTTGCATTCTGTTGCCGCCCCCATCCCATCATCACATGAAAAAGGTCCCTTCTACCACAGCTATATACCAATCCTCACCGATTCCTACTATAATCCACCCCCAAAGCCAGCTTCATTTCCTCAAAGACAAACCAGGAACACCCTGAAGCAGGTGCAATTTTCAACAGATTCGTCATACTCCCTTTATACAGCCCAAAAAACCCTTCATTTTTAACCGTCTTTGTCAACACATCCATCATCCCCTTATATTTCACCGGCCTCCCCCCAATCCCCTGGGCCTGCAGCCTTGTCCTCACTAGAGCCAGAGGATATGACGCAAACTGAGCTATGGATGAAGACAGCATTCCTGCCCCTAGAATCATATGCGCTGGGGGGAAACCGTCATAGTCCTCTATCAACCTCTCTTTTAGTAGCTCAAATGTGGTTATGTCCACCCCTGCATAAGGCAGTATGCCCAACATTGAAGGGACCATTCCTCTGTAGAAGGCTTTTAATCCCTCTTGAGATGCTACCTTCCTGGCACAGTCTGCAATGCCTCTATAAGTGCCTGCTGGGCACACCACTAGCCGAGTTCTTACTAATTCCAAAGGATAGATGACTGATTGGGCAGTAGCTCCAGCTGCTGCTCCTGCTGCCATACGCTGCGGCGGTGTTATCTCGTCTGGATCTTCAGCTACTATTCTTTTGAATACATCATTCATTGTGAGTTTCAATGCAGTTTCTGGAGCTATTTTGACCACATTGGTGCCATTTCCTTTGAAATAGGCCTTTAATGTGCCTTCTGCTGCCATTCTTCTCAATGCTACAGAGATGGGCAGCCGTGCTCTTGTGTCTTGTACTTGTAGAAGCATCTTCACTCTATCAATAGGGGCAGTTGCAGTGCGACTGACTGCTCCAGCTACTCCACCAGCTGCTAGTAATTTCAGTGGTCTATATTGGTGCATGTAAAGATCTTCCTCCTCCTCCTCCTCTTCTTCTAAATCATCTTCTTCTAAATCACCTTCTCTAGTATTATTATATGTGGAATATCCAGTAGTAGGTAATTGCTGTTGCTGCTGCTGTTGTTGGATATGGGTACTATTAACAGGGCTATTGCCACCATGGTGACTTTCCCAAGCTTGTAAAGAAGCAGCAGCGTCAACTGCCGCTGCTTCTGCTACTAAAGCTGCAGGCTGTATTGGTAGAGTAGGGGGCCTTGCAGCAAATCTAGATCGAAACAACCAATTAACAGGACGCCAAGTTGTTTGTGAAGGTGTAGTTGGAGAAGTAGAAGAAGATGGAGTGCTGTTGCTGTCTTGCTCAGTCGATGAGGAGGATGTATTGTTGGCTGCCGCTGAAGCTCGGTTTGAGACGAGCCTTCCAGCAGCAGCCTGTATCCCAGATGGTGCCGTCGGAGCCGTTTTGGGGTGTCTGAAAAGAGAATTTGATATATTATTGTGGGCTTGTTGAGCCCATCACCAATCAAGTAACAGGGACTGTTTGAAATCGTTCATTTAGTTCTGCAAGAATCTCTGGTATGAATATTTCAACTGTTGTTGGCTGGTACTTACAATGCATTGAAATAAATCGCATCTATCATGCAAAGGTTGTCTTGAAATGGTGGTGCCTCCAAGCCGGAGAGAGCAGGTCGAAATTTTTGAAAATGATTGGCGAAAACAGATAGAAAAAGGAGTGTCTGAACACTGGAATTGTTTTTTTTTCTAATTTGCGTCTCAACATAGCATGCGCACTGTATGATTGGATCAGTAGAAACAATCTAAACTCATTTCTCGTGGTACTAAACCAGCTTTAAATTGTGTTTCAAGATTGCTACAAACAAGATGGACATAGTAGCTTAAGTTTTGGTTATAAATAGTATAAGAAGGATAGATGCATTCTATTAAAGGGGGTGCATTGCCCAGACACTCCCAATGGAGACAGAAAAAGCGGCGATCGTGGCAGTCGGCCATATTTCTCTACTCCCCTTTGCTTCTGCTTGCTGGGATTGTGTATCTAGCTATCAGATTAAACACAGTAAGTCACATCTTCTAACTTCAAATGAATTGTTCTACACCATCTTCTTTAACTAAATCGTCCCCATCGACGCTCGCTCACTGCTCCACCACCTTTCCCTCTCCTCCCTTGCAGAGCATTTCTGAAGGCTCAGTCACAGTATCTTCACAGCCACCCTTACAGGCAGCTAAGCATGGCTTGAAAAGCATACAAACGCAAGCCCCAATAGTCAAACCACTAAATCCCCAATTACAAAAGAGGAACATTGGTGATAACAATGACAACCTCCCTGGGGAAGACTTGCCCACCACTACCAAGACTCCTCAGCTGCCCATCCCACCCAGAGACACTTCCCAATTAGACCCATCACCACCATCGTCAACATCCGACGAAATTCTGTCCCAAATCAATCTCGGCCAGCAGGCCCTGGAGGAAAAGAAACACAAGAGAAAGACAGTCGCCGGCAACACAGACCCACAACAACAACCGCAGCAGCAGGAACAACAAGGTCTCCAAACCTTTCACTTTTCAGGTCAAGGCCATATGACCAAGCTCAACCAGGATGGTTTTATTCTCAACGCCCCCACCAACCAGTCCAGCTTGAAGGATGAATTGCAGGCTTTGGTGGAAGAGGCTACCAAGGTGTCTATAGAACAGAATATTCCTACAGACTTTGATGCAGCTCAACAATTACAATTAGAGACTGCTGCAGATGCAGCTGTTAAGGTGTTGTCTCATTGGGGAGAGCATGACCCTGCTAGTGGTCTGTCAGGGGCAGAGAAGGATATTATAAGTGGTACTGGCTCTCCTTCTTGTCAACCTGAAGACTGCAGACCTCACGGTATATGTGGTAGTAATAGTAATAATAGAATTAGTAGTAATAATAAATGGGCAGCATGTGCTTGTGTAGCTTTATATCATGGAAAGTATTGTGGTCATGGTGTTTTATTATCTTGGCCATATCTGCCCAGTTCAGCAAAGCATTTCGTGCCTACATTTGAAGGAGAAATGGTCATGGTCAAAGAGACATTGCTTTTTCGACACCACGATGAAAAGAATGGAGGATTGGAGCAGCAACAAGAAGCAAATTATAGTGTATTTAGTGAATTGCAAAATCCAAGCAGCCATAACCTCAAGTTGCATCACAATTGGAAGAGAGAGGCTCTTGCTGATAGAAGGAAAGCCAAAGCATTGTTACTAGCTTTACCAGAGGAGAATACCTTCCTCCAAGGACGTGCGTTTCCTCAATGCGCAGTTGTTGGTGGATCTGGGGCGCTGCTGCTCCATGAGTCGGGGTCTACAATCGATCAAGACTATGACGCTGTGTTTAGGACAAACAAAGCTGTGACCAGTGGAGTGTATTCCAAATACACAGGTAAAAAAACCTCCTTTAGAGTCACATCAGGTCCCACTGCTTGGGGATTCAGAGAGAATGACGATGAAATTGTATTGCTAAGAAGTATGAATGATCCCAAGGTCATTCAAGCAGCTGTCGAGGGACTGATCTGGAATGCCAACAACAAATCATCACCATCCACCTTGTTAGTCACCAATCCCTATCTTGAAGACCACCTGGCCAGTGGACTATCATATAAACCCAGCACTGGGTTATTAACCATAATCTTAGCAGCCCATTCTTGTCAGAAAGTGACACTATATGGCTTTGGCTTGGGTAGAGACCACGGGGTACTGCCCACCTACCATGACCCATGTTCAGAGAGTGATGCAGCCATAGCATTCAGAGCACAAAGAGATGGGGAGGAAAGAAAGCTACTAGTTGCACTGGTTGAGAGTGGCATTGTGTCCCTTGGGGAGCCGTGTGTGATGGAATGTATCAAAGGGAGCTCGACTGCTGAGTGTGGGGGTTGTAGAAGGAGTAGAGGGGTGCAGGTTGGCAGGCCGGATGGGTTGCCCAGTTGTAGTGATGTTACTGGCAGTGGTAAGAGTGGTAGCAGCAGGAATTATAAAGCTCCCTGGCTTTAATTTGCTAGCTTTCATTTTTACTTACATTAGTAAACTCTGAGTTGAGAATGTGTTCTTAGTACTTTGTGCCATCTCTATCTAGTTCAGTTTTGTATGCTTTCTAAAAATTCATTATTATTATTAATGTTAGTCAGTCGACGGCTCGTATACCAGCAACTATATTTTCCCTACCACCTATTCTGTTCATGGCATGCATTTTATTCTAATCACTGTACTTTTACAGAGACACATACATACGTTTTAAAACAATCCCAATACAGTTGCTACAGCAAATACCAAGAAGAGCACTCCACCAACATACCCTACTGTCTTTTCACTTATCCTGTCACTCAACACCGCCCCCCCAATCACCGCTATCAACGTAGCAGCAGCATGCCCTGCAATGGCCCCTCCTGCCACCCCTGCAGGGCTCTGAGCAGCTCCTAATGCTATAGTTGCCAACATTGATCTATCCCCCCACTCTGCTACAAATATTAAGGAGGCTACTTGCAATAAAGCCTTCCAAGGAGAGACCCACTTGTTGCCGCCCCTGGGGTCGCTGACACTCACCCGTCCCCCTTGCTCTGCTTCCAGCACGGATTCTTCTGCTTCTTCTAACTCGTCACCAGCTCCAGATGGAGACATCCAGGCATCCTTAAGTGTTTTTAATCCAAAGTATGCAAGGAGAATGGCACCTAGCCATTGCCCCCATGCTTCACTGCTTTCAACGACGGTGGGGACGGCTTTGACTGCGACGCCAATAGTGACGCTGATGACTGTCATTAGAGAGAGGGCTGCTACTGAGCCTGTAAAGGATATCCATTTACCTAGTTTCATTGCTAGTAAGGCAGCTATGAAGAATGTCTTGTCTCCTAGTTCTGATGCAAAGATTAGACTGAATGCTGCAAAGAAGCCAGATCGAGCGAGGACAGAGCTGGCTAGGTAGGTACGTGCTGTTGCTAGGAAAGAAAGAGGGGAGAGAGCGCCTGTAAAAGTAAGGATGCAAGCTCCAACGGCTGTAATAGTTGCTAATAAAAGTGGTGCTTTGATGATCCATGGGGTTTTGCCATTGTTGTTGTTGTTCTTATTGCCTAGAGTTGGAGCGGTGGCAGAAGGAGTTTGCTGTGCAGAAATACAGAGCGGCGAGCGTTTAGATGTGTCGTGGCGGGGTGTTAGTGCATAATGCCGTCTTGTTGGATGCCATGTAACCAGATAGTAGTCTAAACGTTTGATTCCAGGGCAATGTGGTCGAGCTAACGACTGAACGGCGCTCATTTTCGAATCAGCGATGAAAAGATTTCAGAGTCCAAGATTCAAACAGTGGTGAATGTATGCGTTATCCAATTAGCTTCAGTGTATATCTATGATATTGATAGCCCAATAACAATAAAATTAATTCAAATGCGCTTCTTTTAGATCTCTTTTCGTTGATTTTATTTCCACCACCTATCTATCTAGAAAAAAACACTGAAATTAGTAGGGTAGTTTTTCTCATTGTGAAACGCATTTCAAATTCTGAATCTGGGAAATGTTGCATACACGGTTTTCCTCGCAGCTGATAAACCTAAAAACATTCACACCAAAGACTTCACCACAAGTTGGACATGTTGCAAATCAAAGACTTGGAGCCTTTGCAGACACAAATAGATCTACAGAGCAAATCCTCTCATCAGCAAGACATCTCAACATTCAACAACAACTAAAATCTCCCACTTCCCTTGCAAATGACGCAATCGTTTGCCCACCAGTTGAATCCTGGCCCAACCACCCAGAGCTCCTTGCCGGCTGCCATCCCTCCTCTTCTTCCACCACTCCAACCCCCCTCCGTGTTGCAGCTCTCTTCAGCGGCGGTGTAGACAGTAGTCTAGCCTTACAACTCCTCCACGCAGCAGGCCACCAAGTCACCGCCTTTTACCTCCAGATCTGGTTTCAGGAGGATTTCCGCAATTTCTGGGACGCCTGCCCATGGGAGGAGGACCTCCGCTATTGCAAACAAGTGTGTGACAAACTAGGTATAGATCTCCAAGTAGTCCCCCTCACTGATGCATATTGGGACAGAGTAGTTGCTCATAGTGTAGAAGAAATCAAAGCAGGGAGAACTCCCAACCCAGATATGATGTGCAATTCAAAAGTAAAGTTTGGGGCATTTTGTGAGTGGTTGGATGAAACTTACCCCCAAACATATGACCGTATTGCCTCTGGTCATTATGCCAGAATAGAAGAAGAAGAAATAGAAGACATAGAGGGGGAGGAAGATGCAGAGGCTACCAAGATGAGTTCCACAAAAAGAAGAAGGAAAACAGTGAGGCTAGCCCTCACCCCAGACATAGTAAAAGACCAAACCTACTTCCTAGCCCGTCTCTCCCCGACCCAACTCTCCAAAGCCCTCTTCCCCCTGGGAACCTTCACCAAACCCCAAGTCCGAGCCCTCGCTACAGCAGCCTCTCTCCCCACCCAATCCCGAGCAGACTCCCAAGGCATTTGTTTCCTGGGTAAAGTAAAATTTGACCAATTCATCGCCGCCCATCTGGGTGAATGGCCTGGGCCTATTATAGAGGAAGAGAGCAATCAGGTATTGGGATACCACCGGGGTCAATGGTTTCACACTCCTGGGCAGAGAAAAGGACTGAGATTATCAGGTGGTCCTTGGTATGTCACAAGGAAGGACCCTAGGTTGAATATAGTATGGGCTAGTAGGCAGTACTATGACAAAGGGGGGGTGGCAGCCAGGCAGAGGAGTGGGTTCACATGTGGACCCATTGCATGGGTCAGTGATTTGCGTCTTGCTAGCCAACGACAACAACAATAACAGCAAGAACAGCTAGGGGAGGAGGCTGCCGAGGAGGCGGAGGAGGAGGAGTTGTACTGCAAAGTAAGACATGGTCCTAATATGCATAAATGTACTGTCACTAGTATTGCTGATAAGAATGGAGGAGGGGGGTACATGGTTCAGTTGGAGGAGGTGGATCAGGGTCTGGCAGCTGGTCAGTTTGCAGTGTTTTATCAGAAAGGATATTGTCTGGGAGGAGCTGTTATCACTAGCAGTTGATACATATATGTTGTATATGAGTTCTATTGGTTGTTGGGGTTTTTAAAAGGGCAAATCTGTACAGCATAGCATAAGTTAAGATACATCGAATATAGGCACACACAGAACAAAACAAAATTTGATACAACCCCCCTCTCTCTCGCGCGCGCGTCATCGTTTAAACTCTAAAGTCTAATTCCCAATGTACTTAATCCCCTGAATATCCTCGCATACAACTTCCTCCCCTCCACCTCATCAGTCCCCTTATCCATATACCTGGGCGTCTTCCAATCTAGACCATATCTGGATTCCAACATAGCAGGGAGGTTTGATGGCACCGATATCTCCCTCCCTTTCCATTGCATAGTAGTGGGAGGTAGAACTATGTCTGATTGGACAGCTGTACAATCACCGTGACCGCAATCCACCAAGATTTTACTGTTGCCAACACCACCACTATTACTGTCGCCAATGGGGAAGGCTCCAAAGATGTCAGCCATGCCGAGCATGCAGTAGACTCTCATGAATTTAGTGGTGGGGTCTTCTGAGGGGACGACTATGGCTACAGAGTATTGGGGGAGGGTTTTCTTAAGTTTTTGTTCCAATAATTGCCAGTCGGGGGAGAGGACTGCAAAGTCAATGTCATTGTCGTAGAGAATGAGGTCCTGGTCGCGGTGGATGCCGAGGAGGGCACCGAAATCGAGCCAGTGGGTAAACTGAGTGGAGGTGAGGGCAATGGAAGTGTCAAAGAGGAGTTCTCTGAGCATCCTGCGGCGAGCTAGGTGGAAGAAGCGGATGGAGGCTTTGAGAGTGCCCCAGCCGATTGCGATGCCAACAGCGGTAAAGCCTGCGTTGGCCATGGCCAGCTGTCGGTCCTGTTGATTTTGCTGAGAGTGTGGGTGAGATGACTTGGTGTGTTTTGGATGCGTGTGGTGGTGTCGTCTTGTTGAACCATGCTTCTTTTTATGGTGCTTTTTGGAATGAGCTTCGTTTTCTTCTGGCATCTTCTGAAACAATGCAATTTGCTGTAAGTGTAAGGTTGTGTATGTAGCAGTTCTCGGGTTGGAGCCACCCAATTGTAATTCAACGTGTTGTTTTGTATCAATGTAAGAATTCAAAACCTTGCAAGCAATAGTACCGACCACGGTAGAATCACTAATCTTATCACAATGCTCCCCCCTCATTGCTCCTCTCTTTCCTGCCCCAGCCCCATCCCTTTTCAAACAAAACACAAGCTCGTCCCACCGACTATATCCCCCATTCTTATCCTTTTAAAACCAATACATCATCACTACCATGAATTTCAAAGCATCAGTTGATTCAGAAATTCACGGCAAGAGCCAACCAGGAGGAGGAATACCTCTATCGTTTGACCACCGCAACGTCTCCGCCCCTCCCCCTCATGTTCGTAACAACCAGTTGAATGGCTTCACTTCTGGGTACTTGGACCAGATCATCAGAGATGGTATACCATATAGGTAAGGTACACATTATTTCTGACTGGTCAAAGCATTTTAAGACCTCCCAACATCAGCACAGAAACCCCCATGGTTTTTTCCTTCATGGCCAGTCATCATCTCTTCAATCCCCATACATGTACATACACACACATACACACACACACACACACACAGGCCCCATGGTCTCTTTCCTCCCAATGATCCACTATTGAAATCCCTATCCACCATGGAAAGATGCAAACCATTTGAAAAACATCTTCCAGGCGAAGATTCACCCTACCAACTGCTCCCTAAAGGTGGTTGGGCAACTGGAGATGCAGCATGTCGGAATGGCCTGGACCTTCGTCTATTCTACCAATTCCCTCCCCTTCCCTCACTGAAGGAAGAAGACAGCTGTGTTAATATGAATGAAGAAGGAAAAGTACAGCATCAATATAATAGTTCTACTACTACTACTAGTGGTAGGGATGATGATCCAAGATCGACAAGAAAAGGAAGAGTGTTGGGAGCAGTGAGACTGGGAGATGGCGCATGTATTGGTAATGGCTTTTATATGAGTGCACATGGCGGTAGTATAGAGACTATATTGGATGAGGCAACCGCAGAATTGGCTAAAATAGAGATGGTTCCAATGGTATCTACGGTGGAGGGGCATTTTAAGATTAAAAAGCCGGTTCCTCTGCACACGAGTTTGAAGGTGGAGTGCTGGGTGGAGAAGAAGAGGGGGATTAGATGTTGGGTGGGTGGGAGGTTGATGTCGGCAGATGAGAAAGTGTTGTATGCCGTGTGTGAAGCTGTGTTGTGTGATATGACTGCATGGATATAATGGCGACTTGGTGAGGTGGAATGGACCTGGAATGGTGGTTGGTCTGCTGTCAGCCGGCAGGTGCTGACCCACTCTCTCGTTGGTCATTCGAATCTGTCGGTGGAGAAATGAGGTAAATGCCGGAGAGAATATTTAATTCTGTCTCCACCCCATTAAATAATCCACAGTTATTAGTAATATGTGAAGTAGCGCATGTGTTTTAGAGCGAATAAACACCATCTTCAACGAGTCAACAACACTTGGAGCAATATGATCAATGGCAATTACTAAAACAACTCAAACTTGGACGTTGCGAGCAGCAACAGCAAGGAGTCTAGTACATAAGCCATCACATAGGACTAACAGACGCCGTGGCACACGTTTTACTCCAGAAAAAGGGTTTTCGACTCAACCTTCCACCCACCAACGAACCAACGCCCTCCATCTCCCCATCTTCAGCACAGCTTTCAGAGGCCTCTTTGCAGCAGCTGCAGCTAAATCCATCTTCAAACGCATCTTCCGTCGCAGACCAGCAGGCCGTCCTGCTCTCCCTCGCCCCATGGCTCGCCAATCAGACATGTCCGTCAGATTCTCTTGCGCCACATTCAATCTCCGAGGCATCTCTGACAGATGGCGGGAACGCCGCCCTCTCCTCAAGCAATGCCTCCAAGGCATGGACGCAGACATCTACTGCTTCCAGGAGTGTTTAACTGGTGAATTCAAACAAGAATCCAGCTTACTACCTCCTTCATACCACATTTTCCCATGTAAATCTGCTCTCAGCCATCTCTCTGAACAGAGCCCCTGGTATCTGAGAGTGTATGCCAGCTGGATATCAACAGCACTCTCTCTCCCCCCTCTCAGGGCCCTCATGACCAGCATTCCCACCCCAATTGAGGCATTTAGAGAGAAATTAAGACTAGATCAAGCTCCATTCAGGTTGATACGCGATCTTGCCATAGCACCATTTTTTGGAAATAGTGTTGCATGCAGATTGGCACATGCTCAAGATATTGGGCACAGTACACTATTGTTGGGAGACTGGAGGTCTGCACAGAGAATAGAATTTGAAATACCAATAGTATCTTTGCAAGATGGTGATAGTGAGGGTGATATGGAGGAGAGTGAGAAGAAGATCGGTAGACATAATAATAATAATAATAATAGTAGTAGTAGTAGTAGTAATAGTAGTAGTGAAGATAATGATGAAAAAGTTAGAATATGGGTGATCAACACACACCTAGATCACGCCCACCCAGACACCAGAGCCACCCAAGCATCTGCCCTCCTCCAATGGGCAGATGAAACCCGCCTCACTGACCCGTCCGTAGCCGTCATCATTCTATGTGGCGATTTCAACGCCCCCCCTTCCGAAATTTTCCACTCCCACTTGAGGTGCAAGGGGTACAGATCAGCTCACTATGAAGTACATGGCCGAGAGCCCAAAGGAACCTGGCCCACTGGAATACAGGCCCCTCTAGTGGATACAGGAGCTTATGAGTGCTTGGATTACGTATATGTGTGGGAGGGGGAGGGATGGGAGGTGGGGGTGGTGGGGGCAGAGGTGTGGGGGGATCAACCTGCTGATGGTGATGAGACGTTGTTCCCCAGTGACCATGCTGCAGTGAAGGCTACTTTTGAATTGAGGAAGAAGAAGTAAATGGGGGGGAAAGAGAGAGAAAGAGAGAGGAATCTACTATGTGTATATTTGTAATCTATTTACACTATTGACCAAATTGGTACTGTAATACTCATTATTATTATTATTATTATTATTATTATTATTATTATTATTATTATTATTATTATTATTATTATGATTATTATTAGGTTGAAATCTTGGTAGTCCTGCGATATAGAGAATCCACCACCCTTCCCAAGCTCTCTATAGTCTCCAAAGCAGCGGGGAAGACTGGATCATTCACTGGGGCATCAAACACTTCCAAAACACCAACCCCAGCATCCAAGGTCCCTGCAAATTTCTTATCCAAGATCATTTGACCCAGTTTAGTCTCGACAACGTTACTTGCCAGCCCCACCAGCTCTGCAACATGAGATATTTCCACTCTTGAAAATGGCTCAAGCAACCTCAACAGGTTTTGTTGCAACATTGTGTCATATAAAGTAGCTAAGTGGGAGTGTACAATGGGATCTTCTTGAAGTTCTGTTTTGTGAGAGTCTACTGCTTGTTGGAAATGAGCAAGTGAACGTTCTGCATATGCAGCAGCTACCTCGCGCATGGCGTCGACGCCTGAGCCAGCGTGTTTCAGGCCGCCCTTGGAAGATGCAATGGCGGGGACTTCATGTGAGTCGCCAGTCATGATTTTACTGAGCAGCATGTATTTCAAGAGGGATACTGCCTTGGGGTCATCTAATGCTGAGTAGGCCTCGAAAGCTTCAAAGTAGTAGGAGTAGGCGGTTTTGTGATCATTCTCCTCACCATGTAGGATGCCTGATTGGGTGTCAATCTCAGCTTGGAGAGAAGGGGGGACATAGATGGCATTGGCTGCTGTGCGGGCAGCAGTGAGGGCAGCTTTGGATTTAGGTAGGTTTTTAAGTGCGTGATGGACTTTGCTCTCCAGGAGGTGGATATCTACCAGCAATAATTTGTCGTCGAGGCGTTTGACCTCTGTGAGTAGCTTGCCAATGAGGGCGAGGGCAGCTGGGTAATCGTTGGACTCGGAGTAGAGACTGGCAAGGCGAACTTCTATACGTTGTCTCAAGAACGTGCGCTTCTCTGAAGCAGCCCAGGCGACCTGCTCGCGGCAGACTTCGAGGAGGAGCTGGTTGCTGCCTGGCACCTTGGCGATGGAGTCGATCACAGTCCTGACGATCTTTGCGGTCTTGGCCTTTGGAATGGAGGCAAACAGTGGACGCATTTCACTTAGTAGATTGCGTAAAGCTACAGCATCGCCCTGTTTCACCAGCAAGCCGGCCAAGGAGACTAGGCCTCTCTCTTTTAATTTGATGGCTTCTGGATCGTTGGGATAGTTTCCTAGAATGGCATCTTTGAGAGATCTAATTGCTTCAGATTGATTGATCTTAGCCATTTCCTCGGCTCCTGATATTTTGGCTGCTAAATCTTCAGCCATTTTGTGTCTTGATCACTTTTCCCCCCCTGTGTCAAGCTGCTAGAGATGTCCTTTATCAACACTCGTATTTGTATTCAATGTACGTATACGTGTTTCAATTGATTATATTAAATACGTTTCAATGACGATTAGCACCAAATCAAATGTATACAAGTCAGGAAGAGAAGAGGATGATGCATCCATATGTATCCACCGTCTCTCTCTTCCTCATTCTTCTCTTCCAACGAAGCACCACTACCTTCATATATACAAACACCCAACCCCTTTCCCCCCTCTCCCCTTCCTCAATTAATATACAATTTAAACAAGACCTTACCCTCATCAGTTGAAAACTTCCCTTCTGTGATATTCTCCAGCAGCTCATACTCACTAGGGTGAAACACACCCACCAATGCCTCTATAATCTCTGATCTCAGTATCTCCATATCTCGATCATAATCCCATGTATTGCCTAGTAATAGTCCACTAGGGAGGAGAAGACCAAAGATGAATTGCCTGAAGAAGCCTGATTTGGACTCCGAGTAAGAGACGTGTTTTGAGATGCGTTTTCGCAGCTTTTCTGATAATGGGTGTCTATATGTATGGAGGTGGGATGAGGAAGTTTTAGGTTGAAGAAGAAGAATGGGAATGATTAGGAGTAGGAGTAGGAGGAAAATTTGCAAAGTGGAGTATGGATAGATAAGGTGAAGAGGAAGCCGGTCACGTCATTGACGGGGGGGCGTCATTGCCGTGGGGGAGATACGGTGGTAAAAAAAACCCAAGGACTTGTTTGAAAGAAAACAACGCAAGTACAATGCCAATAGAATACCATAAATATTGACCCTACCTGGATTCTAGAAAGTAAGAAATGATTTCCTGTCGTTTGAGGTCAAAATTGCCAATGTAAAAGGGATCTCCAGCTGGTGGGACGACATACCACTCGATCTCGTTGCATTTTATCTTTATTGTACACCCTATGTTTACCATGTTTAATATAAATTCGATTCTGCAAGGCATTCCATGTTAAAGAACACGTCTCAAAATCTAACCACATCCAGGCTCCGACCTCCCAACGTCTAAACACGGTAACATAATAATGGTGATGGTCCAAGTAAAAATATTCATTCCAAATCACCTTTTGCTCTCTTTATTATCTCCCTCCATTAAAGAGAAGGAGTCCTGACCACCACTCCATCACACCTTGGATCACTGTACTCCATCATCGCAGCCATTTGACACAACTCCTGCTTGGCAACATCATAACTCAACAATGCCTGTTCTACTGTATATTTAACGTCACTCTTACCTGCAGTAATATGTGTACTTTTAGCTATCTTATCTGGTGACCAGGCGTTGGGATCACAACCACCAGCTACTATGGCATCTAGCACTGCATGGTGTTGCTTATATGTCAACCTCTCCCTGCTATTATTATTACTGCTGCTATTGCTGCTGCTGCTACTGTTCTTATTATTGTTACTATTATTATTGCTGCTGCTATCGCCTTCATGTGTTTGAGGTAGATGAAGATGGTCTATAATTGCCATCATAGTGGCATTAAACTCGTATTTCAAATCCTCAAATCTAGGCTGCTTTGCACCCGGGTGACTTTTCAGTGCCACGTACTGCCTTATCATACTCCATAGCTCTGGTAAAGAGTGCCAAAACTCCATTCTAACTCCATCTTCTGCCGGGAGAGCTGTTAATACTTGTCCATATGTGGTAATATTGGAAGCTATTAGATTGGAGGCATATAATTGATCTAATTCTCCACCGTCAGTGGCAGCGGTGGAGTCAGAGGCCATGGCGTCTCCAGCGTCGAGATCGACATCACCAAATCCAAAAGACACTGGATCTTCTGCACTGGCTCCCAGCCACTTGAGTTCTAGGCCAAACGCATAGAATGGTTTCTTCCATCTGTACAGCCAAGGCTCTGAGCTGGGAATTGTGATGTGAAACATGTATGCACTGATGACGGCATCTATGGGGTTTCTAATTTCGTTGATAAAGGCAAGTTTTGTGTCAGTTGGAAGGTCCAGCGTGCATGTTTCTGCTGGAAGACGGGTCCTGCTAACCTCTCCTTTGGTGCAGCTCCTGCTAAGCATGAGAGAAAGGCAAGGCGTCCAGGGGGGTTGGCCTTCGTAGCGCATGCAGGTTTGACGCATGCCATGATGGGTTTTGAATTGGGCTGGTCGATGGGTGGCGGTAGTGTCTTCTGAAAAAAGACAATCGAGGAGGTCTTGTGCTCCAGCGTCATTGTCTTTGATGCATGATGGGGTGAGAGAGGGGAGGTGGACGGCAGAAGAGAGTTTCTCTTGGATGCATTGTATTTGAAAGGTGCCCGTCTTGTGGTGGGTGAGACCGACGACCAGATCATAATTGGGGTCGCTCTCAACGACTATGTGCTGGGTCCATGAATTTGTGATGGTGGTAGAGTAAGTGGTTCTACGCACTGGCTTGACTAGTAAAGGAATGAGAGCAAGTAGAAGACATGCAGCAAGAGTGATCGAAACAGGTGAAGCTTTCTCTAAAGGACGACCTTTTATATATTTTGGGAACATGGGTGGCTATGAATCGCATGCGTGACATGAAATTGCAACAAACAAATGCATTTGGAGGGCTGAGAGCAGTGAGTTTTAGTGGTTTTCAAAAAAACGCTCAACTACTACTTTTTGATTTTAAAACTTTAAGCAATCCAGCGGGGGCGCTACATTCCTCGTGATTTAATATTTTTGTACACAACACTATAATTTCAAGAAGCTTCTCATTCATAAATACAGCACTGCAATGAAGCCAAAGTCGAGTAATTGTTCAAAATTGATCATTTTGTTGTCCCTTACTTTGGCAACTCTAAGTTTCTTCTCTTGGATTAAAACATCTGGTGACCCTACTTGCTGGTTTGACAAGTTCTGTCTCTACCCTAGACCAGGTTTAGCGCGTCTCCCTTATTCAATTGACAGCTGCGGCCAACTCTCCGACAATGCTTGGGTCATGATGGGCAACAACGAAGCTGCTTTCCAACAAATCCTCGTCTCAGCTAAAAGCCTCCGTTCCCTCCATACCAAGGGTGACATAGTAGTTCTCAACTTTGCCCCTTCCCTTCCTAAATGCATGCAAACAGCCTTTCAGGATCTCTGTATTCGAGTTAAGAATGTACATGTTCCTGTCACTCGCAACGACGTTACCAACCCCATTTATAAAAAAGTCATTGACGACATCAACAAATGGTGGGATTTCGCCAAGCTCCTTGCATATGACATGGTTGATTACAACAAGGTAGTATTTGTAGATGGTGATACAATGTTTCTTAGAGACCCAGATGTCTGGTTGGCTCAACCGCCAGGTACATGCACTGATGGCCCCAAATCTCCATTCAATTCGGGAATGTTTGTATTGGAACCATCTAGTGAGGATTTTATGACATTACTTGGTTTAGTGAGGAATGGTGATTATGAGCTGAAGACTGGATGGGGAGGAGCTTTTAAAGATGAAGAAAAGAAGTATGTTTTCAAATTCGTGTCTATAGAAGAAAGAGAGGAGCGGTAGGGAGGTGGTTGTCTACATGCCCATGCATCCAAGACCACCACCATCATCATCATATAAATCTATCTATCTATTCAATTAGCAACTAACCACCACTATAATGTTTTTCCTTATACATGTACAGGTACAGACCGAGAACATATGCACCATTCTATGGAGCTGAGACCACCCAAGGACTTTTCTACTACTTCTACCATGACTTGAAAAAACAATACAATGCTCTGTATCCCAGAGAAGCATTTCACTACCAAGGTAATGAAGATCCACCTGGTCTAGATAGAAGTAAAGATGGGGAAATGCCGCATTTGGTGCACTTTAATATATGTCCCAAGCCTCAGCCGGGCAAGGCGATGGAGGAGTGTCCTGAGATGCATAGGAAATGGAATGAAATGTTTGATAGTTTAGAAATAGCTGATTGTCATATGTAAGTGGTTTATGTTACACTGATGGTTTGTAGTTTTGGTTGGCTTGTTCTCTTTGCCGTAAACTCTCTGTGTGTGGAGGAGGAGAGAGGAGAATAGGAGAGTGTGTGAGAGAGGATCGGGGGAGCGGTGATGAAAGATTGTTTTGCTCTATTGAAGTTATGATTGTCGGGTTAGCAAGCTTCTATGCAACGTACCTTGTAGCTTCACGTCCAAACTATGTTCTAGGTCGGCATACCATACGCCAAAAGCTGCTCCAGCTGCTGTTGCGATGACATGCTCCCAGGGTCTCCTCATAAGAGGTACCTTTCGCAATCCATTAGCATAGACGTTGATTCCAAATCCAAGCAATGCTCCCCAAGTTGCAGCACTAGGCATTTTGCACCAGGGAAAGTTGCTTACTTATGATTTTGAAAGTTTCAAGCAAACTCTTTTGAAACTAAACAGATACCCTGTAATAAACGTGTTTGATTGTTGAAAGCTGATTGGATCGTTTCACAACAGGTAGATTTCTATGTTGCATTGAAGAGGATGGATGGATGTTTGTTTACAAGACTTTACTCTAGAGAGACTCTGCCCGACCCACCCGCTTCTTCCATTTCATTGCTCATAAAGCTGCTTTACCGAAACCAGGCTCTTTGTATTTGGTGTGATCTTTTAATTTCTTACCCCTTGCATTCCAGAATAATTTTATAGGTATAAGAAGGTAAACCTTTACCATGATGATGGCATAAATATCTTGATAATCATCGTTTGGCTGGGCAGGCAATGTGGAGAGGTGGCTTTGTATTGCGAGAGAGAGGAGGGAGATCATCGGCGGAGACGGAGGCATTTTGCAAAGACTGGATCTAGATATCAAGCCTAGGGATGGGGAACCGCCGCTCAGTCTTGACCAAGCTAAGACTGCAGTTGAAGTTGTGAAAGCACTGCTGCATCTCACTGCACAGACAGAACTTAAGATTGTTGAACCTAAGTTGGCTCTCCAGTTTGGAGAGGCAATTAGTCTAATCAAGCCTGGTGACTGGCCCAACTTGAAGGTTCTGGATCTGACTTGCATCGAAGATAATGATGATTCATTTGGTGCCATGCAGGGGCTGCTGGGCCTTAGTGCAGTACAAGACCTTTTTATTTTTTAGCGTCAGTTAAATGCAGATGCTGTGCGTCACATCAGCCATGGTGACTGGCCTCAACTAAAAGAGCTAGGTCTTGGTTGTCTATACATGTCCGGCACAGACAAGTCCAGTGGGAGCTATGAAGGTACTGCTACATCTCAGTGCTCTAACTCATGTCGACAAACATCATTGTGACTTGACTGGGCAGTCTGTTAGTCAGAGCAACCTTGACAAAGACTGGCCTACCTTAACCTTATATCTGAACTCTTGACATTGATGCTGCTGGTGTAGAGTAAAAATTTATGTTAGGGAGGCGGTAAGCTTGGGAAGGATAGATCACATTGTAGATCGGAATGCTGCTTTTAAATACAACAAGTATTACTGTGTAAATTAATAAGAATAAAAACAACATGAGCCTGGAATGGCCAATTTAGAATCCCTGATATCTATAATAAGTGTTTTTCAGCTTAAAGGGGGTCCATCACTTTTCAAAGCACTGTAGACCTACACTGTAACATGTGAGTGCTATCTATATATATAAATGGCAGGAAGGTAAAAGTAATGGTCACACGGTTGGAAGGAGAACTATACACCTACGTAGACAGCCCGTGCCCTTACCCTCACATGGAGGTGGATGCAAATTAGTATCATGAAATCATTACCTGGATAAAAAACAGAAATAAAGTGGGGGATGGTGTTAATGAATCTGTGAGGAAAAGAAGAAGGGAGGAGTGTTAGAAAGTATACATGCATGCCTGCAAAAGGCGAGGGGTCGGTCTGTCTACTGCACTATGGTTCCAAATAGTGTCAGGTAGGGTTACATTTTGGTGACAAAGGCAGGACCGAGCGAAAAGGATTGCAAATCCCTCAATCCTCGTAGACTCAATTCGACAAATTCTCGCTTGGCGGTGGAGTATTGTCCGGATATCACTCAGTTAG
>Ga0114919_10000085_pt1 | contig 53295 bp, 58 predicted proteins | sample BlataG_FD_88682 | JGI IMG/M metagenome (GOLD analysis project Ga0114919, IMG submission 88682) | Deep subsurface microbial communities from Black Sea to uncover new lineages of life (NeLLi) - Black_00105 metaG | ecosystem: Environmental > Aquatic > Marine > Oceanic > Sediment | place: Atlantic... | reverse complement strand
TTTTTTGCGTTGTGCACTCCATCTTTTTGGCTTGGAAAATTCTGTTTGTGTCATCTAAACCTCTCTTTTTGAAACAGATTATTTTACCGCAAACCTGTGTCCAAATCAATTGGTGGCAGTATAGCTCAGAAACCAACAAGCATGCTCAGGCAGTATACGACGAATCTCAAATCTCAGTTATTTCCTATTCAACCCGAATGTGAGGATGAATGTGAATGCAACACACTTCGACTATTTGTCAGTGGCAATTATAGCCCAGTAGAAAATCCAGCTCTTGATCGTTTCTGCGTTGATAGATGTCAGGATGGGGGTACTGTTTCCTTAGGCCTCATGGATCGCATATGCGATGATTTTACCATAGGGCTTGCCGGAGGTTATGCGTTTGATTGGTCCAAATTAAAGGAAATCGATAACACATTTACATTTGATCTTCGTGCCTGGACTATTTCTGGAATCGCCAGTTTCCATAGAGACCATGGATATATAAGTGGAATTTTCACTGCTGCCTTCTTGGATTTTGACAAAATAAAAAAGCAGTTTTTTTTGGGACCAGCTAAATTAGAAACACGGGGCAACACAAATGGAATAGATTATAGTGGTCACTTATTTGGGGCTTACTATTTCATTGCCTGTGATTGCAACGTGCGAACAGGTCCTATGTTCGATTTAAATTACCAGTATGTATGTATAGACGGCTATAAAGAAAAGGGAGCCAGTGCAGGGAACCTTCAATTCAAAGATTTTAACCGCAATTTTTTTACCTCGGGGCTAGGCTGGGAAGCTCGTTTAGAGCAGCACTGGTCTTGCATAGATCTAGTCTATGACTTTTATGTCATGGGCAATCGACAATGGTTAAAAGATAAGGACACGGTTCGACTGCGAGAAGTTAGCATCTCTGGTGCATATGGAAGTTGGCCGATAAATAACCCTAAGAATGGCTTTGTATCAGGCGGTGCTCATATTAGTGGATGCTTCTGCGGGGGCATCACATCAACACTAGGCTATGATTTCAATATTGGCGCAAGCCACATGTCAGAGCACTTCATCACCATAGGACTATCATTCCCTATCTGGTAAAAAAAGAATTTTGCTTCCTCCGCAGTGGCCATCTGGCAAAGACTCTATCCTTGTCTCCTTAAAAAACACAGAACGGTAGATCTACGCTAAAGACAAAGAAGTGGACAGCTTCTGGGTAGCTGTGAGCATAGGGGCGATAGAGATAGTCGAAGCGGAGCCAGCCCCATACGCCGAGGCCAAAGCGATAGCTTGCGCCGATGTCGATGCTTTGGTGATTGATGCGTGACCAGTTTTTGAAATTGTCGATCGGGACGATTGTCTTATTGCCAAGCCCCCAATAGCTCTTTGCAAAGAGGCGAAACTGATGGCAATCGCAAAGATTGTACCAAAGGAAGAGATCCCCACGTAGCCAGGGCGAGCCTTCCGTTCCTTGGCCTACTGCGAATACGGCATAGCTGCGAAAATCCCAGAAACAGCCACGGCTCCACTCTTTTCCGATGGCGGTGTTTAGCTCAAAATTGGCGCGGGCATGGTAGGGGGTGCTAAGTGCTTTGCGCATACGAGTGGAGGCATCGCGATAAACAAGGCCTGTTGTCAGACTGATGCACTCGCCGCAGACATCATCGAGCCAAAGCTTGCGCACTTGCATGGCAAAACTTCGGTATCCAAACGAGACGGGTGTAGTCGCGGCAAATTCCAGCTCAAGCTCGTAGTTCCAGGTATCGGGGACGGTAGTGTCAAGGCCGAGAGAGAGGACATGCGTTTGGAAAGTCCCTTTTTGCGAGGGGACAGCGTTATCGACTTTGTCAAAGAAGTTATATTCATAGAGAGGACGAAAATGCAGCTCTAAGCAATCCCCAAACCAGGGTTTTTCTTCGAGTGCGAAGCAAAAACAAGGAAAAAGAAAGATTAGCAGTGCTTTACGCATTAATCGGCGAGTCCCTGCTCACTCAGCCACCGTTCAGCATCAAGAGCTGCCATGCATCCATCGCCAGCAGCTGATACAGCTTGGCGATAGAGATGATCGTGCACATCCCCTGCTGCGAAAACTCCTTCTACACTAGTGGTTGTAGAGCCTGGCGTGACTTTGAGATACCCACTGTCTTTGAGCTCGAGTTGGCCTCCTAGGAAGTCGGTGTTAGGAGTGAAGCCGATCGCAAAAAAGACACCACCAGCATCACGCTTTTGAGTCTCGCCTGATTGGGCGTTTTTCAGGATCACAGATCGCACTACATCATCGCCTTCGACTTTCTCTAGAACGTGATTCCAAACAACCTCGATTTTGGGGTGGTTGATAGCCCGCTCTGCCATAATTTTGGAAGCGCGTAGCTCATCGCGTCTGTGGACGAGATAGACTTTTTTGCCAAATTTAGTGAGGAAGATGGCTTCTTCGCAGGCGCTGTCGCCTCCTCCGACCACGTAGAGATCACGATCGCGGAAAATGGGAGCAGCTCCATCGCAGACTGCGCAGGCAGTGACCCCTTTTTGCCAAAACTCCCCATCACGCGTCCCTTCTACATCAAGACGATTTGCTGTGGCTCCTGTGGCGATGATGATGCTCTCGGCTTCCACTTCCGTCTTACTTCCAATTACTTTAAAAGGGCGTTTGGACAGATCGATCGATTTCACATCTTCGGTAAGGATTTCAGTATCAAAGCGCTGGGCTTGGGCCTTAAAGCGCGTCATGAGCTCGGGCCCTTGTATCCCTTCGGGGAATCCAGGGTAGTTTTCGACGTCGGTTGTCGTCATGAGCTGGCCACCAGCGGTTCCAGAAAAAAATCCTTCAAAAAGCAGGGGCTGTAAGTTCGCTCTTGCGGCATAGATAGCTGCGGTAAAGCCGGCTGGTCCTGATCCAATAATGACAAGTTTTCTTTTTTGCATGGGTAATCCTTGAAAAAGTTAGTCCCAATTTTTACAAAAATTAGAGTATAAGTTCCAGGAAAATGTGGAGATTGGTAAACTCTGACTGTGAGAAACATCAAACTAAAAAATCTAAAGAAATCGATTCGTGGACAAGCTATTCTCCCTAATGTGGATCTGATGATCCCTGGAGGGAAGTTTTTTGCTCTGCTGGGCCCTAGTGGTTGTGGGAAAACGACGCTTTTAAGGCTCATTGCCGGTCTTGAAACGGCAGATTCTGGCATGATTTACCTGGGTGATGACGACATCACCCGCAAGCCAATCAATGAAAGGCCCATCAATATTGTCTTCCAAAATTATGCCCTATTTCCCCACCTCAATGTCTTTGAAAATATCGCCTACAGCCTGCGACTTAAAAAAATCCCAAAAGAAGTCATCATCCAAAAGGTCTTCAAAATTTTAGAGGCTTTCCACTTAGAAGCGCATATCTACAAGCTACCGAGCCAGTTATCTGGCGGTCAGCAGCAGCGTGTGGCCCTCGCTAGAGCCATTATTGATGAGCCTGACGTCCTTCTTCTTGACGAGCCATTGGCAGCACTGGATTTTAAGCTGCGGGAAAAAATGCTCCTTGAGCTAATTGACTGGCAAGACAAGCTCGAGACGACATTTATCTATGTGACCCACGACCAATTTGAAGCGCTCACTGTGGCTGATCAGATGGCGATTATGAATCACCACGGCGAGATCGAGCAGATCGGAACACCTAAAGAAATCTATGAATTTCCCCATACCTCATTCGTAGCACGGTTTGTTGGCTCAACTAACATCTGGCATGGCAAGCTTCGCGAGCTCGATACAGAACCAGAAATTGAAGTACCTGATCTAGGGAATTTCAAGGTATATACACCGAAGAAGAAGGAGTGGATGAAAGAAGGTCACGATATTGTGATGAGTATCCGACCAGAAAAAATCTTCATCTCGAAAAGTGAAGCACAAAACTTTTCCAATCAGATCAAAGGAGTCGTCCAGTCGATTGTCTACTACGGTAGATCAACCCAGTATAATGTCTTACTTGAGAATAAGGAAAAGGTGCAGGTATTCGAACAAAATGAGGAACATTTTCCTCATGAAGACATTGACTATGACGATGAAGTCTATCTCTACTGGCAAAAAGAAAATGCGGTACTTTTAGAAAAATGAAGAAACAAGCTTCAGCACTTCCCTTTGCAATAGGGATCCCTGCACTGATCTGGCAGGTCCTTTTTTTCTATGTTCCACTTGTTCTTATTATCATTTCAAGTTTTGTCAAGCTCTCTAGCGCTGGAAAAATTGAGAGCTTTACTTTTGAGCATATCCAGCTTTTTTTAAATGCCACTTATCTAAAGGTGATCGCCTCCTCCCTTTTGCTTGCCCTATCCAATGCAATTCTCTGTTTTTGTATTGCCTTTCCCCTCGCCTATTTAATCGCCTTCAGGGGCCGCTTGCACCGAAATCTTTTTCTCTTTTTGCTGATTGTCCCCTTTTGGACCAACTTCCTCCTGCACGTATATGCCTGGTTTTACGTTTTGGAAAATCAGGGCTTTATCAATAACATTTTGATGAAGCTAGGGATGATCCACGCTCCCCTGCAAATGCTCAACTCAACCGGGGCGATCATGGTCATGATGGTCTACTACTACCTCCCCTTTATGGTTCTGCCCCTGTACACATCCTTAGAACGATTTAACTATACTCTCTTAGAAGCCTCTTATGATCTGGGAGGAAGCTTTTTCGCTACATTCCGCCGTATCCTTCTCCCCCTTTCAGGTCGAGGGATCAAAGCGGGATTTTTCCTCGTTTTCATCCCTTCTTTTGGGGAGTTTGCGATCCCAGAACTCATGGGAGGCGACAAGAAAATGTTTGTCGGAACCGTTGTCTCTCAATATATTTTGGGTGAAGGGACCGGATCCCTTGGAGCTGCTTTTACCCTTATTAGTGGGGTCTTTCTTATTTTGAGCACTATCGCTTTATACATCGTGCTCACAAAACTATTGCAGCCAAGGATGTATCGTGGATAGGAAAAATTCACTTGGAAAGATCAGCTCTCTTGTCTTCGTTTCTTGCACGTATCTTTTCCTATATGTACCGATTATCGTTCTTTTGGTTTTTTCTTTTAACGTCGATAGATTTCCAGCACCTTGGACCCAATTTACTCTCAAATGGTACCACGAACTCTTCCAAGACATTTATCTTTGGCAAGCTTTTGGAAACTCTTTGATCATTGCAAGCTCTGCCACTTTGATCAGCTTAGCAGCCGGTGTTGGTCTCATCTTTTACGCGGCACAAGGGGGCAAAATTGGAAAGACGCTTGGCATGTTTTACGGAAACCTCATCGTCCCAGAGACAGTTTTGGCTGTAAGCCTTCTTTCCTTCTTTACGATGATCAAAGTCCCCCTTGGGCTCATCACCTTGATCTTAGCCCACTCAGTACTAGGCTTAGGGTTTGTGGTCCCTATCGTTTATGCAAGATATCGCGAGCTCGATCCAACACTAACAGAAGCCTCCCTCGATCTGGGGGCAAGTACCTTGCAAACCTTTTTTAAAGTGACCCTTCCCTTGCTGAGCCCCACGCTTACCATGTCTGCGCTCCTTGTTTTCATCCTCTCGTTTGATGACTTCATCCTCTCCTACTTCTGCGCTGGCAGCACTGCGCAAACCCTATCTCTATATATTCTGTCGATGATCCGAACAGGTGTCTCCCCTGTTGTGAATGCCCTCTCCTCTGTTCTCCTCTTTTTGAGCTCGCTTCTTGTCCTCTTTTTCTTCTCACTCAAAACAAGGATCAGGTTCTAATAATGCACTTGATTAAACGACTGAGCATCATCTTTCTCTGGATCTTTTTCATCTTTGCAGTCCTCTATTTCCCGAAGTGGAGAATCGTTCCTACAAAAGAAAAGAGCCTCAACGTATTTGTTTGGGGTGACGCTCTAAGCCTATCTGTCCTATCGGAGTTTGAAAAAGAGACCGGAATCAAAGTTCATCTTAGTTTCTTTGCAACAAACGAAGAGCTTCAGGTCAAAATGCAAGCAACCGGTGGAGTGGGCTATGATCTGATCATGCCTTCCAATTACACCACAAAACTCCTCATCGATCAGGATCTACTCAAACCCCTAGATAAGGAAAGACTCCCCTTTATTAATCAGCTCAATCCCCTTCTGCTAAATCACACATTCGATCCTGGAAATCAATATTCCATCCCCTATTCCTGGGAAATTTATGGACTTGGATACGATCAGACTTATTTTAAAGATGGCTCATTTATCCCCTCCTGGAAAGCCGTCTATGACAAAGAGGTCATCGATTACAAGATTGCAGTCCAAAACGATCCCATTGAAGCGGTCGCAATCGCAGCTTTCTATTTGTTTGGGAAACCAGAAAATGTGACGCCAGAGAAGTTTTTAAAAATCAAAGAGCTCCTTCTGCAGCAAAGAAATTGGGTAGAGGCCTATTCAGATTTTCGAGCTCCCTACTTTATTGCAACGGGCAATTGCCCCGTTGCCGTTACCACAAACTCCTACATCCGCAGAATCCACGACTTCTATCCAAACATCGATTTTGTATTGCCGAAAGAAGGATCCTTCATCACAATCGAGAACTTGTGCATCCCTAAGGCCAGCACAAAAGATAAATACATCTATAAACTTCTACAGTACCTCTATACCAAGGACTCTATGCGTAGGCACTATGAAGAATTTGGGTTCTTCCCAGCCTACCTACTTCCTTACGAAAAGCTCTCGATTTATCCTTATGAAAAAAAACTCCTCGAGATCACTCCCGAAGAGTTTAGCAAACTCCACTTCTTTAAGAACCTCATCCCGCAACAGCAAGTCCGCGACCTCTGGGTGGAAGTTAAATCCTATTGATTTTATTTCCAATTCTCATATGTTGAGGATTATATCAATTCCAAAAGGAGAAACCCATGACTGTTGCAAAAGTGATTGAAGTGATCTGCGAAGGTAAAACCATCGAAGATGCAATCAATGCAGGACTTAAAGAAGCAGGAAAGAGTGTTAAAAATATCACACATGTCGACATCGATCATATCCACGCAAATGTCGAAAACAACCAGGTGACTTCTTATCGAGTCATTACGAAGATCAGCTTTGTCGTGGAATAACCATTTTTTCCAGAAGAAGGCTCATCCAAGATGGATTGAGAATTTGCAAGTTCTGGAAGACAGGAGTCAATACTTCCAATGCTCGACCTTGTAATCTCCTTAGATCTGATCGCTCAGTTTTTTCTGGAACTTTGGTTAGAAGTATTTTTACAAAGGCCAAAATTTTCAAAAAGTGCAATGAGAGCTCTTCTTTTTCCTCATTGAGAAGGACACATAGAACCCGTCTTTCTAGAGAGCCGCGGCTATATATATCAGCTTCTCTCTTTTGAATTCTCTCGACAGATTCTAACAAATGAGGGAGTCTCTTGGCTTCAAGATCCAATGCTCCAATTAATGTATTAATAGAATTCATTCTTCACATTTTTTATTATTTCAGTATAGAATATACAGAGGATACCACATTTTTAGACAAAAAAAAAGACCCTTGTTCAAGGGTCTTTAAATAAGTGATCAGCTAAAAAAAGAACTTATGCTTTTTTCTGCTTAATGTACTCAATCACATCATTGATTGTTTTGAGCTTCTCAGCATCTTCTTCAGAAATCTCAAAGCCAAAACGCTCTTCAAATGTCATGATTAGTTCTGTTAGATCTAGTGAATCTGCATTGAGGTCTTCAACAAATGATTTCTCAGCAGTCACGTCAGCAGCGTCTACACCGAGTTGCTCGACCACAATGTCTATTACTTCTTTTTCAATCGACATAAGATTGTCCTTAGTATCCATATACCCTCTTTTTTTGGTTTTTGTTATTCAACTTTACATCACCATTCCGCCATCAACTGTCAGAACCTGTCCCGTCATATAGCTGGACATATCGCTTGCTAAAAAGAGAGCCGCGCTAGCGATCTCTTTTGCATCCCCAATCCTTCCCATAGGAATTTTCTTGAGAATACCCTCTTTTTGGCTATCTGTCAGAGCGTCTGTCATGCGCGTTTCAATGAATCCTGGCGCAATACAATTCACACAAATTCCACGAGTAGCAAGTTCTTGCGCAAGGGACTTTGTGAAGCCAACAACACCTGACTTAGAAGCAGAATAATTCACCTGCCCCGCATTTCCTGTCAAGCCAACGACAGAAGAAATATTGATGATTTTTCCACACCGCGCTTTCATCATAGGACGAACGAGCGCTTGACATGTGTTGAACACTGATTTGAGATTCACATCGATCACCTCGTCCCAGTGCTCTTCAGGCATTTTCATGAGAAGTCCATCACGGGTGATTCCGGCGTTGTTAATGAGGACATCAATGGAGCCCCACTTCTCTAAAATGTCTTGAATCGCAGCATCAATCGCACCTTTATCAGAGACATTGACGATCTCAGCTATAAATTTTTGATCTTCGCTGATCTGATGAGTTTTAAGCAAAGCAAGCACTTGCTCGGCACGCTCTTTGTTTGTCCCAAAAATCGCAACATGAGCCCCTTGCTCAGCAAATGTAAGTGCAATCTGCTTGCCAATCCCGGCGGTTGCCCCCGTGATGAGAACGTGTTTTCCTTTAAGCAACTGGTGCATGCTCTAACTCCTCTATTTTTTCCACAGATACTGTGGGAACTTCGACCCCAATCCGCTTGTTCATTCCAGCAAGCGTCTTGCCAGGGCCCATTTCAATAAACTGCTCTACGCCCGCTTCTACCATCGCTTCGATACAACCTTGCCAGCGAACGACTTTTGTGACCTGCTCAGTCATATTTTTGCGCATCTCTTCCGTGTTAAAAACAAGTGAACCTGGAACATTCATCACAACGTCAACGCTCGATTCTAAGACACTTGCAGCCTGAATAAGTGGCGCTAACTTATCTTGTGCGCTCTGCATTAGACCGCTATGAAAAGCTCCTGAAACAACGAGAGGCATCACCCGTCTCGCTCCCTTCTCTTTTAGAAGATCTGCAGCGGCTTCTACCCCCTGGATAGTTCCAGAGATAACGATTTGTCCAGGGCAATTGAGATTGGCAATCCAGACGCCAGCAATTCCTTCTAGGGCCTCGCACGCAACTGAAACTTCCATTCCTAGTACCACATGCATCGTGCCAGGCTTATTGACACAAGCCTCGTCCATAAAAGCCCCTCGCGCTTGTACTAAGAGAAGAGCCTCTTTAAACGAGAGTTTTTTAGCTGCGACTAAGGCCGTATACTCACCTAAGCTGAGTCCGCCACAAATGGCCGGCTCTACTTCTGGATTTTGCTCTTGATAGACGCGTAAGATCGCAATACTTGTGATGAAGATAGCTAGCTGACTATTTTTAGTGAGCGTTAGTTCTTGTGCTGGGCCATTAAAAATCAATTCAGAAAAAGCATATCCCAAAATTTGGTCAGCCTCTTCAAACACAGCTTTTGCAGCTGTAAAATTGTCATAGAAATCGCGTCCCATGCCCAGGTACTGAGCCCCTTGACCGGGGAAAATAAAAGCCACTTTTTTATTCATGAGTAAGCACCGTAGATCCCCAGGTTAATCCCGCTCCGAAGGCTGTGAGAAGAATATTTTCTCCGGAAGCGATGGATTTTTCCTCTAAAAGTTCATCTAAAGCAATGCCTATGGATGAAGCTGATGTATTGCCATATTTCTCGACTGTCACAAAAACTCGTTCATTTGGAACCTGAAAGCGCTTGGCGATCGCATCGATGATTCGGTTATTCGCCTGGTGAGGAACAAGCCAGCTAATGTCCTCTTCCTTCAAACCTGCTTTTTCAATACATTCCTTGGAAGAAGACTCCATTCTTCTGACAGCGTGCTTGAAAACTTCGCGCCCCTCCATCTTGATGAAGTGTTGCTTAGTTGCAACCGTTTCTTTCGATGTCGGATTGCGAGACCCTCCAGCGGGCATTTTCAAAATCTCTGTTTGACCTCCGTCAGACCCGAGCACCACCTCACGAATCACAAATCCCCTTCCTTCTGAAGAAACAACACAAGCAGAGGCTCCATCGCCAAACAAGACACATGTACCTCGATCTTCATAATCAACAATCGAAGAGAGCTTTTCAGCAGCCACAATCAAAATATTGCGGTACAGACCAGATTCCACATACGCTTTTGCAACCGATAGACAATAGATATAGCCCGTACAAGCCGCCTGAAGATCCATCGCTGCCGCTTCGATACCAAGCGCTGCTTGGATAATACATGCCGTGCTTGGAAAAGTATAATCGGGCGTTAGCGTAGCCACTAAGATAAGATCAATGTCATTTGCATCAATTTTGGCTTTCTCGATCGCCTTTTTGGCCGCAGCGAGTCCCATGTCCGAGGTATATTCTTCAGAACCTGCAATTCTTCGCTCGCGCATACCCGTACGTGATACAATCCACTCATCCGTTGTATCAACCATTTTTTCTAAATCGGCATTAGAGAGCACTCTTTCAGGGAGATAGGAACCTGTGCCTATGATTTTCGCTTGTTTCATAACAGTCTATTATACCCCATACGCCCTATAAAGTTGAAGCAAAACCTAAAAATTTGCCATACTCCTGACTATGAGCCAATATCCAACTGAAATTTTAACTTTAATTGCCTATTTAAAAAAACTACCCGGGGTGGGTCGTAAAACAGCTGAGCGCTTTGCCTTCTACCTCCTCGATTGGAAGGATGACGATCTAAAAAAATTCGCCCATCAGCTCGCTTCATTCAAAGAAAAAGTTACCCCCTGCGTAACCTGCGGCTGCCTCCAAGACCAAAACACCTGCTTTTTTTGCACCTCTACCTCCCGAGACCCTTCCCTCCTCTGCCTAGTCTCCTCGCCTAGAGACGTTTACGCCATCGAGGAGACCCATGCTTTCAAAGGGCTTTACCATGTTATTGGAGGCCTCCTCTCCCCCTTAGACGGGCGCTCCATCGACCAGCTCACCCTTGACAAACTCCATAAGCGCCTAAGCCTAGGAGAGATCAATGAAGCTATCATAGCCTTCGACTCAACCCTCGAAGGAGACGCCACCGCCCTTTTCCTCAAACAAAAACTAGAACACCAAGGCGTCAAGGCCACTCGCCTAGCCTTTGGCCTCCCGATGGGCAGTTCCCTCGACTTCGTCGACTACGGCACCCTCGAAAAAGCCTTCACTGGTAGGCATACGTTTTAATCAGGAATCTCAAAATTTCGAATTAATCAATATCTCCTTAAATATTTTCAAAGAGAGAAAGAGTTGTTTGGAAATTCCGAAAAACTGCTTCTAGTTGCAAAAATTGTTTCAGGCCCCATCTTCAGTATCTGACTCTTTACCTTCCTTTCAAAATTTAGGGGTTGGCGGAATTTGTGGTACCTGCATATAATTCTGAAGTTATGAACAACAAACTCCTTCTCTGTCTTTCCCTCGTCTTGTCAACTGGCCTTTCCAACAAAGGGGCAGCACAAGATCCACCCTCTATGCAGTCTTACGAAAATCGGCGCGTGGGCAAGGTGGAAATTAAAGTTGAAAACCTACCTGAAGGCTCATCTTTTGATAAGCAAACGGTCTCAGCAAAAATGAGTACGAGAGCAGGCGATCCCTTCTCTCAGTATGTTTTTGACCAAGATCTAAAACAACTCGCTGGTGAATATGACCGGATCGAGCCCCAAATCCAAGTTGAAGACGGAAGAGTTGATATTGTAGTCAAAGTTTGGCTCCGCCCCATCATCAATAAAATTGAGTGGGAAGGCAACCAACACGTAAAGATCCGTACACTTAAAAAAGAGCTCGATATCAAACCCGGCACCCTCTTTAACCGGACAGAATTCAATCGATCTTTCAACAAAGTCAAAGAGTACTACATCAAGAAAGGTTACTTCGAGTCAGAACTCTCTTACCGCCTCGTTTCTGATCCGAAAACTGGCGAAGTAGATGTTGTCATCAACGTCTCTGAAGGAAAAGCGGGTAAAGTTGATGACATCGTTTTCAGCGGCTTTTCCAAAAAAGAAGAGAGCGCAATTCTGCACAAACTCTACACGAAAAAATATAGCGCGCTTACGAGCTGGTTTACTGGTAAGGGTAGATTCATGGAAGAGGCGCTTGAACAAGATCGTCTCACGATTTTTGAGTTTCTCCAAAACGAAGGTTTTGCTGACGCAAGAGTGCAAATTCAACTTCTTGAAGCGCCAAATGGCAAAATCGTCATCGACATCAATGTAGAAAAAGGCTCTCTCTACCACTTTGGCCAAGTAAGCTTTGATGGCAATGTCCTCTTCACCGATGAAGAAGTTGAAAAAATCTTCTCCGCAAGACCCGAGGGAGTCTATTCTCCAGATAAACTCCAAAAAACTACCGAGCAAATTAAAGACCTCTACGGCCGTAAAGGCTTTATCGATACGAGTGTTACGTATGAGACGCAGCTCTCGCAAACATCCCCCATTTACAATGTCCACTTCCACGTGGATGAGGGACGTGAATATAGAATCGGGATGATTCGCATCATCGGTAATGTCCAAACAGAAGACCGAGTCGTTTTGCGCGAATCCCTTCTTGTTCCCGGAGAGACCTTTGATTCACTTAAACTCAAAGTCACCCAAGCACGTCTAGAAAACATCGGCTACTTCAAAACCGTAAACGTTTACGCCGTACGAACCCAAGACGATTTGTCCCTTGGCGATAACTACCGTGACATCTACATCGAAGTGGAAGAACAGCAAACGGGTAACGTCAGCCTCTCTGGTGGGTTTAGCTCTGCAGACAGCATCTTTGGATCTCTCGATCTACAAGAAAAAAACTTCAATTACCGAGGCCTTGGCAGCGTGGGTAGTGACGGTCTCTCTGGCATGCGTGGAGGCGGTGAATTTTTACACATGCGCGCCACCTTCGGAGCTAAAAATCAAAGCTACATGGTCTCCTGGCTCACCCCCTATTTCCTCGATTCGCTCTGGCGCCTAGGGTTTGAGGCTTCTGCCAACGTAAAGAACGAACTGCAGTCTAGAGACTACAATATCGCTACTTACAATTTCGGCACTTTCCTCTCCTATCCTTTGAGCCCGTATCTCTCTTATGGCTTTAAATACCGAGTCAAAAACTATGATATCGACATCGATAGCGATATCAAAAGAGCTGAGAGTAACGAAGATAAAATCACAAGCGCAAGCCGTAATGGAATACTTTCAGGCGCTGGCGCCAACCTTGTTTACGACTCGACAGACAACCCCTTCAAGCCCCATAGAGGGATCCGCTCTGCATTAGAGGGAGAGGTTGTTGGTCTTGGTGGAGATGTCAACTTTTTCCGAGCTGCAACTATCAACAGCTTCTTTACCCCTCTTTGGCGTAGAGGCTACATGAAATACCGGACCGACTTCCGATTCATCGTTCCATTTGGGATTACAGACGACTTTGAAGACATCCCCTTGAGTGAGCGCTTCTTCCTCGGTGGTGTGGCCTCGGTCCGTGGTTATAAAGACTTCATCCTTGGTCCCCGCTTCGACAAAGAGAAAAAAGATGGCGAAGAGAAGAAAGGACTCAGCGATCCTACAGGGGGTATCGCTTCCTCACTCATTACCATGGAATATGTCCAAGAAATCCTACCGATCCTAGATGCGTTTGCCTTCATTGATGCCGGTTATGTATCGGATCAAGTGTTTGGCTTTGGAACCTACCGAATGAGTTATGGGGTTGGTGTCAACGTGGACGTTCTTGGCAAGGTCCCAATCACCCTTGGCTACGGTATCCCAGTCAACCCTCAAGAAGGGACAGAGCGGAAGTTCTTCTTCTCGCTCGGAGGACAATTTTAACCTAAATTTTAAGGAGATAACATGATCCGCAAAACACTACTCTCAACCCTTATGATTCTCGGCCTCAGCAGCGCTAGTTTTGCTGCTCCTGAGCCTAAGCCTTCAGTTGGTGTTGTCAACTTTACAAGCTGCATGTCCGATTCAAAACTCGGCAAGCAAGAACAATCCTCATTCGATGCCCTCAAAGATCAGATGAGCTCTCTTCTTGAAGACACCGAAAAGCAAATCAATGAAATTGCGGCTAAATTCAATGACGCAGATTTCATGGATGGTCTTTCACCTGAAGCCGAAGAAGAAATGAAAAATAAATTCCGCATGCTCAACGAAGAGATCGGTCGCTACCAAAACCAATACTACCAAGTCATGCAGCAAGCAAACATGAAAGTCATGCAGACCATTGGCGCTAGCATCCAAGAAGCTTCTGAAAAAGTAGCCAAAGACAAAAGACTCAATATGGTTATGAGTAAAGAAGCCTTTTTCTTTGCAGCTCCTACCTTAGATGTCACCAACCTCGTCGTTGCTGAAATGGACCGTACCTTTGAGCAAACCGCTGCAAAAATTGAAAGCGCAAAGTAATGACCTATACTTTATCTAAGCTTGCAAGTCTCACTGGAGCTCGTCTCCAGGGAGACCCTGAGCAAATCATCAAAGACGTAGCAGACCTCGCCTCCGCAAGTCCTGAGGACGCTTCCTTCCTTGCCAATTCCAAATACACGTCCCTCCTTACCAAAACCAAAGCAGGTGTCGTTTGTGTAAGCGAGTCGGAAGAACTCCTCCCCCACCAAAATTATCTCATCTCATCCGATCCTTCTCGATCCTTTCAACAGATAGCCGAAGCATTGCAAAAAGACCGTAAACCATCGAGTTTTACTGGCATCCACCCCACTGCGATCATCCACCCATCTGCGCAAATAGCTGACGACGTCACCATCGGCCCCTACTCCGTGATTGACCAAGACACCTCTATCGGCGCTAAGACCATCATCGGTCCCCATGTCACCCTTTATCCCGGTGTCCAGATCGGAGAGAACTGCCATCTTCACGCCCATGTGACCGTTCGAGAGTATTGCTTCCTTGCCAACCATGTTGCCTTGCAGCCCGGCGCTGTGATCGGCTCTTGTGGCTTTGGCTACACCACCAATGAAATAGGCGAGCACACCAAACTCGAGCAACTAGGCAACGTCATCCTCGAAGACAACGTCGAGATCGGCGCGAACTCGACCATAGACAGAGCCCGCTTCAAAACAACCCGGATTGGCAAAGGCACTAAAATTGACAACCTCGTCCAGATCGCCCACAACGTCGAGCTTGGAGAGCACAACATCATCGCTGCCCAAACAGGGATCGCAGGCACCACCAAAACAGGCCGCAACGTCATGATGGGCGGCCAAGTCGGCATCGTCGGGCACTTAGAGATCACCGATTTTGTTATGATCGCCACCCGCGGCGGTGTGAGTAAATCCGTCACCCAAAGCGGCCGGTACGCCGGTAGCCCAATCATGCCCCTCTCCCAACACAACAAAACTCAAGTCCACACACGTAAGATCGACACCTACGCCCGTAGAATCGAAACTCTAGAAAAGCAACTTTCCGAGCTCACAGCTTCCTTGAAATAAATCAAGGCTTCTGCGATGGGTAAAGGGTGCTTAAGATCTATTATAAAAAAGCTAAGGATGAAGAAATCCAGCAACTAACTGAGGTGCGCGATGGATGCTGGATCCACGTTGATGAGGCGACCACCTCAGATCTAGAAGAACTAGCACGCCTGACCAAAATCGACTACGCCGACCTTCTCGACTGCCTCGACAAATATGAGATTCCCCGCATCGAGAGAAGCAACAACAACCTCCTCATCTTCACCCGTTACCCCACCGACCAAGAAATAGGCCTCTACACCTCCACCCTCACCCTCATCCTAGCTAGCCACTATTTCATCACCGTCAGCCCCCACCGCTCTCTCCTTGTCAAAAACTTCCTTACGCAAAAAAACAAGTTCTCAACCTTGCAAAGCACGAAACTACTCATCCTGATTCTCATGAAAATCAACCACGAGTTTACTGGACAAATCAGACGCGTACGCTACAACGTCCTCTCTGCAGAAAAAGAAATGGTCCATGTAGAAAGCGACGACATCACATCCCTAACAAAAAATGAAGAGGTCTTGAATCAATACCTCTCAAGTTTAGTTCCTACCCGCTCGGTCCTCGAAGGGATCCATAGCGGTAGGTTTACAAGCCTGTATGAAAAAGAACAAGTGCTGATCGAAGATTGCCTCAACTCGATACGCCAGTCCGAAGAGCTCTGCGATATCGTCTTAAAATCGATCCGCTCCCTTCGCGATGCCTACCAGATCATCTTTGCCAATAACCTGCACAAAACCATCAAGCTCCTCACCTCACTCACGATCATCCTCAGTATCCCCACCATGATCGCAAGCGTCTACGGCATGAACGTCAACCTACCGCTCGCGAAAAACACCTTTGCTTTCGGTATCGTGATGAGCTTCACCGCCGTTCTCTCCGTCTTCGGCCTATGGATCTTCCGCAAAAAGGGCTGGTTATGAAACTCGCTCTAATTTTGCATAAGAATAACGAAAATTGAATTGGTCGATATACTGATTCAATTCATCTTTTTGGTCCTCTGTCAAATCCCTTTGCCCAAGATGTTTTATCCGACGAGTATTATTCTCTAATTGTATAAGTTCTGCTATATTCCTTCTAATTTCAAATATCGCATCACCGAATTCCTTTGCATCAATCTTTTGTTTCGAAGTATCCGCTTCAAATACATGTACCTGAACCTGAACCTTATCTGCAAAAGTTACAGAACTTGCCATATTGCTCCTTTTTTTAAGAAAATGCGCCGAATATACTATCACACCCACAAAAAAAGAGGCGCTAAATCAGCACCTCTTTAATATCTACCACATGAAAGCTGTAATTAGTCCTGCGTCAAATCTTCTCCCCAAACCTCTTGGAATTTCCCAATTGCTTGCGCAAGAAGACCACTCAAATCATCTGAGAGATCTTCCATTCTTAGGAAGCCTTGTAGTCTTTCGGCAATTACCCTTTTCTTCGTAGGCATTGTACGCGTGGTCCATCTCATTGCCTCATTGATTTGCAACCGGATTTGTCCTTCATCAATTGCAGAAGCAGCACCAGCAGCTGCATCTGCTGTAGCGGCTGCAGGAACCTTAGGACCAGCGGCAACGGCCTTTTTAGGAGCTCCCTTTGGACGAGCTGCACCTTGTCCCTTAGCTGCAGCCTTAACAGGTCTTTTCGGCAATCCCCTCTTAGGAGCAGCATCAGCTGAAGCAGGAGTCTGTGGAGCATCAGCTTTAGGTGCTGCTGCTCTGGTTGTGTCCATTTTATCCTGCATGTCATAAACACTTTGTACATACATTGGAGGAGCACCTTGAGTACCGCCTTCACCATCTGAGCCGGAGGCTGAGCCGGTGGAGGAAGGGCTTTTATCTTGTTGCATCGCAGCAAGTTCAGCTTGGTCTGCATCTCTCATTGCACTAATCGTATTTCTAAAATCAGCAACGCGAGTAGAAGATGTTCGCTCCAACGCAGCTAGCAACTGCTCTGCACGTGCAAATTCACCCGCTACTATGTTGGCCTCAACGCTTTCCTCTAATACGGTGACGTCTGCTGTTGGAGCAGCCGCGGCTGGAGCTACTTCAGCTGAAGCAGGAGGCTGTGCTTCAGCAACAGGAGCTGGAGCTTCTGCGGCTGGAGCTGGGGGCAACGCTACAGCTGCGGCAGCAGCAGGAGCTATAACAACCTCTGGTTGACTCTCCACACGCTCCAATCTTGATTCAGAACGAGATCGAAATGCTCTTTGATGACCTTCTTGGTCTTCTTCTCTTGCTGCTCGAAGCATTTCTGTAAACCCAGCAACATTTGTAGAATCTGTTTTAGACAGTTGCCCAAGAAACGCGTCTGCATCAGCGAATTTCAGCGCTCCAATCGCATCTAAAACTCGACTCTCTAATGCAGGTACATCTACTTCTGGAGCAGCCGCAGCGGCAGCTGGAGGCAGAACTGCTGCAGGAGCCGGCGCTTCTTCAGCTGGAGCGGCAGCCAGAGGCAATGCCGCTGCTGCTGCGCCGGAAGCTGGAGCTCCACCTGATACTTTTAGAACTTGCGCAGTAAGAGTTTCGTCTTTTCCAAGCTTAAAGCCTTGAATTTGGGCATGAAGCTGAGCAACAAATGCAGCATTGGCACCATGAAGCTGTTCAATCATCCCCTCAGCAGCTTTCCAATTGCCAGTTACAAGGAGTTTTTGCAGTCTAGCTTCAACGGCTGCCCTACGTTGGTCTAGAAGATCGGTTAGGACTAGATTGTCTTCTAAATGTGTAAAGTCCTTAGAAGTGAATTGGGTAAAGAGCTGCTCCAAAAGAATTAGGTCATTATTGTCAGGATCTTGGAAAAAGTCCAACATCAGCGCTTTATAGTCAGCTTTACCCTTCCTACTAAGCTCATCAAATCTGGATACCGTAACCATTCGCGGCTCTCCTTCAGGAGAAGGGGGTCTAGCTGCTCTGGCAGCAGCTTCTGCTTTAGGTGCCGCTGCAGCAGCGGCGGCGCTGCCTCCTTTAGGAGCGGGTTTGTACGCTTCAAAACGCTGTCGAGCTGCTTCGATATCAGCTTTGATAGGCTTAAGTCTAATCGCTTGGACCTCTAGTGCCTCTAAATGATCTTCTCTATTTCCAGTACCTTCTTTCAAGCCTTTGAGAGCATTTAGTACCTTGGTATAGGCTTTGACATCTTTGGCGCTAAGGGCCTCTATTTTTTTAAGAGCAGGCACGAGCGCTAGTGCCCCTTCTAAATCTGAGGCGGCCTCAGGTGCGCACGAAGTAATGGCTGCATGGATCTTGCTTTTGGCTTCCGCTACTTTTGCATCGTATTGCTCTGATAACTCTTGGTATTGCGCAAGTGCATTTCTTTGAGGTTTGGCAGCACTTGCATTCGCTAGTGCTTCTTTTGCGGCTGCAAAATCATTAGAGTCTAGAGCTTGGTCTGCATCAAAGAGGTAACCACCTGCTTCTGTATCTCTTTCTGCCTGCTCAGCTATGGCGGCTTTAGCTGCATCAATCTGAGTTCCCAACGTCACGACGTCCACATCGGTTTGGATTTCAAAGGCTCGATCAGCCAATATTTCTGAAGCGCCATCCAGATCGTCATCGTCAAATTTCGCTTGCGCTTGTGCCAGTTGAGCTCTTTGATGAGCTTCGATGACTGAGAGAATGCCTTCATCAAATAGGCCTTGCAAATGCTCTACGCGACCAGGCTAGTACCCAATGCTTCTTGAATCGCAGCGAGTTCTGCTCCGATATCTGTTTGCTCTCTACGAGATTGACTTGAACTTAAAAAACCACTACTTGCAGCCATTATTCCTCCAATTAATTAGAAATTTTTAACAAATCGGGGACGATTTTATCACAGCTTGAGGTTTTTTGTCTCAGTCAATGTGGATCAAGATTTTTTTTGCAACTCGGCAAAAATGATTTTGGTGGGAACGCGAAGAGGGGTCTCCTCTCTATCAAGACGGGTGGAAAATGTATTTTGCATGAAGGCCTCGAGCTCTTCATGGCTCTGAAACTCTGCAAAGTGCCGCTCTGGGGCGCAGTAAATAATTTTATACCCAAGTTCTGTCGCCATTGAATAAAACTCTTGCATCTCCATAAAGGCATGGGTCCCTTCTGCAATGGTATCAAACCCACATTGGGTGGGATAGAAGGCTAGGATGAGCCTATCTCCTTCTTGCATAGTCTCTGCGCTAACAGCAAGAAATTCTTTGACGTCTTGGGGTAAGAACCCGTCTGGGGATGCGTTTTGCTTTTGGTAGGTAGCCTGGCTCCATAAATATTCTATTTGAGATTTGTAAGAACATTTTGCAAATGCCAAATTACAAGATAAAACAATACTTAATAATACTAATTTGTTCATGGTTATATTATTGAGCCTTTTTGTTATAATATCAACATGCAAAACAAAATTGATTACTATTTACATAAAGTTTTTACACCGCCGTTTTACCACAGGCAGTATGAAAAAGACCTGCCTCAGGATAAGACAAGCGATAGCTATTTGGAAATTGCAAAAAGAAGCGCTCACATTGCCCTCCCCTTTTTGAGTTTGTATCAGCCCGTTGGTAGAGCTCTATCGCTTAGCATGGGCAGTGTGCGTGTGCTTTCAAGCGGTGTAGGTGTAGTCTCTGCAAATAGTCTTCAGGAAAGTGCACAACAAGTGCTCCAAGTGGGTCTCGCCATTTTGGCACTTAGCGGCACGTTATATAACTTTACTCTCGGTCTTTATCTCACGACGGGGGCTGATCTCACCGCGAACTTGGTAAAGATTTTAGAACGCCTCTATCAGCTTCAATACAAAGAGGCTGGCGAAGAGCTTTTACAGGCTCTATCGAGTGGGATTTACCTTGCCATCATGATGACAGGATCTTTAGAGATCGTACTGGCCTCTCTGCTTATTCAAGCTTTTGTCTCCTTTATCCAAGCAAGAGAGGAATGGAGCCAGGGACGCATGCCAGAGGCCTTAGCTAAGACGTTGATGGGTATGATCCGCTTATATCAGGGACAGCAGCAAATAGGGATCATTCAGCGCAGAAATGACTTAAGAAGGCAATACGCTACCTTTGTAAAACGGATCCAAGAGGGGCGCAAAGTTGACCACCTCTACGACCAGCCCATTGTACTTGGCGGCGAGCCCCAAGACATGAAAAGACACCCCTTAGAGCATCTCGATGCGCGAATGAAAGCAAACAGGGCTCTTTTAGAAGATGCCGATGGGCAGCAGCACGATTTTGGTTCCCACTTCTATGGCTATGGCAAGCAAAAGGTCAAAGGGATGAACATCACCTTCCGCGAGGAAGGGGGTCACACCACTCTCGAGTTCAAGGTCAATCACGCTTTCCGCGATCGCCTTCAGGGAATTATCGATGATCTAACAAATGCTTCCGAAAAAGATTTAAGCGATTTGCTCCACATGTACGGCTCGCATGTAGAAGGGATCTCTATCCAACAAAGGAGAGTTGCTGCCGATGATGCTTGGTGGATGACTCCTGAAGTGGATGCAGCACATGAGATCTACCTCAAAGGTCTTGGGAAAATCTCGATTGGCGCTTCTAAAGACGTTGTCAACCTTTATGACCGGGTAACAGTACAAGTCGATGAGGGGAAAAACCTCTATGATTTTCACGAGGCTCTCTCCTTTCTGAATCTCGATGATGCTCTAAAAGTATCTGCTCAGGAAGATGTAGATCGGATGAAAATGGGACACCTCTTTCGAATGTTCGCCACTAAGGAAGCGACCCTCTTTGAAAGGAGCGATCCCTTCTTTGATCTACCTCTAAACGAATTCAAGCAAGAAATCCTAAAGCGCTCCCCGGGAATGGCAGGGGTCTTTGATCAGTGGCTCTCAAAAATGGAACTAAGAGAAACTCTGCCCGGCAAGATGCGCTGGGCCGTAGATGGCTTAAGTGATGAGATCCAAAAAAATGGGGCCAAAGGCCTTACTGCCGCTGTGATGGGAGATTGGTGGTGGGGAGATAATGCTGATGAATCCCTCTACAGACGAGTCGCTTCGATGTTGAAGATGGGAATGATCTCACATGAAACGCGAGATCGTAACGATTACGGAGAAAATGGTCTAGGTTGGGGGATGGATTACTATTCTGGTGGAGCCGATAGTGTCTTTACCCAAATAGTCACGACAAACAATGAAAGCTTCGATGAATATATGTACCAGAGTCCCGCCCGGTTTACCTTCTCCCCTAAAGCCTTAGAAATGGGAACCTATCAATACCACTCTGACAATTTTGGCAACCGCAACTTCGATGCAACCGATGATTTATTTTGGTTTCAAGATGATTACCTCAAAAGGAACAACATTCTCGATTTCACCACTGTCGAAAGACTAAATTTCTTTGGAGACAATGAGGTGATGTTCAAGGACCGAATTCCACCTGAGTATTTTACAGGCATTGTCGTCCAAGACGAAGAAACGCGCCAAGGCCTTCTCGCCTACCTGCGAGAGAAAGAAATCATCCAAAAAGACGCGCAAGGAAGGGAAACCATCCTCTCACGCATAGCAGAAGATTTCATCTATGTGGGCAACACCATCAAAGACCAAATGTTTGCTTAAGCAATATTTTCTTGAGGGGGGTATATCCCACAATCAACCAGTTCTAATAAGCGAAGAGCTGCATGGCTCGGAGTACGCTCTCCTGATTCCCAAGCTTGAACAGTTTTGATGCTCACATTTAAGATTTTTGCAAACACGCTTTGAGAGTAATTTTTTTTCTTGCGAATCCTTTTTACATCTTTAGCAGAATACGCAGCGGGGGGTTCTGGTAATTGGATCATTTCAGATCGGAGAGTGAGCTTTCCTTTTTTATACTCAAGAACATCTTCCAATCCTTCTTTTAAATCGTCAAAAATATTTCCCATGACTCACCTTCTTTTTATAGCTTCTGCAAAACTTTTTAATTCTTTTTTCTCTTCGAAAGAGAAGTTCTCTTTTTCATTTTTTGGATACAGAAGGAGAAGAAAAATCTCCTCGTTCTTATCATCATTCAAATAGCAAATCCTAAATCCACCTCTTTTCCCTTTAGATGATGATTTCAGCCTTACCTTACGGATGCCCCCAGTTCCAGGAATTAAATCACCCACTTCTGGATTTTCTACTAGTTCCCTTTTAAATTTTTCAAAATCCTCTTTAAGGAGTTTTCTAGCTTTTAGAAGTCTATTAACCTCTTTTGTGAAGATCCTGGCCTCTGTAAGTCTCTTTTCTTGCATTATACCACACAGTAGGATAGTTTTCAAACGCAATATTTTAAAGTTATAACTAATTCATTTCCAGGCATTTTGATACCGAGCAGCAGCAATAGACACAAAATATTCTGTCTAAACAACCATCAGAGATGGGTTTTCGATAAAGAACTGGAGCGTAGCTGAGAACTTGACTGCATCGACACCGTTGATGACTCTGTGCTCCGAGGCGAAAGTAAAGGAGATTGTTTTGCCCGCTGTGATCTGGCCGTTCTCTTGAATTATTTCATGTATTCTGCAATCATTTTAAATCGAATTTAACGGAGGTATCATGTGGGACGTAAAGTAGAAATGGATAAAGTATCTGCTCCGAAGCAAGAGCTTCTTCCGAAAGATGATAAGCCTGGACAAAAAAGAACAATAGACAAAGTACATGCATGCGTCAATGCTACCGGTATTTTTTCTGTTCAGGGTTAATAAGTGTATTTTATTGGAGCTATTCCTCCGATCCATGTGATGCATTTGCTTATGAAGTTGAGGCAGTTGGTGTTTTGGTTAGCATGGGCTTAAGTTTTTCTGGGTGTGTTTTGGGATATAAGGATTTAAGTCGATCCAATGTCCAGCCAATAAATGTCTAAACGACCATCAGAGATGGGTTTTCGATGAAGAGCTGCAGGGTAGCTAGGAACTTGGCGGCGTCGACGCCGTCGATCACACGGTGATCGGAGGCGAGGGTAAAGGCCATCGTTTTGCCGGCAGTGATTTGACCGCTTCTGACGACGGGTTTTTCTTGGATACCGCCGATGGCAAGGATCGCTGCTTGGGGCGGATTGATCACGGCGATGAAGTCGCGCACGCCAAACATACCGAGATTGGAGATGGTGAACGAGCCTCCGGTAAATTCTTCGGGAGCAAGTTTGCCATCACGGGCTTTTTTGGCAAGACTTCGCACTTCTGATGATATTTCTACCAAGTTTTTGTAATCAGCATGGCGAACAATGGGTGTGATGAGCCCATCGGGAATACTCACGCCGATGGCGATGTCGATCGTTTTATAGCGGACGAGGGTGTTATTGACGGTATTGAAGCCGCTGTTGATTTCGGGATGCTTTTTTAAGGACAGGGCCGTGGCGCGGACGATCAGGTCGTTGAAGGTAACGCGCAGGCCTCCTGCTTTAAACTGCTCACGCAGTTTGATCATGGGCTCGGCATCCATTTCTTGAGCGACATAGAAATGCGGAATGAAGGTTTTGGACTCTTGCAAGCGCCGTCCAATCACTTTGCGCATCTGAGTCAGGGGTTCTTCTTCATAAGAGCCGGGAGCGAGGGTGGGTTTTTTGTGTGCAAAGCTAACTAGCCCCTCTTGAGCACCAGTTGCAAGGTCTTTACTTGTGATACGACCTCGTGGCCCAGACCCTTTGATGGAGGAGAGATCGATCCCCTTCTCCTGAGCGAGTTTGCGAGCTAAGGGCGATGCTGGGATCCGTCCTTTGATGGGCTTGGTTGACCCTTCAAAGGTATAGCCTTCTAGTGGTGGGGGTGGGGCAAAAGCGGGCTGCTGCATCGCGCTGCCGATAGGGGCAGTGGCTGCGGCTGGGGCTTCTTCCTTTGCTTCTCCCTCTTTAGAGGGAGCTTCTTCCTTAGGAGCGGGGGCTTTCTCCCCTTCTGGCTCGTAACCCTCGATACTCTCGTCTGCCGATTCTGTGAAAATGGCAATGGCATGGTTGACACGCACTTCTCCCCCTTCGGGAACGAGGATTTTACGTATGTAGCCCTCATCTAAGGCATTGTGTTCGACAGTCGCTTTGTCAGTTGCCACTTCCATAAGAACGTCGCCAGAGGCCACGTGGTCTCCTTCTTTGACATGCCACTTGGCAATAGTTCCCTCTTCCATGGTGGGGGAAAGTTTGGGCATGGTCAGGGTAAAAGGCATCTTATCGTTTCTCCAACACTTTTTGGATCGCAGTAATGATCCGCTCTTTTGTAGGCATAGTCTCTTTTTCTAGCACTTTGGAATAGGGCATTGGCGTTTCTCTTTGGCAGACTCTTTCAATTGGTGCATCGAGGAAATCAAAGCAGTGCTCTTGGATCTGGAAGCCAACTTCTGCAGCGATACCGCTAAAGATATGTCCCTCTTCAACGAGGACGCATCTGTTTGTTTTGCGCACCGACTCTGCAACTGTTGGCAGGTCGAGGGGTCTGATCGTACGCAGGTCTATGAGCTCTACTTCGACTCCCTTTTTGGCTAGTTCATCAGCCGCTTCTTTGCACAGATCAACCATCCGGCTATGAGAGACGAGAGTGACATGACTCCCCTCTTGCAAAATGTTTGCTTTGCCAATCGGGACGGTATATTCCTCTACGGGGATTTCCATCTGCAGATTGTACGAAAGCTCGCACTCTAAAAAGAGAACTGGGTTGTTATCGCGGATAGCGGACTTAAGTAGTCCCTTGGCGTCATAAGCGTTGCTTGGAGCGATGATGATGAGACCTGGAAGGTTACCGTAAAGGGCTTCAACGCAATGTGAGTGTTGGGATGAGACTTGAGCTGCAGCGCCGTTGGGCCCGCGGAAAACCATCGGGACTTTATACCGGTTGCCCGACATGTAATGCATTTTGATCGCATTTGAAATGATCTGATCGCAACCAACGAATGAGAAGTTAAAGCTCATGAATTCAACAACAGGTCTTAGTCCGCACATGGCAGCGCCGACAGCAAGGCCGGTAAAGCCCAGCTCTGAGATGGGTGTATCAATAATTCGATCAGGGCCCCATTTATCAAGCATCCCTTTTGTGATTTTATAAGCGCCATTGTACTCGGCGACCTCTTCACCAAGGATAAAAACTCGCTCATCTCTTGTCATCTCTTCATCGAGAGCTTGGCGGATGGCTTCGCGTATGTCTATAGTTTGATTATTTGGCAAAAACGTCCTCTTCTAAATGTATGGGGTCTGGCCATGGGGCTTCATCTGCATGCTTCATCGCCTCGACCATCTCTTCCTTTAGTTGTTTATCTAGTGCTTTGAACACATCTTCCGAAATCATATTGTGTGTGGTCAGAATTTTGAGCATGATGTTGATCGGATCGCGTTCCATGCACTTAATTAAATTTTCTTTAGAGCGATAGAGGCCTGGGTCGGAGACCGAGTGGCCTTTAAATCGTTCGGTAAAAACTTCAACAAGAACAGGCCTGGAGGTTTCTTTCACTTCATTGAAAATGTGCTGGAAACCGGCATAGCAGTTAAAAAAATCCATTCCGTCCAAGGAGTATGCTTTCATCGCATAACCAGGGGCTTTGCTCTCGGCAATGGGTTGGACACAGACAGCTCGATCAACATGTGTTCCCATTCCCCACTCGTTGTTCTCAATCACGTAGATGCAGGGCAAATCCCAAAGGGAAGCAATATTCAAAGATTCGTGAAAAGCTCCTTGGACGACAGCACCGTCTCCAAGAAAGCAGACGGCAACATCTTTTTGCTTCACGTCAACATTGGGGAAATTTTTCTTATATTTATTGGCAAAGGCAGCGCCGGTCGCAATAGGAATTTGCCCGCCAACAATTCCGATGCCACCGAGGAGATTTTCTGTAAAAAAGTGCATTGAGCCGCCTCTACCCATCGCATTGCCACTAGCTTTTCCATAGAGCTCATCCATCAGTTCTGTAGGGGTGGCCCCGAGCAATAGAGCTAAGGCATGACAGCGATAAGAGGTGATCCACCACTGATCGACCCCCATTACGCCGACAGCAGCTGTTTGCACAGCTTCCTGGCCGATATACGAATGGAAGAAACCGCCGACTTTCCCTTGCAGGTAGGCAGCTTCCGCTCGCGTCTCAAAATTGCGAATGAGAAGCGTCTGTTTTAGATACTCCAAGAGCTTTTCTTTTCCGAGCTCTTTGATCACTTTTTCCAGGTCATGCGAAAAGATATTCGGCTGTTGTTTTTTCTCTTTCGTCATAATCTCACGTTAAAAAATTCATCTAAATGATGCAAGGAATTAAGGAGATGTTTATTAATTAAATTTCCCCGATCTTCGGCCCTTTTGGATCGAATCTTAGAGAAAGCAATTAATCAACGTCCTCCTAAAAGCTGGGTCCTTGCACAGTTTGGCCTGTCTGCGGAATCAAGTTCGGATTATTCGTGACAGGCACGCCTCGCAGGTCATCATCAGAATGAGCCTGGAAACAACCGGTAAGGGCCAGACTAGTTAGTGCAAAACAAATTAGGGTTTTCATGCCTTCAGGATACCGCTTTTAGGACTTTTTTTTCTCGTTTTTTCTTCGGGTACAGTGTGATGTACTCTTGGTAGGGGCGACTCTCGTAGAGCTTCATATGGGCAAACTGGGTTAAATAATTTTGCGCAATCTCTTTACTTTTCATCGCAACTGCATTTTCTTGGTGCCGCAAATTCGCATCGTTTGTGAAATTAAATGAGCCCGTCCAAACCGTATGATCGCCAAAGACACAAAATTTATCGTGCATGAGTGCTTTGCGCCGGCGAGCCCCCATCCGGATCCCCTGATCCCAGACAAAAAGTGGGATCTTCGCCTCCAAAAGGCGATGGATCGAAGATTGCACCTTCACAGAAAAAGGGTCGACAAGCACTTCTACAGCCACTTTTCTCTGCCTAGCCCTTTCTAAGGCCTTAGCGATTCCCATGTGCGTCATCGAGTAAATCGCAATCTTGATAGATTTGTTTTCCCCATCAATCAGGTCTATGATCCGCTCTGCTAGTTGATCTTTTGGAGAAAAATAGACTTTGCAATCGGCCATGTGGCCGAAGGCAAAAACGGGAAGCAAGAGAAATAAGAATCTTTTCAACATTTGCACCAAATTTGACAAGACTTTATCATGAAACACAACTTTATGAAAAGACCCATTTATTACGACACAGAGACTACAGGAATCAACGCCCAAAGAGACCGGATCATCGAGCTTGGCGCTTATGACCCGATCGAAAAGCGTTCCTTTTGCGAGTTTATTAAACCAGGCATTCCCATCCCAAAGGAAGCAACCGCTGTCCACCACATCACTGATGAGATGGTAAAAGAGGCTGGCTCTTTTGAGGATGTGGGAAAGGCTTTTGCCGAGTTTTGCCCAGAAAATACCGTCCTTATTGCTCACAACAACGATGGCTTTGATAAACACTTCATTGAAGCTGAGTATGAGCGCAATGGCCTTGTCCTTCCTGAATGGGAGTACCTCGACACTCTTAAATGGGCGAGGCGCTACCGCCCCGATTTGCCTAGACATTCGCTACAACATCTGCGCGAGGCCTATGGCATCACTGCAAATAACGCTCACAGAGCCTTAGACGATGTGATGGTTCTCTATGATGTTTTCTCTAGAATGATTGATGACCTCTCCATTGAAAAAGTAATGGAATTGTTGGCCGTTTCTAAAAATGTAGACCGCATGCCTTTTGGCAAGCACCAGGGCAAATCCCTCGCGAAAGTCCCTAAAAACTATGTGTCTTGGTTAAAAGATAGTGGCGCTTTTGATAAGCCCCAGAACAAAGAACTCAAAGAGAGTTTTGAGAAGATCGGCGCTATTTAAACTCTCTCCCCGTTCGATTCTCGTGCACAGCCTCCCCTTCTGCTCCTGCTTGTAACCTGTGGCAGAATAGGACAATTAAGCCTAGCGCATAAACACTAACAATTTCTCATGTAACCATCAAAGAAGATGAATCTTCTGGTTGGAGCAGATCCTTAACAGCTGTATCGAGCCCAGTATAGTGATTCGGTAAAGGGGTAAAAAATCAAAACCATCTTTTAGCGTTACATTCGTAATGAGAATTACCTTTTTTGTATTATTCAAAAAACCAAATCAAAAACTGGATTATGAGAAATCTTTAAGACGCCAGTATATAGGGAGTTAGACCGGCTGGGTAGCCTTTTTGGGATTGAACATCGCTTCCCACATAGCACGGAATTGGGGACAAGTCTCGAGGAGCTCGTCTTTGGTCCCTTCCGCGATTTTCTCACCGTCTTCGAGGAAGATAATGCGATCTGCGTGTTCGATGGTAGCTAAGCGGTGGGCAATGATGATTTGAGTCACCTCTCCATGCAGCTCAGAGATCGCTTTTTTGATCCGATTCTCACTGAGGGCATCGAGAGCGGAGGTCGCTTCATCGAGGATGAGGATGGGGGCGTCCTTAACAAGGGCTCTGGCAATTGCGAGGCGCTGTTGCTGGCCACCTGAGAGGTTTTGTCCAGCTTCTGCGAGCATGGTGTTATATTTTTCAGGGAGCTTTAGGATAAACTCATCAGCGTGGGCTCTTCTGGCAGCAGTTTCGATCTCTTCAGGGGGAAAATCGAGCCCATAGGCGATATTAGCAGCTATTGTATCGCTAAAGAGGAAAGGTTTTTGTGAAACGAATGAAATGGTCTCACGCAAAGATTTCTGGGTATATTCTGTCACAGGGATGCCGTCGATCCGGATCGCTCCTTTTTCCACGTCGTAGAGTCTTGGCATAAGCTGCACGATGGTCGATTTTCCTGCACCTGTTGGACCAACAATGGCTACTGTTTCCCCTTTGCGGACGGTGAAGCTCAAATTCTTTAAAATCCAGGCATCGTTATAGCGGAACCATACTTTGTCAAATTCGATTGAGTCTTTGAATTCTTGGAGCTGAGTGGCCCCCTTTTTGTCTTCGATATGGGGACGAATATCAAGCACTTCAAACATCCGCTCACCGGCGACAATGCCTCTTTGAATATTGGCGTTTTCTTCAGCAAATTTTTTCACAGGCTCGTAGGCAAGATGAAGGAGTCCGCAGAAAACGATGAGTTGGGAAAGTGGCATCGCTAATGTGTATAAACCGAAGAGGACTACAATGGCCAAACAAAGGGTAGTGATCGCATGAAGGATAGGTCTTGTGAGAAGGCCATATTTCGCTGTCTTGCTCTCAAGAACTGCCATCCGATCATTTTGTTCTTTGTATTTTTTAAGTGAAAACCCTTCCATCGAGAAGATTTTTACGGTTTGAATTCCTGCTAGAAAGTCGATGAGAACGGATGCAAAGCTTTCTTGGTTTCGCTGGAGTTGACGGGTGACTCTTTTCACACGTTTGGCAAAGAAGACGATGGGAATAATGATGAGAGGTACACCAACTACGATTACAAGGGATAGCTTCCAAGAGAGCCAAAAGCACATCACAAGACACGAAACGATTGTGAATGGCGACTGAAGATAATTTGTGAGAATCGAGTTAATAGAGAGGGAAATCTGAGCTGCATCTCCGACAACCCGAGAAGAGAGTGTCCCGATGTTGTACTGTTGATAAAAGCTCATCGGAAGAGACTGGATATGTTCAAAATAGTATTGCCTAAGATCTCTACTGACCCGGATGGCGAGAAGTTGGGTTGTATAACGACTGGCAAAGAGCCAAACGGCCTTGAAAACGGCCACACAAATGAGCATACCAACAAGGGCTACAAAATTGCTTGAGATCTCGAATTTTTTTCTGGCTTTGTTAAGGAGCCAATTAAGAGGGTTGATCTCTTTTTTGTTAGCCAAATAGGCAGCAGCGTCCTGTTTGGTGATTTCTCCGGTATTTTTCGTGTCAATTTCAGACCACTGACTTTGTACGTCGTTCAAACTAACTGATGTCTGAGAAAGTTTGTCTTCGCTTTTTTCAGTTCCAAAGAGAGTGAAGAAATCAGTTCCAGAGTTCGACATAATGCCAAGGGCAAACATCTCCATCTGCGAAGCGACGGTAAGAGCTATAAGAGTGAGCAATGTGGCAATCAATAATGATAAATGCCTACGACTGCGGATAGCTAATTTTAAAAGCAATTTCATCTTGAGAGCTTTTATACACTAAAGACATCTTCTAATCTAGAGGAAACTCTGACTAATTGCTCTGGTCGATCTGAAATTCGCCGATTTTACGGAATTTTTGATACCGCTCCTCAACTAGCACTTTGAGCGGTTTTTTTATAAGCTCTTTGCGAGCGGTAATGACATAATCTCTGACGCTTTGGTAGATAGCTTCAGGATCATAATGAGCGCCTCCTTGAGGTTCATCGATGATGTCATCGATAACTCCAAGAGGCATAAGCTGCTCAGCGTGTAATTTAAGGACTCGAGCTGCGGTTTCTTTTTTCGCGCTATCTTTCCAGAGGATGGAAGCGCAGCCTTCGGGAGAAATAACGGAATAATAGGCATGTTCGAGCATAACGACTCGATCTCCCACGCCAATACCAAGGGCACCTCCTGAGCAGCCTTCTCCAATAAGAAGGACGATGATCGGTGTGGGTAGTTGGGACATTTCCATGAGATTCTTCGCAATAGCCCATCCCTGCCCTCGCTCTTCGGCAGCTAAGCCTGCAAAAGCACCGGGGGTATCGAGTAATGTGAGTACGGGCAAACGAAATTTTGCAGCAAGCTGCATGCAACGCAGAGCTTTGCGGTAGCCCTCAGGATGAGGCATACCAAAGTTACGCTCAATTCGACTTTCTGTATCACAGCCTTTTTCCTGTGCGATGAGCATGAACTTCTCACCACCGATTTTACAAAAACCACAAATGATCGCGCTGTCATCGCGGAAATTACGATCTCCGTGGATTTCGGTGAACTCTTCGCAAAGGTGCTTGATGTAATCGACAGAACGGGGGCGCTTAGGATGTCTTGAAATCTCGACTCGCTGCCAAGGAGTCAGCTCAGAATAAACTTTGTTTTTTAGGGCATCGAGCTTCCCTTCCAAGGAAGTAATCTCATCATCTGACCAGAGCTGATTGCTCTTGTTTTGATGCTTCACCTCACTTAGGGTCTTCTCGTATTCTTTGATCTGCTTTTCATGCTCTAACATTGACATTTGCGGCCTTAGCTCCACCTCAAAGTAGGAAGACTCTATTATGCTGAAAACGAGCTATTTTTTCAATCGAGTTATACCGAAATAAAATCAAAAATTGAATTTATTCCGATATGAAGTTTCAATTAACTCTCAGAGGTTGACATCGTTGAGGGCTCTTTCTCAATTAATTTTTTCATTTTTTTACCGGCAGTGAATTTGACGGCTGAACGTGCTGGAATCACGATAGGGACAGAGGCATTTTTTGGATTTCTTCCAATTTTTTGTTTACGTTGAACAATCTCAAAGACCCCGAAGTCTCTAAACTCTAAGCGATCACCAGTAGCTAAGTAATCGGTCATTCTATCAAGAAATGATTGGATTACGTTACGGACGTCATTAGGATGCAGTCCTAGCTCTTGAGATATCACCTGAATCAGTTTCTTCTTTGTGATCGTTGACATAGCCAATCTCCTGTGTTTTATCGATTTAGCCTCATTGTTGTGAGGAGACCAATTTCGAGCAAGTCTTTTTTTTGAAGAAGGAGAAAAATTAATTTTTTATAGAAATGAGGACTTTTTTCTTCTTGCCAGCGCCTAAAAGAAGGTATTCACCCTCAATGAGGTCATCGCTCTGAACCTGCATAGATGAATCAATGATTTTGTCGTTATTGATATAAGCCCCGCCATTTTTCAGCATCCGTCCTCCTTCGCCCTTACTAGAGAGAAGGCCCGACGTGGCGGCGAGCTCGGCATAGGTCCTGCCAAGGACATCTTCCTTTGATAAGCTTACATTGGGCATGTCTTTTGCAATTTCCCGTAGAACGTCAGCATCGAGTTTTGCTTGCTTGCCAGGAGCTGCGCCGCTAGTGACTTTGAGCGCTTTTTCAAGCCCCTCTTTTCCATGGACAATACGAGTGATTTCTTCAGCGAGGCGCTTTTGCGCAGAATTTGGAGTGTATCCCGGCTTTTGCATTTGCTCTTCTATCTCTGCAATTGCCTCTAAGTCCATGAAGGTGAGTTTTCGCATCATTGAAATGACGTCAACATCGGGTATGCGTATCAGATATTGGTAAAATTGATAAGGAGAGCATTTTTTTGCAGACAGCCAAATGGCTCCTTCTTCGGATTTTCCAAATTTTTTGCCATCACTACGGGTGAGCAGAGGCCAGGTCAGACCATAAACAGATCTTCCTGTTAGTCTTCTGGTCAAATCAATGCCAGCTGTGATGTTGCCCCATTGATCACTCCCCCCCATCTGCATAGAAACGTCGTACTGTGCATTTAGGTAGTAAAAATCGTAGGCTTGGATAAGTTGGTAGCTAAACTCGGTGAAGCTTATCCCCTCTTCAGACTGGAGCCTGGCTTTGACGCTTTCCTTCGAAAGCATAGCTCCCACGCGGAAGTGTTTCCCAACCTCTCGCATGAAATCAATCACGCCAAAATTTTGAAACCATTCATCGTTGTTTAAAATGAGGGGTCTTGGAAGATTTCCTTCAAAGTCAAGAATTTGCTCAAAGTGAAGCCGGATCGAGTGGACATTATTGAGGATGGTGTCAACATCGAGCAGAGGTCTTTCAATGCTTTTTCCTGAAGGGTCGCCGATCCGCCCTGTAGTACCACCAAGAACAATGACTGGGGTATGACCAAAGCGTTGAAAGTGGGCGAGCAAAATAATGCCAAATAAATTACCCAGATGCAAGCTGTCGGCCGTCGGATCAAAGCCCACATAGACTTTCATTGGCTTTTCGCACGACTTTGCAATTTCTTCGCTTGTTAGAGCGTCAATGCAGCTCCGCTCTTTTAAGTACTCGATTATATTCATTAGGGACAGTCTAACTCAAAGAGAGTCAATTCTCAAACTGAATTTTTTCAGCGATTTTAGAAATTTTCAGTGATACGGACGCTGCATTTTGATTTTCATCAAATAGAGAAATTTCTTTATCCTTTAGAGCAATGCGCCGATCTGCATGTCTTGAGATCCAACGGTGGATCTCGATCGATTTGCGGTCAATGGCCTCTCTGGTGATCTGCGTATCCATCGACTCAAGTCGTTTTTTCAATTTTTCTCTCGCCTTTTTCGTCTTGAGACTTTCTTCTACGAGTTCTTTTTTCTTGCCTTGTGATGAGGTCATTTCCTACACTCCTGGTAATCCCATAGGCTATCGCTGTAAACAGTTTTTTGCAAGGGGGTTGAAAAGAGGAATGTCATGTCACTGGAAGAAGCGAAAAGATCTGCCAGCATTAAAGCTTTAGAATTTGTTCAAGATGGCATGCATATTGGGCTGGGAACGGGCTCTACAGCTGCATTTTTTATTCAGCACCTCATTGAGAAATGCAAGCAGGGGCTCAAAGTTCAAGCAGTAGCCACTTCGAATGCCTCACAAGAAATGGCCAAAACTGGCGGCATTCCCCTCCTTGATATCAACACAATCAATGCACTTGATCTTACCGTAGATGGGGCAGATGAAATTGACCCACAAAAAAGACTCATCAAAGGGGCCGGCGGAGCACTCGTTCGAGAAAAAATCATCGCAGCCATGAGCAAAGAGATGATCGTCATTGCTGACGAGAGCAAGCTTGTAGAAAAGCTTGGCCTCCACCCGCTGCCTGTAGAGATCATCCCCTTCGGTGCAAAGGCTACACAAAAACACATTGAAGACAGTGGCCTTATAGGTTCTTGGCGAAAAAATGGCAGCGAGATGCAGTATTTAACTGACAATCAAAACTGGATTTTCGACATCCAATTCTCCTCTCCAATTGAGGATCCTGAAAGCCTTCAAAACACCCTTCTTTCTATTCCCGGCGTGGTAGATACAGGTTTTTTCTTCCATCTTGCAAAACGATGTGTTATTGGTAAGCAAGACGGAACTACTACCCTGATTAATTAAGAATGCAACTCGTACAGATCTACTTCAATAAAATTATGCAATCGCGTGCATACACTGTGATTATTCTCGGCAATGAGGAGAAGCAATTTGCGATCTATACCGATCCGCTTGTTGGTCGAAATCTTCAATGCTTGCTCACAGGAGAACCGCACCCACGCCCCTACACCCATAATCTTATCGACAGTATTTTTAAAGGGCTCGACGTCCGCCTCTCGCAAGTGGTGATCAATAACATCGAAGATACGATTTATTTCTCTAGGCTTTTCCTAGAGCAAACAATTGGGGATCAGACGCAGATCCTCGAGATCGATGCGCGTCCAAGCGACTGCCTTACACTTGCCCTCATGCATAACGCCCCCATCTTTGCCCACAAAGAGACCTTCTCGGCCGCCGTCCCCATCGAAGAATAGACAGTCCAGTATGTCGACAAGATACCGACATACTGGCTTGTTGACAAAAAACCAGTATGTCTACAAAATACAGACATACTGGATTAAGGTGGATTTATGAATATTATGGGGAAAATCCGGCAAAACGCTAAGACTGAAGAAGTTGACTATCTATTTTTGATGAACTGTTTGTCTTCATACCAGAATCCTAGGGATAAATTAACATCAATTTTAGAAGCACATCAGTTAATTAGAGTAAAAAAAGGTTTATATGTATTTGGAGAAGAATATCGAAAAAGACCCTACAGTCTCGAGGTCCTAGCGAATCTCATTTATGGACCTTCCTACATCTCATTCGAGTATGCGCTTTCCTATTACAATCTCATTCCAGAAGCAGTTCAACGAGTAACAAGTGCTTGTTCCAAACGAATCAAAAACTTTCACACTCCTGTAGGAGAATTTGTTTATTATTATATTTCTCCTCAAAAGCACCCTTCAGGAATTACTTTGAAATCGATTGATGAACACACTCATTTTCTAATTGCAACAAAAGAAAAAGCGCTTGCCGATTATTTGGCTCGTCTCAAGCCCTTTACTAGTCAAAACGATCTCAAGGCATACATAGTCGAGGGAATGAGAATTGATACAGAAGATCTGCTCAATTTCAACCTAGCTTTAGCTGAAGAAATTGCAAGTGCCTACAACAATAAAAATGTGAGTCTGTTATGCCAAATTCTCAAAAAATGAAAGCGCCTGAGGCACTCCTACAAATGCTTCAACGTTACGAATTAAATAGTCTGCAAGACTATAAAAACGCGATTAAAGAAATTGTTCAAGAAATTGCCCTTCTCGGATTATGGAGGGCAAAGTTTTTTGAAAAAGCTGCTTTTTATGGAGGCACAGCTCTAAGAATACTCCATCAATTGGACCGATTTTCTGAAGATCTTGATTTTTCACTACTCAATCCCAACCCTAATTTTGATCTGACTGAGTATGAAAAAGCGATCAAAGATGAACTCCAAAGTTTAGGTTTTACCGCCTTTGTGGAAAAGAAAAAAAAGTCAAAGCAAAGTGCTATTGATTCTGCTTTTATTAAAATCAACACGATAGAGCATCTTCTCCACGTAGGAATTCCTTCGGGAATCAAACAGAATATTCACCCAGAAGAAGTGATGAAAATTCGATTGGAAGTAGACACTGATCCCCCCGATGATGGGGCGAAAACTGAAACTGCTCTTCTTTTACTGCCCTCCCCTTTTTCTGTTAAAACACTCCGTTTAGAAGATTTGTTTGCCGGCAAAGTTCATGCAACACTATGCAGAGAGTGGAAAGGGCGAGTCAAGGGGAGAGACTGGTATGATTTAGTGTGGTTTGTTTCAAGAAACACGCCCTTAAACCTCAACTATCTTGAAGCAAGAATGCGTCAAAGCGGTTATTGGAATGAAAAATTATCTATGACCAGCGAGAATTTATTGAGCCTATTTGATCAAAAAATTGACACTCTGGATATTCAATCAGCTAAAAACGACATTATTAATTTTATCAAAGACTCCTCTCAAGTAGAGCTTTGGTCTAAAGAGTTTTTCAGACAAATAGCTGGAAAAATCCAATTCCAAGAATCTAGTACTTAACGTTGAATTTGTTTTCGGCGAGGGTGCGGATCGCATCGATAGCTTGCTCCGCGTCGGGGCCTGTGGCGTCGATTTGGATTTTTGCTCCCTTAGCGGCAGCGAGCATGAGGATGCCAAGTAAGGACTTGGCATTGACAGTGAGATCTTGATAAGTGAGGTTGATTTCAGCCTCATAATTTGCAGCACACTTGACGAGTTCTGTCGAGGGTCTAGTGTGCAACCCCTTTTCATTGATGACTACAAAGGTTTCTTTATTTTTTTGTTCCATAGCCTACAGTATATTTTCAAGCTGGGTTACGAGCCCATCAAATTGTTTGATCGTAGCCTCAACAGGCCCTTTCTGACGCATGTTTACTCCAGCATGGTCTAATAAGTCAAGAGGATAATGACTGCTCCCCGATGAGAGGAAGTTGAGATACTTCACGCGAGCGACATCGCCTTCTTGTGTTACTTTTTCAAAGAGGGCGTGAGCCGCACTGATTCCCGTCGCATACTGGTAGACGTAGAAATTGCTGTAAAAATGAGGAATACGAGCCCACTCGATATCGATTGCAGAATCGACGACCATATCGGGACCAAAATATTCTTGGTTGAGCTTTCGGTAGAGATCTTTGAGGAGACCAGGTGTTAAAGGGGTATCTTGCTCAGCAAGCCTATGTACTGTCAGCTCAAATTCAGCAAACATCGTCTGCCTGAAAAACGTAGCACGGATATCCTCGATTTTTTGGTTGATTAGGTAAGCTTTTTCAAGATCTGTGAGCTCTTGTTTCATCAAATGAGCAAACATCAATTCTTCGTTGAAGGTCGAGGCAACCTCGGCTAAGAAAATGGGATAGTGGCTGTATTGGTAGGGTTGGTGCTTATGACTCATGTAAGAGTGCATGCTGTGGCCTGCTTCATGAGCAAGCGTCATCAGATCGCGAAAGGCTCCATTAAAATTCATGAGGATGTAAGGCATGGTATCATAACTACCTGTTGAATAAGCCCCAGAGCGCTTGCGCAAGTTTTCATACCGGTCTACCCAGCGATCTTTTTCTAAGCCATTATGAAGTATATCTTGGTACTGCTTACCAAGAGGCGCAACAGACTCGATCACCATTTTCTCTGCCTGCTCATAATCGAATTGCATTTCTACTTTTTCGACCATAGGAACATAGACATCGTAAAGATGCAGCTCATCTACACCCAGAGCTTTTTTTCGCAGTTTCATGTAGCGATGCAAAACCGGGAGGTTTTCCTTTACCGTATCAATGAGATTAGTATAGACAGCTGTATCAATTTGATTTGGAAGTAGTGCCGCTTCTAAACAGGATGGGTAATTTCTCGAGCGCATGTTGAATGTATGCTTTTGCATGTGTCCGTTGAACAACTCACATATCGTATTCTCAAACCCTTCAAAAGAAGAGTGGAGGGCTTGAAAGGTATTTTTTCGGAGCACGCGATCGCGATCCATCATATACGTAGAATACTTGGCATGAGACAACTCACGTTCATTGCCTTGGCCATCGAGTACTTTCGGGAATTTTAGATCAGCGTTATTAAAGGCACTAAAAGCAGTGCCAGATGTCCCCAAAGCTTTTCCCGCCATAGAAAGAAGCCCTTCTTTATCTGAAGATAGGGTGTGAGGCTTCATACGGACAATGCGCTCGATATAGAAATGATACTCTTCTAGGAGGGGGTCTTTTAAATAGGCCTCTATCTTTTCACTTGGCAGAGCAAGAAGCTCCGGCTCTGCAAAAGAAAGCTCTAAGGCAAAATCGTGGTAGAGCGCGCTAATGATTGAGTTGGCTTTTTTATGCTCTTCGTGCCCTAAATCTTCATCGTAGCGCATGTGAGCATATGTGTAGAGACGAGACAGTTTTTGGTCGAAAGCGAGGCTAAGGTTAAGAAATTCCTTGAGAACTTGCCCGCCATCGCCTAATTTTCCTTTGAAAGCTGAAAGCTCGGGCCAATGAGGCTTTGATTGAGGTCTTCCTACCTGCTCGAGTTCGATTTTCCAGGCTTTGAGGTCCTTATAAAGAGCCTCAACATTCCACTTGTCATCTTGCGCAATAGCCGTCCTTTCCTGTGTCGCTTCAGCAGTCTCTGTCATGATTCCTCCGTTTTAACCCCTGATTGCTACCATATCTTGCTCCTACGCTACCTGCGGAAGGCATCTATTTCGCTTCCCTCTTCATCCGTATGTTCCCATACGGATTTCATCACGAATCGAGATAGCAGCTCTCCCTCACTAACGCCTAGGAGCAAGATATGGTAGCGATCAGGGGTTCAATTACGCCCATTATTCCAAAAAAAATTCACTTGTCAATCGATAAGTTTTAGCAATTTCATATCGAGATTGCTAAATTCTTGTCTTAAATACAGCCTTAACGTAGAATGGAGGCTCCCCTAATTGAATCTTGGAGTTTTTATGACACAAGCAACAGCAAAAAAAATCTCTATAAAGCCTCTAGGCAGCCGTGTAGTTGCACAGCGCACAGAGCAAGAGGAAACTACAAAAGGCGGAATCATCCTACCTGACTCTGCACAACAAAAACAAGAAACAGCCATAGTTGTCGCAATCGGCCCAGGATCCAAAACGAAAGAAGGGGAAGATATCCCTGTTCCCGTTTCTGTTGGTGATACCATTTTGATGGACAAGTACGCTGCACAAGAAGTGAACATCGATGATGAAGATTACATCATTGTTCGCTCTGAAGACATCATTGCAATTGTAGAAAACTAAGGAGATAACTCATGTCTGCAAAAGATATTAAATACAAAGAAGAAGCGCGGCAAAAGATCCTGAGAGGGGTCAAGGCGCTAGCATCTGCCGTAAAGGTAACTCTCGGCCCTAAGGGGCGCAACGTAGCCATCGATAAATCGTATGGCGCTCCTCACGTCACAAAAGACGGTGTTACTGTTGCAAAGGAAATCGAGCTTGAAGACAAGCACGAAAATATGGGCGCACAGATGGTCAAAGAAGTGGCTAACAAAACGGCTGACAAAGCAGGTGATGGAACCACAACTGCAACCGTTCTAGCTGAAGCGATCTATAGCGAGGGTCTTCGCAATGTCACAGCAGGCGCAAACCCAATGGGAATCAAGCGCGGTATTGAACAAGGCGTTAAAGCAATCACAAAAGAACTCGAAAAAATGTCGAACCCAATCAAAGACCATAAAGAAATCGCCCAAGTTGGAACGATTTCTTCAAATGGTGATACTGAGATCGGTGAAATCATTGCCAAAGCAATGGAACGCGTTGGAAACGACGGCACTGTAACTGTTGAAGAAGGCAAAGGCCTTGAAACTGTTCTTGATGTGGTAGAAGGAATGAATTTTGATAGAGGGTACCTCTCATCTTACTTCATGACCGACGCTGAGTCTCAAGAAGCCATCCTCGAAGACGCTTTTGTTCTTGTATATGAGAAGAAAATTTCTGTGATGAAAGACTTTCTTCCTGTTTTACAAGCTGCAGCCGAAAGTGGCCGTCCCCTTCTCATTATCGCTGAAGATATCGAAGGAGAAGCTCTCGCAACACTAGTAGTCAACCGATTGCGCGCTGGATTAAAAGTTTGTGCAGTTAAGGCTCCAGGCTTTGGAGACCGAAGAAAAGCGATGCTTGAAGATATTGCCGCTCTAACTGGTGGACAGTTCATCAGCGAAGAACTCGGCCTCAAGCTCGAAACAGTCACACTTGAGATGCTTGGTAAAGTCAAAAAAGCCATCATCAGCAAGGAAGAGACAACACTAGTTGAAGGTGCTGGCAAAAAAGAAGAGATCCAAGATCGGATTGCTCTTATTAAGCGCCAGATCGAAGACAGCTCTTCTGACTATGACAAAGAGAAGCTTCAAGAACGCTTAGCACGCATAGCTGGCGGCGTCGGCATCATCAGTGTCGGAGCAGCAACTGAAGTAGAAATGAAAGAGAAAAAAGACCGCGTCGACGATGCGTTGCATGCTACACGAGCAGCTGTTGAAGAAGGGATCCTACCAGGTGGTGGTGTAGCTCTAATTCGTTGCATTCCTGTTCTTGAGAAACTCGTTGCAAACGCTTCTGAAGACGAAAAAGTAGGCATCGAGATCCTAATGAAAGCCCTGAGCCATCCTCTGCGTCAGATCGCAGAAAATGCGGGTGAAGAAGGATCGATTGTCGTTCAAACAGTCTCTCAAATGAAAGACAAAGAAGGTTGGGACGCACAAAATAACGTCTATGGCGACATGATCAAAGCTGGGATCGTTGATCCTACGAAAGTGGTCCGCCTCACCATTCAACTTGCTTCATCGGTTGCAGCGCTTCTTCTTACCACAGAAGCCCTCATCACCGATGAAAAAGAAGACCAGCCAGCAGCCGCAGCGGCTCCTAGCATGGGTGGAATGGGCGGTATGGGCGGCATGGGTTATTAATCCCCTCCCTCAAACCTCTAACCAAGAAAAGCACCCCATACGGGGTGCTTTTTTTTTGCCTTCTTTTGGGACTTGCGCTATTTTCAGGAAAAAGACCCTTGGGAGGAACCATGCGCGCAATTGTCATAATACTCATCATCATCGCAGCTATCGCCGCGCTTCTATTCTTTGGATGGTCTCGCGCGCCCGATATGCTCGCAAATAACCTTTCGAAAAAACTAGGTGTCGCCGTGTCCATCGACTCGATGAATCTTCGCTCTTCGGAAATTGACGTCAACAAGCTCACGATCGGCAACCCCAGAGGTTACTCACTACCTAAAGCCTTCTCTGCAGAAGAGATTCAGATCCACGCCCCCGTTACCACTTATTTTTCAAACGACATCCTCATCGACGAAATCGACGTTAATAATATCTATCTGGGTCTAGAATTCGATTCTATTTCAAACGGAGATGGCAATTGGACTACGATCTTTAAACACTTCCAAGAAGCGTCTGACTTAGATAAGACAGACGGGAAAAAAGTAACTATCAAACGCCTGGTCTTCAATAATATCAACACCGAGCTTCTCTTCCGCAGCGAAGGGGGAAATGTCAAAAAGCTTCCTGAGATCAAACAGATCGTCCTAACAAACATCAGCACCGAAGGAGGATCTTTAGCAGACCAACTCATGGGGAGTGTTCTCGGGCAAATGGTGAAACAAGTATTTGTTGAGCAAAATTTAAACAATATGATCAAGGGCTTTTTGCTCGATACTCCAGGAAAAGCCGTGGATAAATTCCTTGAACCTTTCAAGGGATTTTTCAACGCAACGCCTAAACATGACCAGACGTATGTTGCCTAATGCCGATTATCCAGTCTAACTACAAAGCCCCCCTCTGGTTGGGGGGCAAACACGCTCAGACCATAGTCCCCTCACTCTTTCGCACAGTGACAGGGGTACAGTATCAACGCGAGCGGATCACAACCGAAGACGACGACTTCCTTGATCTCGACTGGTCAAGAGTAGACAGCAACAACCTCGTCATCCTTTCTCATGGACTTGAAGGCTCGACCCATCAGCACTATATCTTAGGCATGGTCAAAGAGTTCAACGCCAGAGGCTGGGACGCCCTAGGCTGGAATTTCCGTAGTTGCGGTGGGCAGCTCAACAACACACTGCGCCTTTACAGCGGATCGAGCACCTACGACCTAAAAGAGGTAATCGACCATGCCTGCCAGACCAAAAAATACAAACAAATCTGCCTCATAGGCTACAGCCTCGGCGGTAGCATCACCCTCAAATATTTGGCTGATTACAAAAGCGATCTACCCAAAAATCTCAAGCAAGCCTGTGTCTTTTCTGTTCCCTGTGACCTTTACGCTTGCGCGCGCAATCTCTCTGCAGGAATCAACCGGGTCTACCTCAACAGATTCCTCGTCTCCCTCAAAAATAAAATCGCTCGCAAAGCCGCCCTCAACCCGGGCCTTTATTCTGGGATCAACTTGGATAAAATCCAGGACTTTATCGACTTTGACAACTACATCACCGCCCCCATGTCAGGCTTCAAAGATGCCATCCATTACTATATCGAATGCAGTAGCAAACAGAGCATCCCAACCATAGAAACCCACACCCTGATCGTCAATGCCTACAACGACCCCTTTCTGCACCCTGCCTGCTTCCCCACCGAGCAGTGCCAGAAAAGTGAATCAGTCTATTTCGAAGGCCCCTATGACGGGGGCCACATCGGCTTTATGAAAGACAAGATCATCGGCACCTACTGGTCAGAGGAAAGAGCTATCCAGTTCTTCGAAGAAGGAAAATAAAGTCCACCTTCAGCCACTGATCGAAAAGTTTGAGAAGCTAGAATCAGAATGAATAAGGGTCATATACCCGTTCTGCATTAAATCCGATAAATACTCGACCATTCCCTCTCTAAATGCCGGGCGATGCATGAGCATACACCTTCTAGCTTGGTAACTATCGTTTGGGCTATTATGAATCCCCATGGACCACAAGTCATCCGTATATCTTTGAAAAAGCGTCACCACAGCTTCTTGCGATTTTCCAAGAGCACTTTCACACACATACTTAATCGCAAAAAATGGCCTTCTGCCAGGATCAATTCCCCACATCACTGAATCCTTCATGTCTTCAACTGGAATGGATCGAATATAATCGAGCGCATAATAATCATTTGTCCAGGGCAAAAAGTGCTCACAATCTATGTAGCCATGTTTGCGAGCAAGAGAAATGATCTCCCCCACTCTATTTTCTGGCTGAGATTCTAAGACAACTTTTTGTGCTAACTTGCAATTTGTTACCACATCATCTGATAATGGCAAAATCACATCAGGAGCACTTTCAGAGAAAAAACCCACAGCTAAAAGGGCCACCCCTACTGACAGCGCGACCATCGCATTTCTTTTGTCGCTACCCTCTTTAGCAGTCATCAACTTATAGCCACCATAAACTGCAGCTAAACCGCCCGCAATATTCGAAATACTCATACTTTCTCCCTAGTGACAATTTTTTTTGAGAGAATCGTAAACATTCATCCATTTAAAAAAAAGCGAACATTTCTTTTAATGCATCATCTAAAAGATAGACAAATTCATTTTCAATAAAAAGCCTGCTAGGCCATTGAAAAAGATTGCCTAAATCTATTGCCCTAAACCAAAGCTTAGGTATGAGTCAGGGGTTAGGATTAACTTATTTTAAAGTTCGAGGAACCAATTGAGTTTTGAATTGTAACAGTCCCTTTCGTTAGCAATGTTTGTAAATACTCAACTCCTCGCTCCGTTCCAGCAGCGAGATTACACATCCCATTCATAGATTGAAAATGTCCCCCTGAAACAACTACACCTTGATCATTATATCTCTGAAAAAAAGCAACAACCCCTTCTCTAGCGCCATCACATATACTTTTCACCGCTACAAAAATCCTCTTATGGGGATCCATTCCCCACATAACAGATTTTTCCATGTCTTGAGGGTGAATGCCATCGATATATCCGGTTCCCCCATAAAAAAAGGACTCGCTCCAAGGAAGATAGCTAGAGCATTTAATGTATCCCCCATCTCGAGCAGACCTCACTAGGTTGGCAACACCCGTGTCCCCTTTTGAAAGATCAAAAGCTCTTTCCAGACCAGATGTACAACTTGTAGCTATTTGGTCATAACTCTCTTGAGAAGCAGCACCCGTAATACAGGTAGAGGCAATAAGAGCCACACTTGCTGCTACTAGCAGCATAGCAGTTCTTCTTGGATTGTGTCTTGTTTGAGAAATTCCAAAGGGGTAGCCAAAGCAGCACTTGCACCGATTGCAGCAGTCGAAATATTCATATGTTCTCCTTTAAGTTAATAAGTTGGCGAGAACATCTTAAAACACCTAAGATTTTAACGAATAGAACTTATTTTCAAGGACGGAACCATCTGACTTTTAGAAGCTTGCAATATAGATTTAGCAGTCGACAAACAAGAGTGCTAGATTTAATTCCCCCTCCTTCATATAATCAAAAATGTTGAGCGACACACTCACAATCTCAAAAAACCCAAAGGAGGGAGGAAAATGAGAAATTCAAACCTTAACCACATTTTGAAAGATTTCGATGAAATTTTCAACACATTTACTAGCAATGACTGCTGTGGCACTTCTTGTTGCGAAAGTAGTTATGACGGTCTCTCTATTTCCGAGGACAAGGAGCGGCTCTTTATTGATGCCCAGCTTCCAGGGGTAAAACCCGAAGACGTGGAAGTGACCATCGATCCAAAAGAGCGCAAACTCCTGATCCAAGGCAAGCCTAAGGCCGCCAGAGAAAACGTACAGTACCACATTAACAATGTGGGGAACCATTGCTACAAGATCCCCCTCTCAAGCGAGGTTGATATTAAAAGCATGGTGGAGGCCGTATCCAAAGACGGGATCCTCAGCATCACCCTCTCAAAAAATCGGGGCCATAAACCCCTGCGGGTAGATGTGAAGGTAGCATAAAAAAATGAGCGCCCTTAAAATGGGGCGCTTATGAAGTATTTATCTATTGCATTTCTTATTCTCGTGGCGGTCTTTGCAAAATTGGACCGCCATTTTTTTAAAACCAATGATAGTTTCTGCCCGAAATTCATCTTTCCTAACTGGTCCCGCATCCCCCAGCTAGAGACTAAACCATCTGACACCTCAAAAATTCTCTCACAATCTTTTCGCTACCTAACTAAAGGCAAGCAGAGTTTTGTATTCTTGAGTGATGACGGAAAATGGATTCTTAAATTTCCTCGCCTCCCACGCGCAAAAATGCGTCACGCTCTGCATTTTGAAGCAAAAAAGCCCTTTTTCGAAAATGCTCTCATTCACGGGAAGTCGATCTACGAGGAGCTAGAAGAAGAAACGGGCATCGTCTATGCTCATCTTAAGCCAAGCGAGAATCTAGAAAATGTCCATCTCATTGATCAATACAGCCAAAGTTACTATTTAGACCTAAACGACCTCCCATTTTTCCTCCAGAAATGTGGTGAAGATTTTTTCTCGATTTTTGCTCGTTTAGAAGATCCAAAAGCCCTCATTGAAAAAACCATCTCCCTCTTTTCTTCCCTCTACGATAAAGGATTTATCGATCGAGACTCTATTTTCGATAAGAATTTCGGCGTTGTGGAAGGAGCTCCCTTTATCATGGATATTGGACAACTCGAGAAATGTGATGAGCTTCCTCCACGCGGGGAGTACTTAAGCGAAATGACACAAAGTTTAGGCGGGAAGCTGCAGAGAGAATCCCCCGATCTCTACGAGTATTATAAAAAACTCTTGCATTGAAATTTTTTGCTTGCAAGAATGAGTTTTTTATTATCCTTCGAGGTGACCTATGAATAAAGCTCTTCTAGCTCTTACAATTTTAAGTTCTTCACTGCCCCTAATGGCAAGAGAAATAATGTGTGAACAATGTGAATGCGAACCGGAACCCTGCTGTCCGGAACATCTCTTTGTTGAGCGCTCACAATGGTATGTCAGCGCTGAATTTCTCTATTGGACTGTAGAATCTGATGCCATGGACTATGCAGTGCGCTCATCAGAAACACCACCCGATTCTGCTGTATTTGCCACTGGCGATTATAAAACAGCTGACTACGATTGGAGTCCAGGATTTAGAGTAGGCCTTACCTACTATCGCTGCCCAAAATACTGGGAAGCCTCCGCAGAGTACACTTGGCTATATGCTAAAGGCTCTGATAGCACCTCCTCAGATTTTGTTCGTCCAACACGCCTTACAAATGCTTTTGGTCCATTTGACAGCGCAACAAGCTCAATCTATTTGCACTATCACGTAGGAGATCTCTATGCAGCTCGTGTATTTGATCCCAATCCTCATTTGCGATTGCGAGTACTAGGAGGCCTTTCTACTGCTTACATCCAACAAGACTGGAAAATCCACTATACAAATGCTCAGGATGTTTCTGAAAAAGTCCAAGAAAAATGGCGCTATTTTGGTGGAGGAGTCCGAATGGGCGTTCGCGCCGACTGGTTCTGGGGTTGCCAGTTCTACTTAACTGGGAAGACCACTTTTGCCACCATGATCGGTACTTACAAAAACGAAGAGATCCAAACTAGACCAAGTACTGGGGCAACTTTTGGGAATGCAAAATATGATGACCATCGCTTCGCAATGAATGCGCAATTCCTACTCGGTCCATCTTGGCAAATCCCTTGCGACTGCTGGAGTTTTGAGCTGCTCGCAGCTTATGAGTTCAATATTTGGCTTAACCTGCATGAAAGGATTCGTTCTTATCCATCCACGTTCAATGACGATTCTACAGAAACTTACTTCGCACGTGGCCTTTTCGGAACACACGGTTTGACACTAAGACTCAACCTTGGATTCTAACAAATAGGGTGATGCCGTCCCTCTTGCTTGAGGGGCGGCGATGCCCCGCCTTTTTCCAAAGCATCGCACGCATTGATTACATCCTGAAAAAGGATATCGGCCATATCATGGCTAAAATTCTCTTTCACAACAACTCGCATGATCGCCACTTCTTCAGCATTGGGCGGCATAGTATAAGCGGCAATTACCCAGCCTCTTTCTCGTATTTTTTTGGATAGATCAAATACGCTATATCCTTTGGTCTCATCTTTTAAACGCATCGCCACAATGGGCAGTTTTTGACTCCGGTTGATCATCTCAAACTTGCCACTCTTTTCTAAAAGTCCAGCTAAATATTGCGCATTTGCCAGACAATTTTTCATGATATTGCGATAGCCTTCTTTGCCAAGACGTAGAAAATTGTAGTATTGCCCAATGACGCCTTGACTATTGCAAGAAAAATTCAGAGTAAACGTCGACATCCATCCCCCGAGATAGTTGACCTTAAAAATGAGCTCTTCTGGAAATTCTGACTCTTCTTTCCAAATCATCCAACCAATACCAGGATAGACAAGACCATACTTGTGCCCAGATACATTGATCGATCTCACCTGTTCTAAGCGAAAATCCCACTTAAAATCGGGCTCAACAAACGGAGTCACAAATCCTCCGCTAGCAGCATCCACATGGATCGGAATATCCCATCCTTTCTCTTTCTTGATTTTCAAGAGGACATCGTTGATTTCTTTGATTGGGTCGGATTGCCCCGAGTAGGTAGTACCCAGAATAGCGCCCACACAAATCGTATTCTCATCGACCGCCTCTTCTACTTGCTCTGGTGTGATGATGTACTTGTCCTTTGCTAAGGGTAAAATCCGCATGTCCACATCAAAATATCTGGCGAACTTTTCCCAACAAACGTGAACTTCGGCTCCAAAGACGATATTGGGCATATCAGACTCATTCTTGCGCCGATTTTTTTTCCAATTCCACTTGTGAGCAAGCAAAGCGAGCATGATGGCCTCAGAAGAACCAATTGTCGCTGCGCCAATAGCCTTATTCTTTTCAGGTACATTGAATAGTCTTGCAAGCATATTCACACACCGCTTGTGGAGTACTTCTGTTTGGGGATATTCATCGTGATCGATGAAATTTTTGTGCATATTTTCATTGAGCAGTTTTACCGCTTCTGGCTCCATCCAAGTAGTCACAAAACTAGCGAGATTCAGCGATGGATTTGCATCCATGTTGAGTTCATCATGAATAAGCTGATAGGCAGCATTTGCAGGCATGCTTTTTTCAGGAATGGCATTTTTAGGGACGGGCTCACGAAAAAATCGATCACTATACGTACTTGCGTGCCCCTTTTCTGAAGCCTTTTCTTTTTTACTTAGCATTTTCAATCTCCTTTGCCTTGCGTTTCCAACTCGGCTTTCTCATTCCGCAAATAAACTGCGGTAAAAGTAATGACATAGTGACCCCAAACCCTAAAAAGCCAACAAAAAATTCTGGGTGTTTAAATGGGAGCTGAGCCGGAGGGAAGAATCCCACAAAAATCGCAAAAGAAGCACCCAAAATTCCGATGCCAGCAACCAACCACATCCCAAAATTCCCACCAGGCACCTGATAGACCCGCTTCACCTCTGGATGTTTATATCGCAGCCGTATAGCTGCTGTAAAAAGAAGTATGTACATAATCAGATAGAGAATGACCGTCAAATCTGTCAGGAGAAAAAATGCGCTACTTACTGTTGGCTCGACCAGGTAAATCAGAGAAATGATTGTGACAACAATACCCTGCAAAATCAAAATATTGGAAGGAACACCCTTCTTATTCGAATGCGCTAAAAATGGCGGAATCATCCCCTGTTTCGATGTGGCGAATATCCCCTTGCTCGGCCCCACAATCCATGCAGCAACGCCCCCAATAGTTCCAAAGGCAACCAACAGTCCCAAAACCGGCAATAGCCACTCCATATGAAAAAGCTTCAAAAAGTGATCAAATGCCTGCATGATCCCCGCTGTTAAACTAATCTGCTCCTCAGGTACGACTAACGCAACAGAGAGAGATCCTAAAAAGAACAGAATAAAAATAATGAACACAGAGAGAAAAATCGCTCTGGGAAAAGATTTTCTTGGATTTTTCACATCAAGTACGTGAACGGCATTTACCTCCATCCCTGCAAAAAGAAGAATGATACCCGCTAGAAATGTGAGATTGGACAAATCGCCAAAATCGGGAATGAAGGGCGTTGATAGATCTAAAGAGAGACTTTCACCAGATAGCCACCAAAAAATCCCAAGGCCGATGATGAAAACACCTGGCAAAATCGTACCTAAAAGCACTCCAAAACTCGTCAAAAAACCAGAAGCTTTCATCCCCCGTAAATTTACAAGCGTGCTTCCCCAATAGATAATGAGAATTACAGCAATATTGTAGAGAGGATTCATTGCTAGCTCAGGTGCTAAAAACAAGTAAGCCAAGGCTCCTGCAGCAAAAGCAAGTACCGTAGGGTACCAGAAAATATTCTGAACCCACTGCAACCAAATGGCTGTAAACCCAGTCTTTTCCCCAAAAGCCTCGCTCACCCAACGAAATACGCCCCCCTCTTCAGGCCATCCACTTGCCAGCTCTGCAGAAACTAAGGCCGTTGGTATTAGGAAAATGATCAAAGCAAATACAAGATAAAAAATTAACGAGCGTTCTGTTTTGGCCATAAGAGGTAACCCCCTTAAACTCAATATAATTGCCACATTCATCATGGCAAGTAGAAATACACTCAGCGTTTTTTTTCGATTTTTTTTCATGACACAAAATCCACTTAATCTTACTATCAACTATTTAAAGTCCTTTTCTTAAATTGTCAAACAAGTAGGAGGGGTGCGATGAAAAATAAACGACTCATCACAATTTTCGTCTTATTTAGTCTTGCCTGTACACTCTTCACTCAACAACACAAAACCACACGATTCCTCTCTTTTGATGAAGCCCAAGTAGCCGATTCTTATACCCAGCAAGAACTGATTAATCTGCACCTAAGCTTTTCTAAGAAAAAATGGAAAAGAGTCTGCCGCGCCTACACTAGGCACTTAGCAGGCAAACAGAAAAGACTAAAAAGAGAAAAAACCCCAAAAATCATCCATCAGATCTGGCTTGGGGAAGCCATTCCAGAACATATTCAAAAATGCCAAGCCACCTGGAAACAACTCCATCCCGACTGGGATTATCATCTTTGGACGAAAGAGGAAATTTCCTTTATCTATCTGCAAAATCAAAAGCCCTATGACATTGCCCAAACAACAGAAGAAAAATCCGCTCTTTTGCGCTATGAAATTCTCTATCAGTTTGGAGGAATTTTTGTAGAAAATCACTTCACCTGCTTAAAACCTTTTGATCTTTTCAACGAAAACTGTCATTTCTATGCTGGGTTGACAGGTCAAATCAAAACGCCAAAACTCTCTGATCAAATCATTGCCGCAGCGCCAAGACACCCCATCATACACAAATGCATTCAAACTCTGCGCAAACACCCCTGCGACCTAACTGCGAGCTATTTCAAAGCTCTCAAAAAACATCCCCACCAAAAGAATATCGCCCTTCCCATCTCCTACCTCTATGGATCAGGAAAAGAAGATCATGCCCTAGCCACTTTTCATTAATACCTTTGGCTCAGCCCACTGGATACACTCATTAACATACCGATGAAAATCTTTTGGGCATTTTGGATTTTCTAAAAGCTCTTTGCAAAGCTCATAAGACTCCTCATGCCTCCCAATCCAATAGCCATTAAACGCTCTTTCATAAGTTAGCCAATAATCATATACCCACTCTTCTAACATCAAAACATCATCCGGCTTGGAAATCAAAGCTCCCACATCTGCAACGGCATAAGCCATCAGATAATTCCTCTGCAATCGAAAATAAGTAGCAAGCCTAGCCAAAGGTTCCGCTCGAGTTGGCCGATAAAGATAAGCATCCGTATACCCTTTTACAACAACATCCATGGGCATTTCCAATTGATCTTGCAAAAAAGCTACCTGATAAAGAGCCCAAAATACTTCTTGATCCCATCCCCCCATTTCAGCTCTTTTGCCATAGAATCGCAACGCAAGCTCCATCTCACCAGCATCTTTGTAACTTTGCGCTAAGTAAAATACATATCGGGCGTTATTAGGTTCTGTCTCAAGAGCCTTTTTCAACGTTTTTGCATCATTTCTAAACTTTTCTGGATTTTGCGAGCGAGATCCATCCGTTCTCACAACATTGGTCACCCCCTTTAAAATCCCTTTTCCCAATGCCGACGAATCAAGATACTCATGCACCACACCCTTCCATTTCCAGTCGAACTGATTATTCACCAGCAAAAGTCGATAATAACGGGTCCCTCCAAACTCAATATTGATAAAGTAGGAATCCATGTCCAAACATGGCATCACAAAATTTTCATCGTAGACAAATTCTTCATCAGCATCAATAAACAGCACATAATCCCCTTTTCCCTGAGCAAGTCCCAGTGCTTCATTTCTGTTATGTGCAAAATTTTCCCAAGGCCTCTCGCACAACTCCCCAGGAATACCTTTCATACAATTCTTAATGATCTCCTGAGTACCATCATCCGATCCAGTATCCACAATCACCCAATAATCAATGATGGGCTTAACCGAATTCAAACATCTCTCAATGACCTTACTCTCGTTTTTGACAATCATGTTCAGACAAATAGATTTCCTCTCAGATGCAAGCAAAAAGCAAGAACTGAAAAGCAACACGCACAAAAAATTTTTCAAAGCATAAACCTCCAAAGTATCAAGAGGAGAATGATAGCAGCCTAAAATTCTGATCGCAACGGGTTTACAAAAAAGAATGAACCAAGGAAAATTTCATCAAACACTAATGGAAATATGAATTGTATCTCATGCGTTTGGATTAATAAGAATGGAATAAATAATCAAAGTGAATATGCTTATGTTGAAAGTGCTAATCTTCTGCCCCCTACCAATCTATCTATAGCGCAAAGCTCTAATGATTATGGGGTATTTATAGAGATGGTCTCCCCCGGAGTTCAGCAATATTTAGATCATAATCAACACGAGGGAGAAGCTACAACCTATGGAGTCGCAGCAGTAGATAAAACGGGATTTCAGAGTCAAACTGCCCCATCACTTTATTCAATAAATAAAATTGAAATCAAAAAAGCATCTACGGCATAAATCAATTTTTATAATGCGAGTTTTTTTTGATTAATTTTCACCAATATATTCCATTTCTTCTTCTCCCGATTTTGGCTTCAGCCCAATTGGAAGAAACGCAACAGCATATTCGTGACTCTCCACAAGAAACTTCTCATTTTCAACCTACTTGTGCCACAAAATACAATGACCCATCTCTTGCTTGCTTTGATTCGGTTAATTCAACCCTTTCACTTCGACATGTTGATCCCGGCGGGATTGGATACGACCATGGCTATACGACTTTAGCTGGCCTATTTTTTCCAGGGGGGCTAGCTTGTAATACTGTGTGGCCATTCGTTGATCTTCGAGCGCATTATTTCAATGATAACGAATGGGCGGCTAGTGGCGGTCTCGGGGTGCGGTATGCTCCTGATTACACAAATATGGTCCTTGGGGTCAATGCGTTCTTCGATTATAGGACCAGTGGAGACTGGAAGCTCCACTATACACAAGCTGGTGTGGGAATAGAGGCTTTGGGAGAATGCTGGGAATTCCGAGTAAATGGGTACTTGCCAATTAAGCGATCGAATCTGGCCCAGCGTTGTGACTTTTTCTATCCAGGAGATTATTTCATCAGACGAGATCGTTTCAGAAATGCAATGAGAGGTCTTAGCTCTGAATTAGGACATTATTTTTACCGGTCGGATTGCTTTAGTCTCTATGCGGGAGTAGGGCCCTATTTTTATCGAGGCCGCGTAGACAACAATCTCTCAGGGGGTAGATTTCGTGTTTTTCTAGAATATGCGAGATGGCTAACTTTAGGTGGGATTGTCTATCATGACAATGTCTTTAAAACCCGTGTTCAAGGGCTCATTGGTCTTAATTTTTCTTTTGGCTGCGCTCCTAAATGCTGCCGAAGAGAACAAATCATTTCGCAACCTGTCTTCAGGAATGAGATCATTGCTCTTGATGATTTCTGCTGTTGGAAATTTAATTATGACCCCTGATTGCTACCAAATCGCCCTCCTATGCCTCCTACCAAAGGCATCTATCCCCCTTCACTTTTCGCCCGTACGTTTCCATATGGGCTTCATCGTGAATCGAAATATCTGCTCTTCCTCGGGAACTCCTAGGAAAGCAATTCGGTAGCAATCAGAGGTGTGACGACACAATTGGCAGCTGATTTCCATCTAAACTCTCAACATATATCTTAGTAAAAAATCTATCGTAGACAGCGTTTGAGAGTACTTGGATAGCAGCCAAAAGATTCAAGCAAATCGTTTACATAAAAAAAACTTAACAGTATATTTGCAAAATGACTTTAAGAAAAATCCAAACCCAGACCACTACTTGATTAAGAGAATCTTTTGTTATACCTTCCTCTTTGCTACTTTGCTTTTCTCTTTGGATCAGCCTCATCTGAATGCAGATAGTTGCAAGCGTCCTAAGCAAGGCCCTCCCGGACCACCTGGACCCACAGGCCCCACCGGAAGTGGAACCGGGGGCGGACCGACAGGTCCTACTGGACCAACAGGCGCGGCAGGTGCTACGGGCGCTATTGGTACGATAGGTCCAACTGGAGCTACGGGCGCGACAGGTTCAACTGGAGCAACCGGTGCTACGGGCGCGACAGGTTCAACTGGAGCAACCGGTGCTACGGGCGCGACAGGTTCAACTGGAGCAACCGGTGCTACGGGCGCGACA
>Ga0114919_10000084_pt1 | contig 53297 bp, 44 predicted proteins | sample BlataG_FD_88682 | JGI IMG/M metagenome (GOLD analysis project Ga0114919, IMG submission 88682) | Deep subsurface microbial communities from Black Sea to uncover new lineages of life (NeLLi) - Black_00105 metaG | ecosystem: Environmental > Aquatic > Marine > Oceanic > Sediment | place: Atlantic... | reverse complement strand
TGGGGTTGGGGGGGGGGGGTGTTGTTAAGGGAGGTGGGTTGGTGTTGTGGGGTGGGGGGGGGGGTGATGAAAAGTTGGGGGAGATGTGGGGGTGGAGGGGGGGGGGGGGGGGGGGGATGTATAACAACAATAATGATGATGATGCTTCTACATACTTGATCACTACTTGAAAACCAAGATATCACTACTACTGCTGTGGAAACCAGGGTAACAATAAAGGAGTCTTTCTTTTATACTCTTGATACAACCTATCTTGTGAATATAACCTCTTGTTCTTCTCCTCTGCAAGTGGAATCCCTGATACCTTGGTGAGCAGTAGAATCGTAAATAGAGGACTCAGAACCGTCCAAGGAGCTGCTACCCATACAGCAGGCCCACTGGCCAACCATAATCCACTCCATACTGCCATTTCACCAGCATAATTGGGGTACTGGGAGTATTTGTAGACTCCTCTGGCTCCGATGAATTTCCCCCTGTTGGCTGGATCCTTTTTGAATGCAAATTTCTGGGCGTCTGCTACTGTTTCCAATGCAAAGCCTGCAAGAAAGATGAGGCCACCGACAGCTACCAGGGCAGGGTTTGTTGCTACTACTGCTGATGTGCCTGCCTTACCTGCTGATGCTACAAAGGCTTGTGTTGCAGTTACCGGTAGGACGCATACAAAAGCCCACATCCCTTGTAAGAACCAAAACCCTGCCAGTCTCAATGGATACTTGCTGGGTCCAGTTAATACAGGCTCCCCCGGCTTTGAAAAGAAAGGGGATAGCCGCTCGTCAGTTTCAGTGTACAAGACTCTTCTGAATAGAAATCCTCCTAGTCTGAGTGCCCAAGCTGTGACTGATATAGTCATGAGTAGTGAAGGGTTGATTGCCAATATAGGGGTGGCAGTGGCCTTACACATGATAAGGTGGGTGGCCCAGGCTGATAGGGGGAAGGACATGGTGCCGGTGAGGTCGGTGATCTTGTGTGATTTGGTGATGGCAGTGATGGCGAATCCGATGGCGTTGGCGCCTGCGATGACTTTGATGGAGGTGAAGAGGAGGGTGCCTAGTGTGGGAGATGCAGCAGCAGCTGCTACGGTGGAGAGGGAGGCTGCAGCTTTGAGAGAGGTGGATGTGGAGGCGAAGCTGGTGGGGGTGTGGAGAGGGAGGGAAGAAGAGACGGGAGGACGAGGGGTGAGATGGGGAGCCACAGGAAAAGGGAAGGGTTTGGAATGTTTTGTAATCTAATGGAGAGAAACTTACAGTGCAGAGGAGCCCATTGCCATTCTAGACAAAATATTGGGTATGGCAGCACGCATTCTTTGGGAAAACGTAGACTAATCTCCCAATTGGATGTTTACTTAGCAAACTGTAGAGGAAAATGCACTAAATCAGCGTCAATCAATTACCCAACTTGAAACATGTACATTATAGTGCTTCAAACCGAAATACATCCAAGGTTTTATATAGTAGAGGCCTTCCATGCCTCTGTCGTCAACTTCCCTTGCTCCCTCCTCTCTATTTGCAACAGCCCTCTCAACCTTCTCAATCCAGCACTCAAAAACCCACCCCCACCACCACTTGCTATTGCCCCTTCCCATTCATCCTTTTCCTCTACCTGATCTCTAGCCCCACTTCCACCTCCACCACCTCCTCCTCTTTCTCTCTCTCCGCTACTCAACATTGACGCCATGACATGTTGCTGAAACACACCTTGCTCACTCCTTTCTGTATCCAACTTGGCAGCCAACTCTGCCAACCCTCTAGATACAACACTACTACCTCTATTTCTAAATGTACCTTCACTCATCCAACCCAGCTGCTGATCCAATGCTGCTCCAGTTCCCAGTGCAGTATGAGCAACATTAAGAATATTCTTTTCTATATTCTCATAAGACACTATGCTTGCATTCCACCCCTCCTCCCAGTCATCTCTCTTCCTCTTTTTCGGACTCTCTCCACCACCTGCACCATCTCCCATGATTGACAACAATCTATTACCACTACTACTCTTATTATTATTATAATCATCCACAGAGGGAGGAGGGAGGGAGGTGGCTGCCTTGTCAATAGCCACTTGGAAAGACAGGTAGACATCTTCTGGCATGACTATGGCAGGAAGATCAGGGGATTCCAGGAGAGACAAGCTCATGAACAAAGCCAAACATAGAGATTCATGTGTTGTTGCACAATTATTATCAAGTGCAACCTGGGCCTCCCTTTCAACTTGGTCTAGAGCTCCTATTAATTTGACAGTATTACCCTCAGAGTACCAATATTGCAGAGGAGGAGAGGATATCTCAGGAGGAGGCCACTGCCAAGATGAAACTTCACTTTCTTCAGTAGCCTGGGTGATAGTATCCCTGACTATTGTGAGAGCTTGAGTAAGAGCACCGTGGTAGTAGTGATAACAGTGAGGAGGAATGGTGTTGTTGTTGTTGTTGTTGGATGATTTGGTGGTGACAGATTGTAGTGGTAGGAGGGTGGCTTGCAGTGCTTGCCTGACTACTGCTTCCGCGCGTGCGATTCTAAGGGCATGCTGAGCTGGAGCATGCTGTGCTAGCCATTTCAATGCGTTTATCAATGAATTTCTATCAAAGGAAGAAGTGTCAGATAATGATGATGATGTTGTTGTTGTACTTTTACCAACACATACGGCATGGAACACAACACCAGCCTTATCATCATCATCATTATCATCATCAATATGCCAGGTATTAATAGCTTCAGACCAATCTTTAGCCCATTCTTCATTCTGAACCAATAACACTACAGGACAACTAAAACCTGTATTAGTTGGCAAAGCAGATTGCATCAAATCCAACATATGTCGTTGTGCCACTGATGACGAGGGACACGCTCCCATTACCACTATCACTGCTGCAGCTCCTGCAATTGCATCTTTTGCTATACCATCACTATTATTACTTGGTTTCTGAAAGGATACACATGTGCTCAGTTCTGCTCTTCTTCCCGTAGTATTACTAACATATTCTACTCCTTTAATGGAAACTTTACTTGGTCCTTGAATGTATGCCAATTCAACACAAGGCGATGGGCCCACTGCTGCAGTATTACCATTATCATTGGATGGGGGAGAGAGGACCAGTTCTAGCCATCTCCCAATAGAAGCAGCTGCATTCTTCCCTGTCTTCTCTGCCATTTCATATTCATTCTCGGTACTACTAGATAAAAAGGTAGATGCTCCTGTCTTTATTATCAGTACCTTCCAGAACAGATTCTTTGCCTGCTGATTAGATCTTAGAAGTTCCCCAGCTACTATGGAGGGCAGGTTTATAGGTTGTCTTGATTCTTCTTGATGATGGCGGGCAGAATCTAGGAATGATGATGATTGAGGGTGATCATAGAGGTGGAGCTGTCTGAGAGCTAACTCTGCTGCCAAGTCGTCCATATTCACTGCTTGGTGTTGTTGTTGTTGGTCTTCATGGGATAGTGCTCCTCCTGCTGCTCCTATTGTTGTAGATGGTTTGATACCAACACGACATGCTTTGAAGCTAGCTGCTATTTTAGCTTGTCTTTCCCTCTCTGCTGCTAAACGCCGTGCCTCCTTCACCCATCTGGCAAAGTACAGCTTTTGTATTGCCAACCTTCTCTTTGCTTCTCGGACACGCTGCTTTTCTTCCTCAATCCTCCGCAGTTCCTCCAATCTTTGTCGTTCTAATTCAGCCAGATGGCGTCTTTCTGCTTCTTCAGCTTCTCTTCTCTTTCTTTCAGCTTCAAGAGCAGCAAGCCTGGCTGCTTCTGCTGCTCTTCTTGCAGCCTCTTCTCTCTGGCGCCGTTCTTCAGCTTCTCTACATCGACGATCTTCCTCTTCTTTTCTGCGTCGCTCTTCCTCTTCTCTCTGTTTTCTCGCTTCTTCTTGCCGAGCTATTTCATTCATTTGCGCTTCTTCAGCCATTTTCTGTTGTGCTGCTAAATGCACTTGTTTTGCTCTTTCCTCAGCTTCTTGCATCTTTTGTTGAGCAGCTGCTTCAGCATCAGCTCTTTCGGCTGCCCTTCTTGCTGTCATTTCCGCCTGTGCTCTTCTCTTTGCCTCTGCTTCAGCTCTCATTACCCTCTCCCTTTCAAACAGCTGTTCCAACTCCTCTCTACTCAACGGCTGGGAAGCAGGAGTTATCACTGCTGCTGCTCTTGTGAGTGGTGCTTTGGCAGTTATCACTGCTGATGGCCGTCTTGCTACAGGTGGAGGTGGCTCTGTGTACCCATGTTTTGTCAATATTGCCACCAACTGCCTCTTACTCGTAGTAGTAGTAGTAGTACCACCAGCCTCACCAGTATCTACATCTTGCTCAGCTACTTCATATCCATACAAAGTCACCAGCTCCTTTGCCTCTTCATAAGAATCCAAGAGGAGAAGATTCATCAACCAATCCAGTTCAACAGCAGCGGTCACTTTAGATGAAGGACACATAGAATCTGCCAAGCTTTTCAAAGCACGTTTTCTAACTGCTGGGAAATATGTGTGCGCTGCACATGCTATGAGGTAAGGCGCGGTTTTTACTAGAGAAAAGAATTTGACGTAGTTGTTGTCCCCAATGGCTCTCTGCAGAGCTAGGACCCATTGGATGACTGGAGCATTGCGTACTTCTGAGCGTAGAGAGTACAAGGTGGAAAGGAACGCTTGCTGATCACCTTTGAATTTGCCGTGACTGGCCATCAATGATATCAAATGGTATGCTCTAAATTCTGCCTCAGATTGCTGAGGTTGCCCAGCAGCAGCTAGTTTACTGTACATCTCACTCAAACTGATCAAAGCTTTATTGGCCTGCTCCATGTTTAAGTGAGAATTGAATCCCTCCACTTCAGTCACGCTTTGATCCTCTCCTGCAAGCTCATGTTCACACAGCACATGAAATCTCACTATTTCTTCAAATATTCCTACAGCAAACCCATCAGCCATTCCTTGAATGTACAAATCTTGCCTCACTGATCTGTATCTATCCCATAAAAACTTATGCACCAGCCCAAATCTGAAATTACTTTCATCTAACAAGTTTCTCAGGTGAGTCATTGTTCTTTGTATCGCCCCTCTTGTTCTGAATTCAGACGGTGCCGGGTCGTCCACTGTCCTAGCAAATCTTTTCACGGCAAGTTCAGGCGAAGTTTCATTGGCACTATTGGGGTTTACTCTTTCGAATATTTGGATGTCTGACATGGCTTGTCGACGCTCTCTTTCTATTGCTGGGCACATGTCTTCGCAGGTACCTATTATGGCTTTCTTCATCCTGGTTGGACTGCCCATCCCATCTTCATCTTCTTCTGCACTAGTGTCATTATTATTTTTGTTATCAATGCCGCCACCTCCAGTGTTGCCAACAAACACAGGGGCTGGACGGAAAGGTTTTTGCTCTTGCTCTTGTTGTTGTTGTTGTTGTTGTTGTTGTTGTTGTTGTTGTTGTTGTTGTTGTTGTTGTTGTTGTTGTTGTTGTTGTTGTTGTTGATGTTGCTGTTGAGCATCTAGTACCGGACTAGGTCTATTGAATCGAGCTGCTCTTTGAGCTCGTCTTGCTAGCTCTTCAGGATTTAGACCACCACCGCCACCATTAGCAGTGGGTTTCTGTTGTGATTGGTGTTGTGATGGTGGTGGTTTGCTGGTGGTCTTGAATCCACCACTTCCACTGCCACCACCAGCAGTCCCTGTAAAAGTAGGCACATTGGCAAGTGCTGCAGCTTTCTGAGCTTCATAGCTATTATTTTGAGACACCACCCCTTCAGTCTTTGGTTTAGCACCAAAAGTGAATGCTGGTGGTGGTGGTTGTTGTTGTTGAGTAGGAGCAGGAGGAGGAGGTTTCTGTTGTTGCCCCCCTCCAAATATAAAAGCGCTAGGAGCAGGTTGTTGTTGTCGCTGCTGCTGGCCTCCTCCAAATGTAAAAGCACCAAGTGCTGGAGGTTGTTGTTGTTGTGCTGGCGGTGGGGCCCCAAATGTAAACCCAGCAGGTTGTTGTTGTAGTGTTTGGCCAAACACAAGTCCTTGTGTTTGAGATGTTGCTGGTGGAGCAGCAAAAGCTGGAGATGGACCTGATTGTTGCCCAAAAGCAAATCCAGCAGGGGAATTGGGAGGCTGTGGCTGAGCAGGAGGTGCGCCACCAAATGTGAATTGATTGCCGGCAGGGGTTCCAAAGGTATTATTGTTTTGTGTGCCAAATCCAAATGGTTGTTGTTGCTGTTGTGGTTGATTTGGCTGGGAGTTACTAGATGGTGGGTTATTGCCACTGGCTGTAAGGTGGTAAGAGCAAGGTGGGACAACAGAGTTGTGAGACGGGGAGCGTTGAGATTGATTGGAGAAGAGGTAAAATTGCTTGAAAAGTGAAAGACGGAAAGAAATGTACCTCCAAACCCGAAACCAATATTATGTTCCATTCTATGATTTATCTATCCCGTTGCACATGCTGCTACAAACGTTTCAAGCACAAACACATTAGTTTCGATCAAAGTATGCAAAACAAGAGCCCAATATCAATATAACACTGGTGAAAAGATTCTTATATATGCCAAGTATTTATAATTTACATCTAAACAGCGAGAAAATAGCAATTAATTAATACGGCTGGTAATGTCCTGGTCGACCTCTACCCCTGTCGTCGTGTCCAAGCCTGTTAAACACACTGCTACCTCCACCTCCATACCTATCTCCTCCTCCATATCTCGCATCCCCTCTCCCTCTCCCATTATAATACCCACCAGGCTCCTGCTGATGCCTCTCCGACTCTCTTTGACGCCTCACCGCATCTCTGGCTCTATTCAATGACGCGCTGAACCCATCTATAAGCTGCTGCCCCCTGCTGGCCATTTGAGGACCCTTTGCAGCCAAGACAACTCCATCATGGTACCTTGTCAGGCTCTTCCCTTCTGTTATGCTCCACTCTCCTGACTTTATATCATCATTGGGGACAGTGACTTTGATGCCTACTGTTTTCAAGGCTTCATTCATGGTGGCAAGGGTGAAAATGTTGAAAAAACCGTCAGTCTGGAGGGTAATGTCACCGGCTGCATTTACACGGACGACATCTGTGTTTTTAAACTTGACAATTATATCTCCAGTGTCTTTGTCACGGAAACACTTTTGGTCTAGACGGTAGAAGTCATTTCTAGGACGGAATCTGTCATATGATTGTCCTTGGTGTTGGAGTTGCTGGGGTAGGTGCTGGTGATGTGGAGGGAAGCCGGGAAACATGTATGGAGCGGGGGCAGGAGGATACATGGGGAAAGGAGGCGGGGCAGCATATGGGGGAGGTGCGTATACTCCTCTACCTCTACCGCGACCTCTTCTGGTAGGACCATATCCGCCGCGTCCTCCACCCTTTTCAGTATTTTGCTGATTAATTAAATCGTCAAGCGATAGTCCCAATCCTGTGGGTTCTTCTTCTGCCATCTTGTTGTGATGTCAACTAGAACACGTATAAATTTTGATCTAATGTTGAAATGGCGGCTACAGTGAGCATTAAGGGCTTTTTAATAAAATTCTGCACGTCCCCAACTTTTAAACAGTTCCTCTCTCGCTGCCCATTCATTCACAATTTTGCAAGTATCTCGAACTTAAAACATGAGTCAACTAAGAGCTACAAGCTGCCATACCAGGCTGCAACGTCCATTTGCTGTGCAAACTTCAAACATCACTAGGCGAGTCCACAGATTACACTCAAACATCCCCAACCACCACGCAATTGCCCTCTCCTTCCATTCTAACCCAACCCATCTTTCCCTTACATACAGATCAACCACCAAATCCAGCCCATTCAAATCAAACACTTCCCGAAAACTCTCTTCAACCAGGTGGGTGGTGGTCAGAGCAGAGTCGGACGACAAGAAGCCAACCTCACCATCGCCACCACCAACACCAACAGAAGATGCATCCAGCTCCACTCCTGGTCTGAAACCAGGCCAGGGTACAGCTATAATAACAGGAGCTATCTCTATTATATTTGGTGTTGCATATTTGGTACTAGTACAAGTGATGGACAGAGGTGTCATGTTACCACCACCACCAGAGGCATTTGGGCCTTAGAAATTAATAAACAGTGTGATATATATACATGTATACATAGATATAGATAGATACATTAGAGAAATAATAACAACAGGAAAGTGTAAATAAATCATACGGTTTTCTATTCTCTGGGCTGTCATAGAAACTACACCTCTGCAAAATGTCTACAAGTGACAGAGCCATCAAAGGCGACCTTGCCCCAGCAGCCCAACGGGTTGCCTCTCTCAAAAATCGCCCAGACCACCCCAAAGCAGTGGACATGGTGCGTGAATTGGTCCACGAGGAACTTGGCCCAGACAGAGCTGAACAGCTGGCAGAGGAGATCATCCAAGCAGCTCACCGTCATCATGGTGAAGCTGCTACTGATCCGGCTACACTAATGGAGTTTGCTAAAGAGCAGTTGGTGAAGGAGGCTGTTGAGAGAGAGGGGGCGGTGAAGAGACACACGCTGGCAGCTAAGGTGCAGAGTGTGACTGATAAAATGCTTGACACTGAACATCATGGCACTCCGCTGGTTGCCAAGAAGGTGTTGGAGAAGATGCAGGAGAAGATTCACAAACCTAAAGAGGAGTAAGCAATTGTTCTATAAGTAGCTGTGTGTTCTATCTCTCTATATAGCCGTGTTACAACATGTCTTCAAGTATCATCATCCGTATGTAAAAACCCATCTCATTCTATCTTTCTTCATTGTGCCATTTCAACCAATTTATCCATCGTCAAACTCTTTGGTCTCTCTATTGGCAATCCCAACGCTCTACTCCATATTCCCTGACTCAATACACCCAGCGATCTTGATACACCGAACAACACTGTATAAAAACTCTCCTCCTGGATACCATAATACTGCAACAAGACACCACTATGTGCGTCAACATTAGGCCATGGATTCTTCACCTTCCCTGTTTCCGTCAATACATGAGGCACTACTTCATACAAATCAGCGACAAGCTTAAACATAGGGTAGTCTTTTAGATGTTTCATTGCGAATTCGCGTTGGCAGGTGTAGCGAGGGTCGGTTTTACGAAGCACAGCGTGGCCAAATCCTGGGACAACTTTCCCTGATTTCAATGTTGCCCACACATAGTCTTTCAGAGCATCTTTTGAGGGAGCTTCTCCCAGTGTGGTTGTAGCTTCTTTCAGCCATCTTAATACTTCTTGATTGGCTAGGCCATGAAGAGGACCTGCCAGGCCAGTCATTCCAGCGGCAAAAGAGAGGTAAGGATCAGATAGTGCCGAGCCGACCAGATGAGTGGCATGTGCAGAGACGTTACCACCTTCATGATCAGCATGAATTGTCTGATACAGCCTCATCATTTCCTTTGCACCTACTGCTTCATATCCCATCATGTGAGACAAGTTGCCTGCCCAGTCAAGTGAAGGGTCTTTTTTGCCCAGCCCTTTACCTCCATAATATGTGTTGCGATATATAAGAGCAGCCACTGCTGGCAATTTGGCAATCAAGTTCATACTGTCTTCAAAGAAAGGCTCCCAATACTTGCTTTTATGAATACCTTGTTCATATGATTTAGAAAAGATCGATTCGGTTTGTAGGGCAAGAATAGCTTGTGCAAATTGTGTCATTGGATGTGCGCCTGGTGGGAGGGCCGCCAGGACTTTGGAAACGTGCTCAGGGAGGGCGCTTCTCTCTCGGAGCATGTCAGACACGGCCGCCGCTTGGTCTGGGGTTGGGACTTCTCCAGTCAGCAGCAGCCATAAGAGTCCTTCAGGGAGGGGCTCTCCTCCTGGGATGGCAGCAGGGAGAAGTTTCTGTAGTTCGGGGATGGAATGCCCTCGGAATCTGATACCTTCTTCTGGATCTAATAGTGATGTTTCCCACAGGAGGCCTGGGATGCCACGCATACCACCAATGCATTGTTCAACGGTGACTTGACCTAGAGACTTCTGGCCCAGGTCCTTTCTGATTTTCTTGACTCTTTCCTGTTTGTTGTATGAAGAAGAAGAGAGTTGGGTGTGAGAAAGAGCGAGGTCGGGGGAAAGGGTTAGGGTAGTGTAGTTTTGGTAAGATTTTGGTGGTTTGATGGGTTTGATGATTGTCATAAGAAGTCTAGAGGCGGGTGGATGTGAGAGAATCCGATGATTAACGCTTTAACCCTCTTGGTACCTAGACATGTGTCATCTTCAGATTATTCGACATACCTGCTCAGCGGGGATCTTTTCAGCCAAAACCGACTTGAGATCGGTATTTGTAGATAAACACCGGAATCCTGTAACGCTCAGAGGTGCAAGAGCTTCAGTTGCTGGTGCTGCCTTGATGAGAATAGAAGCAAGTGATTGAAGGGCCCTCATGGTTGCGTTGAGGGCTTCGGATACTGTTTAGTCGAATGCAATGTAGACACTGAAGATAACAGCTAACCCCTTATCTCCCGCTCCACCTCCTTTTGTCAGTAAGAATCAAGAAGGAAGGTCCCCCGACCACCTTCCGATCATTGACGAAAACACACTCTTGCAGTCTTTCAGAATATTCTTTAATTTCTATGCAGTACTTCACTTAATGGCTTAATCCCTTACAATTACATACCAAGCTAATTTACATTATACGTCAATAATAATATTAATACCACCACCACTTCTCTCTCATCTAATCCTGCTCACTAATGGCTACCAAATGTGCCTCAATTTCGTCATTAGACAGCTGCTTAAACTCAGCCCCTCCAACCTCAGTGGCCATAGCCACACCCACCTCTATATCACTAGACTTCAAATCCTCTCCCAACACATGCTGCAGTGATTCAATAGCCTCCCGAATACACGCTGTAGTATCATATGTAGGATCCTTTTCCCTGAATTTCTTTTCCAAATGATTGACTGCCTCTTGATCCTTGGTGCCAGCCGCTGTGGCTCTGTACCCTACATAATACCCAGCTGGATCTACCTTGAATAACTGGGGTCCTTTCTCTTCGTCAATACCGACAATAATAGGAACCACTCCCAGTGGGCGCATGTAGGCATGTTGGGTGTAGACTTGGGCCTGATCAGCCAGAACACGGGCTAGGAAACCAGGAGGCATCTCGTACCCATATTTGAAGCGGAACTCTGCAGCTTCTGAACGGGCCTTCTGAATGAGACTGCGGGCGTCACCGTGGAGGCCAGTGACGAGCATACCAATGCGTTTGGTGATTTTGTGGATGTGGCTGACCGAGGATGGGTCGATGAGTTTGTCTGGGACTTTTTTCTGTGTAACGCAAGTGACAGAATCTTTCCCACGGATGGCTATGCTGGTTAATCCTGCTGATTTGGCTGCCTTGAAAGCATACTCTGTGAGAGGGACAAGGAATAGAGGGTTTGAGTATGGAGGGATCGTGATCAAAGCAGGAAGTGGAGAGGACCGAGACTTCTACTTACCGACTTGGTACAAGCGACCTTCAGGACTGAAGATGGTAATGTGTCTATCGTATCCCTTTGACATTTTGCTACACTATTTTCTGCACAACTTTTGATCAGTTTTGATGGGGTGTCAGCAAGCTTTAGACGAGCTTTTACTGAACGTTTGGTTCTAATCTGTACTTTTGTGATACAAAGAAGCAAACTATGTGCCAAATAGAGCAGGGAGTGCAACTAAAGAGAAGGGAGGTGGGACGCTCGATGATGAGCGTTTCCCCCGTCGGCGTTGGATAAAGAGTGGAGAGGGAAGACCATGCATTGCATAAATCTATATTTTCATCGCTCACGACTGTCAATTTTGGAGCGTAATATACGTACAAAACGTCCAATTATCGGAGAATCTCGGCAAAATGGCATCATTAATCGGAGCTCAGCCAATGAGCTTCCAGAGAAACACCTTCTTCGGAACATCTAAATGCTTCGTCCCTAGAGTACACAATGTGAGTAACTGAGACACTGAAAGCACCGCCAAGAGAAAAGCATGCCGGCTTTCTGATTTCTGACCCACATACACTTCCTCACGCATTACAGGTATCTACGCCTCGATTGCTCCAAGTACAAGCTAGTAAAATCGTAAGTTAATCATCCCATCCCACCCATTTCCCCGCACCCTCCTTGTCTCTCTCCACACCCATCCATTCCCACTCTCTCACACCGCCGCCTATCCTCTCCACCGACAAAAAACAGGGCCCAGGAAAGAAATGGGAGCACTATCCTCTCAATAAAAATGGAAATGTGGAACGCATCAAGATACATGTACAGCTGGGAGACCTTGTCAAGGTCATTGCCGGCAGCGATAGCGGCAGAGTAGGTAGAATCACCAAGGTAAATCTGAAAACTGGTCAGGTCATCGTCGAGGGCGTCAACATCAAGACCAAGCATGTCAAACCAACTGCACAGGGTGAAGCTGGACAAATTATCAAGAAGGAATACCCAGTTCACCACTCTAATGTCCAACTATACTCTGAGAAGGAAGGCGTCACGAGCAGAGTTGCCATGAAGGAAGTTAATGGAAAGAAGGTACGAGTGCTCATCAAGACAGGGGAAGAGGTGCAGAAACAAGCCCCAGCAGCTGTAGCAGAGCCTGTCGCTGCTTAAAAAAAGCTTCTATTGATTTTAATTTCCAGTTTGTGTAAATAAATAAAATTGACATATGTTTCTTCCCCCTTTGACTTTACAACCCACAAGAAGATGAACACTTATCCCCCAAACTGTATGAACAATAATAAATTTATTACTTCTGTCTTCATCCAAACCATTTTCTTCCCCCAGCCTTAGTATCCTCCATCTCCTCCTGATCCAGCTTCTTCAATTCCTCTACCAGTTCCTTGGTCTTCTCGCTCATCTTCTTAGGAATCTTTACCTTGACATGTACCAGATGATCACCCCTACTGGCACTGGCCCCCAGTTTGGGCACTCCTCTCTTTGCCATGACCAATGTGGTGCCCGGCTGAGTACCCCCTGGAATCTTCAGGTCTACTTTTCCATCTACTGTAGTAATCTGCACCGTAGCGCCTAGTATTGCATCAACGTATGATATTTCAACATCAGAGTGGATGTTGATGTCTTCTCTACGGAGCTCTGGGTGAGGCTTGACGGAAATAAAGACGTACAAGTCGCCTGGTTCTCCTCCCCTTTTGCCAGAGTCGCCTTCCCCTCTCACTCTCAATCTGCTATCTTGGCTGACCCCTGGAGGGACTCTGATAGAGATTCTCTTGCTGCCTCTGACTCTACCGTCTCCAGCGCATGTGGAGCAAGGGGTGCTGGATTGACCGGTGCCACCGCAGGCGGGGCAAGGGGCGACTTGCTGGATCACTCCTAATGGTGTTCTCACAACCTGAGCGACCTGACCAGCGCCTCCACAAGTAGAACATGTGACTGGAGTAGTGCCGGGTTTAACTCCACTGCCACTGCAAGTACCGCAGTTTTCCAATCTTGAGATGTCAATTTCCTTGGAGCAACCAAACACTGCTTCCAAAAAGTCAATTTTCAAGTCGTAACGTTGACTATCCCCTGGCATAGGACGATTACGGTTGGATCTACTGGATCCACCAAACCCTCCAGCTCCTCCACCGAACCCTCCCCCAAAAAACTGCTCAAAAATGTCAAAAGCGTCAGAAAATCCACCCATTCCGGCTGCACCAGCTCCCCCAAATCCAGGTCCACCTCCTTTCAGTCCTGCCTCTCCATATTGATCATAAATCCTCTTCTTTTCATCATCAGACAATACTTCATATGCAGCAGATATATCTTTGAATCTTTCCTCGGCATCTGGCTCTTTGCTGACATCAGGGTGGTGTGTGCGGGCTTTTTGTCTATATGCAGACTTGATTTCCTTCTTGGTGGCACCCCTGGCGACTCCAAGGACAGAATAGAAGTCTCTCTCTGCTCTTACGATGAGGGGGGAGAGACTATGTTGTTGGTGTGGTCTAGTATATCTATAGAGTTTGAATTGCTTGGTGGATGATGGGAAGAAGGAGGAGGTGGAGGTGGAGGTGGAGGTGGAAGAAAGTGAGGTTGCTTCTCGGCCACTCGCTGCTACTGCTGGGACGGTGGTTCTGGAAACGGGGCGAGATGTGCTTGGTAGCACATTGAGAGGCTGTGTACTAATCCGTGGCTTCAATAGGCTGTTTGAAAGCATTCTTGATACGTGCAATAACGTATAAGGTGAGTATATCCTCCTATTTAAGTAGGTGCTGATGCTAAATCCTTGAAATTTCGGAAATGAAGCCTACAATTGCTTCTTTTATCGTATATATACAAACTAGGAGTCAATAGATTTTGGAACACATGAATAAACGTTGCAATGCGTGATCCAATCGGGAGTATTTCGTGGAATTAGGGGCCAAGAGAGCAGAGAGAGGTATGGAAGAAAGACGACGGCTATCCCTCCCTCCGACGCTTTCACCACTCTCACGGGTGGTATTAAAGCTAAAGAGTGTATGCAATTCCAATGCTATCCTACGTTTTCATAATCGGCTGCAATAGCTAGACGTCAAAGCACCAGAGCGCTTTTAGTTTCCCCATCGCTCAGGAGCAATAAAATGGCTGCCCAGGAGGTTAAACTCTTCGGTAAATGGAGTTTTGATGATGTAGAGGTCAGTAAATTTAAAATAGACCATTTGGGTATGAAACGGAGGGTTAGATGGTGCTTGCAGCTTCATTATTTTGTTTCATCACCCTGACGGCACCTTTGATGTTTGTAGCTTAGCGTCCATTTCGCATATTGGGAAAGCTTATTAAAGCACTTGGCACTAACGGGCAACCATCGAGGAATTAGTTCAGTCATACACACTGACATAAGCTAAGGATTCTTGATTGCTGCTCCGCCCCTCTCTCCCGGATGATGTCCGTGCAGTAGATGCAATTGACTCCTCTTTAGTCTTCCATTGTGCCCCGCCCGCTCTCCTCCGCCCTCTGTTTCTCCCATTCCATAATAGAAACAAAACATATAAAATCAACAATCAATCTCACCTCATCTCTCCATCATAATTCAAAACCACACAGGTCAGCGATATCTCTCTTGAGGATTACATAGCAGTGAAGCCCAAATATGCTCGCTTCACCGCCCACTCTGCTGGGCGCTTCCAAAAGAGACGTTTCCGCAAGGCCCAATGCCCAATCACAGAAAGATTGGTCAACAGTCTTATGATGCATGGACGTAACAACGGCAAGAAGCTCCTGGCCGTCCGCATTGTTCAGCATGCATTTGAAATTGTTCATCTGTTGACAGACCAAAACCCAATCCAGGTGTTGGTTGATGCCATCATCAATGGTGGACCACGTGAAGATGCCACAAGAATTGGCTCTGCTGGTGTTGTCCGTCGTCAAGCTGTTGACGTATCTCCACTCCGTCGTGTCAACCAGGCCATCTGGTTAATCACCACTGGTGCACGTGAGGCTGCCTTCCGTAACATCAAGACTATTGCTGAGTGCCTTGCTGATGAGCTTATTAATGCTGCCAAGGGTAGTTCCAACAGTTATGCCATCAAGAAGAAGGATGAGATTGAGCGTGTGGCCAAGGCCAACCGTTAAATTCGGAATAGTTGTAGTGTCTTGTGCATATGGGATATAGTGCAGTTTGGTTTTAATAAAACATATATGAGTTTGTAACAGTAATCAGAAATTTGAGGTTTGTTAAATTGGAATTGGTTCGAAAAAGAAGGGATTTGAAGTGTGGTGTCGGCGACGTGACAGGGGGCCCATGCCTCTTTTAAAAAGTTGCGAGTTTTCATTCGCCTCCTACAATCAAAAGTTGTTCATTAGTCGTGAGAGTTGATCAAGCTCGTCAAGACACACACTGAATAGGACCAGCCACTATAATCTTCTTTTGTCATAATTTCGAGCTGAAGTTATATAAATAAAAGCGTCCTGGACTAATCAAAGTATCTTTTCAACTGCAAAAGATGCTTCAAAGATCATCTAGAATATTAGGCAACCTAATAAAACGGGAGAGCGCGAGGGAATACTGGACATCTGTGATCCTTTCCAAGACCCTAGCTAAACCCGAGTATTTAACTCTACAGAGCGCAGATTTCAACCGAACTGTCCATTCTTCAGCTGTATATGGTGCTAGTTTGCAAGTCAAAGTCCCCCAACTCGGAGAATCAATTACCGACGGCACCATAGCAACCGTTCTCAAGCAGCAAGGCGACTCTGTCGAAGAAGACGAGCCTCTCTTACAAATAGACACCGACAAGGTCACAGTAGATGTCAGATCTCCTAAAGCAGGAAATATAGAAGCCATCCTTGTTCAGGAAGGTGATACTATTACAGTAGGCCAGCTCATTGCCATCGTAGCCGAAGGACAAGCTGGAAAGTCACCATCACCATCATCAGCTTCTTCTTCTCCACAACAACCCACAGAGCAGCCACCACAACCAAGTGCATCATCAGAAACACCGCCACCACCAAAAGCAGCACCATCTCCCACATCACCATCATCACCACCCTCTCTATCCACATTATTATCTAGAAACCCATCAATAACATTCCCACCGAGAAGGACACCATCTGGAGAACCAATCAGCATGCTATCCCCCTCAGAACGAGCAGCAGCATTAGAAGCACTAAAACCAAAACCTACTATTGCTGACCCTATAACCATGGGATCAACGGCTGCAATGACAGCAGCTCCATTCTTTGGAGGTACCAGAAGAGAGGCGCCACCTAAACCTAGGAAGGAAATGAGTGAGAGAGAAATGGAAATGATCATGTTGGGGGGTGCTGACCCTTAGGTATATTTATATGTAAGAGAGGGGTATGTAAATGTATGTATGTATGTCACAATTTGAAATGCCTGGATTAGAATGAATATCCATTCATGGATGATTATTATAAACAACATAATACTACTTTTGTAATTTCAAAAAATGAGAAAAACACTATTATTATTATTATTATTATCCTAGAAGGAGCCACATTAGACTACTAACATTTAAGTAAGGTTGACCCATACTTTTTCCTTTCTAATCTCTACTGGATATACTCTCAAGTCTACTGGCTCTGATTTATCCTTCAAAGAGCCCAATACCTGTCTTAGAGGATTGTTTTTAGGGCACCAAGCTACAACTTTACCACTTTCCAGCAGGTATTGTGTTCCATCAAAATTACTCTCTACAACTGGTCCATTCTTTGTTGATAATAACTTAGCATCTGCCAAGGGGTATTGGTAGGCAGTACTGTTGGCATCTGAGCAGTAGATTTTGTCGCCAACTTTAAAGAGGCAGATTGCTTTACCGGTAGCCAGGATGATGGGGGAAATGGGTTTGGAGAGGAAGGTGGTGGTGACATCTACATCGGGGACTTGAAACCAGCCTTCGAGGTCAGGTTTGGAGGAGGATTGGCCTTCGGATGAGGTTGGAGTATCTTCATTGAAGTATCTGGAAATTTTGGGGGTTTTTTTAGCAGAGGATGGCTTTGCTTTGGAGTCGAAGCCTTTGCTCGCTGCCTGGACGGTCGTCGTGGAGGGGCGCCTGGCATAAAGGGAGAACTTGGGTCGAGTTTTTTGGAGATTTGGTACTTTGAATTGGCCATTAATAGTACCTACATGATGTTTTGGGGTTAATTAGTCGCTCTGAATGCGAAATGTGCGTTAAAGTGTTCGATTCCATCACCCAATTTTCACAACATACCTCTAGAACTTAATAAAAGCATCGTGATTTGTACTCTATAAAGTCACTATAATTGCAATGGTGTAAATATTTGTTTCTACTGAGCTCTAGGTGGCTACACAGCTAACTTTACCTACCTCTCCCTTCAAACAGGTTTCAAGTTCCCAATTTGTTGACCACCAGTGCCTGGCGACAAGAACCCACTGAAAACGTCAAATATTGGCACCCTAGCTACATTACTGTACATTCAATACATATATAAGAACGAGTAGACTAAACACAGATGACAGTTGAGGAGAAAACCCCTCCAAACTCGGAGGATGTTCCCAAATCATACTTTTTACCACGTCTCTTAAACTCTCTTGGAGTTGGAGATAAATCGTGGTATAGCTTTATAGAATCTCCAAGTTGGTGAGTTCAACACATATAAGCCTCCAATGAGTCCCAATTATTCAGCTCAACTGACACCTGATCCCTTCCCATCTCTCACAGGGATGCCGTCCAAAGCTTCATAGAGCAACCCAATGACTTGACAGTCATGTTTTACTTATCAGGATCAGAATTGATGGCTGTGAGTTACAATTAAGCCTGATATGTAGCATGGTATATATAAACTCCAATATTGTATACAATCCACTTCCTCTAAGCATACACCCCTCTTCCCCTTCCTCTAACCAAACAGACCAAGAAGCCACCCCCAAAAGGCAGCTGCTCCAGTAAAATTCTCTACTTTCTAAAACTCCAACCAACCACCCTCTCCACCAAAGACCCCTCATCATCATCAGATACATTCAAATCACCTGCTATTATAACTGGTGAAATCAATCCATCATCATCCATCATTCATCATATGGCTATTCTTGCACAGCATGTCATTAAGCCACTCGTCACTACGGATACTGCATCTGCATCTACCCTGACTCTGGCGACATCAAGAGAGCTGAAACAAGCTACGTTTGAGTTTATGTCTGCCATAAACATTGCATCTGAAGCTTTGAATGATAAAGTATTGTTGATCATGCCCTTGGAGGACAATGATGGTGCTGGCACTAGTGGTACTACTACCATGGAAGCTTCAGTCTCCCGGTGGACCAAACAAATACGAGAAGGAGTGGACGAGACATTGACCGACTGGATAGAAGAGACTGGATTGCATGATCAACCTCATTTGCTGTCTATTACGGATTACTGGATGAGCAGAGCTACAAAGCTGAGCGATGTGAATGCCCAGTTGATGGGAAGCAGAGCAAAGAGAGTGGTGGCATTGCTGGAAAAGGCAAAGAGTCCCTGCCTTGATGGATTCAATACTGTGACACAGAAACTGGGCAGGGCTTTGTGCAAGGCTAGTGAGATGTCTGGGTACATGTCGCATCTGAGACCTCTGTTCAGGGAGCTTGTTAGTGAAGATACTGGCTTTGGAGAGGAGCTCACTAGTTTGTTCAGGCCAGTGATGCACACGCTGATGTTGATATGGAAACTTCACCCTCATAATACTCATTTCAACAAATCTACACATCATTTGATGGAGATATTGTCTGCAATACAAGATGCTCTTGTCAAGCAAGCACAGCAGTACATTGGTTCTATTGTTGCCTTGTTGAATGGAGATGCAACTGAAGGTTTGGAAATGCTGACCAATGTTCAGTATACATTGGCCGCTTTTAAGAATGTGTGTTTTGAGTATAGCAGTTGTATTGCTGCTGAATGTTCCCAAGATAAAGCATGGAATTTGACTAGTAATGCTATTAATAATAAAGGAGTGTTTGGTACTATTGATCAGTTCATGACAAGATGCCATAGTGCTCAAAACATATGCAAAGCTGCTCTTTCCTTTGCCAGACTTGAGAAGATTGACATCGGCGGGGAAGACGGTGAATTGCTGACCAAACATGCTCGTTCTTTGCACGCTGAGTTTGTCTTTCTACTGGCTCAACTCAGAGCAGCCAATAATGGAAAAGAAGAAGAGCTATTGAATCCTCATTCAAAGGAAGGAGGTGCTGTGTTTGTTGAGTTTAGAGAAAGGCAGCGTCTGTTGGAGAAGAGATTGTCTGTCTTGTTGGGCACTGCCATGACCGATGGAGACTCCCCATCTTCATCGTCATCTTCGTCGTCAGTGGCAACTATTTTGCGTATTTACAAGGGGTTCGAAGGCTTGGTAGAACACAGTGCCATTATATCACAAGACATGGAAGCACGACTGGAGAAGGTACTGCGGCAATTTGTCAGCGAGCTTCTTGATGTCAGGACCACATTCGACAGAGATAGACGCTTGCCTCCACTCCCCAGAGGAGCAGCTCCTCAATCTGGATCTCTCATGTGGGCAAGGTCCCTAATGCACCGAGTTGAGGGACCAATGCAAGAGCTAAAGGAGCTGCCTTGCTCCAAGGTGTTGTTTGAATCTGCCGATGGTCAGGAAGTGGTGAGATTGTATAATGCTTTGGTGCACAGTGTTATGGAGTTTGAGTGTCAGTTACTGCAGCAGTGGATTCATTTTGCGTCTGAATCATCTATAAGGAGTCTCTCTCAGCCAGTCTTGGCTTATCAAAAGGAAAAGGAGTCTGCAGCCTCATCACCGCCATCATCATCATTTGGTTCCATTATAGTTAATTTTGATCCTGCACTGATGCAACTGGTTCAAGAAGTTGATGGCTTCCTCCACCTCCAACCCCTCCAGAGAGATATCCCTGAACCAATATTGAAGCTTCACTCCAATGCTGGTTCTCTCCGACAACATGTCTCATCTTTAAATTGGGTTGCCAGCGTGTATATCGATCTTAAAAAGGGACTGACCCCGGTAGAAGCAGGATTGCTACACCCCCGACTTCACGTTATCGACCAACTCATAGCTACATGTCTGAAGGGGGAATTGACGTGGCAATCTGCTGACTTAGCGGAGATATCAGGGCAGCTGTCTCAGGGAGCGCATTCAGTAGCTGCGGGATTGGCTGCCACTAGATCTGCTATTAACAAAATTAAGGGTATCGCTGGTAATTGGCAGCAGGGATGGAATCTCCTCCTGAGTTTTAGTAATGGTAATTATAGTAGTTATAATAATGGTGGGCATTTAAATGGGAATAAAATGCTGGTGGGTGTTCAGGCATCTGCACTTACAGAGTTAAACAAACGCAGAATGGCTATACAATCTGATGTTGACTACATTAGAGGTCTACTGGATTCGTTGCGTTCAGAATTAAAGGAGCTGACACCATCATCGCCGGCATGGCAAGGCTTTTTAAATTCGGTCAGTATTGCAATGGGCTACGATATGACGGCTGCCGCCACAGCTGCTATCCATAGCCTCTTACCATCATCTCCTCAACAAGGAGCTGAGCAGCAGATGATGGCGGTGCTGGAGGAAGCAACAAACACGTTATCCCCATCATCATTAGTATCACTCCCTGGTAGAGGTGTGAAGATTCTATTGGATATTGATCCTGGAGAAGATCGTACCATCCACTTTGTTCCTCCGATATTTCTCCAGAAGCATCATCAACTCCGTCCAACCTCTTCCACCACTACTGCTGCTATTGGAAGTATCAAGCAAAGTGGTAAGAGTTTGGAGTCGGTGGTGAATATATGCATATCAGCAATATCATCAATGGGAGACTCCATTTACCAACTGCATCATCATCATGGTGGTGGTGATGTGAACAAACAAGGAGGAGGGGAGAAAGAGGAGATAATAGATGGGGAGCAGAGAGTGACATTTGGTGAGGTGATACAAAGGGATCCCAAGATTGCTGCAGCAAAGGAGTGGGCAACAGCTCAACTCAAGGTTGTTGCAGATCAAGGACACCAAGTTGCTTCTCAATTTGATCGGTATACTTTCTTGTGGGAAGAAGACATGCTGCAGGTTCTTGACAACTTTGTAGCTTTGAATAGCATCACACATGACAGCTGCGGAGACCCTGACCGCCAAGCACAGTCATTCAAGGCTTTTGAAGTTGAGATTGCTAAATATAATGCAATTCAAAGTGAAATTCAACAGCTGCCTAGTGTTGTCAACTATGGTTGGATTGCAATTGACTGTTCTCAGGTGAAGCAGGCTGCATTGATGGCTGCTTCCAAGTGGACTTCAATATTTCTTGAGCACTTGAGATCTCATATTGTAGATAATGTGCACCGAGCATACTCTTTCATTGAGCAGGCTTCTACCACCCTCAAAAGCAGTGATAATGACGCTACTGCTACTGTGCCTTCAAGCAGGAGGGGAAGCATTGCTGCCAGATCCAGTAACAGAATTACTCAGTCTCCAGGCCTTGGTAACGACAATACAACCAGTACTGCTTCTCTTGCATCTCAAAGACAATTAATAGCTTCTATTCAGCATGGCAGTAGGCAATCGCTGTTGTCAGGAGGTGGAACAGATGGCCCAGCAGCCCAGGAAAGCAGCTCCAGAGGCAGCAGGTTGGGAAATCAAGGTAGTCAGCGCCCCAGCACGGTCAAAAGAGCTTCTTCGTCTTTATCTGGAAGTAAGAGACAATCAGTGAATGACGGAAGTAGTGATCTACAAACAAAGAGAAGAAGCTCCACTCTCACTCACAAACGCTCAGGAAGCACACTGGGGACACTTGGTCAGGGAAACAACCGCCAGAGTGTTGTTGTCGGGACTGCTTTCGCAGACAGACAAACTTCAACTTCAGGGAGGAAGTCCAGTGTTGTATTGTCTGCAAAGCCAGTACTGGATCCACAGCAAAAGGAACTGTATGATGTCTTGTCTTGCGTGCGAGAAGTGAAAACAAGAAAGGAGGAGCTGACTTTTTTGTTTGAGCCTCTCTCCCAGGCTGTTACTGTACTGAAAAAATTGAGCAATAATAGTAGTTGTGGAGGTGGAGGTGCTGTTGTTGCTGCTGCTTCGGTCACTGGCATCTCACTAGAGCTTCAGCAACAGATCCAAGAAGGGCCGGCTAAATTGAGATCTCTTGAGAAGAAGGCACTCAAGAAGAGAGAGGAGCTGGCTTCACTGAGGGCAGCCGAGTCAATTGATGTTCGTCGTCGAGCAGATAGGTTTGTCAAGCAACTGGAAGTATATCGTACCTTCTTATTGAAAAAAGCTCCATTTGATGTTCCCAACAACTCAACAAACGAAGAACCAGCAGCAGTAGTGACGACAATTAGTGATGAGCATGTCTCAAATGCTACTGGCTTATTAGTCGCATTGGAAGAGACTGGCATGGATGGCTGCCCCTCTTTGGTAGCATTTGAGGAAGCTGGAAAAGAGATTCACAATCAACAAGAGCTGCTGGAACTCTCTTTGTCTGATTTTGCTCCACTTACTGCATGCAGAGACGATCTGACTCAGTTGAGAGAGTTGTGGACAGTGGTGTCTAGTATTATTTCTTTACTGCAAGGGTGGAGTGGTCAGCCCTGGAAGACTGTTAACATTGAGATACTCCAGGAAGAGATCAAGAAGATGATGAAGGAAGTGAAAACGCTGCCCAAAAAAGTAAAGAGCTGGGCAGTATTTGTTACATTGGAGACAATGCTGAGGGAAGCTCAAGAGGCATTGCCCTTGATTGCTGATCTTTCTCACCCAGCAATGAGACCAAGACACTGGGGAATGCTGGCTGCAGTGACGACAACAGCATCACCATCAGTAGCTTTCACAGTTCCAGTCCCTACCACTCCTCTGGGCTACCTTCTCAGCTTGAATATACACAAAAATGTTGAAACAGTTGCAGATGTAGTCGATAGAGCACAGAAAGAGCTCGCAATTGAAAAAGCGCTCGACAAGATTGAGTCAACATGGAACAGCATGACTGTCAAGTTTGACCATGCTTCTCCCCTACTGGGAGCAGTTGCTCTCACCCCTGCTGCTGACAAGGTCCCATTGTTAGTAGTAGATGTAACTATAAAGGAGTCGCTAGAGAATGATGCACTCACTCTGCAGACAATGAGCTCTGGTAGATATGTCCAAGGTCACCCTGTTTTCTCACAAATGGTGGAAAAATGGCAAAGGTTGCTGGCTGATGTTGATGTAGTGACGTCAACTTGGGAGGATGTGCAGAAAAGATGGCAAGCTATGAGGGCGATATTTGGTGGATCTGCTGATATAAGGAAACAACTTCCTGAGCAGTGTGTGAGATTTGATAAAGTTGACAAGGACTTCAAAAGCTTGATGTCTTCAGCTGCTGGTACTGTTGCCGCTACAGCAGCGCATACAAAAGCTGACAAGATTCTTGATGTCTGCTCTGTAGAAGGAAGGTTGAAGAGACTCCAATGGCAACTGATGGAGCTAGAGTCTTGTGAAAAGGCACTACAAAACTATCTAGAAACAAAACGCATAGCCTTCCCCCGATTCTACTTCATGTCTCCCTCCGACCTCCTTGATTTACTGGCCAGAGGAGCTGATCCACATGCAGTCACACACCACCTCTCCAAGATATTTGACAATCTGCATGCCTTGGAGTGGCAGAAGGACAGTAAGACTGGCAAGCCTATCAATGTGGCTGTTGGGATGTACTCTGGTGAGAAGGAATATGTGCCCTTTGCTGAGCCATGCAAATGTGATGGTCCTGTAGAACTGTGGTTGGGCAGCTTGGTGCATGCAATGAAGCATGCACTGAAGTCGTCATATCGCAATGCAATGCTAGAATATGAAGAAATGCCTCGTACTGACTGGATATTCAAACACCCAGCTCAAACAGCAGTGATTGCAAGTAGGACGCACTTTACAAATGAAATTGAGCAGGCATTTGCAGAGCTAGAAGATGGCAATGAAGAGGCGCTTCCCAGAGCACTAGAGAGACAAAAGACTCATTTAAGTCAGCTCATTGAAGTGATAAATGGAGATATGAGCAAGAATGATAGAAAGAAGGCTATTACTCTGTGTACTATTGACGTTCACGCTCGTGATGTTTTGTCCCGCCTGATTGAGAATAGGTCAGAGTCTTCAGATTCCTTCCAGTGGCAGAGTCAGTTGAGATATGTGACTGATGAAAATACTGGTGATTGCAAAGTATTGATCTGTGATGCCGAGGTTGACTATCAATATGAGTACATTGGAAACTGTGGATGTCTATGCATTACTCCGCTGACTGACAGATGTTACATTACACTGACTCAGGCTCAAAAGCTCATCATGGGTGGTGCGCCTGCTGGGCCCGCTGGGACAGGGAAGACAGAGACGACCAAGGATTTAGCTCGTGCTCTTGGTCTGCAGTGCTATGTGTTTAATTGCAGTGACCAGATGGATTACAAGGCAATGGGGCAGATATACAAAGGACTGGCTCAAACGGGTGCATGGGGCTGCTTTGACGAGTTTAACCGTATTCCTGTGTCTGTTCTAAGCGTTTGTTCAACCCAGTACAAGAGTGTCCTTGATGCGTTAAGAGCTAAAAAGGACAAATTCATGTTTGAAGGGCACCAAATTGCATTGAAGCCGAGTGCCATGGCTTTCATCACAATGAACCCTGGCTACACTGGGCGTGCTGAGCTCCCAGAATCCCTCAAAGCCCTCTTCCGCCCCGTCTCCATGGCTGCACCAGACCTCTCTCTCATCTGTGAAATCATGCTCATGGCTGAAGGTTTCCAGAGCAGTCGTATCTTAGCCAGAAAGTTCATCATTCTGTACCGCCTTTGCGAAGATCTCCTCTCCAAAGCTCAGCACTACGACTGGAAGCTGAGAGCCATCAAAACCACATTATATGTAGCCGGTGGTATGAAGAGAGCAGCTCCTCACCTATCAGAGGAAAAAGTACTGTTCAGAGCTCTGAGAGACTTCAACCTGGGAAAACTCACTCAAGATGATGCCCCTGTCTTTCTTGGACTCCTTAATGACCTGTTTCCCAAGACTCTGGAGCTGGTACCTAGAGCTGTCGATATGCCGTTTGACGCAGCTATTAAAGAAGCTGCTCTGGAGCTGGGCTACCGACCAGACCCCACCTTCTGCTTGAAAGTAGGCCAGTTGAGAGAGATCTTCTCTGTGAGATGGTCAGTGTTCCTGTTGGGACCAGCAGGGGCAGGTAAGACTGCAATATGGAAGACTCTAGCAAGAGCTCAAGAGAAGGTGGGAGAGAAGACTGTGTTTAAAATTATCAATCCCAAGGCAGTTACTACTGATGAATTGTATGGGTCTCTGCATCCTACTACTAGAGAGTGGAGAGAAGGGCTCCTTTCATCTACATTCCGTGACTTTGCAGCTGCATCGTCATATACAACAACAGCAGCTGCAGGAAGTGGTGGATCTGCAGCTGCTCCAAAGCACCAATGGATTATCCTTGATGGCGACATTGACCCCGAGTGGATAGAAAGTATGAACACAGTTATGGATGATAACAAGATGCTAACATTGGCCTCCAATGAACGCATTCCATTGACGTCTTCCATGAAACTGCTGCTAGAAATCAACCACATGAAACACTGCTCTCCTGCTACCGTCACCAGAGGAGGCGTGATTTACGTCGATGCAGACGACGTAGGGTGGAAACCTGTAGCTGATTCTTGGGTGGAGAAGCTTTGGTGTAAGAAGGATACCAAAGCCATGTTGAATACACTGCTGGCAAAGTATGTGGAAAGTACATTGGAGTTTGTGAAGAAGATGTGCAACGTAGTGGTAGAGTTGCCGGCTGTGAATCAAGTGCAGACGTTGTGCAAGTTGATGGATAGTATGATGAAACTGGAAGAAAAGCAGCAGCAGGCACAAGATGTGAATAGGAAGCTGTTGGAAGCACAGTTTGTATATGCATGTGTTTGGGCATTAGGGGGGAATGTGACGGCTGAGTGTAGATCTGTGTTTTCTAATTGGTGGATAACAACTTTCAAAACAGTACCCTTCCCTGGCATTGCGTCAGCATCATCAACTGGCGCTGCTGCTAAGACTAAGTCTATTGGTACAGCCAAGCAACCGCGTATCTCCTCCTCTGTCATAACCGGCACCTCTACACCTCCACCAGGAGGAGAAACTGTCTTCGATTATTTCTTAGACGAAGAAAGCAGTGAAATGCTCTGCTGGTCTTCCCGTCTTCCCACAGTTAAACCAGCCATCACCATTGAAGATATCTTTGTTCCTACCATTCAAACTGCGGCACTCAACAATGTCCTCTCCCTCCTCATTCAAGCTGGACACAACACCATGCTTGTTGGAGGTGCCGGGAGTGGCAAAACTGCCATGATCAACCAGCAATTACAATCTATCAATGCGTATGATATTCTCCAGCACAGTGTCCATCTCAATTCTCATCTTACAGGACCTGCATTGCAACAGAATCTAGAGTTATCACTAGAGAAGAGAGTCGGTACAAGGTATGGAGCTAGTGGCAATAGGAGGATGCTTTACTTTCTCAAGGGTCTCAACATGCTGAAAGTCGACAAGTATGAGACACAGACTGCTTTGGAACTTGTCAGGCAAAGTATTGATTCTGGTGGCTGGTATGGAAAACCAAGTAGTAGTAAAAGTGGTGGTGGGAACAAAGTGACTTTCAAGGAAATCCAATCCTTGCAATATGTGGCAACAATGAACCCCTCTTCTGGCTCATTTACAGTGACTCCCCGAGTGCAACGTCAATTTGCTACCTTTGCAGTACACATGCCTGGAGCTGAAGAATTGAAGGCCATCTTTAGATACATACTAGAGGACCATTTCACCACAAAGCATGGGTTTAAAGATGATATTATCGACTTGGTGAGAAGTAGTAATAGTATCGGTGCCAAGGGAGTGTTGCTGGAGGCAGTGGTAGACCTCCACCAAGCAGTAGTGGCAGCCTTCCCCCCTTCTGCAGTCAATTTCACCTACCAATTCACCCTCAGGGAGATATCAGGTGTAGTTAGAGGTCTATGCAGAGCCAATGCTGCTGTGATCACCTCTCCTGAGAAACTGCTAAGACTGTGGACACATGAAAGTGACAGAGTGTATGGGGATAGAATGGCGGATGTTGGTGATAAGGCAAAATATGAGGGCTTAAGAAGAAGCGCAGGAAAGAAGGCCTTCTCTGGAATTGTCAAGTCGCTGGTAGATATAGAGGCAAAGCCGCTTTTGTTTGCAGACTTTATGCATGTCAAGATTAATAGTGCTGAAGATGATGGTGAAGAGGAGAATGTATACAAACACGGGGAAGGAGTTACTGCAAGTGGTGGACAAACAGCAGCAGTTTCATCTATCAGGGTGTATGAAGAGGTATCTGATTATGATTCTTTACACAAGATTCTTTACAAGTTTATGGGTGAACTTTCATCTGATCAACAGAAGAAGAATGGCGCTACAACATCATCTTCTTCTTCAGTAGATCATCAAGATAATAGACAGCACAACCTGGTTCTATTCCCCGAAGCATCTCAACACGTGGTAGCTATTGCCAGGGCGCTATCAACTGGTCAACACCCTCTTCTCATTGGACCTGGAGGCTCTGGCCGACAATCACTGGCCCGCTTGGCTGCCAAAGTTGCGGGGTTTGAGGCAGTTTCTCTAGCTTCTGCAGCTGACTATGCCTTACCTCAGTTTATCACCGACTTAATGTCTGTGTATCAAAAAACAGGTGTGAAAAACATTCCCTGTGCCCTCATTCTCACAGACTCCCAGCTGTCACACGACTCCATGTTGGTGCCATTAAACGATTTGCTGGCTACTGCTGAGCATGCTGGGCTGTGTAGTAATAGTGAAGATAAAGACGCCATATGTGCTGCTGTTAAGAATGAAGCTCGCGCTGCTGGCATGTTGGACACACCTGCTCAGCTGTGGGGCTTCTTCTTGAGTAGAGTGAGAGCAAACCTTCGTATTGTGTTGTGTGCAAGTCCAGTTGGGGATAAATTGAGAGTGTGGGCGAGAAGGTTCCCTGCCTTAATGAGTTCTATGGCTTTTGATACGTTTGGTGGGTGGCCCCGCACTGCTTTGTGCGCTGTGTCTCAGAAACTATTACTGGAAAACAACAATAGTAGTTCTATTATGTCAGATGGCAACATGTCTGCTGGACCACTGGTGTTGGATAAGAGTCAGGTGGAATCAGTATCTGAAGCAGCTGCTGCAATACATGAAGCTGTGGCAGCAGCTTGTGTTAAGTACTGGGCTGTATATCGTAGACGTGCTTATGTCACACCGAAGTCATTCTTAGAACTGATATCTCTGTATAATCAGTTGCTGAAACAGAAGAGAAAAGAGCTGAAGAATGCAAAGTTGAGACTGCAAAATGGTGTTTTCAAGATTTCAGAAGCACGTTCAGCAGTGCTGCTGCTGCAGAAAGAGCTGGAGAAGGAGCAAGTCGTGGTTGAAGAGAAGAAGGCAGCTGCTGCTGCATTGGTAGAGTCTCTTGGAGTTGAAAAAGCTGCTGCAGATGTGGCAGTGGAGTCTGGAAAAGGCAACGAGGCAGCAGCTGTTGCCATTCAAGAAGAAGTGTCCTCTGCTCAATTAGCGTGTGCTGCAGACCTGGAAAAAGCTGAACCAATCATCAAAGAAGCAGAGGCCGCTTTAAATTCTCTAGATAAAGCTTCATTGGGTGAACTCAAGTCATTCTCAAAGCCAGCTCCAGACATAGTAGCAGTGGTAGCAGCATGCATGGTGCTCACAGCGCCAGTTGGCAAGCCAGTCAAGGACCTCAGCTGGCCAGCAGCCAAGAGGTGGATGGGCGATGTGAATGCTCTGCTCAGGTCTCTCACCGCCTTTGATAAAGACAACGTCCCTGTTGCTGCAGTTGATAGAGTAGAGCATGAGTTTGTAACTCAACAAGGCTTTCAACCAGACCTTGTGAGAACTAAATCCTTTGCAGCAGCAGGACTATGTTCTTGGGTGATAAATATATGCAAATATAGCCGTATTTATGCAATCGTTGCTCCCAAAAGAGCTGCTTTGGCTGAGGCTAACTCCCGGTTAGACGATTCAAACCGTCGGTTGGCTGGTGCAAGGTCATACGTGGCAGGGCTGTTGTCTAAAGTGGCAGCTCTCCAAGATGAATTAGATGCTGCAACTGCTGCCAAGAATGCAGCTATTGCTCAAGCGGAAAAGACTGCTAGTAAGGCAGCTCTTGCAGAGAAGCTTGTTTCTGGTCTTGCAGGTGAATACGTCAGGTGGCAAGCTTCAATAGAGGCTCTGGCAAAACAGGAGGAGACTATCGTTGGTGATGCTTTGTTGTCTGCTGCTTTTGTCGCATATGCTGGGACATTCAATACTCCGTTGAGAAAAGAGCTGGTTAATCAGCACTGGTTGCCTCAGATTCAAAAGAAAAACATCCCTATTGCCACAGCAACATCCTGTACTAGTGGTAAGGATGGTATAGAAAACATGCACAGCAAGGGGGATGGAAATAGCAATAATTGTTGTAGCGGTGAGGAGCATGGTCTAGATGGACTGTCATTAGTATTAGAGTTCCTGATAACAGCAAGAGATAAAGCTTGTTGGATCCAAGAAGGACTTCCAACTGACTCTCACTCACAAGAGAATGCAGCAATTGTTGGGTTGTGCACCTCTTCCTCCTTCTTGACATCATCAGAAAGCAGCAAGCCCGGAGGGAGATGGCCTCTTCTCATCGACCCTCAACTCCAAGGAGCCAAGTGGGTAGCAGCCAAGGAAGGTGGTCATGGGCTTATTACGACCAGACTGACTGCCAATGGGTACCTTGATGCAGTAGCAAAAGCAGTGGAGACAGGGGTGCCATTACTGATTGAGAATCTGCCTGAAGAACTTGACCCAGTATTGCTGCCATTGTTGACGAGGCAGCTGGTAAACAAAGGAGGGTTTAAGTATGTCAACATTGGAGGGACAGATATACAATATAATGCATCATTTAGATTGTACCTTCAAACAAGGCTGGCAGCGCCTCACTACGGTCCAGAAGTAGCTGCTCAGATTACCTTGATCAATTTCTGCGTCACGAAGAAGGGGCTGGAGTCCCAATTGCTGGGAGCAGTGGTGGGCCACGAGCGACCAGAGCTGCAGCAACAAGCATCCATCCTCAGTTCCCAGCTAGCCGAGTATAGCATCACCCTGAAGAGCCTGGAAGACAAGCTGCTAGCAGGTTTAGCAGCATCAAAGGGAGATATTTTAGAAGATATGGAGCTCATTCAGAGCTTGGAGCAAACCAAAGCCACTGCAGTAGAAGTTGCCACCAAGGTTCAACAAGCTCAAGTCACAGGAGCCAGATTGACTGCAGCCAGGGAGGTATTCCGCCCAGTAGCTGCTAGAGGAGCTGCAATGTACTTTATTATGGATTCTCTGCCTTTATTAAATAGAGTTTATTGCTATTCAATGGCTAGCTTTATGCAACTACTTAAAAGAGGGATGGATGCTTGCAGTGGTGGTGGACGTCAAAGCAATGACAGAGATGAGGTAGAAGAAGGCGATGATACTACCACTGCTACTACTGCATCTGTAATGGAGAGTTACAGTAGTGGTGAAGACATCCAAGCTAAAGTTGCCAGATTAACCAACTCCATCACTGCTTCCTTCTACTCTGAAGTCTGCCAAGGATTATTTGAGAAACATAAATTATCAGTGGCAGTACAGCTGGCGTTTACTGTGTTGAAGGAACGTGGTGAACTGTCCCTACCAAAGTGGACCTATCTATTAAAAGGCTCCTCTTCTCCCACTGCTGCTGGTTCTGCTGCTGCACTCAATGCCGCCTCTTATAATATATTGGCTCCAGAGTGGCTTCAACGTGGAGGTGCATGGGCACGATTACTGGCATTATCTATGTTGGAAGGTTTTTCATCAATACCTCAAGAGACTACCGCCAGTGGCAGTAAGAGGTGGAAGGAGTGGATGGAATGTTCTCTCCCCGAAGAGATGCCTCTTCCTGGAGAGTGGAAACGCGCATCTCACCTAGATAAGCTCCTGATTCTGAAAGCTTTTAGACCAGACAGACTAGCTCCTGCATTATATAACTTTGTAGCTCTGATCATTGGACAGCAGTATGCCACTCCCCCGACAGTTAGTATTCAGGTTGCTTTGAATCACGCATCTCCTTCTATTCCAGTGCTGTTCTTCTTATCTCCTGGTGTCGATATTGCTGGAGCTGTGGAGGCAGCTACTAAACAAGGTAATAGTAATAGTAGTAATAGTAATAGTGGACAGAAGAGTAAAGCGATGGCGGCAGCAGTAGCAGAGCAAAGATCGTACGCTACAGTTTCGTTAGGACAAGGGCAAGAAGAGCTGGCAATGGCAGCGCTGAAGAAGGCAAGAGAACATGGAGGTTGGGTGCTGCTGCAAAATATCCATCTCACTATTGACTGGACATTGACTGCACTGTCGAGGTTTATTGACGCTCTTGATGTTGGAAGTGATGCAGGGGGAGGAGGAGGAAGCCAGGACGACGACGACACCGCCACCACCACCACCACCAACAACAACAATGCTCCTCACCCGGATTTCAGATTGCTACTCTCTGCGGAACCACCCCCATCACTGGAACAATCTCTCCCCACATCTCTCCTCCAAGCATGTATTAAAGTTGCCAACGAACCACCCAGAGGACTAAAAGCCAACCTCCTCCGCTCCCTCTCCCTCCTAGACGAAGACCTGATCGAAGGCTGCTCCCGACCAGGAGAGCTAAAAGCCATCATGTTTGCCCTATCCTTCTTCCATGCAGCCATCTTGGAGAGAAAGCGATTCGGTGTGGGCAACAGAATGTCCTCCAAATCAGGCCTAGGGTGGAACATGGATTATCCCTTTTCAGCTGGTGACTTGAGATGCTGTGTTGCTATTGCTGCCAATGCGCTGGAGAATGCCAGTGTGGGTGGAGGGCTGCCTTGGGAAGATATGCGGTACATGTTTGGGGACATTATGTATGGTGGGCATATTGTGGAGAATTGGGATAGACGTCTGGTTGGAGCGTATTTAGAGTCGATTTTCAATGATGGGTTGTTGTTGCCTGGAGCTGAGGTCTTCCCTGGCCTGGCTCTTCCTCCTGCTTCTGCTTTCAGTAGTAGTGGAGGAGGTGGGGGTGGTGTTCGTACTGCTGTGGCTACTGCAATGAGACATGTTGAGAAGAATATGCCCGCAGAGAATCCGAGAGCGTTTGGGTTGAATCAGAATGCTGCTATTACCTGTTTGTTGGCTGAAGCTTCATCTCTGTGTGATGACTTGGTGGTACTGGCACCTGAATCCAGTAGTGATGATGATGATACTACTACTACTGCTGCTGCTGGTGGAACATCATCTACTAATACTACTACTAATACCAAAGAGCAGACTACTGCTAATGATATGAATGGTAGTGGATTGCAAGCAATGCTGGTGGAGGATATTCTCCGCCGTCTCCCAGAAGCACCATCAGCTGACGACATACGAAGTCGTACCGGCGACTCCAGTGGCGCTCCCTTTGCAGCAGTCCTCTTACAAGAATGCCAGGCACTGCATACTCTCATATTAAAGATTAAGTCAAACCTGGGAGAATTAGAATCAGCCATCAATGGTCAACTGACAATGACGCTACAATTAGAGGTACTGGCTGCAAATATTGCTGATGATGTTGTACCCCAAGCTTGGCTAACAGCTGCTGGTAGTCCTTCTCTGAGGAGCCTATCTTCTTGGATTGATCAATTGGGTAACAAAGCTGCTCAATTAGACAATTGGGCTTTAACAGATCCAGCAGCACCACCTAAATCAGTGTGGCTAGGTGGCCTGTCTAACCCACAAGCCTTCCTGACTGCAGTGCTACAAACAGCTGCCAGAAGGAATGGATGGGCTTTGGACAGGACTGCTCTTGTGACTGAAGTTACAAGGAAGACTGCTGTTGATCAGATTGATGGTCCACCCAGAGATGGTGCCTATGTACATGGTTTATGGCTTGAAGGTGCCAGCTGGGATGATGGTGCTGGTAGTACTACTGGAGGAGGGGGAGGTGCTTTGATGGATGGCCGTCCTGGAGAACTGATTTGTCAGATTCCTATATTACTGTTGAAAGCAGTTCCAGTAGAGAAAGCAGAGCTAAAGGATGTATATGAATGTCCAGTGTATTGGACACAATGCAGATTCAGGCAGGAAGTGTTTACTGCCCAATTGAAGACCAAACAGTCTTGGATGACTTGGACCAAGGCGGGTGTTGCTATGTTTTTGGATGTTGGAGGAAGATAAGACCACCACCATTATTTGATATATTATATATAGCAAGATACTGTTCCTAGTTTGTTTCGTTGGCTTCTTCAACCTTCTCTTCAGAAATATAAATTATAATTTGGTAATTACCAAATTTCACTATGAAAATGAAATCCTGCATCCAGCCTGCAGAAGACCAACCTGCAGAGGTTTGTGCAGGCATCAGGGAGTGAGAGATGCAGGCCCAATGCAGAGTCTGCATTCAACCTGCAGAGCTGCTGCTAAATAGAAAGAAATAGGCTTTATAATCAATTATAGCCAGCATGCGTGATGTGTTATGTACTTAATTAGCCTCACTGGTGTGGAATATTCACTTCTTGCTCTTCCTCTTTGGTGACGGTGGACGTGGTGAGCCGGCATCGCTTTTCTCGTCACCCAGCTGCAGCTCTTCTTCTCTCTCCCCCTTCTGTCTTGACCTTTTTATCCCCCTCCTCTTTCTTCACCTTAACCTTCACATCCTGCTTTCTTTTAATTGGCAGGACATATTTAGTAAGATCGACGACACAGTTATTGCCTTCCTTCATCTCCTCCTCCAAGTCTCCCGCCTTTGTGATATGCGGACCAGACCATTCCCGCTGAACACCATCTGCCTTTACACCATACGTTTTTTCCCAGTCCCCTGGAACAGTGCCGGTCCTGTAATATTGCCCATATGTTCTTGAAAAAGAAAGGACGTGGAAATAGGTGGCAACAATATGGTGGTCTGTGTGTATACACCTATGTCTACACCTAGGATGCTATGCAAATTACTACAACTGTTATAATTTACTTACCTTGCCCAAGCAATTGCAGCTGTCAACTTCTTACTCTGGCCTGTCCATCTGGCTTGTTTCTTCCCGTCTTGAGACTGGTATTAGAAGCACTCATTTGTTTCTCCACCATGGCTTTCAGATAATCACTAGAAAGCATGTTTTGGTTAGTTGTGGGGTCTAGGGGATTTTTATCAATGGGGTAATTCCTTGAAGCGTCGTCTGATTCTAGCGTAAACCATTTCTAACCCGGGCACCCACATGGTTAGTTTGGTCAAGGTACCCTGATCACTCTTCGCCACAGGGTGATAGGAGTAGAATTACCCTGTGGTGGGCTGCTGCGGCATGAACTGCCGCATGTACTGAGTCACGAAAGCTTGTATTCTTGTATACTCTGCATGATGGGGGGAGCGTGGGTGAGTAATGATCACTGTCCTTATAGTCATAGACAGACTGTCAGCAATAATACCTCAATCGTCAATTCATACATACCTCCTTTCTTTTTATCTGCTGGGTCAGAACCACTCTCTATTGCCGAGGATTTGAACATTCCAGCAACATTAACGTTCTCTGTATTCACCGGCTGTGTCTTGGGCTTGACGCATACGCTGTCTCCTGCCATAAGTCCAAATACCTGTGACACGCTGGATTTCACCTTCACCTTACCTGTGTACTCACGTGTCCCCCTGTAAGAAGTGAATTGGAGTATCAGTGAGCTGTGAAGATGGACAGTAGGGCTGGAGCCTCTCTAAACTTACTCGCTATGGCGGCCCATGGGTCAAGTTTTCCGGCATTTGTCGAGGATTTTCTTGGCCTTAGCCCCATGTATGCCCAAGCCATCCAGCTGCCACACTGGTGCCACGCCCCTGCCACACTGTCCAATAGAGTGAGTGATCAGCACTCTGCAGCTGCCATACGCATTCCTCAATATTTCCCCTGTACAGGGGAAAATCGACTTGGGGCCATGTGATTTTGTGGTCTACTATCGTCATTGTTTTTCAATAAATTAATAATTTTATTTGTGATCAACAATATCAATTATCTCTGTATCTGCATCCTGTTTTGTATAATTACACAAGAGCAGGGAGGATTCTAGAGTGCCACCGCTCACTTCTTCTTTCGTCCTCCCGACTTGTGTCTCAAATCAAAGCAGGATCTTCCTTCATTCACTATCTCAAAAGAAAGCAAAACGAAACAATACATTCTCCTCCAGGTCATCACTATTTACTCCCCCTTCCCCTCCTCTTCCTTCTTCCTCCTCTTCTCAGCACGAACCTCCAAAGCCTCTCTCAGCACCATCACTCTCTGAAATGCTTTCTCCGCATCCTCTCCAGCCTTAATATCCACCTTCAAAGGGCAGTCAAACGGATCCAGCTGCAATACTGGAGAATAGTACAACACCATATACTTTCTAAAAAGTCTTGCACTATCTTGCATAATACCAGGATACTTTTCATTTACCTCCACAGTGGTGTCCCAGATGTCTACTTGATCCTGGACACTGCGATGACCTTCTATCGCTATCACTTCTCTTCTGTTGAAGATGGCAGGAGGTGACCTGTGCATTCCAAAGATGCCTGAATTGTAGTCACAAGCTGCATTGGCACCACCACCACCACTATCACCACCATCAGTATCTTTTTCGTCATCATATTTGCATACCATGGACCTCCAGTCTTCTCCCATAAGTGTTTCAATCCAGTCAGTCTCATCACATTTATAGGCACACCAGATCTTGAAAGACCACTCCTTGCAGCTGACTATAAAAGCTTGCAATCTAGCCTTGTCGTACGTCATACCCTCAGGAAGAGGCAATGATGGCTGTACATACCGGTCTTTGCTGACAAAGGGGCCAGTGGGGAACCACATAGCCAAATGATGTGCCCCAAATACCTCAAAAATCTCTTTAGTCTTTGTATCACTTTCATCAGGAGCCAGTGGTCCTTCTTCTCTTTCAAATATAGTCCTCAAGTCTTGAAAGCTGGATCTCAAAATGGTGAGGATGTCGTCGGGGAGGTCTTCAAGAGACTCGGGGAGGATTTGCTTCATGTTTTGGTACATCTCTCTAGCACCAGCCATGTTGATTGTACCATCAGGACGAACAATCCGGGTCTGCATCTCATACAAACGCTGATACATCTGCTCTCTTCTCTTATAAATAAAGTACTGGAAGTACTGCCTCATCCACATGGTACCGCCGAAACCAGAAGGAAGAGTGGAGCGGGGGCACTCAGCTGGTGGCTCATGCAGCTCAAAACAGATGTCTGGATCAGGCTGCCCTGCCACAAGCATATTGAACAGCACGGAAGTACTAAAATCCCCAGTCATAGCCCTCTCAAACTCCCTTTGAAATACCCGGTATTCCTCTAAATGTAGGTTGACAAACGCCTCTTCAATCTGGTCATCAACAGACTTTTCAGCGTTGGGACTCGTGTCAATGCCCATCTCAGTCTGTATATAGTCGTCATTCCCATGGATAAACTTGAGGAAAGCTTTGGTGGTAGGAACACCATCTTTGAAAGGAACACCACTGGCGTAGGCAGAGTAGTAGATGGTGGTTTTCACCTCTTCATAAGTCAAATCTGATTTATCTTCAAGGCCTTTTCTGATCCAGGTTTCCATGTCAAAGTTGATATATGCATCATCTTCTTCTCCTTCGCTGTATTCTTGATTGCTAGCTGTGTACCAGCTTCCACTGCTATCATCACCACTTGAAGAGGTGTAGCTGCTGCTGTCTTCATCACTTCCAGTGCTGCTGTACTCATCTTCACTGTTTTCTTCGCTACTACTACTACTGCTAGTACTACCATCATCATCATCATCATCATCATCTCCTTGCTCATTCAGCTTGTTCTTGTTGGAGCTAGATGCCTTGGGAGCTGATTTGGACTTGGAACCAACACGACTTGGTGGGCTAGCTGCCCATCTAGCGGCGGCGGCATTGCCATCTAAAGGGGGAGCAGGAAGCCTAGACAAGGGTGCCCAATGAAGCTCTGGTGGGGCGTGAGAGTCACCAGGATGCCAGGGATATGCCCATACATATAAAATTGGTGTAGATCTCCCAATCCACTTACCATACAAACTGTCAAACAAACCTAAAGAGCACATTACAAGACCTACCCTATAGCATGCTTCATGTAATGTATACTCTTCTCTATTCATATCTCTAGTGGCCACAGTTCGATCCAGAGGAAGACCTAGGAATGTATTGATAACATGCACCAACGACACCGGCCCCGGAGATCTTGCCACTACCCTGATCATGTGCCTAGCAGCTGAGTAACAAGTCCGGTCACTAGAATCTGTTGTTTCCTGCAAAATCTGAGTCAAGCGTTGGGGCAGATCATCAAACCCCATAAACAACCACTGCCCCACTTTTGTAGTCTTACCAACAATTCCCAAGGTTGATAGAGAGGTGAGGATATTTGAAAGTATCTTGGGAGATATGCCCAGGGTGGCCCTCACTGTAGCTGTATTAAATGCAGAGGGCTGCCCAGTTGAATGGAGGTGACCAAAGTAATGGAAGAAGCCATCACATGCCAATTGACCTTTTGACTTAGGTGGGGCGACATTGATGGATGTACTTGGAGTGGCTGCGGGGAGAGGTTGTTGTTGTTGCTGAGGTGATGGCGAGGGGTGTAAGGCGGCATTCTCAGGGTGATTGGGTGGCTTAGCAATGTCTACACCAGTGTCATTTATAATTGAAACATGAATATGTGAATCAGCTTCTTCTTCTTCTTCTTCTCGAACATTAGCAGGGAAAGACATACGGTTGACGTTGAGAGAGCGTTGATTGTTGCTACAGAGAGAGAGAGAGAGAGAGAGAGAGAGAGGAGGGGAGGACGGCCAGGGAATCCCTGGGACGGCGATGTGGAAGAAAGTTTGGAATGAGTTAGTATGGAGATATACTGGCAACGTCAGAGTAAGAGATATCTCAAGAGTGTATCAGGGGTTTTTTGGGCATACAGAGCATCCAATTCACGTCCAGAGCCACCAAATCCAAAGTATTGTCATTCTGATCAGTGCTTCTGGATTAGAGAATAAGGAGCTATCAAACGTACCTCGTGGTAATTATGATGATAACAAGTGTAATGTGAAAATCAATTAATACCAACGAGCTCCAATTGAACGCCGCTTTTATATCTCCTTTTTCTTCTCTCTCCGGCCATGTGTCAGGGTACCCTAGGGCCTTTCAGGGCCTATAGATCAGCTTAACAATAATCTCACCACATTGCATTAGAAGCCATGACCAACCTCCTTGCTGCCCTCCTTGCCTCTCAACCAGCTTCTATCTTTGTCGCCGCTCTCAGTCCAGACAGCATCAGAGCTCTGAGACGCACTTGCAAGGCCATCAAAGATAGCGCCAACCAACAAATCACCACCTTAGACTGAATGATAATATGTCTACACCCAATCTTTTCTGCCTTCAAAAGCTCTCTAGTCTTTGCCTCACAGGTTCCAGCTTTGATGAATGCTACAGAGATCTTGTTATCAACCTTAATCTGAAGCAACTCAGGCTGAACAACTTCCCAATGCCATCAGTGATCAAGGTCTGTAAGAAGGAGTGGAAGAAGCTCCAGGTCCTTGAATTTAAAGACATGGAGCACGAATGTGAAAGCTATAATGATGATTTTGAGGGAGATTGGGATGAAGCAGAACACTTGGATAAGGAAGCTAAACGAAGGAGGGAGCTGGGATGGCTCATTCCAATCAACATGCCAGGCCTCCGCTCATTGTACCTTACTGGTGCACATGTTTTAGAAGGCTTTGTGGAGTGTGGTGCAATGCCATCGCTCAGGCACCTTGAATTGAATGTCAAGATGGATGCTGCTTTGTCACTCTAATTGAGCAGATTGCATTGCTCTACCACAGCAAGCTTAAGACCGTGCACTTGAATGTTGAGATGAAGTGGCCGGGCGTGATGGATGAGCAAGACATCTTCCCTGTCGTCTTTGAAAAGCCAACTGACATGCTTACATGTTTGTTCAACCTGGAGTACACTTGGAGTAGATTGGAGGGAATTTACACTTTTTTTGAAAATCAAAGCTCTCCTGGTGATGAACCCGAAAAGTTTGATGTGCAGGCACTGAATTGCAAGGATACTCTCTAGGCATGTAGTGCATTTCTTTCTTTCCCTGTTTCTTATTGTTCTTGGTAAAAGGTACATTGATCCCATACATACGTTTCATTTCCAATGCATGCTCTTAAATTTATAACAACAACTTGTAAAACAAGCATAAGAACACACAAACACCACCACCACCATCACCACCACCATGTTTCCTACCATTCCTCAGTACTACTCACACTCCTCTCCCCGACAACAAGTTTCATAAACTGCCCTCCCAACCCCCCACCACACCCATTACTTTCATACAAACTTTCTGCTGTACTCAACATTTTCTTAATAGCGACAATCCTATCTGAACTATGAGGATGTGTCCTCAAAAATTTTGGAGCTTTCCCAGCCCCTGACTTCTCCTCCATCCTCCCCAGCTTCTCAAACACACTCACTGCTGCTGAAGGATCATAACATGCCCTTGCTGCTAGTTGTATACCTATTACGTCTGCCTCTGTTTCTGCTTTTCTGCTATTAGGGAGGAAGAATACTGCTGCTAGAGGGCCGCTAGGAATAGGGAAGCCCATGACGAGGTAGAGGAGCATCCGACCTAGCTCAATGAAACTGCCTTGTGTGAGACGTTCAGCTCCGTGTCTGGCAACGACGTGTGCTACTTCATGTGCTAATACTGCTGCTAATTCATCTTCTGAGCTTAGCATGCTCAGCAGGCCAGTGTATACCACTATCTTTCCACCAGGTACGACAAAAGCATTGACTTGAGGGGAGTTTATGACTGCCACATCCCATTTTAATCTCTTTAAATGCTCTTGATAGCCACCTCCGTAATCGTCTGATGTGACGTGTGCTATTTTAGAAGCTACTCTTCTCACCAGTCGAGATGGAGGGCTGGAGGAAGGAAGCAGGGTTCTGGAGGATTTGGCTTGAGCTGTAATTTGTTCCCAGGTGGCCTCGCCCAGTTGCATCTCTGATTCTGGAGAAATGAGGATGGCATGGCGTCGTTTGGTGTAGGGGATTTCTTGGAGAGATGTGTAGTAAACAACACCACCGCCTGCTGCCATGATGGCAAGGAGCCGGGCTTGACCTTGTTGACGGGAGGCGGAACTGTGTCGCTTGTTGAAATGTTGATAGCCAGAGCGGTCGGTGTAAAGGTGTCGGTGCTGAGGTAAAGCAGCATCAGAGAGCTTTTCACCCAAGTTTCTATGGTTTTTACATGTAGTTAGTAGCTGTGAAGTGAGGCCCAATGACTTCTTTCTCAACAACATGTCGCAAAAAACAGAGTTGGATGTTTGAATCGGGTGATTTAACTCAACATGTCAGGAGTATGCAAGGTTTTTATTGGTACTGTGGGTCCTTTTAAGTAGATTTGATGATAGAATATCGATCAATATTTGGCACTAGCGGCTCAAGTAGGAATTAATCTTGTCTCACTGGCACCTCTACCACCAGCCCATCCATTTTGAAGGCCTCTACATATCCACAGCTTGGAATATTTTCTCTTGGATATTCTGTTCCCAATAGACTGTCTCGTGCCCAAGGACCAAGAGTATCAGTTGAGGTCACAGAGATGAAGGTGCCATGTGACAGAACATGATGTTGTTGTTTGAAAACTGACATCGACACCTTCGGTGATTTCTCTCCCGCCTTTGCCCCTTAAATCAACTCTTCACCAAATTGCCAGCATCTTCAAACTTTTCAAGTTACCCTTCATTGAAAGAACTGAATGGAGACGTGATACGTTTTTTTCATACCCTCTCCTTAAATAGATCACTTACTTGATTCCAATCCATTCAAAACAATTCACAAATATGAGGCGCCCACATAGTTATGGTGGTCTCAAGAATAAGAATGGAAAGAACTGGGTTCCTCAAATTAGCATAGGACGTCTTCTCATCGCGATACCTCTACTTTTGGCATCGTTTGCCTTGATTTTACAAATTTCAAGCACTTTCTCAAGCTCAGACGCTATTTTCAATGATTCATTACACATCAGCGGTGTCTACAGGTATGTTGATCGTTAAGCCACACCTTCCCAGCACCATTTCTTTCACCAACCGCTCCTTCCTCTCCTTGCAGCGACAAGGACCTAGAGCGCCAATCTCGGCGTCTCCCTCGACTAGAAATAGAAATCCAAAACAAAAATGGTGGCTCTAAATGGCGCACTAGATTCCGTAGCTCTTTCCACCATAGCAAGATGGATATCCCTAGTCTCAATGGAGAACAATGGGACATGCCCATCAACACCCCACCCACTCCCCTCAACATAGCCTTTACCGTGACCACCTCCGAATCAGTCCCTCAAATCAAAGTATGGCTTGCCTACCACCGTTTCATTGGTGTTTCAAAGTTTTACCTCTTTGTAGATGGCTCAGCAGCTCAACCTGCTGCTGTTTCTGAGCTCAGAGCACAGAAGGGCGTCAAGGTTATCGAAAAAGACGACTTTTTAGTCCAACGTCATAAAAACAGCAGGATTTGGAATGAATCGTGGCTTTCTGCCTTTTTCAACAAACCATGCAATAATGAACTCTTTGTCACGCAATCACTCAACATGGAGTATGCTATTCAGATGGGAAAAGAAGATAAAATAGATTGGTTGCTGCATATCGATACGGATGAACTCATCTATCCAGGTGGCTCTCACCAGTATGCACTACAAGAAGTACTGGCCAAAGTGCCTGCTGAAGTAGATCTACTGGTGTTCCCTAATTATGAAAGTCTTCCTGAAAGAGATGACGTAAGCTATCCATTTGTAGAAGTTTCATTGTTCAAGCGAAATTTCAACCATGTGGTGTCGGAGCATTACTTCAAAAACTATGCTACTGTAGCCAAAGGCAACCCCAACTATTTCATCACCTATGGCAACGGAAAGAGTGCAGCTAGAGTTCAAGATGGATTACGACCAAATGGAGCTCATAGATGGCATAATTACAACAAAAAGCCTGTAGAATGGAGCTCTGATCAAGCAGCAGTATTACACTACACATACAACAAGTTTTCAGATTTGAAATCACGAAGAGACAGATGCGATTGTGCTCCTACAGAGGAAGACGCTCAGCGATGCTTCATCTTGCCCTTTGACAGAATAGCTTTTTTGGAGGCTTCCCTCAAGTCTGATGAGGAGCTGTTGAAGTGGTATAGAAAGAGGCTGGTGTGGGATAATCCTGATGTCGTCAATAACCTACTGAAAAACGGTCTGTTTGTGAGGTTGTATGAGCCTCAGCTGTTGATGAGAGGATTTGTAGCTGCTGAAGAACTAAAGAATAGCAATAATAATAAGAATAGTGGTAGTGATGGTAGTGATGGTGGTGGCAGCGGCGGTAGTGAGATTAAAAGCCCTGATGGAGAGGTGAAGAATAGTAATAGTAGCAGTAGTAAAGCAATGGAGGTGAAAGGTAGTAGTAATAATAATGGATCATCAGATAAGGGAACACGGTGGGGATCAGACGAAGCTACAGAGGTAGCTACCGATGCCGTTGCAATAGCATCACAACAATTAGAAGCAATGCAAGACCAAGGTGGTGACGATGAGCTGTCGCGACAACAGCAGCATGAAACGACGCAGGGCTCTTTGGCCCAGCAGCAGCTGGAGATGTTGAACACGCTGAACATTAATACATTAGAGGAGTAGTAGCAGTTAAAAAAAAGGTTAGCTTGAATCTTGGTTAATACATATGTTAAAGATACTGCATCTATAGGTAGACCTGTCTACAAAAGCCCCTTACTTTTCATTCACAACCTGGCACCATCAACTCCTTATCCTTCCTTCTTTCGAGATATAATATGAGCATGCCATAACCCATGAACTGACATCAACACAGGTGGGTTGACAAACCACATAACTTCATATCCCTGTTCTATCCTCCGTATCCTCACTTCTTCAGCCAATCTTTCTTCAGACAATGGCACGGAAGACCACAAGACATGGTGAGACACCCCATTTTCAAAATAATACCCAAAATCGTTCTCCCTCCATACTAATACCTCTTCTTTGGTGAAATTATCAGGTACTATAGCTGCTCTCTTACCAGTACCATCCTCTTCATCTTCTGTATTAATAATAACGCTGTCAAAACCAAAGAGTGTTATGTAGAGGTAGTCTGTGACTGAGCGGTAGTATGGTTTGATGTTGTTGTCTCTGTGGTTCCAGTACCGTTTTAGTTCTAATGGACTACGACCTAATGTTCCTAGGGATTCTATAGTCCCATCATCTATGAGTTGTTTGGCCTTTTCAAAGGTGATTGGTTCCAAGCAAACACCTGACGTGATGTGATGGGGAGAAGAATTGAAGTAAGGGGAGGAGTGAGAGAACGGGGAGGTGTGTGTGTGAGAGAGAGAGAGAGAGAGTGTGAGAGAGTGGAGATGTGTACTGATTGTTGCGTAGCATACCTGGAATGCCGGATAATAATGTGAAATCTGGATCTTTGCCTTCGTCAATTTCCTTGAAAATTTTTAATTGAAGCTCTTGTCCGGCTTTTATTCTGGAATCTTGATCTGTCATCTGATCAATCCACCAATGCAGACTTTATTCCAGAAAGGATGTTTAGATGACTATTTTAGGATCCTACCAGTGATACATAATGATATCTTCACGATTAATTTGTTCCACCTCCTTCAATATCCTGGCATACAAATCCCTGATGGACCATCAACCTGTCAGCACTTGTTACCAAATCTCTGCCCTTGTAAATGAAAAATTATTATTCATTAAACGATGGTGGTGTATGTATGTAATAAACAAAGGATTCAAGTTTCTGATAGCATTAAGAATAAACGAGGATAAAAAGGGGAAAATCTATGTTGGAAACACCTTTCCCTCCCAACCAACACGTACACAATGGAATCAATAATATTGAGAAATGCACCTACCTACACCTACCTACACCTTCTCCCGTTCCACACTACTACTACTACTATTATTGTACCTATGAAACAGGTGCTACTAACATCCCTCTCTTGTGATACATCATTTGGCCAATCCAATTTATACCAGTCCTATAGTTTGGAAAAGAATACCGACAGCATGTCGATTGCCAAGTTTAACCAGAGCACATAAGGCAAGCGTCCTTGTTCTCCAAACTGCACACCATGGCAGCCATTTGTCTCTCCTTCTCCAAATCAGCATCCATCTCAGCAGCAGTTTTCTTGGCTGGCTTGTTGGTGTTCTCCTTCAAAGACAATTCACCACTGCTAGCATTCTTTAAAATCCTCTCACTACGGCGCTTTGAAAGAGCCTCTTGGTCGACGGTGAACTTGATGGCATCGGCAGCAGCACGGGTACGGAGGTAGTACATGCCAGTTTTCAGGCCCTTCTTCCAGGCGTGGAAGTGCAGAGAGGTGAGCTTGCCAAGATTGGGGTCGCTCATGTGCACGTTGAAACTCTGGGACTGGTCAATGTAGGCACCTCTGTCTGCTGCCATGTCGACAAGCACACGTTGTTTGATCTCCCAAACCGTCTTGTAGAGGTCCTTGAGCTCAGCTGGGATGTCGAGGTCTTTTACTGATCCACTGCAGGCCACGAGTTCGTTCTTCATGTCGGAATCCCAAAGACCGAGACGGGTAAGATCGTGGAGCAAGTGCTGGTTGACAACAGTGAATTCGCCAGACAACACACGACGGACGTAAATGTTGGAAGTGTACGGCTCAAAGCACTCGTTGTTGCCCAGAATCTGGGAAGTAGAGGCGGTTGGCATGGGGGCAACCAGGAGGGAGTTACGCACCCCATTCTGGGCAATGTCGCCACGGAGGCTTTCCCAATCCCAACGGTCACTTGGCTTGACGCCCCACATGTCCATCTGCAGCTGTCCCTTGGAGACTGGAGAACCTTCATAGGAGGAGTAGGTGCCTTCCACCTTGGCAAGAGAGTTGGACATGCTGAGAGCAGCAAAGTAGATTGTCTCAAAGATGTCCTTGTTTAGCTGCTCAGCCTCTGGAGAGTCAAATGGAAGACCCAAGAGAATAAAGGCATCAGCAAGACCTTGAACACCCAATCCAATGGGTCTGTGGTTCATGTTGCTACGGCGAGCAGTCTCAACTGGGTAGTAGTTGATGTCAATGATGCGGTTGAGGTTACGAGTGGCCACCTTGGTGACCTCAGCGAGCTTCTCAAAGTCAAAGTAACGGTTCTTGTGGTCCAAAGAACCGACCAGCTTGCGTCCATCACGACCCTCATTGTCGCGGACAAACCTTGGAAGAGCGATAGAAGCCAAGTTGCACACAGCAGTCTCTTCTGGAGAGGTGTACTCGATAATTTCAGTGCACAAGTTGGATGATTTGATGGTTCCCAAGTTTTGCTGGTTGGACTTGCGGTTGCAGCTGTCCTTGTAGAGCATGTATGGGTTGCCAGTTTCCACTTGAGCTTCCATGATGGCAAACCAGAGTTGCTGAGCTTTGATCGTCTTACGGGCACGACCTTCCTTTTCATACCTCTCATACAGCTCCTTAAACTCATCTCCCCAGCAGTCAGCCAGGCCTGGGGCTTCATTGGGGCAGAACAAGCTCCACTCAGTGTTGGCTTCCACCCGCTCCATGAACAAGTCTGAGACCCAAAGGCCATAGAATAGATCTCTAGCGCGGTTCTCCTCCTTGCCATGGTTCTTTCTGAGCTCAAGCCAGTCGAATATGTCAGCATGCCATGGCTCCAAGTAAATTGCAAAGGCACCCTTGCGCTTTCCACCTCCTTGGTCAACGTAGCGGGCAGTGTCGTTGAACACTCTGAGCATTGGGACAATGCCATTGGAAGTACCATTTGTACCTCTGATGTAAGATCCTGTAGCTCTGATGTTATGCATGGACAGACCAATACCTCCTGCAGATTTGGAGATGGCAGCACATTCCTTCAAAGTATCATAGATACCTTCAATACTATCGTTCTTCATGCAGATCAAGAAGCAGGAAGAGAGCTGAGGACGTGGAGTGCCGGCATTGAAGAGGGTTGGAGAGGCGTGGGTGAACCATCTCTGAGAGAGGAGGTGGTAGGTCTCTACAGCAGACTCGATGTCATCCTTGTGGATGCCGACTGAGACACGCATGAGCATGTGCTGGGGGCGCTCGACTACGCGGCCGTTTGTTCGGAGGAGGTAGGAACGCTCCAACGTTTTGAAACCAAAGTAGTCGTAATCAAAGTCACGGTCGTAGACAATTTCAGAGTCGAGGCGCTCAGCATTTTCAATGATGACTTTGTAAACATCGTCGGCAATAAGGGGGGCTGGCTGGCTGTTCTTGGGGTTGATGTGTGCATACATAACCTTAATACTGCAATTAGAGAGCGAGGGAGAGAGGGAGAGAGGGAGGGACAGGGATGATAATTTGAAAACCGGGGTGAGTTGGGGTGGGACAAATAGCGCGTAAATGGTCCCTAGAGGCAAGATAGCGGTAACTTACGTCTCACTGAAGGACTTCAAGGTGTTCTTATGGAGGTTTGACACTGCAATGCGGGCAGCAAGCTACAAAGAGAGAATGCAGGGGAATGGGTTCAGTGGTGAAAAATAACGCTGCAGATTGAAAGTGAGCGGTATGCAATCAACCAAGAGACTTACCAGAGCGTAATCAGGGTGGGTGGCAGTCAAGGAGGCTGCGGTCTCAGCTGCAAGCTCATCTAATTCGGTTGTTGTAACACCCTTGTAGACACCACCAGTGACCTTTTGGGCAACCATGACCTGTGAAAATAATATGGAACGAGGTTAGAAGGTTAAACGAGTAAATTGAGGGCCGAAATAGACCAGGCTGTGGCTCCCCATTTCAAACTGAGAATGCTGTTTTTGGCGTTGTGCAGCCTAATTTCCTCGTGTCAATTACTCAACAATCCAGCAACATGCCCTACTTACAGGATCGCAGAAGTCTGTGTTGAGTCCATATGAGAGCTTGGTGATACGAGCTGTGATTTTGTCAAAATGGACAGGCTCTCGTCTTCCATCACGTTTAACTACAAACATTATGATTATTAGTCCCCAGTCAGTCAGTATATCTAAGGAATTTAGCACACTGTGTCCGACAACCACCACAACCTCTGCCTTTTAACTGAAGTAGGAGAGGCCGATAAAATTCAAACGTGGAGAGGCTCCTCTCCTCCTCCTCATCAGCATGTGCAGAGGAGAAAGAGGAGGAGACATGACACCCTCTCCCTCCTGCTAATGCTGCAGTTCATCCATACATATATACCATTATAATATGGGTTTTCATTTACAACAAATCGTCTATCCTCCAGGTAAGTCCACCATCCTTGACCGGGGAAGGAACAAATGGGTTCATTCCTCCTCCCAGAGAACTCCCTCCTCCTTTGGGTGTGGGTTCTTCAGGAATAGTACGGTACATCACCCCAGGTAACTTTTCATCCAAATGACTGAATGTTCCACTATTACTAATACCATTACCATCTGATAGGAAGCTGCTGCCTGCTTCTCCTAATGATGGACCTCTATCGATATTATTATTATTGTTGTTGTTGTTGTTGTTGTTGGCACAACTGGGGAAGAATTGCCTTTCTATCAATTGACAGAAGAAATCAGTAATTGCTCTTGTATCTATATCACCTCTCAACGCACATGCTTGGATGTTGCCATGCAGCAAGACATCTGAATCATATCTATGATGATGATTAGAAGGACTGTTTGATGATGGCGATGAGGAAAAGGGCGGTGGTGGGAATGTTGTGGTGGTGGAAATAGTCCTCTTATTGGTACCCCCTTTATTTGAATAGTAATAACCACTGCCACCTAGAAATGTAGGGACCAAGGAAAGGATATGTGAATACATTGCCCCCACTCTCCCCTTGACAGCCATCTTCATCTCCTCCACCAACCCAATCCTATATTTTTGTCTGTATCTCGGAACCAAATCAGCTTTATTCCCTACAACTAGACAAGGGACAGGGAGTCCGCATAAACTGAGAGCAGCTCGTTCTTCAGGAAGAGGAGCTTGCCAATCTCTACCTTTGATGGACACCTCTGAGGCCCACCTTCGCAGGCTTGGCAGCAATGAAATAGTATTGCTATTATTACTGTTATTGATGATATTAGTAGTAGAGGGAGAAGAAAGATAATGCTGGGCAATGTTGGAAGTTGAGAGGTCATGTACTAATAAAACACCATTCAGTCCTTGGTAATAGATGGGACGGATGTATTCATACCGGGGTGCTCCAGACACATCCCACAGCTCGATGAAAACTTCCTTGCCAGCGAGTGGAGTGGCACCCTGCTGCTGGGCTTTATCGTGTGGGTAGGTGAATAAAATGAGATGTACGGAGCAGCCTGGTGTGGGTGTGGGGGAAAGGATGGGAGTGCCTTCAGATATGAGGTGAGCAACAGAGGTCTTTCCACAACCTGTTGGGGTGGGTGGGGCGGAGGTGGGTGGGGTGGAGATGGGAACGACGGTTGAGGGAAAAATGAGGGATTTGAGAGACATGTACCGCAACGTATTGACATGGACAGGAGGAAGATGTGTCGTACCTCTATTTCCAACGATAGCAATCCGAATGCAGTCAATGTTGTCGGGTAGAGTTTGCTTATGCCCAAAGAATTGTGAGAACATGTTGTTATTTCTTTGATTTGTGATAATATTACCGTGTTTGGAGGATGAAGCAAGTCACCAAGGACATTGTAATAATATGGTAATCGCAACGGTTTGAAACGCTTGTGCTCTTACTCAGCCTGTTATTGGTTTGTTTTGCAAACAGCCGATGCTCGAAGCTTTCTCGAAGCAGCCTCTTCCCCCAGACTTAAGTATAATATAAGTGTCTCATAAATGTGTATACCACTCCTCCATTACACATTCTAATAGTATATTGCATCCAAAACAATGAATACGAATAAATGTCTAACACAGGTGAGTTGGTGTTTATAGGCCTCTTTTCGAAAACTGATCTGGGAAATAGTGATCACTATTCAATCACACATTGCACGTCCATCCATCACAGGAAACATTCGATGAGGCGGTCAAGGAGAACATTGACGAGTTTGAGATGACGGTGAGCTAACCAAACACATCTTTAAGGCCACTCCTTCAATCTCCTTTTCAGTTGACCGACTCTCTCTCTCTTTCACACCCACCCCACTCCACCTCCCTTCTTTCCACCAGCCCAAGGAAGCTCTCCAGTCAGCCATAGACGAGTTCCAATCACAGGGATACAACCTCTCCACAATCATCAAATCCGCCAAAGGTGGACACATAGAAGACCATCCTGCTGCTGGTGCAGTCAAGCAGCTCGCCGCTGCTCTTCAACAAGACAAGGAAACAAAGCCATCCCTTGACATCATCACAGCCCAGCTTAAAGCCATTCACATTCATCTCACTCAGTCCACCCTTGATGGGCCTAATGATGATATTAACAACTATGATGAAACTCTCTTAATCCTACACAAAGCAGAAGCCACACCAGCAATTGTCCAGTGTCTCGAATCTTGGCCCGACTCAACAGATGTCCTGCTCCCCTCCTTAACCCTATTGCAACAGTTTCTGACCTTGCCTCAACATAAATCTGCTTTTCGTCAGTCTGGAGGGCACCATGTCATAGCCAGAATCTTATCAACAACCCAACCAAATAAAAACAAAAGCATTAGAGATATTGTTGCATCTGCCCTCAAAGTCATTGCCGTGGCAGCCACCCAGTCTGAAGCAGACATGGGCGAAGCCATGTCCTCCAGCCTCGGAATCTTCTCGCTATATGCCTTGAAACAGCATACTGGAGATAGAGATGTCACATTTGCATGCTGTGCTGTGCTGACTGCTCTCACCTCCCCTGATGATGAAAGTGCACAGGCCTCCTCTGCGTTCCCCAATGCCAGAGCACTGGCAAGAGAAGGGGCGGTGCCTGTGTTGGTCGACGCCCTTCGACTGGCAGCGTCGGTGGAGACGTCAGAGGCGGTGGTTGTAGTGGTAGTGTGTAATGCTTTGAAATTAGTGGCAGCTAATGATGAGATCTGCCAAGAAGCTGCAGCAGAAGGTGCTATAGATATCTGTCTCGATATCATGCGTTCATATACAGTCAAGGAAGATAGGCTGAAAGGCTCTCTGAGAGCGGCACTGGGGCTGCTGCGTCAGTTGGTGAGTAGCGATTCGAATAAAAAATTATTTGTTGAAAATGGTGGCTTGAAGTTGATCAGCTCAATTATTAGTAATGATTATGAAGGGGCACAGGAAAGTGATTCATCATTATCATCATCATCGCCACCACCACCTGCAGTGTCAGAGCAAGCATGTGGGGTGTTGACCAATGTGTTTCTCCGCAACCCTGAAGTTGCCAGTAAAGCAGCCGAATGTGGTCTGCTCACTTGTCTCCTCACCCTACTAAAGTCACTTCTTGCTGCTCCCAGTTCCCCAAGAGCTGGTGCAGCAACCAGACAAGTATGCATGGCATTGAGAAATGCAGCAGCAAGAAGTCCAGAGCTCAGACCTGCTCTGTTGGAGGCTGGAGCTGAGGCATTGTTGAGAACGACAAAGCAGGTGTTTGGGCAGGTGTGCAGTGAAGCGGCTGCTGCTGCTTTGAGAGATCTAGGGGTTGATAATTATAATGCATAGTATGATATATATGTTACAATACTGCTGAATATAAGGCAGTAAAAGGTGGCATACGTGTAACTCCAGAGTAGAGGACTACTTGCTGTCTTTTACATGAATAACGACTAGGAAACTTATTCATTTCTTTCTTGAAAACCTTAACCACCCTCTCTCTCCTATGATAATTCTACAACCCTATCTACATATAGCCATCAACAATAATAAGTATCAAATGGCCTTAATTATTCAAAGCTCATCCCCTCAGCCTCCTCTCTCACTGCCTGGAACAACGCACTCGACAGATACCTCTCCCCAAACGAAGGCAACACACACACCACCAGCTTGCCTTTATTCTCTGGACGCTCAGCTTCCCTCCTGGCAGCCACTACTGCTGCACCTGACGAGATACCAACCAACAACCCTTCCTCCTTGGCCAGTCTCCTGGCCATGATGATGGCGTCATCACTGCTCACTTGCTCTGTTCTGTCCAAAAGACCAGTGTCCAGATTGCCCGGGATGAAACCAGCTCCAATGCCCTGGATCTTATGTGGACCTGGGGCGCCCCCACTGATGACGGGAGATTCAGTTGGCTCCACTGCGACAATTTTGACATTGGAGTTTTTCTCTTTCAAGTATTTGCCAACTCCTGAGATGGTTCCTCCAGTGCCTACACCTGCAACAAAAACGTCAATTTTACCGTCAGTTTGATCCCAGATTTCAGGGCCAGTGGTGTCATAGTGAACCTTAGGGTTTGCTGGGTTTTCAAATTGCTGTAAAATGTAAGAGTTTGGCGTACCAGCAGCAATTTCCTCTGCTTTGGCTACAGCTCCCTTCATTCCCTTTGCTGGGTCGGTCAACACCAGCTCTGCTCCGAAAGCTCTCAATAAGATGCGCCTCTCCAATGACATGGATGCAGGCATTGTGAGGACTAATTTATACCCCTTTGCTGCAGCAATGAATGCAAGTGCAATACCAGTGTTACCAGAGGTAGGCTCAATAAGGGTTGTTTTGCCAGCGGCAATTTTACCCTTTTCCTCTGCATCCTTGATCATGGCGAGACCAATACGATCCTTGACGGAACAGCACGGTTCCATTATCTCCAACTTGGCAGCCACCTTGGCACCAGTGCCTTCAGCGATGCGGTTGAGGTAGACCATGGGGGTGCCTCCAATGAGTTCTGAGACATCGTTGGCAATGTTGAGCTTGAGGGCGTCTGGAGCGGCGACGGCTTGGCAGCGGAAGGAGGTGCGAGAAGAGCGAGCAGTGACCTGGTGATCGGAGTGTGGGAGATCGGGGTGGTGTTAGACAATTAGGGAGGTCTAATGTGATGATTATAGAGTGTTGAATGCTTTGAGCAATTTTCAACGTGATGAGAGAGGAAAACCTCGCTTGATTTATCACAAAAGATGTCCCCTAGAAAAATGTATCGAGCAGTGACAATATTACTGTGAAAAGTTATAAACCCTGGGTAAAAAACATACCTTGACTGTCTTGAGGGTGTAAACACCACGAGCAGGGCGCGACTTGGTCTCCAAATTAGATTTCACCAACCGAGATGCTGGTGCTGAATGTGGCAAGCAAATCTGCATTTTTGACAATATACTATACTTTACTTCAGTTCGTTAGTCTAATATACATGTACTGGTCCAACTTTTAACTTCACATATCTACCTCGCAGTGCCCTTTATCACATCTCTCAATTCCCCCTTTCCTGGCCGTCATCGTTGAACATCCATCAGCCTCTCTCCACACACATTCTTAGTCATTTCCCAATACAAAACTCGGAAAAAATAGATCCCAGCACCTCTTCAGTACCCACCTCCCCCACTATACCTCCCAATGCCTTGACAGCTCTCCTCAACTCCTCAGCAGCTAGCTCCAACCGCCCTCCTCCTCCCTCATCAATCTCCCACTCACACCTCTCCAGTGCAGCCACCGCTTCTGACAGGCAATGCATGTGTCTTGACCTTGTCACAACCAAGCTCCCCAAATCATCTACATACCCATTACCACCTTGCTGTTCTTCTAGTGATGAACACCTTCCCTTTTTCCCCCTCCCTTCTCCTTCTCTCCTTCCTCTTCCTCCTTTCCCTCCTCCTCCTTCAATCAAGTGTTTTATCTTGTCAGTCAATGTATCAATCATCAAATCAACACCAGAACCCTGTGTACAAGATATAAGAGCATCATAATGGTGTTGATGCTGTTCTTCTCTATCTCTAAAAGGAAGCAGATCACTCTTATTCAATATGGATACCACAATTGCTCCTCTCTCTCTGGCTAATTCTAATTGCCTTTTTAAGAATGCACCGCCATCACTGTCATTATTGATATTCATGCTACTATTACTACTACTACTACTACTACTACTACTACTACTACTACTACTACTACTACTACTACTACTACTACTACTACTACTACTACTACTACTACTACTACTACTACTACTACTACTACTA